>Ga0307488_10000191_pt1 | contig 46345 bp, 50 predicted proteins | sample SB02metaG_FD_202248 | JGI IMG/M metagenome (GOLD analysis project Ga0307488, IMG submission 202248) | Sea-ice brine microbial communities from Beaufort Sea near Barrow, Alaska, United States - SB 0.2 | ecosystem: Environmental > Aquatic > Marine > Coastal | place: USA: Alaska | collected... | reverse complement strand
GCATTTAAGTGTCTCCTTCATCATTAAGTATATTATATCACGTCTTAAGGAGTTTGTACATACTTTATTATTCTCATCACACGTAATTATAATTGTTTCTTTTGCTCACTATTTAGTGTACAAGATGGTGTTTTCATGGTATAATAAAGTATAACCGGGGAGGGAAGGAATACTATCAGTGTACCGTGTCTTTTGGATTAAACCGTACAACGTTTTCTCCTAAGTCTTCTTCTTCAATGTCATCGAAATCAATGTCTATCTCGTATTCTTCACCACCTGCTGCTAATTCACGTTCTAAAAGGTCTGCAATATAAGATTCAACTTCATCATCTGACATAACTTCGAATTCTTCTAAAGTTTTGCCACCTCTAAGAAACTTAGCTAACTTACCAATCGCTGATGCATAATGTTTAAGCAAGTTATGTGATGGTGTAGTTTCAGTAATAATATGTTGAGTACTAAGTATTTGTAACGTGTCGACACTATCTTGAAAAGATACAAACGGCCTGAACGCAAAATAACTATAGCCTTCTTCGAGGTGTTCAATTTCTATAATCTTCATAGCAGCGCGTACAATAAGTATTTCTTCTTCTGCTTCAACAACATCAGCAATCACTTCTTCGCCATTTGATAGCTTAAATTGCTTAAAGTTTAAGTTGCTCATAGTTCTACCTTATAAGTTTTATGATTAAAACGTTCACGATGATATATTTTAAGTCTTTCTTCGCCATGTAACCAAGCAAAGTTCTTTCGATTATCGGTACTAATATTATCTATAACGTCGTAAAGTGTGGTAGCTACTTCGTTATCTGATTTTCTTAATCCTCGTCCGATCGATTGAAGAACTCGAATTTGAGATTTAGATGGCGACGCAAAGACAATATTATGAAGATTACGGATATTAATCCCAGTGCTAAAGGTACCCAAGGATGCAACAATGATAGCATTTTTCTGTTTCTCCACTATTCCACGAATTGCTTCGCGGTCTGATGTGGCAACACTACCTGATACGAAAAATACTTTCCGTTTTTCATCAGCCTTATCCTGAATCAAATCGAATAAAGGTTTTCCATGTTTTTCCACAAAATTGAATAATACTAAAGTGTTACCATTTTGGTCAAGCGCAAGATTGCGTATTAGCCTGTTTCTTTTTTCGTTGGTGACGATAAACTCGATTTCATCTTGATAACTTTTTTGCTCACAGTCCCGTCTTGCATCTGCCGAATAATCAAGAACGAGTCGTTTGATATTAAGTTCAGCGAGAGTTCCTGAGTCCTGAAGCTTTTTGGTAGTAGTAACCTTAAACGTCTTTCCAAAAAGTCCCTGAAGCACCAGCTCATGAGTTTGAGTTCCATCCAAAGTCCCAGTCGTGCCATATCGATACTTTGCCTCCGTAGCTTTATTCATGATATTCATGAGTGACTTAGACTTAAAGCCGTGACACTCATCTCCAACTACCATGCCAAATTGTTGATACCAGTCTTTCGGCAGCTTATAGATTGATTGCCATGTACTAATACAGATATTTTGTTTGAATTGTTTATCTTTACCTGAATAGATTCTATGCAAATCATCTGGATTACAGCCATACTGAATAAAATCTCCGTGCATTTGTTCTACTAGACCAGTAGTAGGGACAATCACAAGTACCTTGTCTGCTCCGTACAATGCGCCTTCAACTAAGCTTAACCAATACTTTGCTAATACGTAAATGATAAGAGACTTACCACTACCGGTTGGAGATAACAAAATACCACGAGTTCTGTGCAATGCTTCCATGATTGCAATAAACTGGTAATCACGTGGATCAAAAGGAAGATTTAATGTCTTAATGAATTGAACTACTTCTTTTGGATCTGGCCTTTCATCTTCTAAAGGTGTACCATACTTTGTTTTGACTAGCTCATAGTTGTATCCACGGCTTTCAATATATTGTACAAGATGATGGATAAGTCCAGCAGGTAGTTCTCCGGTGTTTGTATCAAACAAACGTATTTTACCATCCCAAATTCTGCGCTTAAACGCAGGCATCCACTGGTAACCCGGAACAAAAAACGAAAAGAATTCTTTTATCTCAGCAGCTTGACCAAAATCGCATTCCACGTGGAGCATCGCATGAGTTAAGCGCCGGATTCGAATTGCTTCCATTTAATGATATTTCCTATTGTTTGATGTCTCCAATTTAAGTTAGAGACAATTTCATTAAGAGTTTCAACTAATGTTTTGTAATATTGTATTTTTTCTTCTGACTTTTGAATTTCAGGATCTGAATCGTAATAGTAATCCATATCACCTTTCATTACTTTTAAGCCATTGAATGGATCAGGATCCCAACCGAGTTCTTTTACCGTGTCCATATCCATTTTGCCATTGTACCATTCCCACTTTTGTTTCAGCAATGTCTTTTGAGAAAACTCTGCACGTTTAAGCAGAAGTTTGCAATTAGCAAGCTTTTCAAGATATTTAGCATGAAGTAGTGGAGTTTTACGTGAATCTTCGTCAAGTTGCATAGTAAGTTTACTATCTTCTGACCAATCGGCCAGAACATCTTTCAAATCAATCATTATGTATCTCCGTCATATAGAATTATCTATATGAGCTCGAAGTTAAGGAATCTAAAGCTCATAGTGCATGTCAAGTAGTCTGTGCCACCACCAGTTGTGTCGAACGAAATAGCGCCCAACTCAGTTGGCGAACACTGGTTATATCGTATTGATTTTACTTTATTGTTTTGGCTATTCAATACTGTAAGTGTAATGTCTGCAGATGATGGAACACCGCCAGTTACTCGATCTAATGGACCCTGTAGCTTTTCATCTGTAATACGAATCATCCAATCATGCATTTCAGTATATCCATGCAGATCTTCATCTAAAATGATTGAAATGTCTAAATTGCCATAATCAATAGTACCACCGGGTAATGGAATATTGCGCACTTTGCGATATGGTAATTCACTAGGTGCTAGACTTAAAGACGGGTGTGAAACTGATTGACAAAAGTATTCAATGTTTGGATAATTTTCTCGATCTATAACTATCTTAAAGCCTGTTGGCATTAAGTAGTTCATATTGTTTGTTAGTGTAGCCACAATCTTACTCCTATATAAGTCTATTTATACAACAAAAGATAATAAGAAACCCCGCCGAAGCGGGGTTTCCAGTTACTAGATTTCTACCTAGCGATCGTTTTTGATTATGTCTACTATGTAAGTAGGTTATTAATCGCTGAGATCCGGTAGTAACCATTTGTACGATCAGTAGCAAGACCGTTGTCTGGTGTGGCTGATACGAATGGATTTGATACCATACCGTAACGAGTCTTGAAGCCGATCCGTGGCTGGAAGTCTTCTTCGCCAACTGCCTTGACCATAGTTAGTGGTACGTATGGGCAATAGAAGAGACCTGCATCGTATGGGTTTGAACCCTTATAGCCAACAGTGATATAATCACGAGTTGAGTATGGATCGATGTAGACTTTCATGCGACCGTTTAGAGTACCAGCGAATGTGTTGCCAGTATCGTCTACGTTCAGGTTAGCAGCAAGAGCTGGTGTGTAATCTAACATGCCTGCAGCGTTAAGAGCAGCAGCTACATCAGATGAACACATTACGAAGTTACCTTTACCGCGACGTGTGTCTTTGGCAATTGCATTTGCTTCGCGCTCGATCTGCATGATCAAGCCTTTGTACTTCTCAACTGACCAGCGACCGTCTGCATCTGTTGACAAGTCAAAGATACCAAGTGTCTGGTTAGATGTTTGGCGTGAACCGATCTTAGCTTGACGGTTAACTGTACGAACAACCTCACGGTTGATTTCAGCCAAGATTTCAGTTGACAAGATGTTTGCCAATTCTGTCTCTGCGTCCAATCCGTGGATTGCTTTAAGGTCTTGTGCAAGCTCAAGTGTGTAGTTAGCACGTAGTGCACGTGACTTAGCTGTTACTGTAGCTTTTTCGATTGTGAAGCCCATTGGAGCAATAGTTTCGTTAGAACCTACGCCTAATAGTTCAGCTTCTGCAGTTGTGTAAGCATCGCCTGCATAAGGTACGTATGAACCGCCTGAATCAACGATTGAAGAATCGCCATCAGTATCGGATACGCCAGTCAAGCCAGATGGGCCTGCTGCGCCGTTTGCAGTTGTTGCTGAGTCACCTGAGTAACCGACTGGAGCTTCGTTGAAGAGAGCTTCGTCGCCACTTGCTACGCCAGCTTTTGTCTTCTGGAAGGTTGACTTCATTGCGAAGATCAGACCTGTTGGACCAGTCATAGGCTGAACACCACAGATGTCATAAGCAACGAGGTTAGGCATTGCGCGACGTACTAGTGCAATCAGAACTGGATTCCAGTTTGCAGCAGATGCTACGTTAGTTGTTTCGGAAAGCATGCCTTCTTCTTTAAGTGCGTGCTCTTGGTTTTCCAGAACAGCAGCTGTTACTGCTTTCCGGTGGCTGTCTTGAATTGAACCACATGACTCAGACTCGAGTACTGGTGCCCACTTTTCGATCAGCTTATCGTATGAAATTACGTTATGCATTTCTTATTGCTCCCTTAGGATTTCGTTTGTCTTTTAATGGCACTCAGATATTGGCCCATGATGTCAGATGTTTCTACTTCCGTATCGAAAGATTCATCAATCTGATCAGCATCAACCTCGGATCCTGCCGCTTTGTTGTTGAAGTAAGATTCTTTTACAGTTGCTACCTTTTCAGCGAAACTTTCGCTAAAGTCGATATCAGCTACAAGAGATTTTAACTTCTCGACCTGAGTTTCAGCAAGGTCTTTTGTCGCTTCACGGATAACCGCGTCACGCTTAAAGCTTTCTAATTCTTCGGTCATTTCGATGATCTTGCCTGTTGAGCTGTTCAGATTCTCTTCGAGTTCTGCAACTTCACCTGCAAGTTCGTCAACTAGGTCTACTTTAGACTCTGGTACGTCGATGTAGGATTCTACGAACAAGTCTTTCAGACTGCCCATAAACTTCTCTGCGATCTCAGTGCGAAGGCCAGCTTGAACTGATACCTTGTTGTCTTCCATCCACTGTTCTACAACGTAGTTAAGGTATGAATCTACCTTTTCTACAAGATCAGCTTTTGTTGTTGATACTTCTTCAGCCAACTCTTCGTTGTACTTTTCTTCCAAACGATCAATTTCATTAGAGAGCTTTGACTTAATAGCAGCTTCAAAAATTGTAGCAGCTTTGCCCTTGAATTCGTCGGAAAGAGTAGCCTCTTCGTTAACCAATGCGTTAAGATCTTCTTCGAAGTTAGCTTCGTACTGTACTTGAGCCTTTGGAGCTTCTGTAACAGTTTCGCCATCTACGTCGGTATCTTCTTTGTGATACATTTCTGATTGCTTAGAATACATAGCTTGGAGAGATTTCTTATCCATCTTCCCCATGTTTTGCATCATTGCAGCCATCAGAGCAGCTTTTGTTTTAGGCATTGGATCTTGAGTTGTTGCATCGCTTGAGCGCTTAGGGGCTGAGCCCGTTGCATCGCCGGCCGCGTCTACAGATTTTGCTGAATCAGCTTCGTGATCAGACATTTCCATGACATTCTCGTCATCATGGAGTTCAACATCTTGATCATCTTTGATTTGATCAGTCATTAGATTGACTCCTATTTTATCTAACTTTTGAGTAACGAGAGGAAATTCTTGAACTCACGAACTTGTACCTCATAGAGATCAGCACGTGAAGCCTGTTTTATTTCAGTCTCCATTTTTTCAATAGCTTGTGGCTCTAAAATACCGTTATGCCATACCCAGTCAACACCTTCCATTACTCCATTAACAAATGCAGACGGTGCAGATGGATCTTGTACTATATCAATAGCATTAAGCATAAAATCGTCTTTGACGACCATTGCGTTATTTTGTTGCATCAAACTTCCCATACCACGAGTCGAAACCCCCAGTTGCACACCACCATCGAGCAGACCTTGTACGATCATTCCCATTGGAGTATCCAATACTGTGGCTTTGCCCATAACATCGTTGCCTTCAAACTTGAGTTCATCGATCTTATGAGAAACTTTATCTAGATTAACGGTAGGACCTTCAGGGTGGTTTAACTCACCAACCGCACGACCTTTAGAAACTTGCACATCGTTATATTTATTGACTGCTGCTTCCATAATGCCTTTTGGATATATTCTACCGTTACGATTCTTCATGTCTGCTTGTGCAAATACACCTTCAATGACATACTTTTTCTTACCGGATTTCTCTTCGGTAATAATTCTGCAGCCAATGTTTTGGTCAACAAATTCTGAAATTAATTTCATCTACACAAACCTTTTTGTAACATTAGTATTATTTATATGAATTCAATTCTTTACTTAAACTTCGGCCGATTCATCAGATTCTTCCGATCCTGTCTCTTCTTCCGATCCAGACTCGCCTTCTGCTTCATCGTCAGTTCCGCCCGCTTGAAGATCTTCTTCGTCATCAACGTCTTCGTCTTCATCGGCATCTCCATTAAAGATTTGTCCAGCGATTTTAATTCGCTCTTGATCCATAACATCGCTCAATTTTACCGTTACTGCTTGGCCAAAGATTTCATTTGCTTTATTATAATCTTTAGCAAGTGCAGCATCAACAAGATCAGCCAAAGGGTTAGCTTCTACTTCTGGCTCTTGTACTGCGGTTTCTAATTCACTCATTGTCTTCATCTCCATCTTGATCTTGTGGTGGTGCTTCTGAGCTATCCCCCAACTTCATGTTGTCAATATCATCATCAGTAAAGTGTAGCACATTCTTTTGTACCCACTCTTTAGAGAAGTATTCACCAATATAGTCACGCATAGCGTCAAGTGTTTGGATTCTTTCTCTTAGTAATTCTGAATCTTTTAATTCAGTGAAGTGATTATCACGTGCAAAATCAACAATAATGTGATTTCGCATTCCTTGCCAATCGTCTTCAGTAATAATACCTTTGAGCAATAGCTGTACTTTAAGCATGCCGAGGAATATGTAACCAAAACGTGTGCGTAATCTATCTATGTACTTTTGAAACTTAAGTTCGTCCCGGCTAATCTCTGTGGCTCGGCCAAGAGAGAACTGCTGTTCTTGTTCTAAACGATTCATTGGAACATTAAGTGAACGATAAAGTTTCTTTTGAAAATAAAGTATGTCTTCGATTTGTCCTAGGTTATCACCACCAGGGAGAGTCGAAATTTCTGTACCTTTACCGCCTTCACGTCTTGGCAACCAGAAATCTTCAAGTAATGATTGGTGTTTTCTATCATCCTTGATTTCTCCGGTGCTAGCATCGTAAACGAGCTTATTACGGTACCGAGTCATAATATCTTTCATATATTGTTCGGCTTTACCACGTGGTAAGTTACCAACATCAATATAGAAGATACGACGTTCTGGAGCACGAGCCAAACGATAGATGACCAAAGAGTCTTCCATCATTCTTAACTGATTGATTGGCTTTAATGCTTTATGTAAGTACGATAATACTTTTTGTCTTTTTTCGTCAAGCAATCCAGAAGTAATATATGAAACAGAATCAAGACTTAGTTTAACACCACTACTTTGAGACCCTGGCTTTTCTTGGTAGATGAAATACTCATCAACTCTTTCAATAAGATTAGCTCCAGTTTTTGGATCTTTCTTTTTCTTTACTTCTTTTACTTTACGAATACGAGCAGCATCAATTGGACGAATGTCCTGAATACCTGCTTTAAGATTCTTTTCATCAACTACGATGTGGTGGTAAATCCTGCCATCAACGTACCATCGTCTAAACATGTCGTGGCCAAGCTCGGTAAAGTTTAACATCCCGTTGACGTTATCGAACTCTTCTCTAATTTGTTTTTTAATAGAATTAGAAACGTTTAAATTATCCATTTTAATCGATACTGGCTCTTCACCGCCGACAATCGATTCATTTACAATATCTTCAATTGCCATGTCAACTTCTGGGTGCATAGCTACGCCGCGGTACTTCATAATCAATGCATGATTATCTTTTGCGTCTGTACCGTCTTGATTAATATATTGTCCATAATGAGAACCAGATGCCGTTACATATCCAGCACCATCTTCATCTCGAGCAGGAACAATCGAAGGAATCTTCTTAGGATCTTCGTTACTTGCTCTTTTTATTTCAAAGCCAAATAGCTTAAAAGCGTCATCTGCCATGTGAATTCCTTATTATAAAGTGGAGAGCGGATTACCCCGCTCTCCATCTATATATTATTACTGATCAGTGGTGTTACTGGTCCAGTACTGATACTGCCATTCGATCTGGAATCTTTCGATTTGATCGTCAGCATAACTCAGTTCAATAGCAGATACTGATGAAGGCCAAGCATCTTTGAACGTGTAAGTCTTAATGACTCTTTCATCACGGTCAAATTGGTCAACTTTCAGATCAGCAAAATAAAGTTCTGGATTCTGCGTGCCACCAGCATCAGCATGGTTAGCAATTGCATTCATCCAAACTTCCATTTGATCTCGTACTTTGAACTCTGTATCGTTAATCACTGTAATTGACCAAGGATCGAACGTTCTGTCTCCAGCCACTTTCAGTCTACGACCGCGGAACGGTATTTCAATCGTTCCTACAGTTGAAGCTGGAAGCTGACCGCCTTCACACATAAAAGATGCGAAGTCAACGTCAAGTTCTACACCTAGACCACCCCGAGGATTGGCAAGCGTAATCTGAAAGAGATTACCGCGAGCACCACCGCCGGTTAGCCGTGACTTAAATTCGTCTACACTACCAAGTGCCATAAGTTAAATCCTCCTAGATTAAAATGCCTGACCAGCGATTTCTTCGAAAGAAACACCAGTCCGGACAGCTACAAAGTTGAGAGTGATAAAGTTAATCGAGCGAGCTGGCTTAATAAGAATATTAGCAATAAACTCATTGCGATCTACAACTGCCGGAGTATTGACTGTTTCATCAGCAATAATACGGAAGTCTGTAATACCGCGCCGTCCCTTAACATCACGTAGTACTGGCTCGATGATATTCACGAACTCAGCTCTTGTAAATTCATCGTTGAATTCAAAGAGTACGTTCTTGGCCGCACGCTCAATGGCACGCTCAAGAGTTAGGAACAAACGACGTACGTTAATACGGTCGAACGCGGAAGGTCTTGCTAGACCAGTTTTATCACCGAATAAGATAATACCTTGACCCGGCATATTAACGATTGGGTTAATGCCTGCTTTGTAAAGTGTATCTCTACGGGTTTTATTTGGGTTGTAATTGACGGATGTTACGCCAAGTAGTTGTCCACGACGTGTACCCGCTGGTGAGAACCAAGGAGCTGCAACACGATCTGTTTCGGCCATAAGACCTGCAATTGAAGAACTTGCTGGAATCTCAATGTACTTATCATTGTGCTTATCGTAAACTTTTAAGTAGTTACCAGCTACGATGTTGTAGCTTGAACGAGTAAATGTAGCTGCAGTAGCTACGATTTCTGGTGTGATTACCGCATCGCTAGAGCGAAGAATAATATCTGACCGAGCCGGACCAGATACAACCACACAATCTTTACGATCAGATGCAATTGCAATCAAATCGTTAACAACTGTAGTTTGGTCTGCACGTGCTTGTAACCCTGGTGCAATCAAGAAATCAACTTCGATTATGTCTTTATCTTCGTAAAGATCAAATCCTGTTAGATAATCTCCAAGATTAAGGTCATCAGCGTTTCCACCTGAATCAAAAGCAAAGTTAACAGCGGCTTCACCAGCATCAGTACCAAGGAATGCTTTGGTTACTCCCGGTGTAATTGCTGTGCCAGCATTACCAGATACGCGGAAGTTAGAGTCGAAGTCAACAAAGTGAACATATGCAGAGTTCTGGTTGATTACGTCTTTAACATAGATGTTTCCACCGTCGTCTGCATTGATAGCATTGCTAGCAACAGACATGAAAGGGTATGTTTCAAGGACTGTACCTTTAGCTCCTGAAAATTCGCCGTTAATATCAACAATCGCTACGTGGACTTCATCATTTGTAGCGTCATTAGCTGCAGCATAGGCTGATGTTCCTGGAGCTGCGTCGAATGAACCTTTGTAGGTCCAAGCATCGAAGCCAGAATCACTTACTGATGGTGGGCAAATAGATACTCGCAAAGAATTACCTAGTGAACCTGGGAAACGACCGATGAACGTATGTCCATCAGAGTCCAAGTTAGCTGTAAGTTGGTCAAAGGCCGTCGGGTTTTTAATTACTGGCGATGAATATGTTCCAACTGCATATGCGGCTGTTTGGCCTGTAGTTGAAACCGCGTTAATACCGCTTGAGTCTATAATGCGAGTTAATTGTAAAGCGTTTGAATAGCGTAGGAAATACGCTGCGTCATGGTAGGGAATCGAATGGGCGCTATTAGGAGTACCGAAAGTTGAAGCTAGTTCTTCTTCGTTACCAATTAGTGTTACCTGCTCGACTGGACCCCACATAAACTTGCCTACATAAGCTCCGGTTGAAGTCTGAACATTTGGCACTCCGCCAGTCAGATCTACTTCCTTGACTATTACTGCAGGACTTTGAGATGGTGCAAAAAGTGCCATTAGTTTACCTCGTTGGGTTCTTATTTATATGGTGCATGATACGGTTATGATATTTCAATTTCAACTATATTTATAACAATTTGAATTTTAGCCCCAGTTCATATCATCGCGATCAAAGTCAACAAACCAATCTGGTTTTGTATTTTCTTCATCTGTTAGTTGTTTACTATATTCTGATCCATCATCTACCCAACCGAATGGTACAATATCTGCTTCAATCTCATCCATTCTTTGTTTAAACAACATTTCTTTTAGATTAATATCAGTCATATCATTAAAAAATTGTGTTTGAGCAAAGAAACCAAACATTACTAAGTTCATTACTAGATCATCATGGTTTCCTTCAGAAGCTTCATAAGAGCTTCCTCTACCAACAAATGTAGAAATTTCTAAAATAGTTTGTTCATCAACAATTTGAATCTTTTTGTTTTCAAGTAAGTCTTTCAGGCCTGAACAACCTAATCGTTTTACTTTACGTGTCATAGCTTGACCAATAGCATTAGCTTTAACAGCTGACTCGGCATGCACGTTGTCATATTCTAATTCGTGATACAAACCATTTGCTACCATTGAACCTTGGTCGTTTGACTCAACAACTACATACGCTTGGTTGTAAGAAGTTGCATACTTATATATAATACTAGGGAAGAGTAAGGGAGAGATAGCGTTGTTCCGATACACGGCCACCTGTTCAAATGGTTTTACGCCAATATCGATTATAGTAAAAGTAGAATAATCCTGTCCTCTTCCCTTTCCAACATCTACACACATAATATATTCGTGACCTTTTTCAGGTTCTTTATATATTAGACCATCGCCTTGCTCAATATATTTTAACGACTGCGAAGCTCGTAATTCCATAAGAGTTTCTGCGTTGATTAAAGTATCGCCAGTTCCAAAGAATGTATTACCAAACTCTTGGTCAAACTGAAGCTTTGATGTGTTGTTAATTGTTTGAGTTTTCCAAACCTCATCACGACCTGGGACATCCCACCAATCAACTCGAAACGGTGTAAACTCGTTAACTTCTTGAATTGCGCCTTCCCATATCTTATAGAACATGTTACCAATACCATTTGCCGTAGACGTGACAATGACTTTGGTATCTTTACCAGAAGATACAACAGGATATGTAGAGGTGTAAAACTCTGCTGCTTTTTCTACAAAGGCAAATTCGTCGAGATAAAGCAAATTGATACTAAGACCACGAATAGAGCAACCAGTGGTTGCCGCAGTAATAATTCGAGAGTTATTACCAAACTCAAGTGAACCTTTGTTAAGAGCTTTAGTTCCTGCTTGTAAAAAGAACGGTAGGTTCTCAAGCATAAGCGTGATCCGGGAGAGCATCTCCCGTGCGGTGGAAGCTTTATTAGCGAGGATGGCCACAGTCTTTTCCGGATGAAACAGCGCGTACCAGAGCAGGTAGGCGCATACCGATATCGATTTGCCGGATTGTCTGCAAGCCAAGATAATATTAAACCGATGCTCATTAAACTTCTTGAACATTTCTTGCTGATACGGGTACAGCTTAAACGGAACAAGCCCTTCGTCTAGAGAAATCACTTTCACATAATATTCAGAAAAATACACAGGATTATCCATGCATTTCTTATATTCGAGGATCGATTCGGCAGTCCATTGTTCGTTAACGCCATCGCGCTTAACGTTAGGATTTCCGAGATACGTCTCCCTCGATGGATTTTGGGTCGGCATCCGTGACATCAATTAAATCGCCTTTGAGCAAACGCTGAACGTCTGCAGTCGAACCTAAGTAAAAATTATTCTGTGTATTATTTACTTCGGTTGTTTCATTATTTCTTTCAAGATCTTTTTTACCTTTATTCAATATCATTAAACGATCATTCACATCTGAAATATTCTTAATCATACCTGATAAAACTTCAAAGGCTCTTGGGTGCTCTGATTCTCTTGCGACTTCTATCATGTCGTCGAGAGCACTTTTACCTTTTTCTATTAAATCATAATATGTTTCACGTGAATAATTGTAATCATTCGCCGCTTTATCACTGTCATGTAGCATCGCTATCCGCACTATAATCTGTTCGTGTGAATCCAAAGTCTGAATCCGCAACGATGTTTAATGTTGATGGATTAGGTTGTAATTGAATAGTTTTCAGTCTTAAGTCTGAATCATTAAGGCCAGATCCAATATCGAAGATCTTAGCTCTTACATCACGTACAACCTCACCAGTGTTAACTGCACCATAGAACCGTATTTTCATCTCAAAGTCGAGAGTATAAATGATAGTTCTGCGCGCGCCTAAGTCTCCTTCAAAATCGTCTTGGAAACTAACACTATTTATTGCAATTGGAACATCCTCTAAAATATCAGGATAATCCGTAAAAGGTTTAAGGGTTATTGAATATTGTGGATTAAACGTAGGTAAAATTTGCTCAACAAGTTGTAAAGCGTCATCTTGCGTTTTTGTGTAAATATTCAATTGAAAAGAAATAACATATGGAACACCAGTAAAGAATTTATTTCTATTATCTGCAGTCGTTCCAACTCTTGTGAAATTGTTTACCTTTGACACTTGCCGTGAGTTGTCATACGCTAATGACGTAATCTCAAACGACATGCGAGGTAACTTAATAGCTACCTTTGTGTTTGTATCTAAATTTGCGTTTTCGCGAATTCGGTCTAAATATTTGTTTTTAGGAGCATATGCTAATGGTACTTTAACTTGAGAAATAGATGCACCAGTATCTCCGTTTTTACGGATAACATACAAGTTGTTAAATAGTTTGCCAAATACAGCAACTGCTCGCCTTGTCTTTTCGTGATAAAAGTGTCCACCAAACATTAGCTTTTATATATCTTTGTCAAGTGATCTTCAAAGGCTTCAACCTTTGTTAATCTATCTGGCCAGAGGATATACTCCTTTTCTGGGTTTTTCTTCAAATTATTCAACAATGGAATCATTGCGTTATATAGTCTATCTATCTTATCTTGAGTGTTAAGTTTTTCTGCACCAAGTGATTCAGCTTTTGCTGCAACTTTTTGTACAGCTTCTAATTCGTTTTCATCAACTGCGGTAAAACCAAAGTCAAACATATCATCCATCACCAAGAATCTCCGTTATTTTACCAGTATCATCTATTAAAATTTTAAGCTTTTTACATTCGTATCGTGTTTGACTTATATGAGGCATAAGTTGGCGAGAAGCCATACGTTTAGCTTTTAGACACGCAGACATACTATCTCGAGCTGTATATTCTTTTAGCTCAGATCCATTCATGAATAACAATAATACAAATTCTACTACCATCATTTGTTGTATCCGTTGACCCTCATCTTTTCTATTTTATCTTCAAGATTATTAATTCGTTTTTCATAAAATTCTAATGTTAATTTTTGTTGTTGATCATAAGGCGCTCTGCCTTCTTCTATCTCATCTGTTAATTTTTCAAGTTCACTTGCTATATGCTCAATCATTAAAAACTGTTCGTTGTCTGCTGGTAAACTTCCCATTTCGCCACGTGGCCATTTAATTCTAAACTCAGTGTTTTGTTCCAAATCAGTCTTCATCATAGTCTGACTTGTTTCAATCTGGTTTAATCTTTCAACAACTCCAAAATATGCCCAAGTAGCTAATGCTGTAAAAGCAAGCATGCTTACAATATTTCTAAGTGGTAAAGCTACCTCGGTTCCTTCGTTTAATTTTGTGGCCATAATTAATCATTCCCTGATGGATCACCAAACGGGTTGCCTTCACTAAAATCAAGGAAGTCATCACCAAATGATCCAAAGTCTGTATTTTGTTCGTTTTCTGACAGTTTATTCAATTCACTTACTGTCTGTAAAGTGTGTATGTTCGATGCTGAATCAACAGTAACTGTGCTATCTGCATGGAATAAGCGGAATGTACCATCAGCAGATGAGAAGTTAACGGCATGGATTGTTCCATCCGAATCTGAATATTTAGCAACTTCTGCAGTAACCAATACACCACTTTGATTTTGTGTAATAATAGTATCTGTAAAGATTGGTTTCGTGTTGTTTATGTTTGCACCTAGTATCTTCAACAAGTAAGTGTAAGCATGATCTTGTTCAATATCTTGAATTTCTTCAATACCAGTATCGAAGTCTTCGCTGTTATAATCAAACAATTGTGCACGACACTTATAAGTTGGCAAATTTGCTAATTGATAAAAAGGCATTTCATGTTCTACGTGCGTAATCTGGAACATAGAATTAGATAGTGGTAAAAAGATTAAGTCGCCTTCACGTGGTCTTTCGCTATTGATGTTATTATCTCCACCAATAGTTTGAGCCCACCTACGTCTTGAAACTACGAATGTAGCTTCATCGCGTATTTCAACACCAAACCGAGTAAACAGATCTCCTTCACCGTCGAAACCTTCGGTGTTGTCAATATACATTTCTATCTTATATGAGTTATTGTATTTTGCTGGAACTTCATCACCAAAGACTCTATCCTCGTAAACTGTTTCACGAGGTAAATAATAAACATCTTGACCGTAAATCTTAAGAGACTCGATTACAATATCTTCGTAGAGATTTTGTTCTGACCTTACGTTATCTCTTATGTAATAATTGCGCATGCCATCACCCTACAAAGAAATCTGCGGGCATTTCATGTTCGAGTCTTATCCTTTCTTTGAGGTCCTGAATCTCACCTTGTGCATCATCAAAAAGCTGTCTACCATTTAATATCACGCCGCCGGGTAACTGCATACCTTCGAATTTCATAAGATTCATGCCCCACTGCTCTTTAATGAGAGCACCGGTATATTCTTTTAGCCACATATCGTTGTATATTGATGTGTGTGAATCTGGATTAATTGTATTATAAACTTCATAGACAACATAATCACCTGCAGTAATATCTAAATCTTCGATATGACCATGTAAGTAAATTCTGTTTTGCCTACGAGCAAAGTCTACCATTGTATGACCGTTGAGTGTCATATCAAGTAAAGACAAATATTGCTGAATTTGTTCGTAATAAGCAATATCACCAGCAAATTGAGCCATATCAGTTAGTTCTGACATATGCATCTGGTATCGAAGATTAAATAACTGCCCCGAAGAAGATGAACTCGATATAAGAGGAAATACTCTAGTTACAGTATGAACATCAGATGATGTTGTAATATACTTGTTAGTAATGTCTGATGCAGTTAACTCATGAGAAACATATGCACGAAAAGTAGCATCAGAATGAAATTCCTGATAATACTGAATTGCTTCGTCAACTCGGTCTTCGAGCTGATCCTCGTCTACATTAACCTCAATGACCGGCTCACCAAGCCTTCGCTTGCACCAGTCAATGAGTGTATCTCTCGAGTTAGGTGATGCCATTAGCTACCGGCTCCAATTACTGTTTTCAGCGTTGTACCAGCTGTGTTCTTAATGAGTAGTGTGCTTGCACTTACTAATTCTGTTGAAGAAACTGTGTTAGCAGCAAGAGCGGTTGTAATACTAATTCCAGCCGTTCCATCAAAGTTAGCTGTACCAGTTACATCTCCAGCAACAGCGATTGCTCGAGCTGTTGCTAATGCAGTTGCTGTTGCGGCGTTACCAGTACTAGATCCTGATGAACCAGTTACGTTACCTTCAACATTAGCAATCAAAGTTCCTGTTGCAACTGTCATATCACCAGTTGAAGCACCTGTTGCTGTTGTTGTACCCATCTTGAACTTGTCTTCAGACTCGTCCCAGATAATTGCAGCATTGTTACCAGTTGAACCACGTTCAAATACAAATCCGAGATCGTTAGCGTTCGAAGTTGCACCTGTATTTAATTCAATTAAAGGATCAGCAACTAAACTATTTGTTGAATTGACTGTTGTAGTTGTTCCGTTAACTGTGAGGTTACCACCAAGAATTACGTTACCTGAAGAATATAAACCAGCAAATGTTACTGAGTCAGTTGTTGCTACAGCTTGACCGATAGAAAGTGTACCGCTGGCAGAATCGATACCCACTCCAGTGCCTGCTTGCATAGTTGACATAACATTAGCTTGTGTTACTCCAGTCAATGTAAATTGACCTCGAGCCGAATCGTAAGCTAAACTTCCTAATCCAGTACCAGTGCCAACTGATATTGCATCAGATACTGCCAAACGGAATTGACTTGATCCCGAATCTCCGCTTACAAACTGTGAAGTTGCAGCTAAACTTGAAGTAACTCCTGCGCTATCTTGAATCGATAGTTTATTACCATCCGCTCGTAGCTTAACGCCACCAAGGTGTATTGTACCAGCTGATAAGAATATATCTCTGAATTTTAGCGCTGAAGTACCAATGTCATATGCCGAGTCTGCACCCGGTGTTATATGCCCATTGACTTCTAACGCTCCTCGAACATCAAGCCTGTCATCCGACGGGAGCTCTCGAATACTCGATCCTTCAATGATTAGTGGAATACGATCTGCCATTTTTTGATTCCTTTAGTTTCCTTTGTCTATTTATACATTAAAGCGAGATAGTTACTGCCGCGCTGTCTGTGTCTAATAATGTTACGGTGTTACCAAAGCCAATAACGGCTCCGGTTGCGATTGTTGCAGCTTGAAGAATTACAAGACTTACTTTTGTAGCTCCGGCGCTATCGGCAAAGTCTAGAGTAAATCCAGTTGATGATGCTCTTAGACCAATATAATCTGAATCGATAATATTTGATACGAATTCACGTGTTAAAAGCGTACCGGTTGAGTCTGGTAGTGTAAGCCCGTGGTTGGATGTATAGTCACCAGGGATAAGCGCTTGTTGGAATGAATCATCGCTAAACATTATTCTTTCGTTTCCAGCCAGTACAATACCGGTTGGAGTCATTTTCATCTTTGTTCTAAGTATACCAGATTGTTTTATAGTAAAGTGTAACTCACCATCTTCGCTATCAGCTGATGCATCGTTAATAAAGTTTTCGATCTTAGCATATGTTATATTAGAATCCGCATCGTTTCTACCACGGAATTCAATCATTGCTAGAGCATCAGAATCTGCTGCGCTTGAGCTGTTTCTATCAAGTACGATTCTTGGACCAGCGGCTGATCCAGCATTTGTCAGTGTAAATGAAAATTCATCACGAGTAAGTTGATGTGAACGTTCATTGATATAATTTGAATCAATTAAATTGACTGCTCTTTCAGAGTCAAGTGAAACTTGCTCGATATAAGCTGAATCAACAAACAGATTATCATTTCTAATAAGATTAATTGTTCTTTCAGAGTCAAGCGATAACGCTTCGATTCGTGCTAAAACAAAGGCCGAATCAGTAAACATCTCGGTGTTGACATGAGCACCACCAATTTTAAGTACTGTGTAATCACCAGAGTCTGCAAGAATTCCACCTGCTCTTACAACCGTAGTATTGAGTTGCGATATATGCGCAGAATCAGTACTAAATTGACCAATAAAACCTGAGTCATAGTGAATATTACTACCAGCTATATTGAATATATTAGCAGAATCTACATCTATATTTTTGAATCCACCAATATGTGTTGCGAATGAACCACCATCAGCAGTCGATATCGTGATACTTTCAGTATTCGAATCGTAAGTTAATCCTGTAACTCCTGCAACTAATACTTCACCAATACTATCAATGAATCCAGAAGTATTAACTGTTAGAATTGGAACTCTCGTTGCAGAACCGTACGTACCAGAATCAACTGTTGCTGTTCTTGCAAGAGTTGTTGATGCTAAACCAGTAACTGTTAGGTTAGTCATAGTAGCCGAATCAGCTATAATATTACCAACGTTAAGCCATGCTTTTCTAAAACCAGTTGCGCCAAGATTAATAGTATTAACTGAATCAGAAGCAGAATCTATGCTATTATCAAATAGATAATACTGGCCAGCGCTAGCATCTCTGACTAAACCAGTGTGTCTTTGCTGTGCATCAGCATAATACTTACCAATAAATCCAATATCGATAATATCACTTATTACATTACTATCAGCTAAGTGAATAAGCGGATCTGTGACTTTAAATACTTCGGTATTAATAATTGATTGCGAACCGGCAACTATAAGACTGCCTGATACTCTTAGATTAACAGTTTCAGCAGAATCTGCGTTGAACTGACCAATTCGGCCGATACCATAATTTAAATTATTACCTGATATGTTATTGGCAATTGCTGAATCTGCAGTTATATTAGGCGATGTAAGTACTGTAAACCGACCAGAATCAACTAGTAATTGACTGATATGAGCTGAATCGTAATTAGCATGACCGCCTGAGATAAACGATATTACCGCAGAATCAATTGCAGCATTTGTGCCTGTAAATGTAGTAGCCTGAAGATTATCATATCCACCTATTGCTGTAGAGAATGAACCACCATCTGCAGTGCTAATTGTAAGTTTTTCAGTAGCAGAATCAAATGTTACACCAGTTACACCAGCTACTAATACAGAACCAGCAGAATCAATTCTACCTTGTGCGTTAACTGTAAGAATCGGCACTCGAGTTGATGAGCCATAAATTGCTGAATCAACACCAGTGTTTATTAGCGATAGTTTGTGTTTAGCTGAATCGTATGCAATACCATTTGTAGCATTCAATGATAAGCTTAGATCTGATTCGAAATTAGCCTGTGTGTATACTGTTTCAACGTTAAAGCTAAATTCACCAGTACCAGAGTTATATGTTAAATCACCAGCTGCCGAGAAGTGCGATCTAATAGAATCTGCCGATGGTCCAGTATATGTAAACTTACCTAATGCCGAATCATAAGCAAGGAAGCCATCACCACTTGCAATTGCAGTATTAAAATGTCTTCTAACTTCAGTAGCAGACGGTCCAGTGTACGTTAACTTTCCTAGAGCTGAGTCATATGCCAACGATCCATCACCGCCAGCATCGACAATGTTAAGATGTTTCCTTACTTCGGTAGCGCTTGGTCCACGATATATGAATTTACCAGTTGCTTGTTCGTAAGAAAAAGCTCCATCTCCACCGGAATCAACTGCCAAGAAATGAGCTCTTACTTCAGCAGGGCTTGGTCCAGTGTATGTTAACTGGCCAGAGCCCGAATCGTATGTTAGTGATCCGTCGCCAGCTGGTGCACCAGCTAAATTGATATATCCACGAATTGTTCCTTTAGATGTAGTATCACCTAAAGCTGAATCAAACCGAGCTCTTGTATAGTATAAGTTATCACTTTCTAATAAATCATTTGTTGAGTTAGCAGAAAGATCAAGTTTTGTGTTGTTATTATCTGAATCGCGTACTACAAAGATTCCACCAGAATCACTTATATTCAGTGTGCCAAGTTTGATAGTATTTCCTGATAAGAATAATTTACGGAACTTCTTAGTTTGAGAACCAAGATCAATCGCGCTATCAACGTCTGGAACAATAGAAGTGGTAAGTGCAGCTAAATCGTTGCGGAATAAATTTAAGCCTCTTTCAGAATCAAGAGAGTTAGCTTCAACATACGCGGAATCTACAAAGTTCCGAGTAGTAGCCTGCCCTGTCATAAATTTAATATAATCAGAATCGATAATCTCTTTTAACTCAGATGAGTCAATAGACATTACAATATTGTTTGAGTTACTATCACCATACGATTTATCAAGGCCGTGGCCTGCAACTAACGACCCTGGCTCAAATAAATTGGTAGATGATTTGTTAACAAGAATATCGCCGGCTATCCGGCCGGAGCCGATAACAACACCAGACGCAGCTTCGTTAATACTTTTGACCGGTCGGCCAACTGTAATTCTTTTAACGTAAGTCCTTTTTTCGGCCATATCAGTTCCTATTTAGTGACTGATGGCGTAACTTGGATCCGGCCTTCAAGGATTCTTTCAACAATAGTTTGACTATCACTATCGATAAAAGAAATTTCTACATCATATACGTACCGTCCAGCTTTTAGCGCATCGGTTTGAGAATTAGTTAAAGAAAGCGTGCAAATACCAGCAGTGGACGGTGTCGCGACAATTGTGGAGAAGTTCTGAATATCAGCTGAGTCTACAGAATTATAATTCTTTTTCATCTTTGCTGCAATTGAATGATTAATCAAAGACTTGGCCGCGCCTGTGTGATCTATCAACTCTAGTTGAATAGCCACGTCGCTACCTTGATCTATAGTAATTTCTTCGTACTGAGCCATGAACTACTCCGATGAGTTCTTTGTCGGTGGTTATACCACCCTGCCTATAGCCATTATTTATACAATTTTGGTTTTAGGGATCTTAGAATCAGCAGAAGAAACACAACTATTTGTGATACATGGCATTGGTTTATCAAATAATTTGAATCCAGTGGCAATATTACCTAATGGTTCATCATCACAGGAATAGCTACGTTTAATAGAACCATCAGGTTCTCGGATAATAATACTACGATAGCCAGACTCGCAGCTCCATCCTTTAAACTTATTGAATTCAAAAGTGTTGAATCGCTCAGCTTGATCCATATACCACTTTTTTCCTTCATCATCTTCTAATTCTACTTGCATATGTTGTGGAACACCAGTAGTTTCGTACCGTAGATCTAATTGTTCTTTTGGTTTAGGTCTAATGATTTCTTTTTTCTGATCGGTATATCCTCGTTGAGGCATGCCGTTGCGTAAGCGTTCAAGCATATTGTCAGTATAACCATCGACGATAAAACTAGCAGTAGGATCAGACTGAGGTTTAAGAGTGACATTGATTCCTCTTTCATGGAAGTATAACGCGTCTTCCCAACATTGCTCAAATAGATCCGGCAGCATCACTTGATTGATTGTTACTTGAATGTCTTGGCTTTGGCAATATTCTAACTTGTCGGCAAACTCCGCAACTTTGGCTTGTGTATCTACATGTTCTCTATGACACGAGGCTGTGATACTTGACCTGTGAAACTTACTGCAAATTGCAGCGTATTCTTCAAACCATTTCATTTTACGTGAAATGTTAGATGTCATATGAACTGAATGATAATTACACTCAGGCACGTCATCAGCAAGATATTGCATAATTTCTAAATACTGTGGATGGAATGTAGGTTCACCACCGCTAAAACTAAAATGAAAAGAATTATAGCCATTACCACGTGACTGACGTTTAATTTCGTCAATTGTCATAAGAATCAAATCAATTGGTCTATGGTCTTTTGTACGGCTTGATGCGTATGGCCAACAATAAGAACATGAGTAATTACAAAAACGACCAAGCAACCAGCTCACAGTGAACAAGTCACGATGCAGCATAGTCCTTTGACCGACTTTTACAATTTTATCAAGTGGTATTTTTGTGAAGTCGTATTGACTCCATTTCAAATCAGTCATAAACAAAATCTCGTCCAGACATTTCAGCTGGCTTTTCTAATCTTTCCATATTAACATCATTCATTGTATCTATAAACATATTAGCAATTTCATATTGCATCTTTTGATTTGGATGACCACCATGCAATTGATTGTTTTCCATCATATGATTATTGCGATTCGACCATCTGCCACCGATCAATTCAAAATATGATAAGTTAAATTCTTCAATAGCAGGATGATTACCAAGCCACTTTTTTAAAACTGCAGAACCGTGTGAAAAACCATAAACTAATCGGTGATAGCATTTGATGTTAAATTTATTGCAAATTAATTGTATTCTTTTCATATTACGAAAGTTTTTATTAATAACTGTATAAGGATCATATCCTAAAGACGACACACATATATCTGTTTCTGAATCACATATTATTTTTTTGATTTCCATGTTAGTGTGTGTATCAAATAAGTTTATGCGTAATGATTCTGTCCAATATACTAAAACTGTACAATCATACTTATCTTTGTTTTTAAGTATAGCATCAAACACGGTGTTTTCAATGTAATCATTACCCATACCTTGTTTACTAACATTTAGAACTTTAGTATTTGTTAACTCAGATAATAATGTTGGCCATACAGTCACACCACCTTCAGTTTTATAATCTTTACATTCCTGATCTCCAACACTGCAACCACCAGTTATAATAAGCTTAGTCATAAACAAACCTATCAATTAATAACGGTGTTGGCTCAATATCGTCTAAAATTGTGCCATTCATCGTATCTATAAACATTTTTGCTATTTCATCTTGACCTTTTTGATTAGGATGCGCATCTGGTAAAGTTTGCCATTGATGTTTATTTTTATCATTATGATTAGATAATCTACCAGATAAAACTTCAGCGTAAGATAAATTAAATTCAGTTATAGCAGGGTGATCAGCTAGCCAATCATACACATCTTCTTGACCTTTTACTTTAGCATGAAACCCTTGATTTAATCGGTAATAACATGGAATATTGAAGCTATCACATACTAACTTTAATCTTCTCATATTACGAAAAGACATATTAATAGCATCTTTTTGACAAATACCTTGATACATTAATTCGTTTTGATTTCCACGGCTATAATCCCAAAGTGTATCAGTATCGAAAAGATTTACTCTATATGCTTCGGTCCAATACACCATTACAGTGCAATCATACTTATCATGATTTTCTAATATTGCGTCAAATATCATATTTTCTATGTAGTCATTGCCTCTACCACGCTTTGCTACATTGAGTAATTTAGATTCCATATAATCAGCTACTGCTGTTGGCCAAGTAAACACTCCGCCTTCATACAAATAATCGTTTGTTTTTTGATCAGTGATGCTGCAACCGCCAGTTATAAGTAGTCTAGTCATAGACATAATCCGCTTCGGTCTTTGCTTTTTCTTCATATCGTTCAATGAACTTATTTACAAAACTATGAGCAATCAATTGCATTCCTCTAGCATTTGGGTGTTGTTCTTGTCTACTAAGAAAGTATTGTGGATATAATTCATAGCATGAGCTTTCAGGCTCAAATAAATGTGGGCCGACTACGTTATCCCATGTTTTTATTTTGTTATAGATGATATTGATTCGGCTGTCATCGTTAACAGCTTCATAAACTTTATTTCTGTTTTTCATATTGACTTCAGGATCCATTACCCATTCAATGCCATTTAGTATATTGAGTGCTCTGTGATGAATAATTGGAATGCCTTTAGATATACAGTATTCATTTAGCATATAGATGTGCCGTATTGACCACCGAGCAATCATGCGGTAGTGATCAGATCGAGATACTCCAACTGGGACACCTGTAGTTCCGTCTATACTGTCTGGACCAATAAGATCTCCGCCAAACTCATGAACATGATGTTGCAATAACGTTCTTAGCGCTTGCTGACAATCTGTTTTTCCTTTACCAAATGGTGGCGATAAATCTGGCATGAATACATTAAAAGTCATTTGTGCTATTGGCATATCAAAAATAGCCAATCTCATAGCTTGAGACCATGCAACCATTACAACAATATCTCTATCTTCGTTTTCTGTAATAGCGTCAATCACTCTATTATGAATCATATCATTAGATGCACCACCATGACCAACATTTAATAGATCCCATTCAAACCAGTCAGCTACGTGATTCGGCCAAACAGCTTTCATGCCAGCTTCTTTATAATACGGTTCCCATGGAGATGTCCAGCTACAGCCGCCTGCAATTAATAATTTTTTAGAAAACTTTGACATTATATTTTCTTTCAAATTCTTGAGCATGTTCCCAAGTATCTACCATTGGTTGTCCTTTAATATTTAAACTCGTATTCAATAACATTGGACAACCAGTTAATTCATACCATTCTTCAAGTATTGGTCTAATAACAGATTTACAATTACGATGAACTACTTGCACTCGAGCAGTACCATCTATGTGCGTAACTGATTTATAATCGTGTTTTGCTTTTGCTGTAAACTGCATATACTCATTCATTGGACCTTCAAAATATTCATACTGATATTCTTCTAAGATTGCCGGTGCAAATGGTCTGAACTTTTGTCTTCGTTTGATTTCGTTAACCGTATCTTTAACATCGCAACGGGGGTCAGCAATAAGACTACGATTACCAAGGGCGCGAGGGCCAAACTCAGCACGGCCATTAGCCACACCACACACACTATGCTCAAAAAGATATCGAGCCACGTCACGAGGATTGATTTCATTTTCGATATTAGTGCCAAGGTACGGTCCTTTCCAAATAAGCTGATGACCAAAATGTCTAGCCGCGGCTCCTAACGAAGAACCAGCATCGCCAGGGTTAGGCATAATCCAAATATTCTTTCTTTTAATTTTTGAATTAGCTACACAATTAAGAGCGCATCCACCCATTAAGATAAGATTAGGATGTTTACAGTATTTATTAATTAGTTTAAGTAATTCGTTTTCATATAATAGTTGTACCGAGGCTGCAATATCTTCAGGTTTCTTTGTATGTGTTCCTCCGCCTAATAACGATGTATCGGTTGTAATAGCGCCTATGCTTAATCCTTTATGACAATTCAAACTCAGTAAATGATCTAAATTATATACTGGTTCGCCATAAGCAGCAAGGCCCATTACAATATATTCTTCTTCCATAGGCTTATAACCAAGAGCATGTGTCACGGCTGAATAGATAAGACCAATGCTTTGAGGATATTTCATATCCCAAGTCTTAGTGAATATTCCATTCCTTACTTCAAATACTGCAGCTGTTTCGTTTTCACCAATAGCATCAATACAAAGAATATCACAATCTTTGAAAGGCGCTGTTGCCCATCCAGCCCATGCATGCGTTTCATAATGATTATATTCAAAATTAGTTATAATGTTTGGTGAGTAATACCTTTGGCCAGCAGCTGCGCGTCTATCGTTAACTCTATCTTTGTTTTCATGACCAATTATTAAGTCATAACCCGGTAACAGCTTACCGGGAATCCACTTATCGTTCTTTTCACGAGTATGCCGTTCAACATGGTGTGCTTCTAATATAACACCATCTTCTACGACTGCCCATGCTGCGTCGTGGCTTCCTTCGGACACACCTAATATTCTCATTTCCATTGCGCCTCAAACGGATCAAAACCTACATTACATTTTAATCCACACGTTTTCATTCTACCTTGGCCAACCCCATGAATGTCCCAGCTATCTTTTACTGATGAAAAGAAATCACCTTCCATAATCTCTTCAAGAGGTGTATAGTGTACATTAATCTTCTCAAAGCCACCAGTCTTTTGAATGACTTTATATTCTTGAGAATCTTCTATAGGTCTCCACCATTTATATACTTGACCAGCTAACCAACAACATGGAAAGACAAGTCCTTCGGCAGATACATAGATTTCTTTCTTTTGCATACATTTCGGTTTAATCTCAGCCACATCAATAAACTTGTCCATAGAACCATAAGCTTTGACAATTGATTCATAGTCTTCATCAATTGCTTTATTGCGATACTTTGGATTCTTAGGTGGTGATAAGCGTGTTGAATCTTTCTTTCGAAAGACTGCTTGATGATCGTCTTTCTTTTGTAAATTAGCAGTGTTGATATACCGTCCTGACTTCTTTACAATAAAGTCTTTGACTCCTAAAATCTTTGAAAACATTCTAGCTTGTTCTATTTGATGTTCGTTGTAATTGAATACAAGAAATGTCCATTTAGCGTGTCCACCAGCATCGCAGAAGGCAGCCATGTTATCTTCAACATTAGACCACTTGACACCCTGTCTGTAGAAATGATTAGTGTCTTGTAATCCATCAACCGAGAAATTTACAAACGATACGACTTGAGCTAGTTCTTCCCACCACTCAGGCTTTCGTGCTCCACCATTGGTAGTGACAAACATATTGATTGTAGGATTACATTCACGTACGAACTTTGCTTGTTCTAACATGTCAGGCGCAAAGATAGGATCGCCGTGATTACCACAGAAAAAGAATGTATCAAGGTTGGCAATAAACTCGCGTGAAAACGCAGCTTTGAAACCTTCAAGAGTCATTGACTCATCTTTAAGATATTGATTTACTTCTCCACCATTCTTATTCCTATCACACATAGGACAAGAAGCCTGACACATTTGTGTAGGCTCAAAGTGGACCATCTTAACATCATACATACTGTAACTTCACCGTGTCTTGTTTCGCATTACATTTGGCAGAACATATAAATGGCTTATCATCAGTGTCCCACCGTTCAAACATATTATCAAACCATTCTATAGCCTTATTTATTCCTACTTCTTTTGCATTGTTTTCTGCAACCATTGAAGTAATATCAAGCTTTTCTTCCATTGAAACATTTTGAGAACTAGCCAGTGATGTGTGTGCCCAACAACAAGGGAACACGTGCCCTGTAGCCGAAACATATATTTCTTTATTTTTAACGCACTTTGGATTTATGTCAAACTTATGTCTATCTTCTAATGGATTATTGACTACATCACTTTGATATTGTAATTGACTTGGAGGTCTGATAACTTCGGCCGCTCTGCCTCTCCAATAAGATTGCCACGCTGGCCTTTCTTTATCGTAACGACTTGTTGCTTTTGGTCTAAAGTCCACAAAGCCAAGTTCTTCTGATAGTTGTCGTGCCAATTCGATTTGATGTTCGTTGTGCTCAAAGACCAGATAATCCCATTTTGCTTTTCCACCAGCATAAATGAACTCCTTTACGTTGTTTATTACATTGTACCACACTACGCCTTTTCTGTAAACAGAATTAGTATCTTCAAGGCCGTCAATTGAAAACGTGACATGGTTTACTACTTTAGCTAGTTGAGCCCACCATTCAGGTTTGCGCGCTCCACCATTTGTATTCATTGATAAGTATATTTTTGGATTATGTGTACGAAAATATTCAAAGATCTTAACACAATCAGGTGCTAACATTGGATCACCAAGGTTGCCACACATATACATTTCATCAAGATTTGCTATGAAGTCTGGACTGAACATATTTTGAATATCGTCAATAGATAATGATGCGCTACTTAAATGCGGATTGAGCTTACCATCAAGCGTAACTCGATCGCACATCGGGCACATGGCCTGACAAAGCTGTGTAGATTCAAGATGTACTTTCTTTATTGTGTACATTAAAAGCCCAATCCCGTTCCATACACCACCAGCACTCTCCGCATTCTTTACTAAATCCTTCTGTCATATAATCCCAGCCTTCACACGATCGAGTAATAGGTAACAACGTATCAACTAATTCATAGTTATAATAAAGCTCTGCAACATGACCTTTGTGGTGTTGAATAAAAGGATTGACATGAATTAGTTTACGTGCTACATCGTCTTGAACTGGTTTTCTATCAGCAATCAAATGCCAATCTCGATGCTTTTCTCGTACGTCCCAAACCTTTTCGCCAAATACTTTTGAGCTTCCCCAATGCTTTTGGCCAATGTCTTCTGGCGGATTTGCAGTCACCCCGTTAAATACCGCACACGTTTCTTTAACAACACTAACTACACCATCAATAAGTTTTTCTTGATAGTCAACATAATTGTTTGCGTTCTTACTATCTGGTTTGCCACCTGGGTCATCACACCGCCAGACTTCATGTTCCATAAAATTAACATTCGGAAACTTATCAGTCATCCAATCAATTACTTGTTGAGCATGATAACTTTGCCAATTACGAACACCGTGAAGCACAGTTATTGGCCAGATGTTTAATGGCTTTTCGGCTTTTTCGTATTCATCACATATCATATAAAGAAGTAAAGCACTATCTGCTCCACCTGATAGACGAATGATAACGTTTTCAGTTAAAACTGGTATCTCAATATTCATAACCAAATTCCTTAATTTCTTTATTGCATAACCACTCTACATATTCTCGAGTAGATCTATTATAATAATCACGATAATCAACTTTTGGAGATGGGTTTAAATGTTCGGTAATAGTGATACCTAAAACGTTTTTAGCATCTTCATACAAATTTTCAAACCGAATAACTTTATCAGCCTGACATTTATGTTTATCAAACAAAAAATAACTTTGTGTTTTTTTCTTTGCTTCCTCAGTCATTAGCCAATCATAGAAAGATAAATTACTTTGTCCAAATGACCACACATCATACATTTGATCCCATGGGTTTCTTATAGTTGCAACAATTGTATAGTTGTGCCATTGGTGTAAACTTACTTTGTCTTTGACTTCTTTCCAAGTTTGATTTCCCATACCACCAATCGGTGTTAATGAAATACCTTTGTCCGGACCTTGAATTAATGCGTTACTGATAGTAGTATTTGCAGTCTTAAACGGTCGTAAATAAATGATTTCTTTTTTATCTAGAACCACTCCCATTAGTACACATAGTCAAATATCTTAGGCGCTAAGACACTTGCATCTCTGTTATAAAGTTCGTCTTGAAGCATTACTATATCTTTGAATGTTTCATTTGGTATTGTGCGCTTACCTTGGAGCCTCAACTTAAACTCTTTAGTAAACTCGGTATCACGCGTTGTTTTTAACATATTCTTTTTAGTTGACTCAGCAAGATTGACTACGTCTAATCCTTCGGGCCAGTGCACAAATGTTGGCCGATACTTTACTTCAATTTTGTATTTAAATTCTAGTACTCTTTTCAAAAGTCCTAGCTCATAATCAATTTTATCCATATAGAAAGCATGATAAGCTGTTGTAGTACATACGAGCAATAGCTTTTCTATTTTATCTGTACGTGATAACATATCGTGAATATTATCTATTACAGTGTTATAGTCACCACCTTGTCTAAAGTAATTAAACACGTCAGTAGTTCCATCCATACTGATTGTAATATCAGCACGTTTGAAATGTTTCCAAAACTCTACAATATCATACTTCTTAAACCGAGTCAATGTCATATTAGTATTGTAGATAAGTGTGATTTGAGACGTATCAATGTTAGGATCATCAATCATACGTTGAAGAAACCTGTACATTTCTACATGAAAGAATGGCTCACCACCAGAAAACTCAATACGTTCTACTGTTGGTAACACGTTTTCAAACAAATGATCTATTACTTCAGGAGTTGGAATATCAATTCGATGCTCATGCCTTTCGACAATATGATCGAAATGATGGTCTTCCCATAGCTTCTTTGCTATTTGCGGGTTTTCTTTCCCGACCTTAATGAAGTTAGAATTAGAAGCAACCGTACAGTGCCTGCATTGTAAGTTACAGGCGCGGTTGAGTTTGAGCTGGAGGTCTTTGACCTGCACATGATTTTTCGTATAATCCGGTTCAGTAACAAGTAAATTCTCCGATCTTTGCCGATAAGATTGTATTCCACTTTCTTCTTGGATTTTACAATCTACGCATTCATCAGGCCATTCATCATTACTTAGCTGTTCACGTACACGTATCCATTCTGGCGAATTAACATCCGGCATATCCGGAACATTGCCAAACTGGTGTCCATCATATAACTTAAATCTATAACACGGTGCGTATCCACCGGGTTTAAAGTCTAAGTGCGTCCACGCTAATTTACACTTCATATCACTTCTTGGTACATATTACAATAAAAACAATCTGGGTCACCATTACATTTATGATTATATATTCTTCGTTTGTTATTTATCCTTAAAAGACGAGCTAATTCTGGATTTGCTTCTTCTATATTTGTTTCATGAAATTCGTCAAGAGCGTAAATAGTACGCATAACTCTCTTCCACTTTTCGTCATCATGCACTCTTTTCTTAAATATGTTTCTTAGCTTTTCATTCTTATTTGTACTAAGTACCCATTCTTCAAACCAATCAGGGGCACAAAGAAATGATAATTGATATTCATCATACGACCAAGATTGAGAATCGCAATGCGGCTCGTATAGCGCAAGTGATTCATCTATTGTATTTACATTTAATACACTAAATGTTTGATGTATAACCATACGCTTCTTTGTTAATAGATCACGGTACTCAAGCCAATTACTTAAGCCTTCTTCCCAATTAGATCCAACTCTTTGATATTCATTAATTTTTTTAGTTCCGTCAAAGCTGCCTGATAGTCTGAGAAACTTAAACTCATTAATCATTTCAGCCATTTCTTCAGGCATCTTATAAGAGCAATTCGTTACAATTTCTAAATCTACTTTTGATACGTCAGCGCGCATATCAAGGAAATAAAGAAAGTCCATAAAGTTTGGAGACATGAATGGTTCACCACCAAGTAACTTAACGCTACGCAGTTCAGACCAATCAATATTCATATCTTTCAAAGTTTCGTATCTTGACTTTTGAACTTTAGCTGGTTCAATATGAACATCAGGATGATTGTCCTGTAACCACACATCGCGTTTCAATGCCTTTGAAGAAAACTGGCTACCGCACATTCGGCATTGAAAGTTACAAATATTATCAAGACTTAATTCGATATGAGTTAACTTACGTGGTTTTTCTGTAAGTATATCTTTTTTGAATTCATATCCGTGAAAGATATTAGCGCGCGTACGCATACTCGGAATGCCTGCATCTTCTTCTTCCCAACACTTCCTACATCGTTCATCTCTTACACCGGCTAACATGTTTTGGCGTAAACCCTTAAAGGCTTCTTCATAAAGCTCTGGAGCTACTGCAGCTTTTCCGGGAAACCGACAACAAGGACGAATTTCATTTCGCATTGTCACAGCCATGCCTTCCCATGGTATCATACAGACTGTACCACAAGAATCTTTATCAAGTGCAGCTTTCTTTAAATTTTCTACATCTTTATACGACGAAGCCAATGATAAATTCCTTCCAGCCTTCTGTAAATTTCTTAGCTGAATGTAGTTGTTTACAATCAAAAATAAGAGCTTTATCTAATGACCAACCAAATATGAGATCTATTTCTGGTACTTCTTTTTCAAGTAAAGCTATTTCATTTGTATCTTGATATTTGATTTCACCGTTACCGGCGTACATGACTCTTCGGTCAGACCACCATTTGTACATAATAGTTGCTGGTACTTCATGAAATGGTTTCCAGTCCAATGGTATGATAATACCAAGATCCCCATCATTACCAAGTATAGTATCAGTATGATAAAGAACGTTGACTTCCGAATGAAAAAGCTCAAACTCCCATCTCCCTTTGAAACAGTCTATATGCTTATTAAGATATTGTTGTCCAAAAGGTGGTAAACGTTTTACCCAATTCTTTTTCTCTTTACCGAGTAAGCGAGCTGGTTCAGTGCTATTTTCCATAATTAAATCAAGCACATCCATATCAAACGGATTATCAATTATCCGGTTTTTGCCTGAATATCTATTCCTCGTTCCGCTCGACATCGTTTAATCCTTTATCAGTGCCACGTTCGTCATATTTATTTTCTATTAGCATTCGAAGTGGTGTACGAATACCGACATATTCCATTTTACGCCAACCGACATGGATTGAGTCTGATGGGTCTAACTTAAAGTCTCTACACACCTGTTCATATTTATCCTCGTAATTTCTCCACCAATAGTCAGGACCAAAATGTTTTATGGCTTCTACGCCAATCCAAGCATCTGAAACATTTTGATAGCCATAATCATTCATAATTGATATAGGTCCAACAATTGGTTCTCTCATATAACGAATACCAATACGTTGTGATCCCATACCAAAGGCTTTTGATAAAGATACTGATACAGACTTAATTGCTGGATGCGAAACATCTAATTCAAAGTCGCGGCATTGCGGAAACCATGCACCGTCAATATGTACTTGTGCTTCTATTGCATGACAATAATCTAAAATTTCTGTCATGTTTGGTAATAAGTTAGTAGTAATAGTTGATGGCGCTGATATAATAACGCATTCACCCGGCATTATATCAAGCTTACTATCGATTTCTCTTACAAATGACGGTAGTCTTTTATGGTATTTGTATTCACCTCTGAATACAGCTATGTTATTAGTATGGAGCTGGTGTAATTCATCAAGTTGCTGAGTTACACCTAAAATGGTATGTCTAATATGAAAGTTATCAAGTCCAAGATACCAAGCTCGTTGATGATCGTTAATCCATTCATCTATTGTTGGTAAAAACGTATAGTTACAATATTCTGCTGGATCATGCGGATATGTGCTCATATCCAATTGAGCTCTAAACTTAGTAAATTCGCTAAGGAACATTGGCCTTTGCCGTTTAGTTCCTAGATGTTCTTGTGTAAGGTCTTCATACTTCATTTAACAATCCTGCAAATTCAGGTACAACTTCTGCAAAGCTTTCGCCTCTTAGCTTATCAAGCTTTTTAGTGTAATCAACAAACTGTGGAAGTCTATGCGAGTTATCTTCATTGTACATATAATTGACTATGTGATCAAAGTTATCTTGAATCTTTTGTGTAGGTGCTGACCAAGCTAACCTTTCAGCTACTATGTCTTTTGCCCATTTAGGAAGAACAGTAATTGAAACAAACTCAGGTGTAGATGCACAAACAAAATTCAACCAACTATCTTCGCCAAAAGCGTTGACATGGCTATGTGTCTTATGATATTTATCTTCAAGCTCTGCAAAGTACATTGCTATGTTTGGCATATCTAGTATATTGTAAATAGTTTGAGTTGTACGTACACCAACCCACGCATTTGGAATCTGCATAAGATCATTCATTACTGTATCAACTGTTTCCCATTTTGTAGGATTCCGTTGATATTCAATTACCTTACCAATTCCATCAAGCGATGTTGCAAACTTGATTTGCTTATACTTACTCCAGAGTTCTAATAATCTTTTCTTCGGCCGGACAGTCAGGTTAGTACTATAGTCAAGCCACATGTTTTCGGCATGACCAATCTCATGTACCTTTTCTAAAATGTAATCATACTCAGGAATAAGAAATGGTTCACCACCAGTTAACTTTACCATTCGTAAATCTGGAATGTATTTGTCTAAAGTGGTAACATCAAACGTAATAGGTTTCTTTTTGTTAACTGCTAAGAATTTATTTACTGCTTCTCTTGTATTACCTACACCTGCAACGCCAAATGCATACTCAGGTACTTCTGCCCAATCTTCAAACCAAGTTGTTGAATAGAATGGACCACACATTCTACATTTAAGGTTACACCTATTAGAGAATGAAAGCTCGAGCCATGTAACTTTTGGATTGTTTGGATCTACATCGTGTACAATATCGTAGTTGAATCCACTTACATTGTTGTAGATTTGTCTTAGTGAGCGTGTACGTCCAGCATCTTCTTCTTCATAACATTTACGACAACCGGGATGTCTTTGGCCAGTCATCTTATAATGACGCAGCTCATTCATAGTTCCTTCATAGTCGTCATAGTTAATGAGTGGACGTAAGAAACGTGAACATGGCTTTTGCTCTCCACCCGGTCCGACAAAAGCGTGGTTAAATGGTAAAGAACAAAATGTAGATGAGAAGTCGAGTACTTTATCTTCCACCAAATAAACCTTCATATTGTGGTACAACATCAAGAATATTTTGGTTACGGAAAAGATCAAGCTTTCGTGTATGGTCTACAAACTTATCTAAGTATTCTTCAGTGTAGCTTTCTGAGTTCATGAAATCCATTACACCATCAAGCAATTCTGCAAACTTAACTTTTACATGATCTGAATGATGTGATTTATAAACCCAATCAATATAATCTTGGTAGTGATCACATACTTCGTCTTTTAACATTTGCGGTAGTACTTTGATATTGTAATACTTTGGAGCATGACACATGTGCTGAGTAATGATTGGCCTTGGTCCAGTGACAGGATTATAACGAGTCAAACCAGATTCATTTAGCTTCCACTTCATAAACTCAGGTAGATGAAAAACATTGAATGGTGTAACAGTAAAAGCAAACCAACCTTTTAGATTAATGTTTGGATTATCATTCAACTTTTGCATGTTCTTATAAACGGACTTCCATTTAGCAGGTGTCCTTTGATATTCAAAGACATCGCCATATCCATCAATTGAAACACCAATCCGAATTTGTTTAAAGTTTTCCCAAATCTTAAGCATACGTGGAGTAACATTAGTCAAGTTACTGTTGTATTCAATCTCAATATCTTTAGCTCTACCAGTTGCAACTAACCTTTCAAGAGATTGAAAGTGCTCGTCAATAATCAGTGGCTCACCACCTACAATGTAAAGTTTCTTTGCTTTAGTTGTATGCTTTTCAAAGTTATTCCAATAGAAGTTTGAGTTCTTAAACCAATCATATTGATCTGTAACGTATCGACCTTTATCATTCTTTGTCAGTTGAATAAGATCATGAGTATCTTTATACGAAGTCTTATTATATAAGTTGACGTGGTCCTCATACCAAGAATGACTATCAGTAGGACCACACATCCGACATTTTAAGTTACAAAAATTGCCGTAACGAATGTCAAAAAATTCAATATCAAAATCGGCTGTAGATATAGTGCCATCATCTGCAGTTTTTGCCTTTGCTTCTTCCAGAGTAATATCCCAATCTTCTGATTCATATTCTCTCCTTGATCTAATGCCATTGACTTCTTCTTGCCGGCAACGTTCACACTCAGGATTCCATTCGCCTTTCATCATTGAAACACGTACTTCTTTTAGAATGTCTGCGTTACGAGCATCGTTAAGATCATCACGGCCAGCATTATATGTTGTGCCATCTTCTTTACGCAGGATACCTTTCTTTGGACTGTAACTATTAGTGTTACAACAAATCCGAAGGTCACCGTTGTTTCGTAAGTTGATGGAGTTCCAAGCTAGTGGACAAAAAGTACTCATTCATGTGCCTCAAATAAATCATTAACAAGTGGATAATAATCTTTTAGATGTTGCTTACGTGACACATCCATGAGTTCAATATTACCACGCAATGCTTGCATAACATCGTTATTATGATTATATTTATTCAGCATATTAAAGATGTGTTTTTCATCTTCATATGCTCCAGCTTCTTTTGCTTTTGCTACTGCAATATCTTTCCATTGATCTGGCATAAACCGAGGACTATGAATATGCGGATCATACACAATAAAATTACGAAATCTACACCAATCATATTGAAGGCTTACCTCTTGACGTAACCGCCAAAAGTCAAAGATATTTAGTGTTTGAACTGTTTGATTGATTTCAAAATCAACATTACCAGCCCAATTGAGTTCACGTATCTTTTTTACATTTGACCAGATTGTTTTAAAATCACTTGCTGGTCCACGTATATAGTCATGGCCTTTACCATAAGCATCGATTGAAAATTGAATATGAACATTCTTAAATTGTGTAAGTAGTTTGAAAAACGTGTTATTAGCATTTGTTCCATTAGTAGTTAATAGAATATTGAGATTTATATTACCAACTTCAATTAATCTTTCTAGAATGGCTCGAGTTTCTGGTTGTAACGTAGGTTCACCACCTCTAAATTTTACTTCGAATAAAGACTCAGCGTTATCAAGCATCTTATCTAAGTCATATCTTTTATTGTAGTCTTTGTGTAAATCATCAGCGTATTCAGGCCATAGCTCCGGATGTTTAATTGATTCTTTTTGAAGTTGAGAACTGCTATGTGGACCGCACATTCTACATGATAAGTTACATAAGTTAGTCATACTTAAATCATAAGAGATTGGAGCATCAAAGTTTGTACCAGTAACAATATTCAATTCAGGTTTGTCAAATTGATCATACACATCATTATAGTGTTGTCTTAAAGACTGTGCTCCCGATTCTTCTTTATTCTTACATTCAATACATTCGCGGCGCCATTCAGTGTCGTCACTCATTAACGATGTTCTAATATCTTGATAGTCTTTACTATCCCACTCTTGTAGATCGTATTTCTTATACCATTGGCCAGCACAGCAAACTCTATTTGTGGCTGTAGTGTCAACATGTGAATGCATAAAAGGAACAAAGCAAAACATTAACCAATATCCTCAAACATTTCATATGCTATAGGAAAGTTGTCAATAAGATACTGGTTTCTTACACTATCTAACATTGCTGTATAATCTTTCATACCTTTTACGAACTTTATATCTCCGGGTTTATTCATTTGATGCCATATATTACTATTTTCTTCGTATTGACTATTTTCTTTAGCAATGGATATTGCTATTTTTTTCCATTTATCTGGTATATTCATTGGAGAATATTTAGGAGGACCATATGTGTGGAACGTCATAATTTCTATACCGGTGTCATTAAATTTATTTAGTTTCCAAAAATCAAAGATGTTTAAAGTAGTTACAGTTTGTTGTAACATCATTTTAGGGTTGTTGGCCATGCCTTGAATCTTTTTGACGTTCTTCCATATTGTATCCCAATTAGCCCCGGGCCCACGAATATACTCATGTTGTTTACCCCAACCATCAATAGAAACTGTTACGCAAAGTCGTTTAAATTGCTGGATTAAATTAAAAAACTTAGGATTATGATTTGTTCCATTTGTAGTAATAAACAGACGAATATTTGTTTTCTTTAATCTTACTAGTTCTTCTAACAACGCAATTGATTCTGGTTGCACAGATGGTTCACCGCCAAGTAAACTTAAATCAAAAATAGAACCAGCATTTTTGATAAGTGTTTCAATGTCAAATGGATGAACCTTTTCTGCTAACTTAACATCGTGATCATCCCATAGCGGTAAATCCGGATTCTTTTTTGCTTCTTTCAATATCATAGTACTTGCTTCAGGTCCGCACATTCTGCATGAAAGATTACAAAGATTATTCATTCGCAAATCTAAAGATATAGGAGCATCCATAGATGTTCCAGTTACTGTGTCAAGTGCTGGTCTATCAAGACTATTGTATAGACGAAACAATTGCTCACGTTGCGAACCTGCTCCACTTTCTTCTTGCTCTGTGCATAGCAAACACTCAGCCGGAAGCTCATCTTCTTCTAACATATGCTTTCTAATTGCTTGGTAGTCTGCACCATTCCAATCACTGTAATCTTTGCCTGTCGTAGTTCTAGCGCTACAACACAAATTATACTGACCGGTGCTATGAACTACCTGATGGAAGAACGGTGCTGAACATAATGTTTTTGTCATTTATTATACCACTTTAGCCATTCAAGATCTGGAAATACTTCATCAAAATTAAGAAAACGTGTCTTTGCTACGGTGTAACACCACTCAGCTGTTTCAGGCAAACGTTCACTCCAATCATCAGCCTCCATAAACGAGAGCAGCCCTTCCATTCGTTTAATTCCGTATTCAGAAGCTATAAACTCTTCATACGTAATACCAGCTTCTTTAACACCAGTACAACTTTGCCAGTTTTCTTCTAGCCAAGGATATAGTTCTTCTTCAAATTTTTGTCTTACTTCTGCCTTAAACCAATCAGGCAAAGCTTTTACGTTAAGTTGCGGTGGCCAATAAGCTATATGACAAGAAAACAATCCAGCACCATGTGGCCACTTATTCATATTCTTAAAGTTTTGTCCAATCTTCCATTTGATAAACTCAGGTAGATAATAGATGTTGAGTAGTGTACACGTCCAAGCAGTTGTGAGTGTTAGATTACCATGAGGATACGCATCCATCTTATGCATTGATCCTTGTATCACTTCCCAGTTTGAAGGATAACGAATGAAATGATTTCGTATATCAATATCATCAACGCTGAAGTGGAAGATTACATTGCGGAATTGTTTCCATAAATCAAATAGATCTTCACGCCATTCAATGCCATTTGAATTGTATCGTAGTTCAATATCGCCTGCTAGTCCTTCATCAATACATTTCTCAAGTAATGTGTAATGTTCATCGATAATAAGTGGTTCACCACCAGCAAAATATAACTGTCTAAGGTTTGGCAGTGTATCATATAGTTCATCCCAAAAGTCTGGATTATTTTTATGCCAATTGTATGATGTACCTAAAGCAGCCTGCTCACCAGTTTCTTTTGTCCATGACATAGACTTCCTTAGCTCTTTATTTTGAAGAGTTGGAAATATCTTCTTATGGTCTTTTATCCAATTACTGGAATCATCAGGGCTGCACATAACACATGCAAGCTGACACTTACTACCAAGGCGTAAGTCGATGTAGCGTATCCTTGCAGGAACTGATCCATCCGCTTGTGTATCTTCGATAATCTGGTCAACACCACCAAGATCTTTAATCCATTTACGAGTTTCCCATATCCTTTTAGATCTATGGCCAGCATCTTCTTCTTTATAGCATTTCGTACAACTTGAAGGTTTCTTTCCATCGAGCATTGCCTTTCTTACGCCACGCATATATTCGTTATTCCAAGCAGACATGAGGCTCGTATTATTGAGATTAGCTGGTTGGCCATCATCATTACGAACAATACCTGATTTTGATACCGGTTTATCTGTGGATTTAGCGTTAACAGCTACACCAGACGCATTGGCTGTACAGCATACACGCATACTTCCATCTGGTCGAGTGGATAAATGCATCCAAGGTAAGGCACAAAACGTGTCAGTTGGAAACATATCATCTATTTCTTTATTTGTCTTTTTCATTTTTGCCTTTACTTTCTTCATAGAAAGTGTTATAATATATAATAATAATAATAATAAAGGTATTTATTATGCGATTAGTATTCATCTGCGGGTGTGGTCATACCGGCACCACTATCCTTACAACTATGTTATCGGTTCATAGCGAGATTTATACGCCATATGTTGAAACTTGGTCATATGTTTGGGATGAACACAAATGGATACTTCCTACTTTATACAAAGAAGCTACTAGACGAAAAGAAAGTGTCTTCCTCGAAAAGACTCCTAAACATATATATCACGTAGATAAAATCATAGAAGACTATGATCCGAAGTTTATCTTCTGTGTTCGCAGCGGATATGACGTTGTTGCTAGTTTAGATAAACGATACAATGACTTTAATAAAGCATTAGATAGATATATTCAAGACCACAACGAAGTAATAAAGCATGATGGCAAAGGCCTCGTTGTTAAATACGAAGACATCTTAGATAACCCAGGTGCAGAACTAAAAAAGATTTGTAAACATATTGAATTACCATACGAAAAACAGATGCTCAATTATCATGAAATGAATTTACCGCAATGGTCTGATGTTGTTGACGATCCAAATGCTCTTATGCGTTTTGAACAAATAAAGAAACCCATATATAGACCAAAGCACACAATTGATAAAACAAAATGCCATACAAAAGAATTTGTAAAGATAATGCAACACTTTAATTATGAGGTATAGATGAACTTCTTTACACTAAAATGGGGAAGCAAATATGGTCCTGAATATGTCAATAGACTATATGGCGGACTTAAAAAACACTACCATAAGCCATTTACTCTTACATGCTATACTAATAATTATAAAGGTTTGCGTGAAGAAGTAGAAGTAAAAGACATCAAAGATTTGCGTAAGTTTGGTCCAACTGATCGTGTTTTTACGTATGAAAAGCTTATCCTTATGGAAAAGCACGAATCAGGTGTTTGGCTTGACCTTGATATACTTATTCATAACGACATTACCAATATGGCTGATGATCCATCCGATTATAAAATGATATGGAATTATTGGAATCCGTATTGGATGAAATCATTGCGCTGGTTTGGTAAAGGTGCTTCATGCCATGTTAATAGTTCATTCGTAAAGTTTGATAATCCTGAATGGCTAATTAAATTCACAAATGACAATTGGGAAAAGATTGAATGGACCTATAAGTCTCTTGACAAATATCTATTCTATCAACATGCAAGGAACGATAGACTACAATATTGGGATGAAGGTCTTATAGAAAACTATAACGTATCAGGCAAAACACTACCTGGGAAAGTAACAATATTCAATACCTCGCACAAATACAATAACAAAGGTATTGAAGATGTTCTTTATGAATTGCACGAAGCTGATAGTCGAGTAATTAAGATGTGGAAATCATATGATTAGTTTAGAACAAGTTTGTATGAAATATGATCGAATAATTATATTAGCATCTAATGATGTCCGTGAATTTTTACGTACTTTAAATAATATAGGTATTGATGCAATAGCTATTGATTACGATCCTAAGTTTGAAAATACGATGAGCTACGTAAACAAAGACTTTGTCTTTGACGATGTTGATTTAACCGCTGACTTGATTATACACAAAAACGTAGAGAAAACATATCCAGTTGAATTACCTGAAGGAACTGACGTAATTCTTATAGGTGATAACGATCAACACAACGGTGACTGTACTCCTATTAAGTCGTGTGAGCAACTTATTAGCCTATACGATGTTGGTGAAATATACGATCAAGGCTGTGACGAAGAAGAAACACACTGGTATGTTTATGGTAAAATTAGATGCAGATAGAATATGCTGAAATCATAAAGTGGTTTCGGTATAATCATCCTGACAAGCTAGAAAGATTGCTTGACAGTCTATCACCGAACCAACTACTGTGTAAACAATGGCTGATTGATAGCTTACATAAAGTACAAATACCTCAAGGTGCTGATGATAAGTTTCGCATAGAAATTATTGGTGGATGGTTTGGTTATCCTCTTATTGATTTGCTGTATCAAAGCTTTGGATCTTACATTCGTGAAATAGATATATTTGAAATAGATGAATTCGCGTGTAAAGCAATTCGTCGATATAGCCACGCGTTTGAACATTATAACATTAAAGTATTCAACCAAGACTATTTTACGTATCAAAAGAAACGACGTACTCACATGGTAATCAATACCAGCTGTGAACACATGTGGGATATGTCTATGATGAAAGAATGTTATGAAAGTCCTGAGCGTACACTTTTAGTCTTACAATCAAACAACAAAACAAACGAGCCTGATCATGTCAATTGTGTAACAAGTTGCCAAGAGCTTATAGAAAAGAATGAACTAAAAGAAGTATTCGGTGATTGGAAACGCATGAATGACGGTACTCCTGATAAATACATTAGATATATGGTTATGGGTAAATGGAAATAGTCTTATTGAATACTCCACCAGCTTATGGTCAGCAAGTCTGGGTGGACAATATCAGGTACATGTTAGACAATTGCGGCCGAGAGTACGATACTATCCATGTTGTCAACGATATTGTATATGGCTCTGTTTACGATAAGCTCACTTTGTTTGATATTTTTCGGAAAGGACAATACCTCTATTTTGATCTCGATATTATTATCAATGGGCCTATCATTAATCTTTACACTACTAAGTTTACTCTATTAAAAGCATGGTGGAGAGAACCTGCGCATACACCATTGAATAGCTCAATTATGTCTTGGTGCGGAGATCACTCGCATATTCACGATAAGTTTGCTGAAGATCCAGACTATTACATGGTAAAATATAACAAAGGCATAGATGAATATCTTTACAAAGAAGTAGAGTATCAAACCTATGATAAAGTTTGTGACTCATTTGCTTGGGATGGCGGTCAAATGCCAATCACTTTATATAATCATGCGAAAGATAAATTATGGGAATCCAAGTATACGCTGTCCGGACCGGAGATAAGTACGGACCAGAATATGAACACTACATTGAATCAAAAATACCAAACATAAACTGGATACGTGAAGAGACTATTGGTAAACACCAATGGAATAAACTACTTCCAATGTCTTTTGATACCGATGAGCCAGTGTGTGTTATTGATATTGACGTAAGCTTTATCAATGACTATATGGATCTTATTAACTATCCAATCGAACGTGGACAATTTGTAGCTACTCAGTCTTGGTGGAAAGATACTGATGTTGATGGCTATAAATTACAAGGTGGATTTCAAAAGTATTATCCAAAAGATTGTCGATTCATATACGACAAGTTTGTAGCTGATCCAGAATATTGGATGGAATATTATATCAAAAACGGGACCACTGTGGGCCCCGTTAATGGTGAACAATACTTTGTAGAAGACTGTGTTCGTGCAAAACTAGATCTGAAATTTCTACCAGCTGAGTGGATAACTCGTTGGGAAGATTTGCTTGAATATAACCCAGAGTTGCTAGTTAAATTTAACACTGAGTATCCCGGTGATTGGCTATATCTTGGTGGTGAGTTTAATCCTGACGTGCGCCTTCTTCATTTTCAAGGGTTGAATAGACTTCATTCAACAAAGAGAGAAGCTCGAGGCTGGTAGTTGCTTTACGCATAGCAGCTTTCCATTGGCGATTCTTTGAATTTTTTACTTCTTCTAATTCAAAGATTTCAAGCTTTAACTTAAAGAAGTCTTCAGGTACATTACCAACATCTTTGATTGCAGAAAGTGTAACAGGTGCTTCTACCACCTGCTGTGCTGGAACACCACTATCTAAATAATCAATAATCTCGTCAAACCGCTCAACAAACTTTTGGAACATCTGCTGACGAAGGTTTTCCATCTTATTGAATTCGACATAGTTTCTTTCTAAGTCTTCTTCATTATGTTCTGCCAAGATTTGTTTTACAAATTTATTTTCAGGATTATAACTATGCATCTGAATACTAATGTTAGTACCTTCAGGCTGATCATAATCTTTAAACTCGCATCGAATCATTGTACAAGTTGGGTCAGTGAATCGTGCGTTAATAAGTCTTCCTTCACGGATTTTCATTTCATGTTCCTTTATTATGCAATCATATTAAGATAGTATGTTGTTATTGTGCTAGCACTACCAGATGGTGTACTAATAGCTCTGTAGAATCCACCTTCAAATGCCTGAGAATTTGTAGTACCACTTAGTTTAGTATCTGTAAACGCTCCGCGGTTTTCACCGGACACCGACGTTGCTACAGTGTAATATAATCCAGCTTGCATTTTACGAAGAAGCGCTGGCAAAGTAACATTTTGCACTAATCCTCCAGTATTAGTAATATCTCGCTGTTGGATGTTTGTTGTAAGAGTACCGCCACCATCATCTTCCAAACCAAGAGGAAATACGTCTGACCCTGGCACTGTATCTAGTGCGGTTTTCAGCCATAACTTATATGTAGCAGCGGTGCCGCTATAAAGTGTATCTGTGAAGAACGTACCTTTGTCAACCCAAGTTCCAGCTCCTCCGCTGCTTGGTGTAGATGCTGAAACTCGATAAGAACCAACTTCATTTCCGGTTCTCATTGCAGTAATGCAGCGATTAGTTATCACAGCAGCCACTTGCGCTTCTGTTGCCATTGGCTCAAGATGGTCATTGGCTGAATCATAAAATAACATACCATGCGAATTAAAAGTGGATGAACTTACTAGACCAGGTGTCGATCTGTCTTGTTGGTATGAATAAGTTGTATCAGTTTCAGTTCCAATTCCCGGATAAGCTGGATATCCTTCAATAACACCGTTATTAATAATTCTTTGCGTTTGATTAGTTTGCTGTGTAGCTGAAGTATCACTAGCTGAACCAATCGTTGTTGCGCCTGATCCAACGAATACGTATCCATTACCTCCACCATTTGCGTTTGCAGCATACGCTACTTGTGTATAATATGCAAGACGATCTAGCTCAGAGGCTGTCATATCTTGGATGGTATTTGTTCCATCGTATTTAAGTGGAAATACTGTCATAATTTATTCTCCGGGCCCGAACATTGTTTTAAGTGTTGTACCAGCTGTATTTTTAATAAGTAAAGATGTAGCACTTTTAAAGCTAGCAGACGTGATTGTATTTATCTGAATCTTAGCTTGAGTAATAGATGAATCAACCAGCTCAGAAGTACTAACTGAGTTGTTTGCCATTTTAGCTAAAGTAATGGCATCATCTACAATTTTCTCAGTTGATATAATACCACTGGCTAATTTGCCTGCGACTACAGAGGAATCAACTAATGAGAACTGAGCACGTGCTCCAACTGGTGTACCACTGTCTAAACTAATTGTTGTACTACTTGCAAAGAATGCTTTAACTGAAGCTGAATCTGTTTGTTCAAGAAAGTCTGTGCCAATCGAATTGATCGCATCAACAAGGCTAGTTTTTACGCTTGTAGTCAGCGAAGTCCTAGCTCCAATATCCGAATCAATAGAGTTGATGGCATGGACTAGGGTTGCTGCTGAATCACTCAGCGTAGCTAGATCTCCGATATCGGCTGCCATATCATTCGACTTAGTTACCCAAGTGTTGATAGGATCCGATAGATTAATTACCGTTTGTGCCATCTTTGTCCTCTAATAATTGTTGCATCATTTGTTTCATTATAGCAACATCATCACGAAGTTGTGCAAGTTCTTCTTGTTGTTCTTTCCAAACCTTCTTACGACCTTTAGCAAGTAGAATGCCATTTTTATCTACATTCAATATTGCACCCTGAGGTGACCTTACTAATCCGTTATGTCCATCAACTTTAGTGTATTTATTCATTAAGAAACCAAAGCTATCGTACGTAAGTCTTTAATAACAGGAATCTTTGATGAGTTAGTGGTAGTCATAACAATCTTCACTTGATATTGTGTGAATGAGTCTAAGTTACCAATCTGTCCACCTGGGAGATACTCGTATTGACGGAATACTGCAGGATTTTCATCGCCTGGGTTGCTAGTTGATTCTGCAATTTCTGTGTATGCAATATCATCTAATTTATCATCTGCTGTGCCAGTCTTAAAGAATACTCTAAATCCAGCAGCGCCTGGGCGGTTTGCTCCAAACAAAATCTTAATACCAACCGCAGGTGATTCAAGTATTACTGGAATCGTAATATGCTTTGCAGCATGTGTACCTTGAGTTCTATCTGTTTCGTCAATGAACTCAATTGGAACGTTAAAGTTAGTTGTAGCTGAGTTATCTTGTTTATCAATAATGTTTTCAGTTAATAAGAGCGAAGTGCGCTGTAAGTCAATAACTGGTGAAACTTTAGTATCGGTTGTGGCCAATGCAAGTTGCATTTCAAATGATGAACCTGACACACTGTGTACAGCTTCATTTGAATCATTTAAAATAACACTCGGTGAAGATAATGTGTTTCTTGCACTTAATGATATATTGCCAAATGCTGCATCTTTTGCATAGCTTGGGCTAGTGTTTCTGTTTCCAGCGTATGAAGATCCACTTACTCTTTTAGCTGATGCTGCTATAGTGGTTGCATTACTTGGTATTAACGTTTGAACAATCGGAGTAAATTCATCATACATCATATTACGAGTAACAACTGTGTCATTACCACCAACGATCAAAGATCTTTGAGCATTTGAATCTGATGCAAAAGTAAATCCTGTGTGGTCAACTTTCGTAATTGTGCGTGATCCAAGAATAGATGAAGCAAAAGTAAAAGCGCCATCAACTGCTGCATCCGCAACACCTTGAACAAATACTTTATCGTTCTTTGCAAATCCATGTCCATCCATAAACACATGAACTTCAGTACCGCCTGAGTCAGTGAGCATTGATGCAAATGGTAGCTTTTCTCTAATATTGTCAACGTTATTAAACTTAGCTGTGCCTGATGTGCTAAAGTCTGCACGATATAACTGGAACATTAGATCTCTATCTTGATCTGGTGTCCAAGTAAATCCATTTTGTGACATGAACAACGAACCGAGTGTTGGTTGTTTGGAAACACGTGCTTCTGTTGAACCTAATATAAATTCATACGTCTTAGCAACATAGACTTTGTAATCAACACTTTCAGCTAAAATAACAATTGCAAACTCTCTACCCGGTGTTAAGTAGATAGGCTCTTCGAACTCGAAGTCAGTACCACCAGAACGAATAGCATCAATATCAGTCAAGTCTGACGGGATGTTAACGCTAGATGAAGGAAGAAACTTAATTGCGTTTGGGATTGGGTACGTGACTGGAATTCCATTTTCTACAGGTCTAATTTGAACTTGTACTGGAACAGTAGCATCTTTTGTTTCAAAGTAAATTCTTACTTTAGTAATAAAGATTCCATTTGGATTATCAATAGCACTAACAAAGAATGATTGTGCTAATGGATCACCTGGGCCGCCCGCGGTGTCGCTAAAGTCTGGCGGAGGAGGTGGATTAACAAAAACTGTGCGGTTAATAATACGTGTAGATCTTACAGTGTCTTGAACTGTTTCTAAAACACCTTGTGCAAGATAAGCAGTACGTGCTTGGCTAATAGCAGCGTTATCATCTCCGCCAGAAAC
>Ga0307488_10000190_pt1 | contig 46503 bp, 43 predicted proteins | sample SB02metaG_FD_202248 | JGI IMG/M metagenome (GOLD analysis project Ga0307488, IMG submission 202248) | Sea-ice brine microbial communities from Beaufort Sea near Barrow, Alaska, United States - SB 0.2 | ecosystem: Environmental > Aquatic > Marine > Coastal | place: USA: Alaska | collected... | reverse complement strand
TACCCCTACTTATGTATTGTTAGATAAAGATTTAAAAATAGTGTTACACCCCAATTCTTTAGCACATGCTACTGTTTGGGTAAACAGTAGCTTATAAGCTTTAAAAATATATTTGTACAACCCCCCCCAATTTTAATCTAAAAACAACCACAATTGGCATACTCTTTTTTATAAAAAAAAGGCAATGTAACCCATACTATGTGTTCAATTTTTAATGTGTATTGTGGGTTGTTTTTACGGAATTATTTAGAGAACAAAGCAGTACTTAAGTGCACTTATTTTAGTATTCAAGAAAGCGAATTTAAACAACAAACTTAAATGAAGAGCTATTGTTATGAAAAACTATTTTAAGCCATTCCACTCATCATAAAATTGATTCAGATACATTTCCATAAAATCATGTCTTTGGGTTGCAATTTTTTTTCCAGTAACCGTATTCATTTGTTCTTTTAGTAACAATAGCTTTTCGTAAAAATGATTAATTGTAGGGGCGGTCGATTTTTTATACTCCTCTTTCGTCATATTTAATGTTGGAATAATTTCAGGATTATATAAAGGCCTGTTTTTAAAACCACCAAAATTAAAGCAACGTGCAATACCAATAGCACCAATTGCATCAAGTCTGTCTGCGTCTTGTACAACTTCTAGTTCTTTAGAAGTAAATATTTTTGTTCCTTTTTCAAAAGAATTTTTAAAAGAGATGTATTTGATGATGTTAATTATATGCGTACTTGTTTCTGTATTTACTTTTTGTTTTTTAAGAAATTCCGTAGCCATTTTAGGACCAATAGTTTCATCGCCATTGTAGAATTTTGAATCTGCAATATCATGCAATAAGGCGCCTAAGGAAACTACAAAAATAGCAACATTTTCCTCTTTAGCAATTAAAAGAGCATTTTTAAAAACACGTTCTATATGAAACCAATCGTGCCCACCTTCGGCATCTTTAAGTTGTTTTTTTACGAAAGTAATTGTGTTGGCAATAATTTTTTCTTGGTCCATTTTAAGTTCTTGAGCTGAGCTCTTTTTTTATTTTTTTTATTTCAAAAAGCATTACAAAAAGCATTGGAGCAAAAAATAAAGGCAGAAATGTTTGAAAAGAAAGGCCATTTTCAACAGAAGAAAATACTGCAAAAACAAGCATTAGAAGAATTACAATACTTTGCACTGCAAGCATTGTTTTCTGCTGCTTCAATTTTTTTAATAATTCTTTAGTTGTGTAGGTAGAAAACGCCATAAAATTAATTTTAGTAAAAATAAAAAATCCACTCTAATTAGAGTGGATTTTTATAAAAGTCTTTATTTTAAAAGGATACTAACAAAACTCATCATAAGCTTGCGCTAAATTCTGAGCAATCATTTGTGCCGTTCTACCTTCTATATGGTGGCGCTCTAACATGTGTACTAAACTACCGTCTTTAAACAAGGCTATTGCTGGTGAAGATGGTGGAAAAGGAATCATCAACTCTCTTGCTTTTTGTGTAGATTCTTTTTCTACACCTGCAAAAACAGTGGTTAAGTTTGTTGGTACTTTGTCTGCACCCAAAGAAGCAATTGCTCCTGGCCTTGCAGTACCGGCTGCACAACCACAAACTGAGTTTACCATCACTAAAGTTGTTCCTTTTTTAGACATTGCGTTCTCAACGTCTTCACTTGTATATAATGCTTCAAAACCTGCGTTGGTTAATTCGTCACGCATTGGTTTTACTAATTCTTCTGGATACATAATTATTATAATTTTAAAAGGCAAAGATAAGAATAAGTTCGTCAAAAGTCAACTTTATAAAAAAAGTTGTTCCAATGGAAACATCAATAAAATTGATACTCATAAAATCTTTTAAACTTGCTTTTTTTTTTTTTGGGCATGCCCACTTTTAAATAAAAGTTTCGGGGTACTGTACTTTTTTTTAAAAGTTGTTAGGCTTTGTGCACTCGCTTTGGGCTAAAAATTAAGAGTGCTTAGACAAGTGCTGCAATCCATCATCCAATACCACTGCTTTCCCTCGTTGAAACTTTGTACCTTTACCAATCTTAAAAATAAAATAATATGGCAAGTTTTACAAAATGGTTAGGAGCCGGTTTAGGATTTACTTTTGGGGGGCCAATTGGTGCTGCTCTTGGTTTTGCAATTGGTAGTTTTGTAGGTGGTTTCTCTAAAGAAGACTTAACAGAAGAACAAAGAGAATATCAACAAAGAGTAGGTAAAGACGGCAATGGTAGCAATACACAATCTGGAGACTTTGAAATGAGTCTCTTAGTTTTAGCATCTATTGTTATCAAATCAGATGGCAAAATAGATCCAAAAGAACTCGCATTTGTTCGTGTGCAATTTACAGGAATGTATGGGCAAGAACGGGCCAATAGTGCTTTTAAACTATTTAAAGGAATTGTAAAAAAAGAGATTTCTGCGCGTCAAGTTTGTATGCAAATAAGAAGTCACATGCCACATGCTTCTCGTTTGCAACTGCTACATTTCTTATTTGGTATTGCCAAAGCAGATGGTTTTGTTTCTGAAAGTGAAGTCGAAGAAATTAGAAAAATTGCAGGGTATTTGTACATAAATGAGCGGGATTACACCTCTATAAAAGCCATGTTTTATGATGCAATTGATACTGCCTATGAAATTTTAGAAATCGAAAAAACGGCTTCTAATGACGAAGTTAAAAAGGCATATCGAAAAATGGTAAAGAAATACCATCCAGATAAACTGCAAGATTTAGGCAAAGAACATTTAAAAGGTGCAAATGAAAAGTTTCAAAGCATTCAAGAAGCATATGATAGTATAAAGAAAGAAAGAGGTTTGTAAAAGAGTTGGAAATACTTGAAGTATTTGCATTGCAAAGATTAAATAGTATTAAAAAAGTTAAAAGTAGCAGAGGTGTTGCGCCACACTATTTATTTGAGTTCTGTTCTGAAAGGTAGTATTTACATTCCGATGTCTTTGCACGTTTGCAACTTCTTCAAGAACAAACTCTAAAAATCACAAGAAATTCATTAATTTCGCATTCTTATAAGAAAAGATAGATAATGAGCGCGAAATTTCCTGAGTATAAAGGCCTTGACCTGCCAAAAGTAGCAGAAGAAATTCTAGGTTACTGGCAAGAGAACAACATATTTGAAAAAAGTGTAACCACAAGAGAAGGTGCAGAACCGTATGTTTTCTTTGAAGGACCTCCTTCTGCAAACGGATTACCCGGAGTTCACCACGTTTTAGCGCGTGCCATTAAAGATATTTTTCCACGTTATAAAACCATGAAAGGTTTCCAAGTAAAGCGAAAAGCAGGTTGGGATACGCATGGTTTACCCATAGAACTAGGGGTAGAAAAAGAACTGGGAATTACCAAAGAAGATATTGGTCAAAAAATATCTGTGGAAGATTATAATGCAGCCTGTAGAAAAGCAGTAATGCGGTACACCGGTATTTGGAACGATTTAACCGAGAAAATGGGATATTGGGTAGATATGGAAGACCCATATATTACGTATGAACCAAAGTATATGGAATCTGTTTGGTGGTTGCTAAAGGAAATTTACAATAAAAAATTAATCTACAAAGGCTATACGATTCAGCCCTATTCGCCAAAAGCAGGAACGGGTTTAAGTTCTCACGAATTAAACCAACCAGGAACGTACCAAGACGTAACAGATACAACTGTTGTTGCACAATTTAAGGCGGTGGCAAATACACTTCCAGATTTTTTACAAAATGAAGGAACGGTTTATTTTATCGCCTGGACAACTACTCCTTGGACATTGCCAAGTAATACCGCATTAACGGTGGGGGCTAAAATTGAATATGTTTTAGTGTCTACTTTTAATCAATATACATTTGAACCCACAAAAGTAATTGTAGCGAAGAAATTAGTTGGAAAGCAATTTGCAGGTAAAAACAACTTTCAAGTAGCAAATGTGGCCACTTTAAATGATTACAATTCAGGCGACAAAAAGATTCCTTATTACGTAATTAAAGAATTTGTTGGTAAAGATTTAGTGGGCATTAGGTATGAACAAATTTTAGACTATTGTCTTCCAAATGACCACCCAGAAGACGCATTTAGAGTCATTGCAGGAGATTTTGTAACCACGGAAGACGGAACAGGAATTGTACACACAGCACCCACTTTTGGGGCAGATGACGCAATCGTTTGTAAACAAGCAGTTCCACCAATTCCGCCAATGTTGCTAAAAGATGACAACGATAATTTAGTACCGTTGGTAAATTTGCAAGGGAAATTTAGACCAGAAATGGGAGAATTTGCAGGTAAATATGTGAAGAATGAATATTACGCAGATGGTGAGGCTCCAGAAAAATCTATTGATGTGGAGCTGGCCATTAAATTAAAAATAGAAAACAAAGCCTTTAAGGTTGAAAAATACAAGCACAGTTATCCTAATTGTTGGCGCACAGACAAGCCAATTTTATACTATCCGTTAGATTCTTGGTTTATAAAAGTAACCGATGTAAAAGACAGAATGCACAGTTTGAACAAAACTATTAACTGGAAACCGGCATCTACAGGAACTGGACGTTTTGGAAATTGGTTGGCAAATGCAAACGATTGGAATTTATCTCGATCTAGATATTGGGGCATTCCACTACCCATTTGGAGAACAGAAGATGGTAAAGAAGAAATTTGTGTTGGTTCTGTTAAAGAATTGAAATCGGAGATGGCAAAGGCTGTTGAAGCAGGTGTTTTAGCCAAAGACATTTTTGAAGACTTTGAAGTTGGGAATATGTCTGAAGAAAATTATGCAAAAATAGATTTACATAAAAATATAGTTGATAAAATTGTGTTGGTATCACCTTCAGGACAACCAATGAATCGTGAAAACGATTTAATTGATGTTTGGTTTGATTCTGGTTCTATGCCTTATGCACAATGGCATTACCCGTTTGAAAATAAAGAAAAAATTGACAAAAATGAATCTTTCCCAGCAGATTTTATTGCAGAAGGTGTAGATCAAACAAGAGGTTGGTTTTATACCTTACATGCAATTTCTACCATGGTTTTTGATTCTGTAGCGTATAAAAATGTGGTTTCTAACGGCTTGGTATTAGATAAAAAAGGACATAAAATGTCTAAACGTCTTGGAAATGCAACAGATCCGTTTACAACTTTAGCTACCTATGGTGCAGATGCAACACGCTGGTATATGATTGCAAACGCAAATCCTTGGGACAATTTAAAATTTGATTTAGAAGGAGTTGAAGAAGTAAAGCGTAAGTTTTTTGGGACTTTATACAATACGTATTCGTTTTTTACATTGTATACAAATATTGACGGTTTTTCTTATGCAGAGGCAGATATTGAATTAGATAAAAGACCAGAATTAGACCGATGGATTTTATCAGAATTACATACTTTAATCAATAAAGTAGACACTTTTTATGCTGCATACGAACCCACAAGGGCTGCAAGAGCAATATCAGACTTTACACAAGACTATTTAAGTAACTGGTATGTGCGTTTAAGTAGAAGACGTTTTTGGAAAGGAGATTATCAAACAGATAAAATTTCTGCATACCAAACGCTGTATACCTGTATGAATACAATCGCAAAATTAGGCGCGCCAATTGCACCCTTTTTTATGGATAGATTGTACCAAGATTTAAATTCGGTAACAAAGAAAGAAACATCAGAAAGTATTCACTTAGCAGATTTTCCGATATATAATAAAAGCTTTGTAGATAAAGGTTTAGAGCTTAAGATGGAAAGTGCACAAACCATATCTTCTTTGGTATTGTCTTTAAGAGCAAAAGAGAAGATTAAAGTGAGACAGCCACTACAAAAGATAATGATTCCTGTTGATAATGAGGAACAAAAAGAATCTATTTTAGCCGTTGCTAATCTAATTAAGAACGAGGTTAACATTAAAGAAGTTCAGATTTTAGATGATGCTTCCGCTGTTTTAATCAAACAAATTAAGCCAAATTTTAAAACTTTAGGGCCTAAGTTTGGGAAAGACATGCGTTTGATAGCAGCCGAAGTTCAAAAGTTTACGCAAGAAGATATTAACAAAATAGAAAAAGATAAAAACATTTTTCTTGTAATTAACGGAAAAAATATTACTTTAGAGCTATTAGACGTAGAAATATCGTCCAAAGACATAGAAGGTTGGTTGGTTGCAAATGAAGGTTCGTTAACAGTAGCTTTAGATGTTACGATTACTGAAGATTTACGTAAAGAAGGGGTTGCTAGAGAATTGGTAAACAGAATACAAAATGCGCGTAAAGACAGCGGTTTAGAAGTAACAGATAAGATTAAATTAACGGTTTTAAATTTCGAAAACCTACAAAAATCGATCACTGATAATAAAGCATACATTATGAGTGAGACATTAACTAAAGAATTGGTTTTTGTGGATACGTTAAGCAATGGAACAGAAATTGAATTTGATACCATTAAAAGTAGAATATTAATCGAAAAAATATAATTGCATGCCAGATGTTAAACTAAAATATTCGGAGGAAGATTTAAAAGAATTTAAAGGAATTATAGATCAAAAAATTAAAAGAGCAGAGATAGATTTAGCATCGTTAGAAAGTGCTTATAAAAACGATGCAAATAATGGTACCGAAGATACATCGCCATCATTTAAATCTTTTGATGAAGGTTCTGAAGTAATGAGTAAAGAAGCAAATGTACAATTAGCCATACGCCAAGAAAAGTTCATTAGAGACCTTAAAAGTGCCTTGGTGCGTATCGAAAATAAAACATACGGTATTTGCAGAGTTACGCGTAAACTAATTCAGAAAGAGCGTTTAATGTTAGTGCCGCATGCCACTTTAAGTATCGAAGCAAAACGAAAACAATAACTTTTAAAAAGCTTCCATTTGGAAGCTTTTTTTATGACAAATAATTAGAATTACAGCTGTTAAAATGCTCGTAAAATTAGAATATTTTTTGACTGCAAAGGGCACATCTAACTTGCTAAAAGTGCCTATTTTTTTATTCTTTTTAAGTATTTCGACGCTTCTTTATTCTCAAAAAAAAGTAATAAAAAAATTTACAACTTCTACTAAAATAATCCATATTTCCCCGGAAGGGCTGGATGAATTAGTACTAGCAAACTCAGCTTCTGAATTTATAGAAATTTCCTTGTATGCAGAAAATCCAAATAAACAACATATTGTAATTGCAGAAAAAAGTTTTGAAACTGAAATAAAGTTTAAGATTCCAGTTTTTAAAAGCGAAGATGCTGTTTTTAGAAAGTACATTACAAAAAGGTTGAAAAGAGCAAGGGCAACAATTAAACTTCCAGAAAATAGCACCGTTAGTGTTTTTGGTGAAAACATTGCAATTACTTCTAAAAGTTATCACGGAGATCTAAGAATTTTCATTGAAAATGGGGTGGTTCGTTTAGATACTATTCAACAAAATTTAGCCTTAAAAATGTATGCTGGAAACCTATACGGGGTGCTTAAAAAAACAAACTTAAAAATAGTTTCTAAGATTGGTAAAATTAAAATTGATGCTGTTTCGTATCAAAAGAAATATCAGGAAAAAGAAACTTCCACTTCCAAAGAAGTATCTATTACTACCGTAAAAGGTAATATTTTTTTAACACACCAATAAACGCAATAATAATGCTATTTTTGCTATCATAAATTCAAAAAAAATGTCTAAAAAGAAGTTGGCAATTGCTACTATAATTATTGCAATTTTAGCAGATCAAATTATAAAGATTTACGTAAAAACGCACTACGCTTTGGGCGACGGTATAAGCGTTTTTAGTTGGTTTCAAATTCATTTTACAGAGAACAACGGAATGGCTATGGGCTTTGAGTTTGGTGGCAAAGCAGGGAAATTGTTTTTAACGGTCTTTAGATTGGTTGCGGTATCTGCACTTATGTATTGGTTAATTGGCAACATAAAACGCAACGTACATACTGCTGTAATTGTAGCTATTTCTTTAATTTTTTCTGGTGCAGTTGGCAATATTATAGATTCTGTTTTTTACGGAGTTGTTTTTGATTCATCAAACCATAAGGTGGCCACTTTATTTGCAGAGACCCCTTATGGAGAATTGTTTTACGGTAAAGTTGTAGATATGTTTTACTTTCCGCTATGGCAAGGAACATTGCCAGAATGGATTCCTTTTTTTGGGGGCAATTTCTTTACTTTTTTTCAATACATATTTAATCCTGCAGACGCTTTTATTTCTGTTGGTGTGGCTTTGTTATTTGTTTTTAGCAAACAAGCTTTTCCAAAGGAAGAGAAGTAGTTGTTCTAAAAATAGTCACAGTTTTATTTTATCACCTGCTTTAAAAAACAAGGAACTACAATCAATGAAAACAGAGATAAGAAAATCTGGAAACGTTAGAAGAAATTTGATGCATTCTTTAAAACATAGCAACTTGCTGTACATTAAAATTTTGAAGTTGTTACATCCTACAAAGAACCCTCTTTTTAGAAAAGCTTAAAGACTCCGTAAATTTGAGTTTATCGATCATAAATTTGCGTAATTTTGTGGCATGTCTACAACCTTAGAACTTCAAGTAAAAACCTTACCAAATGAACCTGGTGTATACCAGTATTTTGATAAAAACGAGGTGATTATTTATATTGGGAAAGCTAAAAATTTAAAGAAAAGAGTTTCCTCTTATTTTTCAAAAACACATGACAACGGTAAAACTAAAGTTTTAGTCACAAAAATTGCAAGCATAAAACACATTGTTGTAGAAACAGAAACCGATGCCTTATTATTAGAAAACAACCTTATAAAAAAACACAAACCACGGTATAATATTTTATTAAAAGATGATAAAACATATCCTTGGATTTGTATAAAAAAAGAGCGCTTCCCTAGAATTTTTATGACACGTAGGGTGCTCAAAGATGGGTCGGAATATTTTGGACCTTTCACCTCTATACGAACGGTTCGGGTTTTATTAGATTTAATAAAAGAACTGTACCCGCTAAGAACTTGCACGTACGATTTGAGTCCTCAAAATGTGAATGAGGGCAAATATAAAGTGTGTTTAGAATACCATTTAAAAAACTGTAAAGGGCCCTGTGAAGGTCTAGAAACAGCCAAGAACTATGATAATGCTATTGTAGAAATTAGAAACATTATTAAAGGAAATTTTAAGGAGAGCTTAGAGAAGTTTCAAGACATGATGTTGGTTTTTGCTGAAAAAATGGAGTTTGAAGAAGCCCAGAAAATTAAAGACAAACTTCATTTATTGGGCAACTACCAATCGAAAAGTACCATTATAAATCCGTCTATAAATAATGTAGATGTTTTTTCTATTATTTCTGACGAAACGCATGGGTATGCTAATTTTTTAAAGATAGCGAATGGTGCTATTATTCAATCTCATACTACAGAAATTAAGAAAAAATTAGATGAAACGGATACAGAATTACTAGCACTTTTTATTGTTGAAATAAGACAGCGATTCAATTCTATTTCTCCAGAAATTTATGTGCCTTTTAGCGTTGATTTAGGGGGAATTGTAAAAGTGACGATTCCTAAATTAGGAGACAAAAAGCGCATTGTAGAATTGTCAGAAAGAAACGCAAAATATTACCGGCAAGAACAATTTAAGCAGACACAAATTGTAGACCCAGAAAGACATGTAAAGAGAATCATGGGGCAAATGAAAAAAGATTTGCGTTTGCACGTAGAGCCGCGTCACATAGAGTGTTTTGATAATTCGAACATTCAAGGAACACATCCTGTTGCTGCTTGCGTAGTGTTTAGAGATGGTAAACCTAGTAAAAAAGAATACCGGCACTACAATATAAAAACAGTGGTAGGGCCAGATGATTTTGGTTCTATGGAAGAGGTGGTTTATAGGCGTTATAAGCGTTTGTTAGAAGAAAAGCAGACGTTACCTCAGTTAATTATTGTAGATGGTGGAAAAGGACAGTTATCTTCTGGGTTAAAAGCTTTAGAAGATTTGGGTTTGCGTGGTAAAATTGCCATTATAGGAATTGCAAAAAGGTTAGAGGAAATTTATTATCCAGAAGATCCCATTCCTTTATATTTAGATAAAAAGTCGGAAACTTTAAAGATTACGCAATATTTAAGAAATGAAGCACATCGATTTGGAATTACATTTCACAGAAATAAACGTAGTAAAACTGCTATAAAATCTGAGTTAGAACAAATTCCTGACGTTGGTGCGCAGACAATTACAACTTTATTGCGTAAATTTAAGTCGGCCAAACGTGTAAAAGAAGCTTCTTTAGAGGACTTAAAAACAGAGATTGGCCACTCTAGAGCAATGAAAGTCTATGACTTTTACCATAAAAAAGAAGTATGAAGTTAAAATTACTGGCTTTACTTTTTATAGTATCCTTGGTAATTTCTGCGCAACAAAAACAACCAAAAGTGGGGTTAGTTCTAAGTGGAGGTGGTGCAAAAGGTTTTGCACATATTGGGGTTTTAAAAGCAATAGATAAAGCAGGTTTACAAATAGACTATATTGGAGGCACCAGTATGGGGGCAATTATTGGAGGTTTGTATGCTGCAGGATATGCTGCAAATAAAATAGAAGAAATAATTTTAAAAACAGATTTTTTAAAATTATTGAGGGACAAACTACCCCGAAACTCAGAAACTTTTTTTGAAAAAGAATTTGGAGAAAAAACCTTTATTTCACTTCCTGTAAACAAAGGCAAAATAGGATTGCCAAGAGCAATTTCTAAAGGGCAGAACGTTTTAAATTTATTATTAGAATTGTTAGAATCTGAAGATAGTTGTCAAGACTTTTCTAAACTTCCGATTCCTTTTTTCTGCATTGCTACTGATGTAGAAGACGGTTCTCCGGTGCTTTTAGAAAAAGGTTCTTTACCAATTTCATTAAGAGCGAGTGGTTCTTTCCCATCACTTTTAAATCCTGTTGAGATTGATGGGAAATTATTATTAGATGGAGGTATTGCCAATAATTTTCCTGTAAGTATTATGAAGGATAAAGGAATGGACATTATAATTGGTGTAGATGTAGAAGGTAAATTATTTCAAAAAGAAAAAATTAACTCTGTAGTCGCTTTGTTAAATCAGATTATGAGCTATCAAATGTATCGCAAATCAGATGAAGAAATAAAGAAGCTAGACGTATACATTCATCCAGAAATATTTAAGTACACAGTAGTAGATTTTGGTAAAAAAATTGAAATTTTAGAAAAAGGAAAAATTGAGGCAGAAAAGTATGTTGCAGTTTTTGAGGAAATCGCAGCGCAACAAATTGTAAAAAAGAAAAGTAAAAAGTTGCAATTTAATGATGAAAAATTATTGGTATCAAGTATTGGTATACAAGGATTGTCTTATTATACAAGAGCTTACGTTTTAGGAAAACTAAACATAAAAGAGGGAGATAGCTTGTCTAGAGTTGCTCTTACTAAAAAAATACATTTACTCTCCGCAACCAAAAATTATATTATAATTGAGTATAATTTAATAAAAAAAATAAACGGTAGTTATCTTCTAAATTTTAAGGTAAAAGAATCCAATGAAAATGAAAGTATCAAGTTAGGTGTGCATTATGATTTATTGTATAAGTCTAGTGTGTTGGCAACCTACAATCACAAGCATTTATTTAAAAACAACGATTTATTTTCTTTTGATATGATTTTAGGAGATAATATAAGGTATAATTTAAATTATTTTGTAGATAATGGTTTTTATGTTAGTTATGGTTTTAGGTCTCAATATGATCAATTTAGAAGGAACTCAAAATTTAATGAAGTTTCTGACGTGTCGAATGTGAATAGTATTAATTTAAAGTATACAGACATTACCAATCAAGCATTTTTTCAGACGACTTTTAGTAAAAAATTTGCTCTGGGTTTGGGTCTAGAGCACCAGTGGATAAAAGCTTCTAAAGAGACGTTGGTGTCTGCAACAAACCCGAAAACCATTATAGATAAAAGTCATTATTTGAGTGCTTTTGGCTATATAAAATTAGATACATATGACAAGAAATATTTTGTCACTAAAGGTTCTTTTGCAGATTTAAATTTTAAATGGTTTGCAGCCTCATCAGATTATAATGATAATTTTAAAATGTTTTCTCAAGCAAAAGGTACTTTGGGTTTTGCAACTAGTTTATCAGATCGATTTACATTTCAAAACATGAACGAAGCAGGCTTTACTATTGGGAATACAACTTCTAATTTATTTGATTTTTATGTAGGCGGTTACAATCAGAATTACATCAACAACTTTGTTTCTCTGTATGGTTATGAATTTACAGACCTATCTAATACCTCTTTTATAAAATCTCAGTTTGATATAAGGTACAGCGTTGGCGATGCTCATTATTTTTCGGTGATTGCAAATTATGCAAGATTAGAAGACAATGTTTTTGAGAACCTTCAGTTATTCGAAGACATAAAATCTGGCTATGCAGTGGGGTATAGTTATGCCTCCTTTTTAGGGCCAATAGAATTAAAATATAGTTGGTCACCAGATAATAAGAGAGGCTATTGGTTGTTTAACTTGGGTTTCTGGTTTTAACTTATGGGTAAAAAAAAACCATGAAATGCATCATGGTTTTTTTAAAAGTATTTATTTTTTAAATGCTAATCATTCTGTTTTGTACTTAAATAGAATTCTTCATACGTATTTAAAAGATTTGTCAACGCAGAAATTAGGTCTTTAGTCTCTAGCAATAGGCTAAAATAAAGCGTTGTGTTTTTAGGACTTGTTTCGTCTGTTCTAATTCTTGCAACTTGTTTTTCTATAGACAGAGAAACATTTTTAAACAACTCTTGCTTTTCAACTAAAATTTCACTTAAACTCTCAAAGGTTCTTTTTTCAAAAACGTCTGCAACTTTTAGTAATAAAGCAGAAAACTCTTCATCTATATGCTTTAAATCTTTTAATTGTCCTTTCTTTAAGTTCTTGTGATTGTTGTTAACGTGCTTGTAACTTACTCTAGAGATGTAACTAATAGATTGTGCTACGTCTTGTAAATATCCTAAAACCATAATATAGAATCTACTTGCTTGTACAGAAGTTTCATCTAGAGATTTAATAAAGTAAAAGACACCGTCTTTTAATGCGTCAATTTCATCATTTAATTTACCAACATGTTTGTCTGTTTTACGCAACTTATTCAAATCATGATTTGCTAAATCGTTTACAACATTTGTGTATAGTTTATTTACTCTTTCTGCAACACTAGAAATATGATCTGCACTTTCTTCAATCACACCATTCATTGTAATTAACTCAGCTCTCTCTATATAAACTTGCTTTTTTTCTTCTTTGGTTTTTCTTCTGTGGATCAAGGTATTTCTTCCAATTAAAAAAGCAACAACTGCTAATAAAATAGGAATCATCACTACATCCCAACTAATTAAATAAGCAACTAAAGCTGCGGCAAAAAATGCTGTAATTGCAGTCAAAAACCAACCACCAATTACATTTAAAACACCAGCCACTCTATAGACAGCGCTTTCTCTTCCCCAAGCTCTATCTGCTAAGGAAGTACCCATTGCCACCATAAATGTAACATAGGTGGTAGATAATGGTAATTTCATTGAGGTTGCAATAGAGATTAAAATACCAGCAACAATTAAATTTACAGCTGCGCGCACTAAATCGAAAGCAGGCAACTCGTATGTTTTATCTTTTGGTAATGCTATTGTGGGTTTTGTGAATTTAGAATCTATAAAAGCGATTGCAGGTTTTGGTATGATATACCTCACTCCAGTATTTATAACCATCGCAGCTCTTACGGTAATTCTGGATAACGGATTTGGTTGAAACTTTTCATGTCCTTCTCCTTGTCTAGATAAATCGATACCTGTTTTAATTACATTTTTAGCTTTACTAGAAGTCCATAAAGTGACTACCATAATGGCACCAGCAAATAATAACAACCAAACGTTTGAGGGTACTTTTTTAGCTAAAACACCCATAGAAAAGGCATCTGCAGAAACACCAGAAACACTCCATGCTTCATAAGAATTCCAGGCAGCAATGGGCACTCCAACAAAGTTTACCAAGTCGTTTCCAGAAAAGGCCATTGCTAAAGAAAAGGTTCCGATACCAATAATTAATTTTAAGATGTTTATTTTAAATGCTTGTATTAAAATTTGAGAAATAAGTGCCCAAACTAAAAAGCTTCCTGCAATAATTACGATGGTATTTCCTTCAATTAAAAACCTTACATCTTTATAAAATGGGGTTCCTTTCATTCCTTTTATAATAATGAAATAGGTAATTGCGGTAATTGCAAACCCACCAAATAATGCACTAATATAGGTAGGTCTTTGTTCGAAATTAAATGAATAGATAAGTCTAGAAAAAAACTGAACAATTGCGCCCACAGAAAAAGCGACGATTACAGAGAGTAGAATTCCAAAAATAATCTTAGTTGCTGTTTCGTGGTTTATGTAGCTCCAAAGATCTGAAAAAGATTGTGCGTCATTTGCAGATATTTTTATAAGAGAAATACAAACGGCAGCTCCCAGTAATTCAAATACAATAGAAACAGTAGTAGAGGTTGGCATTCCTAAAGAATTGAAAACATCTAATAAAAGAATGTCTGTAATCATTACTGCCATAAAAATGAACATGATGTCTTGAAACATAAACATGCTAGGATTAAAGATTCCTTTACGCGCAACTTCCATCATACCACTAGAAGTTATTGCTCCCACGAATACTCCTAAACTGGCAATAATCATAATATTTCTTACGGATATTGCTTTTGATCCAATGGCTGAATTTAAAAAATTAACAGCATCATTACTAACTCCTACTACTAAATCTACAATAGCTAAAACAGCTAAAGCGACTAACATTAAAATATATGGATCTCCCATTTGGTTGAATTAAATTAAGTTTTGCAAATCTACAAACACAAAAAGAGGTGCATGTTATGTTTATGTTATGTTCCTTTTTATTAAAAGTGAATATCTACCTGTAATCGATATAATAATTGATTTGTTTTAAAACCAATATCAGTGTAGCTTAGATCTGTCTGAACCTTTAATTTATGTCCTGCAATATACTTAGATACACCCAAAGTATATTGGTTTTCTGCACCTTTTTCTGCACTATTTATATCTAAAGTTATGTTGGTGTAACGTGCAGAAACTTCTACAGTTTTAGAAACTAAATATCCTGTTTGTAAATTCAAACCAGCGCCAACTTGTACTTCATCTCCTGTTAAACTGCCATCAGAGTTTTTAGCCAAAGCATCTGTTGCATTTCTATTTGCATATTCTGCCATAAAAGAAAACCCTTGATGCTTATACATGGCATCCATAAAAAGTGTAGTAATATTTGTGGAATAAAAACCAGTGTCATTTAACATGTAAGAACCTTGGTTACTTCTTGTTTTAGAGGCATTGTTATTAAAGTCATAAGCAAAGCCAAGGGATAATTTAGGATTGGGTTCAAACTTTAAATCACTTCCTTTGTAATCTCCTTTGCTTGTAAAGGCTCCAAAAGGAAATAATTCTACTCTTGTGGTGTATTGATGTCCACCAATATTTCCAGTACTAATATTTCTCCCTTCACCTTGTGCAATAGAAAATATTTCTTTTACTAAAAAAGTGTCTGAAAGCTTAAAATGATGTCTTAATTGTATGCCAATATCCCTATCAATATTAAAGCGACTATTTAATAAAGAACGATCTACTTGTTGCAAGTTTGCAGATGATATGACACGTTCTCTATTTCCTGGTAACTTTGTTTGTCCAGCCCAAAGAACAAAGTTGTCATAAAAATTCCATTTTAAAACAGCGTCTAAAATTTGTCTTGGAGCATTACTGGTGTATTTAGAAGCACCAGATTCATCTCTATTAGAAAAGCCTAATTCAATTTTATACTTTAGTTTTGGGGAGTATGCAAAGCCATCAAATTTTAAACGAGCCCGTCTGATAAGTATTGAAGATTGTGGGTTTGTTAAGCCATTGTTTACATCCCATTTATTAGTTGCAAGTGTTTGAAAACGCAAACCTATTTTCATAGACCATGTGCTGTCTTTTCCTACTAAATTAAAAAGTCCTTTTCCAAATTTAGGGGCATTAATTTGTTGGGCATTTGTGCTTAAAAAAGTACAAATACAAAGTAGCGTTACCACCTTAAGTAGTTGAGGTAATTTCATTATTATTAGTTTTTGTCGCTGCAAATAACTAATAATAATGTAAAGCTAATGTTAAATTAACATTAATAAATAAAAAAACTGCCTTGGCCTAAGGCAGTTAGTCCTATAATATAGTTGACAAAAACTAATATTTTTATAGTGACACTTTCTCTTTAAAGAGTACACAAATGTACTACTAAAACTTTCATTTCTTGTTTGATGAAAATTAAATAAAGGTTAACAATTTACACCGCTTAACGTTTATTTAATAGTTCTGTAATACAAACATAATTTACATCTAACATAGACTTTACAAAACAAGCGCACTTTTGCCGAAGTAAATAACTAACAATAATGAAGAAAATATTATTTATTGCACTTATTGCATGTAGTCAAATAGGAACCGCACAAGACAAGGGAACCTTAAAGGGTTTATTAACCGATAAAGAGGCAAATAACGCGTCTTTACCCTTTGCAAATGTATTTATAAAAGGAACTACTACTGGCACAACTACAGACTTTGACGGAAACTACTCTTTTAAGGTTCCTTCTGGCACACATATTGTCTCTTTTAGTTTTTTAGGATATAAAACAGTAGAAAAAACGTTTACAATAAAAGCAGAGGAAACCTTGGTTATAAACCAAATAATGTCTGCGGAAGAAGGCGTTGGTTTAGATGAAATTATTATAAAATCTTCTTCAAGTAAAGAGTCTGCAAGCGCGCTATTGTTAGAACAAGAGAAAGCTACTGTAATTATAGAAAGTATTGGAGCACAAACGCTAGCTAAAATTGGAGTTTCAAATGCAGCAAACGCAACTACTAAAATTTCTGGTGTTACAAAAAGTGAAGGTTCGGGTAGTATTTATATAAGAGGTTTGGGAGATAGATATTTATCTACAACAATGAATGGTTTGCCAATTCCTTCTGATGATGTAGAAAATAAAAACATCAATTTAAATTTATTTTCTACTAATATTATAAAAAATATAGGGGTTAGTAAAACATATAGCACGGCTAGTTATGCAGACCAGGGTTCTGGTAATGTAAATGTAAAGTCTAAAGAATATTCTAGAAAAGGATATGCTGTTACATTTTCAGGAGGAACAAATACAAATGTTGCAGGGCTCTCTGACGCTTTTAGAACAACAATAACAAATACAGATGTTTCTTTAGGGTTTCATCAAAAACAATTTGCTTTACAAGATTTAATTACCCGTCAAGGTTGGGGCACAGAGACTGCAGGCGCACCAATAAACTTTAATGGTTCTTTTTCTGCAGCTAAGAAATTTGAAGTTTTTGGAAAAAAAGTTGCTGTCTTTTTAACAGGTTCTCATTCTAAAACTTTTGAATACAGAGAAGGCGTTTTTAATTCGTATCGATTGAATGTTTTAAATACTTCTTTTCCTGCTATTACAAGAGAAATTAATAGCGATAGAGGTGTAAGTTCAAACGAAAATGATGTTGAACAATACATCTCAAGAACAAATACTACAGGATATATAAATGTAGGTTTAAAATTAAATGCCAATAATAAAATTAAGTATAATACGTTGTTTGTTAATAACGGAACTGATAATTTATACGAACAAGGTAGAAAGGGTTATGGATATGTATTTGATCAAGATCCACAGGAAGATGGTGCTTTTGTTAGAGATCAAAATTTCAAACAAACCACATTGTTTATCAACCAATTATTAGGAGAACATAAATGGAACGAACATAATACTTTAAATTGGGCTAGTGGTTATAATTTTGTTTTGGCAGAAGAGCCAAATAGAATTAGAAATGAGATTAATATCTTAAATAGAGACCAAGCTCCAACAATTCAATATGCACATGTTGGCGATTTTCAACAAAGAAAATCTACTCAAAAAATTCAAGATACAGAATACAATGCTTTGGTGCAGAATAAATGGATTTTAGGAGCATTAGATGAAGACGGTAACAAGCCTTATGCTTTAAACTATGGATTTAATTACAGATATAAAGAAAGAACTTTTAGGTCTTTATTTATTGGTGTAGATGCAAAAGATTTTACAGCACCATCAATAGATGAGTTGTCAACTACATTTACAGACACTAACTTTAACAACGGATTAAATTTAACCGTAGGAGTGCCAGATAGGTATCAAGCAGACGTATCTATTTTAGCTGGGTTTGTAAACTTTGATTTTTCTCGAGATAAGTTTTCTGGTAATTTAGGAGTGCGCTTTGAAAGAGACGAAATTAATTCTGTTTGGGATGTTGGAAATTATAATGGACCTAATGGTGCCAGACTTGGAACTTTAAATAAAACATATGAAAGTTTATATCCTAGTGTAAACCTAAAGTATGAGTTATCCGAAAATAAATACCTGCGTATTGCATCTAGTATTACACAAACGTTACCAGAATTTAAAGAATTGTCTCCTTTTGAATATGTGTCTCCAACAGGACGTGTAACGAAGGGGAATCCAGATTTAGAGAAATCAGAAATTTATAATTTCGATTTAAAATATGAAATGTTTCCAGAAAGGGGACAACTTTTTTCTGCAACAGCATTTTACAAACAAATTAACAATCCAATTAACTTAGCGTTAACAAGAGGTTCTTCAGGATACTTTTTTTATGCCAATACAGGAGAAAAAGCAACTGTTTATGGGGTAGAGTTAGAAGCAAAAACAAATTTATTAAAAAATAGTGACGATGAAAGTATTTTAAACATCACTGGTAATATTACTAAAATGTGGTTGAACCAAGATTTGTTTGAAAACTTTCAATATAAAGACCTTACAACATCTAGTTTACAGGGAGCATCAGATTTTATTGCAAATGGTTCTTTAAGTTTTAGTGATAAAAAAGAAAAAGAATTTGTTGCTACTCTAACGGGTAATTATGCATCAGATAAAATTTTCTCTTTAGGAGGGGCAGAAGGTTTTGTAAATAGAGCTACAGAATACAATGATGAAATTATAGAGAAAGGGTTTGTGACATTAGATTTCGTAATAAGTAAAAAATTAACAGAACAGCTATTCATAAAATTTGTGGGTAGAAATCTTTTAAATCCAGAAATTAAACAAACTCAAAAAGTAAGAAGCTTAATCACAGCCGAAGAAACAAATCAAACAGTACAGTCTTATAAAAAAGGAAGTCAGTTAACTGTAAGTGTGAAGTATACATTCTAAGTTAATAACCATTACTTAACAAAAGAGCTTTATGTACCTATAACCTAACATACTATTAATATTTAGGTAAAGAAAAGTAAAGAATAAGATAGCATCTTTGTTTTAAATAAACAACAATACTAAACTGAAATGAAAAAATCAATTTTTAAATTTTTAAACATCGTAGCATTCTGTTTTGCTATTTTAACATTCACTAATTGTGGTAGTGACGAGCCAGAAATTATTATTGGAAGAATAAACTCTGAAATAATAGAAAACTTAAAGGCTGGGATTATGAATGGGAATCTTGAGGAAGATTTTACCTTAAACTCAAATCAAATTTATAATTTAAATGGCCCTTTCATTGTAGCATCTGGTGTAAAGTTAACAATTCCTGCAGGTACAAGAATTCAGGCACTTAACGGGGGAACAAGTGTTTACATAGCCGTTTTAAAAGGGGGTCAAATAGATATTCAAGGTACAGAAGCTAGTCCAGTATTTATGGCGTCTGCTTCAGGGAATCCTGGAGATTGGGGCGGTTTAACTATTTGTGGAGATGCTACAACAACAGCAGGTGCAAATGCAGAGGCAGAAGTTGGTGGTTTTATGTATGGAGGCACTAACGATGCAGATAATTCTGGAGCTATTAGTTATTTAGTGATAGAAGGAACTGGCGCTCAAATTAACCCAGACTCTCAGTACAACGGAGTTTCTTTATATGCTGTTGGTGCAGGTACAACCATTAATAATGTTGCTATAATTAATGGTAAAGATGATGGCATAGAGTTTTTTGGAGGTACGGTTTCTGTTAGCAATTTATTTTTAGAAAACAATGCAGATGATGCTATCGACTGGACTGAAGGTTGGAATGGAACTGTAGACAACGCGTATATCACGCATACAACTTCAGGTTTTTCAACTGTTTTTGAAGGAGATAAAGAGAATGGGAATCCAAAATTTAATACGATCACTGCAGTTTCTACTGTTGGGGGTACGGCTTTACAGTTTAAAAAAGAATCTGGAGCTACCATAACAGGGCTATCTTTAACGGGTTACGATGTTTCAATAGACATGAAAGATGGTGGGCCATTAGCAAACGTAATCATAGAAGGTTTAACCGCAGATCCTTCAGTATCTTATACAGGAACAGCTTTGATTACCGCAGCAGATTTTAACTGGGTAAACTCTAGTGTTTCTATTACAACTTTACCTTTACAAGGCACCATAGCTAGCAAAGTTACTTTAGACCCTGCTATAAAATATGTGTTAAAATCTTCTTATATTGTAAAGGCTGGTGGAGAATTAGTAATTCCTGCAGGAACAAAAATTGAGGCGCAGGCTGATGGAACAGCGGTGTACATTGCGATTTTAAGAGGTGGTAAAATTGATGTTCAGGGAACAGAAAATAACCCAGTTGTAATGTCTTCTGTTGGTTCTAATCCCGGAGATTGGGGAGGTTTAACAATATGTGGAGATGCAACAACAACAGCTGGTATAGATGCAGAGGCTGAAGTTGGTGGCTTTATCTACGGAGGAACAAATGATGCGGATACTTCTGGTTCAATTACCTATTTAGTAATCAAAGGAACAGGAGCTCAAATTAATGCAGATTCTCAATACAACGGAATTTCTTTATATGCAGTTGGTTCTGGAACTACAATAGAAAATGTGTCTGTTATTGACGGAAAAGATGATGGAATAGAATTTTTTGGAGGAACCGTTTCAGCTAGTAATTTATATTTAGAAAATAATGCTGATGATTCTGTAGATTGGACAGAAGGTTGGAATGGAACCGTAACAAATACGTACATTTCTCACACTGTATCAGGATTTTCTACAGCCTTTGAAGGAGATAAAGATAATGAGAACCCAAAATTTATAAATTTAACAGCTATTTCTTCGGAAGGAGGTACTAGTTTACAGTTTAAAAAGACTTCTGGTGCAACCATCACTAATATTTGGTTAGAAGGATATGAGACAAATATAGATATGAAAGATGGTGGTTCATTGTCTAATGTTCAAATTGATGGAGCGGATGCTTCTACAACTGCAGATTATAAAACAGGAGATAAAGTAGATATCTCTACTTGGACTTGGAGGAATGCAGGTTTATAAGGAACTAATTATTGATTGAGAAAAAGTAAAAAGCAGACCTAAAGAGTCTGCTTTTTTGCGTTGTATAAAATAAGATTTTTCTCAGCTTTTCTAAGGTATATAGTACGCTTTGCTTTTTTTACAAGCACCAACATACGCTTGTTTTTTAGACTAAATTATTTTATTGATGCTCCGAAGCTTTGTATAAGTTTCCTCCGGCAATTCCGTTTATAAAGGCAATTAAATCTTTTTCAGAAGTTGTATTGGCATCAAATTCGATAGCTGCAATGCTGTCTGTAAAAATTACTTTTGCATTTAGGACACCTTCTTTCTTAAACAATTTAGATTGAATTATTTTGGCACAACCAATTTCACAAGTCATCCCAGAAATGGCAAGCGTTATTTTTTCTTTTTTCACTTCTTGATTACAGCTAATGAAGAGAAAACAAGCAATTGCTATTGAAAAGATTATTTTTTTAGTGTTCATAATATTTAATGATTAAATTATATTACAAATTTATTAATAATCAGGTTGATATCTTAATAATTGTAAGACTTTTGCAACTTGAATTAATAGCGTATGAATAATCAACAACAAAAGTGGTTGTATTTTAGTTTACTTTCCTTGGTCTGGGGGAGCTCATTTATTTTAATGAAGAAAGCTTTAATTGGGGTAACACCTATTCAGGTGGGTGCCTTAAGAATGATTTTTACGGCATTTTTTTTATTGGTAGTAGCGGCTCCATCCTTAAAAAAAATACAAAAGAAGCATTACAAATACATTGCTTATACCGCCATTGTAGGTACTTTTATTCCAGGGTTTTTATTTGCGTTTGCAATTACAACAATAGACAGTTCTGTGGTTGCGATCTTAAACTCTTTATCGCCGTTTAATACCTTAATTTTTGGCGCAATTGTGTTTGGTTTTGGCTTTAAGAAAAGGCAGTTGTATGGCGTGTTAATTGGTTTGGTAGGAACTTTAATTCTTATCTTAAAAGGAGCTGCTCTTAATCCGAATCAAAACTATTGGTATGCTTTATTCATAATTATTGCCTCTATTGGTTACGCGTTTAATGCAAACATAGTAAAGAAGTATTTGAGTGATTTGAGCGCACTTTCTATTGTAACTGGTAATTTTTTGTTGCTGTTAGTTCCTGCGATCATCGTTTTAAGCTGTACAGATTTCTTTGTAACGTTTGACGTTAAAAATGAGGTATTAATGAATTCTCTTGGGTATTTAGCAATTTTATCAATTGTAGGTACAGGAATTGCAAAAACTATTTACAATAAATTAGTGCATATTTCAGATCCTGTTTTTTCCTCTTCTGTCACTTATATTATCCCTTTGGTAGCTATATTTTGGGGCGTTTTAGATGGTGAAAAATTGAGTCCAGTTCAAATATTTGGAGGAATAATCATTTTTGTAGGTGTGTATCTGGTGAATAAGAAGAAGTAGGTTTGATTATGAGTTGTCAGGCGTCTGTTTTGAGTTTTTAGTTAAACTGTCAATCTGTAAAACGCTTTATTTTGACTCTTGATTCTAAAAATGCCATTCCTATCTTATCTATTTAGAAGCTGCTTTAGAAACACCACTAAAAAAGACAATTCTTGAATACTCTTCATGATCGCAATCTATAAATGATCTGTCACTTCGAGTGCAATTATTTTTTTAAGAATTTTGTATCGAGAGGCCTTAAATTTTAATTCCGTTTTAGAATATTTAAAAAAGATAATTTAATGGGGTTCTCTAAAAAAATGATCAAAAGAAAAGGTGTGCCCCTTTATTTAAAACAAAAAAAGAGTCAAAACGTACTGTTTTGACTCTTGATTCTAGAAAATATTGTGCCTGTGATACCTATTCAAAATCAGCATCAGAAACACCCTCGTTTACTTTAATTTCTTTTACAACGAAATCTAAATTCATTGGTCCAGATTTAATTCCAATTGCGTGTGGAAATTTAATTCCGTTTACTTCTTTGTAATCAGCAAATACAGTAGGAACACTAATCTCTTTACCATCTGGTCCTTTTGCTCTTTTTACTTCTTTTACTTTCAAGCCAGAAGTCATATCATAATATATTTCGGTATCATTATACTTTAATACAATGGCATTTTTTCCCTCTAAAGGTTCAATTCTAACCAATTCTCCAGATGTGTACACTAAATCATTAAAAAGAGCACTTTCCGTTTTAGCTTTTGTAATTTCTTCTGCGGTCATTTCTTTTTTCTGCCCTTGTGCTTCTTGATATCCTTTTACTCCGTTAAAAACAGCTTTCTGCATGGTGTTGCCCATTACCGAAATTTCTTGTGAAGTTTTATTTGGTGAACCCGCTTTCATTGTCATTACTAAAGGCGTTCCTTGAATTGTTGCGTTTGCAACGGTCATCGTTGTTTTAACAGCCATTACTTTATCTTTTCCTCCAATTGCAGTTATGTATTTATTAACTACACTCTCCGCAGTCATTCCTTCTGGAATTGGCAAAGTCATTGCTGGCTTCTCTGTAGGGTTTCCATCTACATCAAAATAATTAATGATATAATCTGTTTTCTCTAGATTGTCAAGCACATCAATTCCTTTTCCAGTAATAATAATTCTCGCTTTATCCCCTGTAAAATATTTGATTGCCGCATTTTGAACTTCTTCGAGCGTTACTGATTTTATCTTTTGAATATAGCCTTCATAGAAATTTACTGGTAAATTGTAGCGCTCAATGTTTAAAGCGAAGTTTGCTACTGTTCTTGGTTTTTGAACATCCATTACAAAACTACCAATATAAGATTCTTTGGCATTTTTAAGTTCTTCTGCACTTACGGTTTGATATCTAATTTTATTAATCTCTTTCTGTAATTCTACAACAGAACTATCTGTTACCATGTTTCTAACGCTTGCAGTCGCTTTAAAAGTTCCTACATACCTACTTTGGCTTAGATTAGAATAAGAACCATATGTATAGCCTTTGTCTTCTCTTAGGTTCATAAACAAACGCGCAGTTCCGCCTCCACCAAGAATTTTGTTGGCTAATAAAGCAGCATAATAGTCTGTATCTCCTAAAGTTAAATCTATTGTGTTGATAATCGAAATTTCAGATTGTACCGCATTATCCATGTTGATAAAGTCAATTTCTGTGGTCGCTAAAGTGACAACTTCGGGCATGGTATATGCAGGTATTTCTCCTGGCATCCAGTCTGTAAACAAACGTTTAACAAGTTTTTCAGTTTCTTTAATATTAATATCTCCTTCAATTACTAAAATCGCATTATTTGGTTTTAGATACGTATTATAATTGCTTTTCACATCTGCTAAGGTGATTCTTTTCACACTCTCTTTTGACGTAAATTCACCATAAGGGTGGTTTCTTCCATAAGTTAAAACATTTTCTACACGTCTTGCTACAGTGGTTACGCTCTTTTCATTAGATTTTAATCCATCTAAAGTAAGTTGCACTTCTTTGTCAAACTCTTCTTGTGTAAACGTTGCATTTTTAATTCCATCTGCCATAAGAGCAAGTATTTCAGGAAAGTACTTTTCTAAAGAAGAGGCAAAACCTCCAGCGCTATAAAAGTTAATATTTGCTCCTAAAAAGTCTACCTTTTCATTGAATGCATCTTTGGTTATGCTCGGGGTTCCACGGCCAAGTAGGCTTCCCATCATTTCAGAAGCACCTGCAATTTCTCCCTCAAAATAAGGCTTATTGTCGATGGATAAGTTTGCGGAAACTCTGGGTAATTTATGGTTTTCTACCAGAATTACTTTTAAGCCATTAGGCATATTGAATTTTACAGGGACTCCTAGTTTTACAACTGGGTCTGGTCCTGCCTCTGGTACTGTGCTTCTATCTATTTGTGCATTTGCACTAATTGTTGCTACAAAAAGTACAAGGATTGCTAAAATTTTTGTTTTCATAATTGGTGTTATATTTTAAGAAATCAATCAACGATTTAATTATATTATTTTGTTTTCGGTAAATATTCTAGAATTAATCGTTGATTAGGATTTAGATATTTTTTTGCTACCGTTTGAATTTCTTCCCTTGTGATTGATCTGTAGATGTCAATCTCAGAATTAATTAAATTGGTATCTCCGTATAATACGTGGTAGCGCGCTAAAGAATTTGCAACCCCTTCTACACTTGAATTTGAGTTTACGTAATTATTTTCAAATTGATTTTGTAGCTTCTGATAAGATCTGTCTGAAATTAATTCGGTCTGCATTAAAGCAATTTCTTCATCAATTTCTTTAATTAAATCTTCTAGCTTTGTCTCTCCTTGAGGTAACCCATATAAAATATAGGTTCCATAGTCTTCCTGACTGGCGTTAATAGCACCTGCCTGAATTGCCATTTTTTTATCATCTACCAACTTTTTATAAAGTACAGAACTTTTTCCAGTACTTAAGTAAGAAGAGATCATGTCTAAAACTCTAGAGTCTCTGGTTTTCATTGAAGGCGTTCTGTAAGCAGCCATGATTGCCGGAATTTGAATATTTGGATCAAACCCTTTTGCTGTCATTGCTTCTGTGATTGGGTCTTCTTGTGGGAAGTTTTTTTCGATTGCGGCACCTCTTGGGATAGGACCAAAATAGTCTTCAATCATTTTTTTCGCAATAGAAATATCAATATCACCGGCAACAACTAAGGTTGCATTATTTGGGACATAGAATTTTTTGTTAAAAGCAAGAAACTCCTTTAAGGTGGCAGCATCTAAATCTGCCATTTTACCGATAGTAGTTCCCATATACGGGTGCTTTTTAAAGATGTTTTCTTTTACAAACTCTAAAAATCGAGAATAAGGTTGGTTGTCTACACGTAATCTTTTCTCTTCCTTTACGACTTCATTCTGAGTATCAACACCATCTTGTCCAATAATAGGATGTAATAAGCGCTCAGATTCCATCCAGAGTCCTAACTCTAATTTATTCGATGGAAAGATCTCGTAATAATAGGTTCTATCATCTGTAGTATTAGCATTATTTTTTCCACCGTTAGATGAAACGAGTTTAAACCACTCACCTTTGCCAATATTTTTTGTTCCTTCAAATAACAAATGCTCAAAGAAATGAGCCATTCCTGTTCTTCCAGGTTGTTCATCCTTTGCACCTACGTGGTACATTACAGAAGTTACTACTACTGGGGCAGCAGTATCTTGATGCAATATTACATGCATTCCATTGTCTAATTTGTACTCTTCAAATTCAACTTTTTGTGCATTTGCAGAAATTGCAAGCAACAAAACGGAGGCCAGTGTTAAAATACTTTTTTTCATTTAGTTTTTGTTTAATTCATATATGATTGTCTCATAGGACGCTCTCATTTCTTTTTGTTACAAAAATTAAGAAGAATTACCCTATACGCTCAAAAATAGCAAGAATTTAAGTATTTAGGAAACGTAAAGTCAGTATTCTGTTTATTTTAACACTTTTATTTTTTTGAAGCAATGTTGTAGCTCTCTAAAAAAGATGTACATTTGCAGACTCATTTTTAGTAAAGAAAATGAGCTAACCAGTAGTAATACGCAAAACAAATAGTATGTACGCAATCGTAGAGATAGCAGGGCAGCAGTTTAAAGTAGCACAAGACCAAAAAGTATATGTTCACCGTTTAAAAGGAGAAGAAGGATCAAAAGTTACTTTTGATACTGTTTTTTTACTTGATGACAATGGATCTGTATCTATTGGCGCCCCAGCTATAAAAGGAGCCGAAGTAACGGCGAAAATTTTAGGTCACCTAAAAGGCAATAAAGTAATCGTTTTCAAGAAGAAAAGAAGAAAAGGTTACATAAAGAAAAATGGACACAGACAAGCTTTAACTGAGATTCAAATTGAATCTATTGCTACTTCTGGTGCTAAAAAAGCTGCTCCTAAAAAAGCAGAAACAAAAGTAGAAGCTCCAAAAGCAGCAACAGCATCTGAGGATTTAGGTTCTATGACTGTTGCAGAATTAAAGGCTTTAGCTAAAGAACAAAATATCTCTGGATATACTTCTTTAAAGAAAGCAGAATTAATCGAAGCTTTAACTAAATAAGAGTTTTCAAATTTTAAAACCATAAGATCATGGCACATAAAAAAGGAGTAGGAAGTTCGAAGAATGGTAGAGAATCAGAATCGAAACGACTAGGAGTAAAAATATTTGGAGGACAAGCTGCAATCGCAGGAAATATTATTGTTCGTCAAAGAGGTACAACCCACAATCCAGGTGAAAACGTTTACATGGGTAAAGATCATACTTTACATGCAAAAGTTGATGGAGTAGTGGAATTTAGAAAGAAAAGAGATGATAGGTCTTATGTTTCTATAACACCATTTGAAGCTTAGAAACTAATTTTCAAAAAACATATAAAAGCGCTAACATACATTTGTTAGTGCTTTTTCTTCGTTTAGAACATTCCGTTTTGTATTTTTACTCTTATGAAATTCCTCTATAATTTCGCGGTTTTTTTCGCAGCAGCAGTGCTGCCTTTAACTACTATTTTTAGTAAAAAAATAGCACTTTTTATCGATGGGAGAAAAAACACCTTCTCTAAAATAGCTGCGTTAAAAAATGAAAAAACTATTTGGTTTCACGCGGCTTCTTTAGGAGAGTTTGAGCAAGCAAGACCAATTATTGAAGAAGTAAAAAAGAAGTACAAGCACTATAAAATTTTAGTTACCTTTTTCTCACCTTCTGGTTATGAAGTGAGACAGCAGTACCATTTAGCAGATGTAGTTTGCTACTTGCCTTTAGATTCTAAAAAAAATGCGAAAAGATTTGTTGAAGCACTAAATCCAACCCTAGCAATTTTTATAAAATACGAATTTTGGCCAAATTTGCTAAACGAGCTAAAAAAGAAAGAAATTAAAGCGATTTTAGTCTCTGGAATTTTAAGGAAAAATCAATTATTTTTTAAGAGTTATGGTGGTTTTATGAGAAGGTCTCTAGAATCTTTTCATCACTTTTTTGTGCAAGATGCGCCTTCGAAAGAGCTGTTGAATAGTATCAATTTTACGAATGCAACAGTTGCTGGAGACACCCGATTTGACCGAGTTTTAGAGATTTTAGAACAAGACAATTCGTTGGACTTTATAAACGAATTTAAAGATAATTCCTATACAATTGTAGCGGGAAGTACTTGGAAAGAAGATGAAGAATTATTGATACATTACATTAATAATGAAGCAACAGAAGATGAAAAATTTATCATTGCACCTCACAATATTAAGAATGATGCAATTCTGTCCTTAAAAAAGGCTATCAATAAAAAAATTGTTTTATACTCAGAAAAAGAAGGTAAAAATTTATCAGATAAACAAGTTTTTATTATTGATACCATTGGTATTCTAACAAAAGTGTATGCGGTAGCAGATATTGCATACGTTGGAGGAGGTTTAAAAACGGGCTTGCATAATATCTTAGAACCTGCAACGTTTGGAATTCCTGTAGTAATTGGCAATCAATATGATAAATTTAAAGAAGCGGTAGATCTGGTAAAAATAGGGGGTTGTATTTCAATACATAATCAACAAGAATTTACAGAGAACTTTAAGACTTTAAAAGCAGATGAAAGCTTCCGGAAATTAACAGGAGTCATTAATAAAAAATACATCGAACACCATGTTGGTGCAACAAAATTAGTGATGGACTATTTAAAAACTCAATTGTAAAAATGGATTTTATACTACAACCTTGGCCATGGTACGTTGGCGGTCCGTTGATCGCAATTTCTTTGCTCTTATATTTTTATTTTGGAAAGAATTTCGGAGCATCCACAAATTTTGATACTTTATGCACAATGGCGGGCGCAGGAAAAGTATCAGATTATTTTAAGAAAGATTGGAAAGAACGGGATTTTGCGCTGCTTTTTGTTGTTGGATTAATTATCGGTGGATTTATTTCTGCATATTATTTAATTCCGAATCAAGCCATCGATTTAAATGCGAAAACAGCACAAGAACTCACAGATTTAGGATTTGTAAATGTTGGGAATCAATATTTTCCTGAAGAAATTTTTGGCGAAGAAGCCTATACCTCTTTAAAGGGTTTTTTAGTGCTGTTAGTTTCTGGAGTGCTTATTGGTTTTGGAACTCGGTACGCCGGAGGGTGCACTTCTGGGCACGCAATTACAGGTTTAAGTAGTTTACAGTTGCCTTCTTTAGTCGCCGTAATTGGCTTTTTTATTGGAGGAATCATCGCAACTTGGTTTTTAATTCCGTTATTATTTTAGTTATGAAAAACATTAAATTTTTACTATTAGGAATTTTTTTTGCAATTGTACTGAGTAAAACACAAGCAATTTCTTGGTACCGTTTCTATGAAATGTTTGCCTTTCAATCGTTTCATATGTTTGGTATTATTGGTGGTGCTGTGGTGCTATCTATGCTCTTTATGCAATTGTTTAAAAGTGGAAAAATAAAAGATATTAACGGCAATAAAATTGTCCCAAAACCTAAGAAAAAAGGGTATATAAGGACGCTTTTAGGAGGAACATTGTTTGGTGTAGGCTGGGGCATTTCGGGCGCTTGTGCCGCACCAATTTTTGTGATTTTTGGGTTTAAATTAATTCCTGCAATTATTTTATTGTTAGGCGCACTTTTAGGAGCATTTTTCTATGGATTATTAAGCAAAAAATTACCAAACTAAATGAGTGAATTAAAAGACACCTTTGGGCGTCAAATGGAATATGTGCGATTAGCAGTTACAGATCGTTGTAACTTGCGCTGCCAATATTGTATGCCTGCGCAAGGAATAGACATTGTACCAAGACAAGAGTTGCTCACTTTTAAAGAAATGTATCGCTTAATTCGTGTATTAACAGAGTTAGGTGTTAACAAAGTTCGTCTAACTGGTGGCGAACCTTTTGTGCGTAAAGATTTCGTTGGGTTTTTAGAAATGTTATCTCATAACGATTTGCTAGAGGCCATCAATATTACTACAAATGGTGCATTAATATCTCATCATATCGATCGTATTGAAAAGTTAGGGAAAGTAAAAGATATCAACTTAAGTATTGATAGTTTAAGTAGAGAAAAGTTTGCCAAAATTACAAGAAGAGATGCTTTTCCTGAAGTGTATAAAACATTAGAATTGCTTGAAAAAAGCAGTTTAAATTTAAAACTAAATGTAGTCGTACAGTCAGGTGTTAATACAGATGAAATTGTAGATTTTGCAAGATTTACAAAAGATAAAAAGGTTGCTGTACGCTTTATTGAAGAAATGCCTTTCAACGGAAAAGGGCAGCGTGAAATGGAAGAAAATTGGACCTTTAAGCGGATTTTAGAAGAGATTAAAACCGAGTTTGATGTGAAAGAAGTGGTTTCAGAAAAATCATCAACATCAAGAAATTATGCCATTGACAACCATTTAGGAACGGTTGGAATTATTCCTGCATTTACACGAACTATTTGTAATAATTGCAATCGCATTAGAATTACAAGCATCGGAACTTTTAAGAACTGTTTGTTTGATGATGGTGTTTTTAATTTGCGTGATTTTATTAGAAAAGGTGCTTCTAATGACGATTTAAAAGAGGTCTTCTTATCTTTAGTAAAAGAGAAGTTAGAAAATGGTTTTATAGCAGAGGCAAATAGAAAAGACGGTGGTGCTTCTGAGAGTATGAGTACTATTGGAGGGTAGTAGAATAGTTGTTTAAAGAGAAAACCTGACATTCACGCTCAGTTAGAAACCTAAAAATGAAGAAAAATTTTAAAATTGATTTAAGTTGGAAGCAAAGAATAATAGCAATGTTTTTTAGTGCGTTAATTTATGGAATAGTAATCTACTTCTTAAATACTACTAGAAATCTAGAAAGTGCAATTTTACAAGGTGTTATTTTTGGAGCTTTATTTGTGTTATTATTTCCTTGGACCCTGAAAAAAATGATAGGTAAACGTATTGATACTATCGTACCAGAACTTTTCGAAAATGAAAAGGTAGAAGAAGAAATTTTTGCCAGTTTGTTTAGAGGTATAGAAGGAGTTGGAGGTAAAATATTCTTAACTAATGATAGATTAATTTTTAAAAGTCATTCTTTAAATATTCAAAAAGGTCAAACTAATATTGATTATTCTGAAATTAGTAGTGTTGGAAGAAGAAAAACCATGAAAATTATTAATAATGGGATGAAAATTCTTACAAATAAAGGTCAAGAATATTGCTTTGTGGTAAATGATAGAGAATCTCAAATACAGAAAATTAGTAGTAAATTAGTTTAATGATTTCAGTAGCACAAGCTTTACAAACCGTTTTAAATACATCCCAAGATTTTGGAGTTGAAGAAATTCCGTTTCTAAAATCTCTGGGTAGAATTTTAAAGGAAGAAATTTTTGCAGACAGAGATTTTCCTCCCTTTCACAGGGTTTCTATGGATGGCATTGTCATTGATTTTGCAGCATTTAAAAATGGACAAAGAGCATTCAAAATTGAAGGAATTCAGGCTGCAGGAAGCGAGCAAATAGCGCTTCAAAATGCTGAAAATTGTATCGAAGTGATGACGGGTGCTGTTTTGCCAAACAATGCAAATGCCGTCATTAGATATGAAGATGTAACTATTGAGAACGGAGTTGCAACCATCAATATAGATGCCATCAATGAGGGTCAAAATATACACTCTAAAGGAAAAGACGGAAAATCTGGAGATCTATTAATACAGAAAAACACAATAATATCTGCAGCAGAAATTGGGGTTTTAGCCACTGTGGGAAAATCGTTTGTAAAAGTGGCAAGACAGCCAAAAGTAATGATTGTCTCTACGGGTGATGAATTAGTAGGTGTAGATCAAAACCCATTAGCACACCAAATTAGAAGAAGCAATGTGTTTACCTTAGTTTCCTTGCTGGAACGATTACATATTTTTTCAGAATCTACTCATATTACAGACGACAAACCAATTTTAAAGTCTAAAATAGCAACGTACTTAAAAGAGTATGATGTGTTGCTTTTTAGTGGCGCAGTAAGTAAAGGTAAATATGACTTTTTACCAGAAGTTTTTGAAGAATTGGGTATTGATAAATTATTCCATAAAGTAGCACAAAGACCAGGGAAACCTTTTTGGTTTGGACGCGAAACGTCTGTAATTAAGAATGATTTTAGTTTAAATACGCATGAAAATAACACCATTATATTTGGTTTCCCAGGAAACCCTATTTCGACATTTGTAAATTGTTTGGCGTATTTTTATCCTTGGTATTACAAGGCTGTAGGGATAGAAGTTAAAGAAGAAACTGCTATTTTAGCAGAAGATATCAACTTTAAGCCAAATTTAACGTATTTTTTACAAGTACAATTAGCAAGTGAAAAAGGCCAATTAATGGCGTATCCAATCAAAGGAAATGGTTCTGGAGATTTGGCTAGTTTGGTAAAAACAGACGCGTTTATTCAATTACCAAGTGATAAAATTGAGTTTAAAAGAGGAGAAGTTTTTCCGATACTAGGGTATCGGAGTTTTTAATGTTTAATTTTGAGTTAAAAATACGTGATGAAAGAAAGTATTGTTCAACAAAAAAGTTTCCAATTTTCATTAAAAATCATAGTACTTTAAAAAAAATTACAAAAGGACAAAGAATTTATAATTTCTAATCAAACTTTAAGAAGTGGAACTTCAATTGGCGCAAATATAGAAGAAGCACTGGCAGGGCAAAGTAAAAGAGATTTTACAGCAAAAATGTCTATTTCTTCCAAAGAAGCTAGAGAGACTAAATATTGGTTAAGATTATTAAAAGAAAGCGAGTTAACAAATTTAGATGTCAATTCATTAATTTTGGATATTGATGAGTTCATTTTGAATTTTAACCTCGATTGTGAAAACATCTCAACAAAACCTAACTAAAAATTAAACACTAAAACCTAAAAACTATTTAAATGAAATTCTCACATTTAAATCCGAAAGGAAACCCTAAAATGGTCAATGTTTCTGATAAGAAAATTACCAAAAGGACAGCCATTGCAAAGGCAACAATGTTTTTAGGGGCAGCAATAATTTCTCATTTCACAAATGAGGAGCTAATCACTAAAAAAGGACCTGTTTTTCAAACGGCTATTATTGCGGGAATTCAAGGGGTAAAAAAGACCTCAGAACTAATTCCTATGTGTCATCCATTATTAATAAATGGCGTAGATATTAACATACAAATTATAGATTCTGAACATATAGAAGTGCTTTGCGAGGTATCTATTGAAGGGAAAACTGGGGTAGAAATGGAAGCTTTAACAGGTGCAAATATTACCTGCTTAACCATTTATGATATGTGCAAAAGCATCCATCAAGAAATGGTAATTAAAGAAGTAAAGTTGTTAGAAAAAACAGGAGGAAAATCTGATATTAAAAATGGATAAACACTCAAAACATACAAACTTAGAAAGACGAAATAATGATAATTTTGCTCCCAATGAAATTTCAATTTTGGGTACAAATTGCAACACTATTTCTAATTTAGTTTCTAAAGTTTCCCAGAAGTTATCGAACTATAAATTGGCCTATTTTGATGCTTCACACGCAAAAGACGTGGAAGAAAACAGGGTGTCAGAATTTGTATTTCATCACGAAGGAAATGTTCAAATAACAAGCTCTGGAAACGTAAATAAGTTTCAGCAACGCTTAGACTTTGCACAATATGATGTTGTGTTTATCAACGGAAATCATTATCAAGGAGCAAAACAAATTCTAATTTTAGACCCCGCAAAAGAAGCTTCGGTGCTAAAGAGATTGGCGCAATTAGAAAACACACAGTTTGTAATAAAGCTGACTAAAGATACCGAGTATTTTTCTTTTTTAGAGAAGAAATATCCAGATATAAAAAGCAAAGCATGTTATACACTTGATGAAATTGATAAAATTGCAGAACACCTTCATAACTTGATTCAAGAAAAAACGGCACCTGTAAAAGGGTTGGTGTTGGTGGGGGGAAAAAGTACCAGAATGGGACAGGACAAATCTAAATTGAATTATTTTGGAAAACCTCAAAAAGAAGTTGCGAAAGAAGTATTAGAAAGCAGCAATTTAGAAACTTATTATGGGGTTCAAAATGCCTCAGAAAATAGGCAAGAAATTTCAGATACATTTTTAAATTTAGGTCCGTTTGGCGCTATTTGTTCGGCGTTTCAGAAAGATCCAAATGCAGCTTGGTTTGTCTTGGCAACCGATGTTCCTTTTGTGAATGAGGCAATTATTCAATTACTATTAAAACATAGAAATCCGAGTAAAGTGGCCACTGCAATTAAAGGAAAAGGCAAGGAATTTGTAGAGCCTTTAATTACTATTTATGAACCAAAAGCATATCCTATTTTGTTGCAATATTTAGCACAAGGATATTCTTGTCCGCGTAAAATGCTCATTAATTCAGCTGTTGAAATTGTAGAAATTGAGGATGATTTTATACGAAATATAAACACACCGGAAGCCTTTGAGGAGGCCAAAAAAAAGATTCAAGAATTAAAATGAAACCAACAAAAAACGAACTTTTTAAACGTCAAATTGCGTTATCAGAAATTGGTGAAGTTGGGCAGCAAAAATTACAACAAGCTGCTGTTTTGGTTGTGGGTTGTGGTGGTTTAGGAAGTCCGATTGCAGTGTATTTAGCTGCTAGTGGAATTGGAAAAATACATTTGGTAGATTTCGATACCGTTGCTATGTCTAATTTACATCGGCAGGTTTTTTACACTTTAGAAGATGTTGATAAACCGAAAGCGGCTGTTTTGTCAGCGTTTATAGAAAAAAGAGCTCCCTTTACCGAAGTAGGTTATACCAAAAAAGCAATGACAAAAGAAAATGTTTTTGAGTTGATTGAAAATGTAGATATTGTAATTGATGGAACCGATTCTTTGGCAACAAAATACTTATTAAACGACGCTTGTGTGCTAAAAAACAAACCATTAGTGTATGGTTCTTTGTATAAGTTTGATGGCTATGTTGCTACTTTTAATGTGTTGCAAAAAGAGGGAAACTATTCAGCAAATTTAAGAGATGCTTTTCCAGAAATGGGCACTGACATTCCTAATTGTGAGGAAGCGGGAACGTTAAATGCTCTGGTTGGTATGATTGCCACGCAGCAAGTAAACGAAGTTTTAAAATGGATTACCGGCATTGGAAAACCATTAACAAATCAATTATTAATTTACAATGCACTTCAAAACACCCAATTAAAAATGAAGTTGACACCTACTTTTTTAAAAGATAGGATTGCTAAAATTTTTAAAGTGCAAACCTATGAAGAGAATTCATGTGGCAATCAAAAGGAAGATTGGCAAATTTCTTCAACAGCGTTAAAAGAGATAATTGGAAATACTAATTTAGAAATAATTGCTGTTTTAAATACCTTAGAACTCCCTTTTAACGTGCAGCAAACCATTCCTGTAAATGAGTTTGATGCCAATAAAATTACGATTGATAAAAGAAAAACCTATGTAATCGTTTGTCAAAGAGGTTTTAGCAGTTATAGAGCCACAGTAAAATTAAAAAATAAATATCCAGACCTAGAAGTGTTCAGTTTAACTGGCGGAATTTCTAATTATAAATAAAATATAATGATAACAGACCCCTTAGAATTTTATATAAATACCAAAGCATCATTAGAAAAAGAAGCTTCAATTTTAAAGACCAAAGCAATGTATGTAAGTGTTTTTAGGTTTGCTGTTTTCTTAGGAACCTGTTTTTTAATTTACACTTTTTTCGGGAGGTATTTAGTTGTTTTTATTCTTGCTTTTTTAGGCCTTTTTCTATTTGGTTTTTTGGTCTCGAAGTCTGCCAATCTTAAAATAAAAAGGAATATTTTAGAGGAAAAAATTAAGATAAATGCGATAGAAATACGTGTTTTAAAGCGGGACTTTTACTACCTAGAAACGGGTGCCGAGTTTGTAAATCCTGCACATTTTTACAGCAATGATATTGATTTATTTGGAAAGGGCTCATTCTTTCAATACATCAATAGAACCAAAACAAATGATGGAAGCGTGGCTTTAGCAAAAGCATTAACAGAAAATAAAACTACGGGTATTTTAGAAAATCAAAAAGCAATACAAGAGCTCTCTCAAATGGTTGTTTGGAGACATCATTTTACTGCTTTGGCAAGTTTAGTTTCAGTAAAAAAAACGTCAAAGTCTATTGTAAATTGGATTTCTAAATACGTTGCAGTTTTACCAAAATATGCAAGGAAGATGCAGGTAATTTTCTCCATTATTTCTTTGGTTTTAGTAGGGCTGTTTTCTTTTGGGTTGCTTTCATTCACATATATTACCCTCTGGTTTTTTATGGGTCTTTTTATCACAGGAAGGTTTTTTAAAAAAACGCAAAATTTATACACAGAAGCAGACAGTGTGAAAAAAACGTTTCGACAATACCACCCTTTATTAAACGAGATTGAAAAAACTTCATTTACTTCAAAAATGCTAAAAGAAAAGCAAGAGGTTATTGCTTCAGAAGACAAAAAAGCGGCAGCTATTTTTAAAGAGTTTGCTAGAATTTTAGATACCTTCGATCAACGGAATAATGTAGTAATTGCGATTTTAGGGAACGGTCTTTTTCTTTCTGAAATATACAATGCTTGTAAAGTAGAGAAATGGATTTTGAAGTATCAACATACCGTGAAAAAATGGTTTAAAGTGGTTGCCTTTTTCGATGCTGAAAACTCATTAGCGAATGTTCATTTTAACCACCCAGAATTTACTTTTCCAGAAATTGTGTCGGAAAAAAAAGTGATAAGTGGCACCAATTTAGGACACCCTTTATTAAAAACTGAAAATAGAATAGACAATAACTTTACTATTAATAAAGAAGAATTTTTTATTGTAACAGGTGCAAATATGGCCGGGAAAAGTACTTTTTTAAGAACTATTTCTTTGTCTATTGTAATGGCAAATTGTGGCTTACCCGTTTGTGCAACATCTTTTAAATATGCGCCCATAAAATTAATTACAAGCATGCGAACTACAGATTCTTTAACAGAGGACGAATCGTACTTTTATTCAGAGTTAAAACGGTTAAAGTTTATTGTGGATGAGATTAAAGAAACGGATTATTTTATAATTTTAGATGAGATTTTAAAGGGAACAAACAGCAAAGACAAAGCAATTGGTTCTAAAAAGTTTATAGAAAAACTATCTACCTCTAAATCTACAGGAATCATAGCAACGCATGATGTAAGTTTGTGCGAATTAGAGAACAAATTTGAAGCTATTAAAAACTTTTATTTTGACGCAGAAATTATAGCCAATGAATTGTATTTTGATTACGCATTAAAAAATGGAGTTTGCAAGAATATGAACGCTTCTTTTTTGTTAGAAAAAATGGAGATTATTTAGCAGCTGGCAGACAAGAAAGAGAAGGGGGTGAAAAGAAATAAGATGTGAGATTAGATGAAATATTCAAAATAAATACAAATTGGAGCTGCATGTGCACAAGAGGCTTTTTCTACGTATGGAGTTAAAGCGGTTTTTTTGCCCATTCTAAAGTTTCTATTAAGTACAATATATCTTCTTTAATGTAATTTACGGCGGGTAAAATTGAATCGTAATTTGGTTTCGCGTAAAAATATAAGGAACCTTTTATGAAGTTGCTGGTGCTATCTGTTACATGAAACTGAATGTGCGAAGCTGCATTTCCTGTAATTTCAAAAATGCTACCAAAAACCCTATTTTCTTCGTTTATAAAATCTTTTGGTATAATTTGCTCGGCTTTTGCTGTGTGTTTGAAAACTAACTTTTCAGCCTCTGTAAGTAATTCTTTTAGATTGTTTTTTACAGGTCTGTACGTAATGTCTATGGACGCTTTTAACTTCGGATATCCAATGGTTAGCCAATTGTTTTTAGCATTAATAATAGTGGCTTTTTTTGACACTTTAAAACGATACGGCCTCTTAAGTTTTAAATATTCATAGCGCTTTTCTGGATACGTTAAGCTTAAATATGCTTTTGGTTTTGGTAAAACATCATTTTTACATGAAAGGAAAAAGGACAAACAAAATAGGAATAAAAGGTTACGCATTTCTAGTTGCTTTTACTTGTTTGATACGCTTTTTATCTAAAACTTCTATTGTGAACGTATAATTTTTAAATGTTATTTTTTCTCCTCTTTTTGGGAATTTACCTGAAATTTCTAAAATAAAACCTGCTAACGTTTCACTTTCGCCTTTTTCCTCTTCAAAAATGGCCTCATCCTCATCATCTAGTATCTTACAGAAATCTTTTATAGAAGTTTTTCCTTCAAAAATATAATTGTTGGCATCAACTTTAGAATAAGAAACATCTTCATGATCAAACTCATCATTAATTTCTCCTACAATTTCTTCGATCACATCTTCTAAGGTGACTAATCCGCTTGTTCCTCCATATTCATCTACAACGATGGCTAAATGATTTTTTTTAGCTCTAAAATCTCCCAATAAATCGTCTAATTTTTTATTTTCTGGCACAAAAAAAGGTTCGCGCAATAAAGTTTGCCATTGAAAAGTTTTCTTGTTTAGATGCGCTAATAAATCTTTTGCGTATAAGACCCCAATAATATTGTCTATACTTTCTTTGTAGACAGGGTTTCTAGAGTAGCCATTCTTCAATATTTTACTTAAAACCTCTTCATAAGGTTCATCATCTGAAAGTGCAAAAAGGTCTATTCTGGGTTTCATTATTTGCACTGTTTCTGTGTTCCCAAAATTTACAATTCCTTGTAAAATTCTCTGCTCATCTTTACTGGTTGCCTCTTGAGAAGTTAACTCTAGCGCTTGAGATAAGGTTTCTACTGAAAAATTTCTTGCCTTGTTTCCAAATTTTTTCTCCATCCATTTTGTTATTGCAATTAAAGGCATGCTAAAAGGCGATAATAAAATATTTACAGAATGAATAAAGTTAGACATTTTTTTAGCAAAATGCAGTGCATTTCTAGAAGCATACACTTTTGGTAAAACTTCGCCAAACAAAAGAATTAAGAAAGTTATTAAGATTATTTCTAAAAGAAAACGGATTGGAACTATAAAAAAATAGAGGTTTAGGGTAAAATTGAAATTACCAAATAAAGTTTCTGATACTGAAGCAAACAATAAGACGATTAAAATATTTATAAAATTGTTGGTAATTAAAATGGTGGCTAATAATTTCCGAGGCTTTTCTAGCAGCGTAACTACGATGTTTTCTTCTTTACCATGGTTAGATAATTCGTTTATATCTGTTTGGTTCAAAGAGAAAAAAGCAATTTCAGATCCAGAAATTAAGGCAGAACAAATCAGTAGAAGCAGGAATACAATTCCGTTTAAAACAACGATAAAATCGAAAGAAGCGAATAGTAAAAATAAGGGTTCGGGATCTGGGTCCAAAGTTTGATTTTTTTTAGTTAAAAAGGTAAATCGTCATTTTCTTCTGGTGCAACTGTTTTTGGTGCAGTGGCAGCAGCAGGTGGATTTGGTTGTTGAACTGGAGGATTGTTTTCAGAATTCTTTTTTGTAGAAAGCATTGTCATTTCTGTTACAATAACTTCGGTAGCATAGCGCTTTACACCGTCTTGTTCCCATTGTTTATTTTTCAATTTTCCTTCTACATAGACTTTATCTCCTTTAGATAAATATTTTTCACAAATTTCTGCTAATTTGTTTCGAACCACAATATTATGCCAATCTGTAGTGCTTACTTTTTCTCCAGTTTGTTTGTTTGTGTAACTTTCTGAAGTTGCAATTGGAAACCGTCCAACACTATTTTTATCATCAAAATAATGCATTTTCACATCGTCACCTAAATTTCCAATTAATATTACTTTGTTTATTGATCCTGCCATAAGGTTGTTGTATAATTTTGTTGCCTATTCTAAAAGGCTAATTTACAAAATAAAACAATACCCAAGAAAGTTGCGAGCTTCTAAAGGTTGGGGCATTTAGAAAAAGGTTTTAAGAAGTGCTTCATTTTGTGTGAAATCCGCGTATTCAACTATTTTTTAAATTTTGGATTTTTAAGTGTAAGTATTTCGTTACTAAAAAATGACTTTAATCAAACGACAATCCATCTAGAAAAATTTTGCACGTAGCATAGTTGTATCCTTTGATAAGTGATTTTTAGAACAAGAAGATTTCCTGCGAAAAAAGCTCCAATTATTAAGCAAATTTATTTGCAGCAAGAAGATACAGCTTTTTAAATATTATTTATTTGTCTTTTGTTATTTTTGTTTTTGAAGCATTTGATGCACTAAATTTTCAATATTTTTTTTGTCACGGGCTTCAAGTGAAGAAATTAGTTTTTCGATATCATGCATCGAATACACTAGTTTTTCTCTGGATTCTTTGTAAGCTATTCGTATATTCTTAAAAATATTTACAGCATTTTCAGGGGTTCCAAACTCTAGAAATTTAGCGAGATGCGCTGCCATATTTGCGTTACTAGGGTATGCTTCTTGCTCTAAAGTTGTAGTTACCTTTACGAACAACCGCTCTTTTTTAGCAGCGGCTGCAGCAAACCAAATTTGATCGGCATATGCTTCACCAATTTTTAGGGCGGGCTGGTGAAATAGATCGGAAACCATCAAAGCACGAGGAGTGAGAATTGCAGTACCATGTTCGTATTTAAATTTAAAAAACAGGTTCATTATATCGGCAAGAATAGCATCCCATTCCGGATAGAAGGTAGTTACTTTTGTAATTTCTACCTGACCCATTATAACGGATTTGCCAGCTTGTAGTTTCTCTAAAGCCGCGGGTAAAGAGCTGTTATCTTCTAAGATTTGGTCGTCGTCTATGATTGTAAAAATAGTAGACTTCATTAGGGCGCCTATTGCAAAGGCGTTTTCTTGTTTGGTTTTAAGTTTACGAGTATTTACACTATTGCGAATGCGGGCAACTAATGTTGAGAAACTTCTTTGATAAACTTCCGCTAAGCCACCAGCTAATTGTTCAAAAACGAGTCGAACTTGCGGTGTGTTATTTATTAAATTATTTGCTTCGATATATGTTTTGGCTGCCGTTAAACTGACTTTTGTCAACTCATCAATAGGTCCGAGAGGTTGATTTATAGAAAGTATAATTTCTACGTTTTGTGGCTGTGACCAGTTTTGAGAATGTAGCCTCTTCAGGGTGCTCAAAAAATGTGTACCTGAGCGATAAATTGGTATTAAAATAGCTACTTTGGGAATGCGGAGCCAATTGGCAGCTTTAGAAATTATAAATTTATTATTTACTTCAAGATAATCGCTGCTATTACCAACCCAACACTTTGATGAAAAAAGGGCATCCCCTAAGAGTACTTTATTACCAGCACAATCAATTACAAAGTTTGTTGCCATACTATTTATAGTGTTCTTGGAGTTCTTAAATTTTGTACGGTTTTCTAAAATAGATGCGATAAAAAACGTTGACATTAAAAGTACGAATTTAAAGTAGAAAAATGAGGGTTGTCCGTTTGTAAAATAAATTACGCTACTATTTCAAAAGTCTCTAAAAAGTTCGCAATTAAAACAGGAACGGGGAAATCTTGAATGTTTTTCCAAGATATATCGGCACTTTTAAGCGTTTTGGTTTCTATTATCCAAAATTGTGTATATAAATGTTGGTGCGATAATTTGTGTACAATTTCCTCCTTGTTGAAAAGGGAAATGGTAGTTTCTCCAGGAAATAAAGCGATAAATTCTTCCGAATCAATAATCTCTTTTTGGTTGATAATTTTCTCGCACTCAATTAATGGAAATTGATACAAACCTTGCCAAATTCCTTTACCTTTTCTTTCTGTTAAAATGGTTTTATGATCATCAGTTTTTAGTACTAAGAAATTAAAATAACGTTTTCTAACTTTTATTTTTTTCTCTTTTACAGGCAATTCTTTTGTTAAATTTTTTTCTAAAGCAACGCAACCATCAGATAAAGGACAGGTTTCACATAATGGATTTTGTGGCTTGCAATGTAGCGCACCAAAATCCATAATTGCTTGGTTAAAGTTTCCTGCTTGTTTTTTGTCGATTAGTGTCTGTGCTAGTGCTTTAAACTCCTTAATTCCCGCAGTGGAGTTGGTAGCTGTTTTAATGCCAAAATAACGAGAAAGTACCCTGTAGACGTTTCCATCTACAACTGCCGTTGGCTCATCAAAGCAAATGGAAGCAATTGCAGATGCGGTATAATCTCCAATTCCTTTTAATTTTATAATTTCGGTGTACGTTGATGGAAACTGACCATCTAATTTTTCTGCAATCTGTTTTGCAGAAAAATGCAAATTTCTTGCACGCGAATAATACCCCAAGCCTTGCCACATTTTTAAAACAGTACTTTCATCTGCTTTTGCAAGGTCGAAAACAGTGGGGAAAGTGTTTGTAAATTTCAAATAATAAGACAAACCTTGTGCAACTCTTGTCTGTTGTAACATGATTTCGCTGAGCCAAATAAAATAAGGATTCTTGGTTTTTCGCCAAGGCAAATCTCTGTTGTTTTGTAAGTACCAATATACTAATGTGTTAGAAAATTTCATGAATAAAAAATAGAAGTGCAATAATACATCTTAAAATTAGAATAATTTTAAGTGTTTAAATTCTTGGAATTGATTAATTATCATATATTTGCATCCGCATTTTTAGAGGTAAATTTATAAAAATATAGTAAAAATAGAAACATGACGAAAGCAGATATCGTATCTAAAATTTCAGACAAATCAGGAATCGAAAAAACAGATGTTTTGGCAACTGTAGAAGCATTTATGACTGAAGTTAAGGGTGCACTAGAAAGTGGCGATAACGTTTATTTAAGAGGTTTTGGTAGTTTTATTATCAAAACAAGAGCAGAAAAAACTGGTAGAAATATTTCGAAGAATACAACTATCAAGATTCCTTCTCATAATATCCCAGCATTTAAGCCAGCAAAAACTTTTACTGAAGGAGTAAAAAGTAAAGTAGCTGTTAATAAATAACACAATACTAATCTAAATCTTAATTGATTTAAAAAAAACCGGAACATTATGCCAAGTGGTAAAAAAAGAAAAAGAGCAAAGATCTCTACACACAAAAGAAAGAAAAGAGCTAGAGCCAATAGACACAAGAAGAAGAAGTAAGCTTTTGCTTACTTTTTCGTTTATAATTTAGCGAAAAAAAATCAATCAAACAAAAAACGTTCATTGACATTCGAAGGTTTACAGGTTGTGTAAGACCGTAAATCTTCTCACGGTAGTAATACCTGACAATATTAATCCATCTGCACACTAAAGTGCAGTGTTAAAACCAAGTTCAGCATGAAAACAGAATTAATAATTCGTTCAAATTCATCTGATATTGATTTTGCCTTATTAAGAGATGGAAAGCTTATTGAATTAAATAATGAAACAACTGGGAATAAATTTTCTGTTGGCGATATTTTTTTAGCCAAAATAGGAAAAGTATTAACAGGTTTAAATGCAGCCTTTGTGAATGTTGGTTACCCAAAAGACGGGTTTCTACACTATCATGACTTAGGTGCGCAGGTAAACTCATTAAATACATTCATTAAGAAAGTAAGCACGGGTAAGTATAAAGAATTCACTTTAAAAAACTTCCGATTTGAGGAAGACATTAACAAAGACGGTAGTATAAATAAAGTACTAAAAACCGGACAAAATCTATTAGTACAAATTGTAAAAGAACCAATTTCTACAAAAGGACCTAGATTAAGTTCAGAGCTTTCAATAGCAGGTAGGTTTCTGGTATTAGTTCCTTTCTCTAACAGAGTTTCAGTTTCGCAAAAAATTGAAGATCCAAAAGAAAAAGAACGCTTAAAAAGATTAGCAAAAAGCATTAAGCCAAAGGGGTTTGGTGTTATTCTAAGAACTGTTGCCGAAGGTAAAAAAGTAGCAGAGCTAGATAAAGATTTGCAAAACTCATTAGAACGTTGGAAAACCATGTGTAAAAGCATGGCGAATACAAATACACCAACAAAAATTTTGAGCGAATTAAACAGAGCATCTTCTATTTTAAGAGATGTGATGAATGAAAGCTTTACAAGTATAGTTACCAACGATGAAACGCTGCAAGTAGAAATCAAAGAATATCTACAAGAAATTTATCCTGAAAAGGAGAAAATAGTAAAATTGCATGCATCTGAAATTCCAATTTTTGAAAAATACGGAATAGAAAGACAAATTAAAACATCATTTGGTAAAACAGTTTCTATGAGCAAAGGTGCGTATCTAGTTATAGAACACACAGAGGCTTTACACGTTATAGACGTGAATAGTGGAAACCGTTCTAACAAAGCAGGTTCTCAAGAAGATACAGCATTAGAGGTAAATCTAATATCAGCAACAGAAGTAGCACGCCAATTACAATTGCGTGATATGGGAGGAATTATAGTTGTAGATTTTATTGATATGCACAAGCCTGAAAACAGGAATAAACTGTATCAGCATCTGAAAGAGCAAATGGCTTTCGATAGAACAAAGCATAAAATATTACCTCCAAGTAAGTTTGGTTTGGTTCAAATTACAAGACAAAGGGTAAGACCAGAGTTAAGTATAAAAACTACCGAAGCCAACCCAAACAAAAATGGAGATGTAGAAGCGCCAATTGTCTTATTAGACAAAATAGAAGCGGATTTAGAGAAATTTATTTCTAATTCAAAGAATAAAAAGATACAATTACACTTGCATCCTTTTATTGCTGCATATTTATTAAAAGGCGTAAGTTCTATTCGTTTTAAATGGTATTTAAAACATAAAAAGTGGATTACTATTATACCTAGAGATGCTTACACATACTTACATTATAGATTTAAATCTCCAAGAGATTAATTTTTATATCTGTAAAAGGCAATAATTTTTTATCAAAAAAACCCGAAACTTTAAAAGTTTCGGGTTTTTTATTTTACAATCGTTCTTATAATTAATGATAAGAAGCAAGCAGTTCTGCAACATCATTTTCTTCTTTAAAGCTTAATTTTTTAGCCTTAACATATTTTTTTTATGCTGTTTCTTGGTCAGATAAAACATTTAAGATTGCCTTCTTTTTTAATTTTACTGAAACATATTTATTGGCATTAGTTAAAATATAAAATCACTTTGAAATTGCATATTTTTTATTAGGACTTGCATTATTGTAGCTGTTAGTTTGCACATAAGGTACTTTTAATGTTTTACGGTAATTCATTAGAAGATAATTAATTTTAGACAGTATGGGACTAACAAAGCAGTTTCTCTATACCTTCTCTAAAAACATCTTTGAGGGTACTCTTACAAAATTAGTAGTGTTAATTACAAATCCTGTTACCGATTTATCCCCTAAAATAAAACCCTTTTTCCGTTAGGTCTGTTTCCAATGATTGGTTCTCCCGAACTCATATTAAATTGAATTCTTGCCTAATATGTATTAGTGGAATCATTAATTATTGTTTTTCCAGTTCCCCATTCATCTAAAAGATAGCGATTAGACCATCAACAGTGTAATTTAAATCATTTTGAACCCGTGCTCTTTGCGCTATATTTGCTAATTTTATAAAAGCGTTTTGTGTAAAACATAAACAACTTAAAAACAAAAAGGAAATAAGCGATTTTTTCATAATTTCTATGATTTTTTAGGTGTTATTTTCTTTAAATCTAAAGAGATAACACAATAATCAAAGTAGTTAAAACCGCAAAAAAATTGGAAAAGTATAGCGCCTATATTTTTCCTTTAAAACGATCAATTAAAAACCACTCTTTGATTCATTTTATAGGTAGAAAAAACTTTTCTACGCTGTCTAATTTTGAGCCTGTTGCAGTTAAAACAATCACAAACATTCATACCCCAGTAACTACAGATTACAGTGTAAAACCACCTTCAGAAACTGGACATTTCCCGAAATTTAGTGTAAAGGCAGGAACTGTCGTTTCTAACGATAGTTGGGACAAGGAACTTCAATTATTGTAAATGGAAGATCGGTTATTGGCTTAACAGATGAGGCAGCCAGAACAGTTACTGGAGCATTAGCGCTAGAAACGGGAACTTTTAGAAGCGTTTTTGAGCCTCCTTTGGCTGCTGCTTTTAAGCAAGATGGCACAGGTACTTATGCCTTAACAAAAAGAAGTGGAAATGGAGGGTATGCGAACAACCCACAAACAAATCAAATGAGCCCAATTACAGGGAAGGTACTTGTTGTAAAAACAAATGATGGGGATTATGCAAAAATAGAAATTGTAAGTTATTACAAAGAGAATGATGCTTCCAACCGAGCAAACGGAGATACGATACTTTTAATTATGTCTACAATCCCAATTTAAGAGATAACAATTTAGAATAAAATTATTTGAATGAGGATGATTAGGAAAGACTGTTTGAACGAGAGTTCAAATGGCTTT
>Ga0307488_10000189_pt1 | contig 46550 bp, 39 predicted proteins | sample SB02metaG_FD_202248 | JGI IMG/M metagenome (GOLD analysis project Ga0307488, IMG submission 202248) | Sea-ice brine microbial communities from Beaufort Sea near Barrow, Alaska, United States - SB 0.2 | ecosystem: Environmental > Aquatic > Marine > Coastal | place: USA: Alaska | collected... | reverse complement strand
CGTCAGTTTCTGCGATTTCAAGTTCAACAACCGCAATCTCTGGGGCGTCAGTTTCTGCGATTTCAAGTTCAACAACCGCAATCTCTGGGGCGTCAGTTTCTGCGATTTCAAGCGCAACAACCGCAATTTCTGGGGCGTCGGTTTCTGCGATTTCAAGTTCAACAACCGCAATTTCTGGGGCGTCGGCTTCTGTTATTTCAAGTTCAACAACCGCAATCTCTGGGGCGTCAGTTTCTACGATTTCAAGCGCAACAACCGCAATATCTGGGGCGTCGGTTTCTGTGATTTCAAGTTCAACAACCGCAATCTCTGGCGCTTCGATTTCTGCAATCTCATTCTCAATAGAGTCAGTTTCCTCAACTCCAGTATCAGCGATTACAACTTCTGTGTTGAGCTCTTTTGTAACAGGTGCAAGTGATGCAATAATAGCATCCTCTGCTAATTCGTTAGTATTACTGGCAATCTGATTATTTTCTTCGCTGGCCGTTTCTTCAGGGGCCGTAAATTCGGATGCATCGGCAGTTAGGGGGGCAGCATTTTGATATGCATCTAACTCTTCTACACTTAAAATATCGGTTACGGCATAGTCTGTAGCTATATCGACAGGTTTTGGCTCTTTGGAGGTTGTTGGCGAAGATAACTCGTATTTTGCTTCACTGGTAATAGCTAAACCAGCGAGGACTAATTCAGCAACGGATTTTTGTGAATAATCTACTTTCTTAACATGTGCTTGTTTGGGCACTGAACTGCTGCTATTTGATGACTGTTGTCCGGTATATGATGCAGATTGAAGGTTAGCGTTCCGAGAATCCAGTAGTGCGGTTAATGCATGCTCTACTTGAGCTGGCGTTTTTGACTTTATACTGATTTGATTAGCTGTCGCAGAGGCTGATAAAGAGGCTATGACAACAACAGCCACTACGCTTGGTAGTAGTTTGGCCAATGGTGTGTTCTGAATATTTGTGGATTTCATTGAATTGTTCACTGTGTTTACCTGCCTTAAATGCTGACTCTCGCTAAATTACTGTTTGCGTCATCAATACTGACTACCAGTGCCGGCTTTTATCACTTTTGTATTCTGCAATAAGTTTTGCCGGTTACCTTGCAACACGCAATCGAAAGTGAAGCCCTCGTATACGGATAATAAAATTGTCATGGGCAGGATACTAGCTATGCTACCGGTTTGTAGTCTGCTAGATAATAGCTAGGTATAGTAAGTAATAACCTAATAGGGCATTTGCACAGCGCTTAAGTAGGACTGTAAGGTACTTCAGATCTGTTTTGGATTAGGTTTAAAACACAAAAAAGGCGATTGTGCGGCAAAGTATTGATTCTCCACTGCTGCACGATCGCCTAATTAATACAGTTATTCTTATAGGTTTGGTTAATTAAATCCCCATATAGTCAAGTATACCATCTGCCGCTTTGCGGCCTTCATCTATAGCAGTCACAACCAGATCTGAACCTCGCACCATATCACCACCTGAGAATATCTTAGGGTTAGATGTTTGGAATGCGAAGCGACCTCTTGCGGGGGCTCGCACTCTGCCTTTTTCATCTAGCATGATACCGAACTCGCCAAACCAAGGTGCTGGACTCGGCTGGAAACCAAAAGCAATAATGACCGCATCTGCCTCTAAAACATGCTCGGAATCAGGAATTTCAACTGGACGGCGACGTCCTGCTGAGTCCGCATCGCCCATTTGTGTTTTAACAACCCGAACGCCTATGGTATTGCCTTTTTCATCCACCACAATATCGAGAGGTTGAAGGTTAAATTGAAAATGCACACCTTCTTCTTTGGCATTCACTACTTCACGCCTTGAACCGGGCATACTCTCTTCATCTCGACGGTATGCACAAGTCACTGATTCGGCATTCTGACGAATGGAGGATCTAACACAATCCATCGTTGTATCACCACCGCCAAGCACGACTACTTTTTTACCTTTCATATCGATAAAGTCAGCGGGTGACTTCTCAATGCCCATTACGCGATTAATATTAGCAATAAGAAAGGGGAGTGCTTCATAAACGCCTGGTGCACTTTCGTTTTCAAAGCCACCTTTCATTGACTTATACGTGCCCATTCCTAAGAAAACGGCATCATAGCTGTCTATTAAGTCTTGAAATTGAACATCCTTACCAATTTCAGTATTCAAAACAAATTCAATACCCATATCAGAGAATATTTGATGGCGTAGCTTAATAACTTCTTTTTCTAGTTTGAAAGAAGGAATACCAAACGTTAGTAATCCGCCTATTTCCTCATATTTATCAAAGACTACAGGCTTAACTCCGTTTCGCACCAATACATCTGCACAAGCCAAACCTGCGGGGCCTGCACCAACAATAGCTACTTTTTTGTCGGTCCAAACAACGTCGGACATGTCTGGACGCCATCCCATTTTAAATGCAGTGTCGGTAATATATTTTTCTATACTACCGATAGTGACAGCACCAAAATCGTCGTTTAGAGTGCACGCGCCCTCGCATAAACGATCTTGCGGACAAACACGACCACACACCTCAGGCAGACTATTGGTTTTATGCGAAAGCTCTGCAGCTTCAATGATTTTGCCTTCCTTTGCTAGCTCTAGCCACTGTGGAATGAAGTTATGTACTGGACATTTCCATTCGCAATAAGGATTACCACAGTCCAAACAGCGGTCAGCTTGCCCTTCTGTCTGCGATTTAGACAAGGGTTGATAAATTTCGCCAAAATCTTCTTTTCTAACCATAATTGGTTTTTTTGGAGGATCGATGCGTTCAACGTCTACAAATTGATATATATTTTTAGCCATAATATTTTTCCCTTCTTATTGCGCTTGTACGCGAAGTTCTGCAGTAGAACGGCTGATATGGCCAAGCAAGTTTTTGACGTCACTGGTTTTAGGTTTAATAAGCCTAAAGTTTTTACTTTCTTCAGCGAAATTAGTCAGTAGCGCTAGTGAGTGGTCACTAGCAGTTTCTTCATAATGGCGGTTGATAAGGCCACGCAGATGCTCAGATAAAATAGGTTTGTCGTCAACATTCATAATGTCAACGAGGTCTTCATTCACTCTATTATCCATGTCATTGAATTCATCATATAAATAAGCAAAACCACCTGTCATACCGGCGCCGAAATTTATTCCAACGCTACCAAGACAGGCCACAATACCACCGGTCATATACTCACAACCGTTATCGCCCATACCCTCAATAACTGCGACTGCACCTGAATTACGCACAGCAAAACGCTCACCAGCACGACCTGATGCGAAAAGCTTTCCACCGGTTGCGCCATATAAACAAGTATTGCCCATAATAGTACTGCTATGAGTGTCAAATGACACATTACGCGGTGGGTGAATGACTAGCTTTCCACCCGCCATGCCTTTCCCTACGTAATCATTAGCATCACCAATTAAGCGCATGTTTAAGCCGCCTGCGTTCCAAACACCAAAGCTTTGGCCGACGGTGCCAGTTAATGTTAGTTGAATAGGATTATCTATCATGCCTTGGTTGCCATGTATGCTGGCAATATAGCCAGATAACGTTGCACCAATACTTCTATCCGTATTACGAACATTGTAAGTTGCCTGTGCTCCTTTCAAACTGTCAACAGCATGTTTGTTGTCTTCTAAAATTCGTTTGTTCAATACGCCTTTATCAATTGGTTCATTGTTTGTTCCTGAAGAAAACAAACGAGTATGTTTGCCGGCTTCTGGTTTGACTAAAAGGGGTGATAAATCAAGACGTTGTTGTTTAGCCGTTTTGCCTTCCACCAAAGTCAACAATTCGGTTCTACCTACCAAATCTTCAAAATTAACAACACCAATACTCGCCATAATTTCGCGCACTTCTTCTGCGAGAAATTTAAAGTAATTCATTACCATTTCTGGCAAGCCAATAAAGTAATTTTCACGTAAAACTCGGTCTTGAGTTGCAACACCTGTCGCGCAATTATTTAAGTGACAAATACGTAAATATTTGCAACCTAAAGCGACCATAGGACCCGTGCCGAATGCAAAGCTTTCAGCACCTAGAATGCCGGCTTTAACCACGTCCAAGCCGGTTTTTAAACCACCATCGGTTTGTAATCGAACTTTGTGACGCAAACCGTTTTCAACCAGTGCTTGCTGTGTCTCAGCTAAACCCAGTTCAAAAGGACTACCCGCATACTTAACGGACGTTAATGGACTAGCTCCTGTGCCGCCATCGTATCCAGAAATGGTAATTAAATCGGCATACGCTTTCGCTACACCGGTTGCAATTGTACCTACACCGGGCTCAGACACTAATTTTACAGAGATTAGTGCTTTAGGATTGACCTGTTTAAGGTCAAATATAAGCTGCGCTAAATCTTCAATTGAATAGATGTCATGATGAGGTGGTGGTGAAATTAGGGTAACGCCGGGCACTGAAAAACGTAAATCAGCAATGTATTTATTCACTTTGTCACCAGGTAACTGGCCACCTTCACCTGGCTTAGCACCTTGCGCCACTTTAATTTGGATAATGGTCGCATTCATTAAATAATGAGGGGTTACACCAAATCGCCCAGAAGCTACTTGCTTTATTTTACTGTTTTTTTCTGTATTAAAACGAGCCGGATCTTCACCACCTTCACCTGAATTTGATTGCCCCCCCAAACGGTTCATTGCAATTGCTAGCGCTTCATGTGCTTCGGGACTTAACGACCCCATTGACATTGCAGCAGTGTCAAAGCGTGGATATAAATTTTCTGCAGGTTCAACTTGATCAATATGAATCGCTTCTTTAAAGCTCTTGATTTCCATTAGATCGCGCAAATGTGCAGGAGCTCTGTCATTCACTAGACTGCTATATATTTTATAATCTTCATAGTTTCCGCTGACAACTGCTTTTTGTAAACAGGTCACTACATCAGGGTTATAAGCATGGTATTCGCCACCGTGAACGTATTTTAACAAACCACCGTGAGAAATTTGTTTACGCTTTAGCCAAGCAACTCTTGATAAGTTGATTAAATCTTGCTCGAAATCAATAAATGAAGCACCTTGAATACGGCTCGGTACGCCTTTAAAACAAAGTGATATGACATCACTACTGATGCCTACAGCTTCAAATAATTTAGAACTTCTGTAACTGGCTATCGTGCTAATGCCCATTTTCGACATTATCTTATACAAGCCTTTGTTTATTCCCTTGCGGTAATTTAAAACGGCCTGCATAGGGGTAAGATCTAGTTCTTTCTTTTCGACCATTTGTTCGATAGTTTCATATGCCAAAAACGGATAAACAGCAGTTGCGCCTAAGCCAATGAGCACAGCAAAATGGTGAGGGTCTCTAGCTGAGGCTGTCTCCACCACGATGTTTGCATCGCAACGCAACGCGCTATCAATTAGTCTGCGTTGAACTGCGCCAACAGCCATGGCTGCGGGAATAGGCAGTGTGCTTGGGCTAATATCTCTGTCTGTAAGAACGACAAAAACGGCACCGCGTTCACGAACCGCAGCTTCTACTTCATCACAAATACGAGTAATTGCTGCAGCAAGGCCTTCTTCAGGCACATAATTAAGTTGGATCTTTTCGTTGTAATAGTGCTTTGCGTCGAGTTCGCGCAGTTGTTTTAAGTCGGTATACATAAGAATAGGTGACTGAAAAAGTACTCGGTTTGCATAGCCACTAGTTTCATTAAATACGTTTTGCTCACGACCGATACAAGTTGCTAACGACATAACGTGGTTTTCACGCAATGAATCAATCGGTGGGTTAGTCACTTGCGCAAATTGTTGCCTAAAGTAGTCGTATAGGGTCCGGTTATTCGATGACATAACCGCCATAGGGGTATCGTCGCCCATCGAACCTACCGCTTCCTGGCCATCCTTTGCGAGCACCTTTATTATTTGCTGCATCTCTTCATAACTGTAGCCATGCAGTTTATGGTAAGTCGCCATTGTATTATCATCAAACGCGCGTTGGCCTATTTTACTATGGTCTGCACTTTCAACCGGGACAAGGTGCTTGATATTACTGTCTAACCATTCTTTGTAAGGATGGCGAGACTGTAAGTCTTCGTCAATTTCATTAGTACGCCAAATTTTACCAGTATAAGTATCTACCGCGAGCATTTCACCTGGACCGACGCGACCTTTTTCGATGACATCTTCTTGCTTATAGTCCCAAATACCAATTTCAGAAGCGAGTGTAATAAGACCATCTTTTGTAATGACATATCTAGCGGGGCGTAATCCATTTCTATCCAAGTTACACGCAACATGTCGCCCATTGGTTAGTACGATACCAGCGGGGCCATCCCATGGTTCCATATGCATTGAGTTAAATTCATAAAATGAACGTAATTTATCACCCATGGTTTTGTTGTTTTGATATGCCGGTGGCACTAGTAAACGCATAGCACGGAAAAGATCCATTCCGCCTGCCAAGAATAGCTCAAGCATATTATCAAGCGAACTTGAGTCAGAACCGTCTGTATTTACAAACGGAGCTGCTTGCAATAAATCGGGTATTAACGGTGTTGCAAACTTACCTTCGCGTGCAGCAGCCCAATCGCGATTGGCCTTTATCGTATTAATTTCACCGTTGTGTGCTAAGTATCTAAAAGGTTGAGCAAGCGGCCACTTCGGTAGTGTGTTGGTTGAAAAACGCTGATGGAATACGCAAATGCTTGATTGTAAATTCTCGTCAGCAAGGTCCAGATAAAAAGTAGGCAAGTCTTTGGGCATGACTAAGCCTTTATATATGGTTACTAACGCTGATAAACACGCAACATAAAAGTCAGGGTCATCTGCTAAACGTTTCTCGGCACGGCGTCTTGCCATATAAAGTCGGCGTTCTAGATCATCTGTTCTCCATCCACTAGGGCAGTTAACAAAGACTTGTTCAATTTGTGGAACGCCCGTTAGAGCCAAATCACCAAGGACGGTCTTATCTACAGGAACCACTCTCCAGCCTAAAACGGGTAACATTTCTCGCTCTATTTCTTCATTAAGAATTTGACGAGATTGTTCTGCTAGCGTCGGATTTTGACTTAAGAAAATCATGCCGACGCCATAGTCTTTGGTTAGTTTCCAGCCTTTGTCTTGGGCAATTTGCTGATAAAAAGCGTGAGGCTTTTGCAATAAGAGTCCGCAACCATCTCCTGTTTTACCGTCGGCGGCTACGCCTCCGCGGTGCTGCATGCGGTCTAACCCTTCAATTGCGGTTTTGACTAACTGGTGGCTTGCTTCGCCTGTTGTGTGTGCAATCAGTCCAAAACCACAATTATCTTTAGAATCATTTTGATGATACAAACTCATATTTTTCTCCTTTCTCGGCAGACCTTTCCGAGGCACGCTGTCCTTGAACGAGCGTGATACTTGATAAAAAAGCGACGGAATCGCTGTATTTCATTTTATTATTATTATTAGTTGAGTTTTTTGCTGTCGGTTATGACCGAATAGTTGAGCCGTTTTGACATTCAGTTAATTCGAATCTTTATGCATTCAAAAGCGGATACACAAAATACCTATTCCGCGCTAGGAAATCAATTATAAATACAAATAATATCAATATTTATTTCGTGAATGTTGTTTTTATTCAATAATAATAGGGTAATGCGAGTATGTCACTCTTGGTAAAAACTAAATTTTAGCGCTTTCTCTACAGATAGGTTTAAATTTAAGCTGTGAATTTGTGGCGTTAATGTTGGTTTTCTGAGGGGCTAAAGCCCTTTTTTTGAATGGAAATGCAAAATTAACTACATAAGTATTATGTATTGCGATGTTAATTTCGCCAGAAGTTATTTCTTTATTGTCACTTATTTTACATTCTTGGTAGCATAGCGCTCTACATCTAGCTTAAGACGATTTCCTTTTATGTACTTAAAAACACCAAATAATTCTTGGGCAATCAAATTTGCAAAATTTGTTGACCGTTTTGGCACCTTAAAAATCTGTATTTTATTTATTATATTTACTCTTCTATTCACGCTTGCGGGTTCTTATGTGATAAGAACTAGCCTAGGCAGTCAAATAGAAATGGTCGACTTCATCAGTCCGCTGGTTCTAACCTTATTGAGTGCTCCCTGGTTATTGTTCTTTTTTAGCAAATTAATTAAACAGCTGGAGCATAGCCGAATTAATTTGGAAGAAGCCGTCAGCCAATTAGAGCGACTGCGAAAACATGACGTTATCTTGAATCGCGAATTACAGAACAATATTCTCCAATTAAATCATGAAATAGAGCAGCGTCGTAACGCTCAGTCAGAGCGCGAACTTGTTTTTGAAGAATTAGAACGAGAAATAAAAGAAAAGTCCGAGCAAGAAATGGAAGCAAGAAGAATGTCTACTCTGACGCGCTCTATTATTGATGCATCTCCTGACTTAATTTATTACCGTAATGAAGAAGGGCGTTTTGCTGGTTGTAACCGCGTCGCAGAGGAAGTTACAGGTAAAACAGAAGCGGAACTATTAGGGTTAACGCCGCATCAAGTTTACGATGAACAACTTGCTCAGCAAGTTGCAGCGAGTGACCATGAAGTATTAGAGACAAACGCAAGTTTGACACAAGAACTCTGGTTACAATTTGCTGACGGACGCAGACGCTTTTTCGAAATGCGCAAAGTGCCATTTTTTGATCACGATGGGCATCGATTAGGATTGTTAGCGTTTGGTCGCGACATGACCGACCGCAAAAAAGCAGAAAGCGCCATTGCGCAAGCCAGCAAAGACAAAACTAAGTTTATCGCCACGATTAGTCATGAACTGCGCACACCGTTAAATGGTATTGTTGGTTTGAGCCGAATGTTACGAGACACCCAATTAAGCAAAGAGCAATTTGACTGGGTCAGCACTATATACGCGAGTTCAATTACTTTAGGCAATATTTTTAACGACATTGTTGATCTCGACAAGCTTGATAGAGACAAAGTTGAGATCGATTTGAAAACGGTTAACTTGCGTGAATTTACTAATGAAATTACTAGTATTGTGGGCTTGTTAGCACAAGAAAAAAACCTAACATTCCAATCTGAAATACTAGAACCTATACCTGTTTCTATTGAGGCTGACGGCACACGGTTGCGACAAGTGTTGTGGAATATCCTGTTCAATGCAATTAAGTTTACACCAAAAGGAGAGGTGAAGCTTACAGTTGAAGCAACCGAACAAGGGGCTGGCAACGCGAAGGTAACCTTCAGGATCACGGATACGGGTGTCGGCATCCCGGCGGATGAGTTGGATAAAATATTTGCTATGTACTATCAAGTTGATCACCCTGACCACAAGTCAGCGACCGGAACAGGTATAGGACTGGCGATTTGTAAGCAGATGGTTGATAAGATGGGCGGTGAAATCCTTTTGCACAGTGTCGTTGGCCAAGGCACCTGCTTTGAAATTGTGTTGCCGGTGGCAATTAGTCAGCAACAGGCCAGGATGGCTGAGCTAGAAGTCAGTAACTTAAATATTCTCTTGGTTGAAGACATTGAATTAAATGTACTTGTTGCTAAAGCATTATTAGAAAAATTAGGACAGCGAGTCGAGGTTGCTATGACCGGCACCGCCGCAATTGAAATGGCTCGAAAGACTCAATATGACTTGATTTTACTTGATATCCAACTTCCCGATATGAGTGGCTTTGATGTAGCCAAAGTACTTCATGAAGAAGAATTAGTATTACAAACTCCAATAGTTGCGCTGACTGCGAACGTGATTAAAAAACGTCAAGAATATTTGCAAAATGGCATGGATGACATTATTACGAAGCCGATCAAAAAGAGCCGAGTGATCGAAGTATTCAATGAATTGTTTGGTGAAGAACAGAAAAATGATGAAAGGCGTCCAACAAGTAATGTGGTCAGTATTCCTAAAGTCGATAAGATATTGGATGTTGATATGTTGCAGATGCTGATTGATACCATCGGTGAAGATATGGTGCGGACGAGTTTAGGCATATTTCAAGACAAGATACCAGAGTATATGGAATTATTGAGTGTCTCCCTTGCAGCAAATGAAAAAGCCGAAGTCTGTTCTCAAGCTCATAAAATTAAAGGTGCTGCCGGTTCAGTTGGTTTATTGCGTGTGCTAAATACGGCAAATAAAATTCAAGATGGCGATCATCCTGCGTGGTGGGAAAACGTTCATGATTGGCTCGAAGAGCTAGAAATGGCAATCGATAAGGACGTTGAGCACTTGATTGAGTGGGTTAACGCTAACAAGATAGATGACTAAACCCGATTTCACGCTCATATTGCTAGGTATCGAGAATAAGAATGAAAACAAGTTACCCGATACCAGTTGGCAACAATAAGATTGAATTAGAAATAAAGCGTAGTAAATTCATTGCTTATGCGATTAATGTCACTGATAGGGAACAAGCCGACGCCTTTGTAAAGCATCTTAAGAACACTAACCCTAAAGCTAATCACGTTTGTTGGGCTTTTATTGCGGGCCCGCCTGAGACCACTGAGCGTTCCATGAGTGATGATGGTGAGCCAAGCGGCACTGCTGGAATGCCTATGTTAAAAGTACTTCAATACAGTGGCTTAGGTGATATAGCGGTTGCTGTAGTGAGATACTTTGGTGGTACAAAGCTAGGAACAGGAGGTTTACAACGGGCATATTCAGATGCTGTTGTTCAAGTCTTAGAAGATTTGCAATTAACGCTAAAAGTGAATCGACTTCAATTGAGAATTGAATATGCCTATAGTTTCCAGGGAGCGATCAGTCGATTACTGCAACACTATGCCGTCCAAGAACTTGTAGAAACGTATCATAGCAATGTGATTAATAGCTTTGCGATAGCCGAAAGTGAAGCTTCTGCACTAGAAGCGGAATTGATTAATGTTACATCGGACAATATTGTTATTCACCGACCTGACGAATAGCGCGGCATTGTTTATTGTATAAGCTGATTTGTTGCATAACGGTATTAGTCAGTGCACGCCAATTAAATCAAGAATAAGGTAGCTGTCCCTAAAAATGCGAATATACCGACAACGTCTGTGATTGTCGTCAATATAACACTACCGGCGAGTGCTGGATCAATATTCAATCTCTTCATAATAATCGGTAAAGTAGCGCCAGCCAAACCAGCTGCAATCATATTCATCAGCATTGCGAAGGCGATCACAACGCCAAGCATAAAGTCTTGTTTCCACAACGCGATAACTGAGGCGATAAGCGTGGCCCATATGATGCCATTTAAGAAACCAATTGCCAGTTCTTTCTTTACCAACCAGACCGCGTTACTTTGACTTACATGACCTAACGCCATACCACGAATGACTAGCGTGAGCGTCTGATTGCCGGCTACACCACCCATACTTGGTACTATTGTGTTCAAAATTGCTAATACGGCGAGTTGACTTAGTGTTGCTTCAAATAAATCGCTGACCGCTGCAGCCATTAAAGCTGTCACTAAATTAACGCCAAGCCAAATGGAGCGGCGCTTTGTACTTTGTCCAACAGGAGCAAATGTATCTTCTTCGTCATCGAGGCCCGCCATGCTCATCATCGAGTGTTCAGCATCTTCACGAATAATGTCGACAACGTCATCAATTGTGATACGACCGACTAGCGTTTTATTTGCATCTATGACCGGTGCTGATAGCCAATCGTAGCGTTCGAACATACCCGCAACTTCACTATCGCTCATATTGACGGGAATGGTTTTCGCTTCTTCATTCATTATTTCATTTACGCTGATGTCAGGAGATGATGTAAGCAGTTTGGTGACAGGTACGGTGCCAATTAAATTATCATGACTATTAACAACATATAAGGTATCGGTGTTTTCTGGTAATTCACCTTTTAGGCGCAAATAGCGCAATACTACATCTATCGTGACGTCTGGACGTAAGGTGATGGTATCGGTGTTCATCATGAAACCCGCAGTATCTTCACCATAGGATAGGGCTTTTTCTGCGCGCAAACGGTCTTGCGCATCCATTGACTTCAAAATGCTTTGTAGTATTGGATCAGGCAGGGAGCTGAGGGTTTCAGCTAGGTCATCGGTATCCATGTCTTCAAGTGCATCGACGACACTTGACGGTACCATTTTAGAGATAATACCGTTACGAACATCTTCTGATAATTCTTCAAGTACATCACCATGAAAGTCCGCATCAATAAGTTGCCAGAGTTCGTTACGAGTCTTGCTGGGACTAGATTCTAATAGGAGAGCAACGTCACCGGGTTGCAGATCATGCAGCAACTTTCGAACTTGTACAAAAGTCCCATCGCTAAGCGATTCGCTTATCGAGTTTAATTGACTCTGTACATTTTTTAGTTCAAAAGTTTCAGCCATGAGACCCTATTGTTATTGTCGCCAAATCTGAATTGAAAACCGAAATGAAGATAAAGCTGCAGCGACTTGTGAGCTTAATGTTTGTTATAATTCAAAGTATAACATTAACTCTGCAATTATTAGCTAGTTTAGGTGGGCTTTTAGAACAGAAAAGTTAATAGGAAAATTTCATTAAGATTAATTGGCGTTGTGATTATTCGCCTTCGTTGAACTTATTTACGATCAAGTTTTCAATCGCTTGCATTGCATTCTCAGCATCAATACCATCGCAGCGCAACAGAACTTGTTTACCCTGACTACTCTCAAGCATCATCAGTGCCAATACGCTGCTAGCAAATGCATCTTTATCACCTTGATGCATTGTGATTACGGCTTCAAATTGACTGGCTAATTTTGCTAATTGAGTCGCAGCGCGCGCATGCAAACCTAGTTTGTTAGTAATGGTGAGTTGTTTTTCTATTATCATTCTTTAGATTTCTCAGAAAGAGCATCTTCTTGTTTAACTAACTTTAATTCGCGATGTCTAATTTGCACGTCACCATGGCTTGTACGAAAACTAGTTGCAAGTGCCTCAGAAACGAACACCGAACGATGCTGACCACCCGTGCAGCCTATAGCAACAGTTACATAACTGCGGTTATTTCTTTCTAAATGTGGTAACCACGTCGATAATAAGTTTTGGATTTGCCAAACAAATTTAGTGACCAGAGGTTGTGCTCCTAAAAATAATTGCACTGGCCCATCTAGTCCATTCAGCGGTTTTAAGTCAGGTTCCCAATGTGGGTTGGGTAAGAAACGCGCATCAAACACATAATCGGCATCCCTGGGAATGCCATACTTGAAACCGAATGACTCAAACACCATAACGAGATTGGTACTTTTTTTACCTAAAACTCGCTCTCTGATCAGTTCCGATAACTCGTGCAATGACAAATTGTCAGTATTGATATGTAAATCTGCTTTTTCTGATACTGGAACGAGTATTTCACGTTCAGCTTCAATCGATTCTGCTAGTGATTTATTTAGCTTAAATAGAGGGTGAAGGCGTCTCGTTTCACTGTAGCGCTTGATTAATACATCATCACTCGCATCTAAATAAAGAATTGTAACATCCCAAACGCTAGGCAGAAAATCGACAATTTCACTCAGTTCATTTGCCATTTTAGGCATGTTTCTTACGTCAATGCTAACAGCTACTTTTTCGCTTTCATCAGCAAGGGTATGAGTGAGCGTCGGAAGTAGATTGACGGGTATGTTATCAACGCAATAATAACCTAGGTCCTCCAAGGCTCTTAATGCAATTGATTTGCCCGAGCCAGAGCGACCACTGATAATCAAGAGTTTCACGTATATATGTCCTTTCGGGGTTGATAACAGTTGTTAAATGATAAACAAGGCAGCCGCAGTATTCATTTTTAGGCCAGTGCTGCGATAATTTGGTCTTTTCTGGCCGCATTTCTAATTGCCTTCACGATATTTTTATCGCTAAGCTTTTTTGCGATAGATGAAAGTGTTTGAAGGTGTTCTTGAGTTTGTTCACTGGGCACTAATAACGCAAAAAATATGTCAACAGGTTTGTCATCTATTGCATCAAATTGGATAGGTTCTTCGCTCGTTACAATAATTGCAACTATGTTTTCGATCCCGTCAATTCTGCCGTGTGGAATAGCAATGCCATTACCGATGCCCGTGCTGCCCATTTTTTCTCGAGCCAATATACTTGAGAGCACATCACTTAAGTTTAGCTGCGGATTTCCCTTCACTGCGATTTCACTAATGACTTCAAAAATTCGTTTTTTGCTATGGCACTCAACCCCACATTCAGTGCGGTCGAGCGAAATAATATCAGATATAATCATAATACGTAGTCGACTAATGTCGTTTTGACTTTTCCTTGTGCTTAATGACTTGGCGATCTAATTTGTCAATCAATCCATCAATAGCCGCATACATGTCGGTGTGTTCTGCATTTGCGTGAACAACGTCACCCTTAAGATGCAGCGTTGCTTCTGCTTTTTGATTTATTTTTTCTACATTTAAAACCACATGCACATTACTGATGTGGTCAAAATGCCTTTCTAATTTTTCGAATTTAGTGCCGACGTATGCTCTTAGTGAATCAGTAATATCAATGTGATGACCAGTTAGATTTATTTGCATAGTGTTACGTCCTCTTATGAAGTCTACAACAGACTTTTTCTTTGGTTCGACGGTGGAATCGAGAGAGACTCTCGATATTTTGCAATTGTGCGTCGAGCAACTTGAATGCCTTGATCGGCTAACAACTGCGCAATCTTGCTATCACTAAGTGGTTTGCTGACAAGTTCCGCTGCGACTAGCTTCTTAATGAAAGCTCTAATCGCCGTTGAGGAACATTCACCGCCAGATTCAGTTGAAACATGGCTAGAGAAAAAGTACTTCAGCTCAAAAATCCCCCGGGGTGTATGCATGTATTTCTGAGTTGTCACTCGCGAAATAGTTGATTCATGCATGTCCACCATTTCAGCCACATCATTCAAAACCATGGGTTTCATCATTTCAGGCCCATGCTCAAAAAAGCCCATTTGTTGCTGAACAATGCAATGTGACACTTTTAAGAGTGTTTCATTGCGACTTTGTAAGCTTTTTATAAACCATTTAGCTTCTTGTAAGTGTGACTTTATATATTGTGAATCGTTCGTATTTTTCGTACTTTTACTGAGTGCTTCATACTCTTTATTGACTATTAACGGTGGCAAAGAATCGTCATTCAGTTCTACTATCCAGCGACCGTTCTTTTTTGCTACCGATACGTCTGGAATAATGTATTCGGCATCCTTTACTGCAATTGCACTACCGGGACGTGCATTAAGGGTTTGCAACAAGCGCATCGCCTCGCGCAATTGATCTTCTTTAAGCCTCGTTTTGCGCATTAATGTTCGGTAATCTTTACTACTTAACAGATCGCTGTGTTCGCTTAATAAAAGTCGCGCTTCCGCTAACCATGGTGTAGCAGGGTCAAACTGTGCCAATTGAATCATCAAGCACTCTTGTGGACTGCGCGATCCTGAACCAATAGGATCAAACATTTGAATTCGTTTAAGGACGCATTCAACTTCATCTAATTCGATTTCTTCATTTTGTAAACTATCTAAAATGTATTCGCTGCTAACGGTAAGATAACCAGACTCATCTATTGAATCTATAATGGCAATTGCGATTGAACGATCGATATCTGAAAAAGGAGTCAACTCCATTTGCCATATAAGATGGTCTTGGATATTTTCGGTTGTTTCACCCTGAAATATATAATCGTCGTCAGCCGGGCCATTAGATATGTTGGCTGGCGCAGATGAAGCACTCAAATACTCATCCCAAGAACTATCGAGGGGCAAGTCATCTGGGATTTGATTGTTTTCAAGCGCGTCATGGCTATCAACGTTGTCAGAATTTTCAGCGCTAAGCGAGTTTTTATCGCTATAATCTTGGGGCTCCGAGTCGTTGTCTGAGGTGCCTCTATTGTGCTCGGTTTCGTCAATTTCTAATAAAGGATTGGAATCTAACGCTTCTTGTATTTCTAACTGAAGGTCAAGTGTCGAAAGCTGTAGTAATTTGATCGCCTGCTGAAGTTGAGGCGTCATTGTTAGTTGTTGACTAAATTTTAACTGCAATGAAGGTTTCATTGATTTCCTTCAGTGATTTCTAGCTTCGAAAAAAACCTATTACTTAACATGATTCACCTATAATACAAATTGGTCGCCGAGATAGACATCTCTCACTTGTTGGTTACGGAGTACTTCATCAGATGTGCCTGATGCAATCAGCTCACCATGACTTACGATATAGGCCTTTTCACAGACATCTAAGGTTTCTCTGACATTATGATCCGTGATTAAAACACCAATGTTTCGTTCTTTCAGTTGTTTGATTATCTTCTTTATATCATTAACAGAAATTGGGTCAACACCGGCGAATGGTTCATCAAGTAAAATAAACTTAGGATTTGCTGCTAAAGCACGCGCAATTTCAACGCGGCGGCGCTCTCCACCTGATAAGCTCATTCCTAAATTATTTCTTATATGATTGACATTAAACTCATCCATCAGATCATCAGCCTGCTGTTCACGCTGGTCTTTTGTCAATTCTTTGCGTGTCTGCAGTATCGCCATCAAGTTTTCGTATACAGTTAATTTTCTAAAAATAGACGCTTCTTGTGGCAAATAACCAATACCATGTCGCGCTCGCTCATGCATGGGTTGAATTGTCATATCCAATTGGTCGATAAAAATTTCACCTTTATCAAGTGGTACTAAACCTACAATCATATAAAAGGTGGTTGTTTTACCTGCGCCATTAGGGCCCAACAAACCGACTATTTGACCTGTTGATACTTCTAAGCTGACATCTCTTACCACTTGTCTTGCTTTATAAGATTTGGCCAGATGTTTGGCAACTAGCGTACTCACTTTTCCGTTTCCTTTTTCTTTTCAATTGCATCTTTTGTTTTTTTCAACGTTGCACCATCGAATACCGTGACAACTTGCTGTTTGCTATCGGTGTTCTTCTGAGCTTGCCACTGTTCTTTTTCAATATCATAAATAATAGAGTCAGTTTTAATACTAAACGCATTTTGATAAAGTTCTGCATTTCCTTCCAATGAAATGATTTTAGTCGCTTTCTCGTATCGAATACGATTTGCTTTAGCGACGACCATTGTGCCGTCGGCAAGCTGTTGCGTATAACTCGCTGGATTGCCAGTGGCTTCAAATACTTCTTTATCTTTTCCAAGAGCCGCTGACACTTTTAACTTGTCTGCTTTTATTTCTAGGGTACCTTGAGTGATTTTCACATTCCCCTCGTGCACGGCTACTTTCTCTTTGCCATCACCAAAGCTTTTATCAGATGAAAGCATTGTGGGCTTATTAAAATCGTCTTTTTTGATAACTTCTTGTGCGTTTAATATGCTCGTGCCGGCTAATAAAAGTAGGCTAGCGAACAGGCAAATATTCAGTTTGAACATGTTTTTTTAACTCATATTTTTGGGTTTCTAAATTAGCTTCGAATCCGATACCATTAATCATAAAATTTTCGCCGGAAATAACTAACGGCTCATCTGATGTAATGGTTTTGGTCAACAAATCTATCTCTATAAAATCAGTGGATATAGTTTGAATGTAATCTTCGGGTTGCAAGTTACGAATTTGCACACCGCTAACTAATTCGATTTTATTCGAGTCGTAAAAAGTGCCTTCGTCGGCATTGAGTTGCCAGCGTGATCCGTCTTCTTGCAGATAGATTGTATATTCAGGCTGTGCAAAGTTTACGAACCCAAGCATATCAAAATGTTCCATTTTCTCTGCGCTGACCTGATGGACTAAATTGCCATCTTTGTTAAATAATTTACTACGCAGGTTTTTGGCCTCGTAATTGGGAAATAAAGCAGCGTCCTTATCGCTCACGATAATTTTTTTATCATCAGCAAGCCATGTGGGTAAAAACATGGCAAAAGCGGCGCTGAAGATTAAGACAATACTGATTACTAGCCTATTCATACGCTTGCTCCATGAATATCAAAAAGCTTACCTTTAGCTTGTAAAATAATGTCACAGATTTCACGCACAGCGCCGCGTCCGCCCGGTAATGTTGTGCAAAATGTTGCCTGCTTCTTAACGAAAGGATGAGCATCAGCAACCGCAATACCGATTGCGCTGGCGCTAAACATACCTAAATCAGGCATGTCGTCACCAATACTTGCAATAGTTGCGTTAGTGTAACCAAACTCGGTAATTAATTCATTTATTGCAGTGAGTTTATCTTCTCTATTTTGCATAATATGGTCGACGTTTAACGCTGTCATACGCTGCTCGACAATACTAGATTTACGTCCAGTAATAACCGCCACTTTTATGCCAATTTTGACTAATGCTTTAATACCGTAACCGTCTTTAGTATTGAATGCTTTGAGTTCTTCGCCTTGGCTGCCTAATAGAATAGTACCGTCTGAAAATACACCATCAACATCGCAAACTAGCAATTCAATTGCTTTGAAACGCTGAAATAAATCAGCATCAATTTGACCGTATAAGGTATCGACTTTTAACATTAAACAACACCTGCTTTTAATAGTGTGTGCATTTTGATGGCGCCCACTGGTTTATGTTCATCATTTACAATAAACATCGCATTAATTTTGTGTTTCTGCATCAAATTTAGGGCGTCTACCGCGAGTTTACCGTGGATCATAGTAATTCCATTAGGCGTCATAACCTGCTGTACTGTCGATTTATGAATGTCTATACGCTTGTCTAATGCCCGGCGCAAGTCGCCATCGGTAAAAATCCCGAGTAAGTTGTTGTCATGATCAATTACTCCGGTCATACCCAATCCTTTATCGGACATTTCCAAAAGGGCCTGCATTACCGTTGCAGACTCAATGACGAGCGGGAGCTCGAGTTCAACAGCCATAATTTCGTCAACGGTGAGCAATAGTTTTCTGCCCAATGAGCCACCTGGGTGAGACAATGCGAAATCGTTAGCCGTAAACCCTTTCGCTTCGAGCAATGCAACTGCCAATGCGTCGCCTAAGACCAGCGTTGCTGTGGTACTTGTAGTTGGCGCAAGTCCCAGGGAACAAGCTTCTTTTTCGACGTTTATATCTAAAGCAACATCTGAGAATTTAGCTAATGTGCTATTTGGGTTGTTAGTAATTCCAATAACCGGCACACCTAATCTTTTAACAACGGGTAAAAGGCCGATTAGCTCATTTGTCTCGCCTGAGTTAGATATGCCAATAAGTACGTCACCCTTGGCTAACATCCCTAAGTCGCCATGGTTGGCCTCACCTGGATGCATAAAAAAGGCTGGAGTACCCGTACTGGCAAGTGTTGATGCAATCTTATTACCAATGTGCCCCGATTTTCCCATTCCGCACACGACTACCTTGCCTGTGCAGTTAAGCATTAATTCACAGGCTTGATTAAAACTGTCATTCAAACTGCATTGCAGCTTCTGCAAAGCTTCAATTTCGTTTTGAAAGACTGTTTTTGCGGTTTTTAAAAAGCGAATCTGTTCAATCATGCTATTACAGCAACCTTCTGTTTTATTTGTCTCGGCGCCTACCATAGACCATCTTACATAAATAAAATGTATTGATAGGCAAAAAATGTCAGCACAAAAATACCACCTTCATAACGATTAATTCGTCGCGTGCCCCGTAAATTGAAACAGAATACGAATAGCAATATGGTCAATCCTAGCATGACGAATGAGTCACGAGCTGAAATATTTATGTCTAAAAGGCTAGGGATAATCAAGCCTGGCATGGCGAGTACCGCTAATATATTGAAAATATTCGATCCAATGATGTTCCCGATTACGAGGTCATCTTCCCCTCTTCGGACACCTGCAATGCTTGCGGCAAGCTCTGGTAAACTGGTCCCTAATGCGATAATTGTTAAACCAATAACGAGGTCACTAACGCCAAAAAATCGGGCTATATAGACGGCGCTTTCTACCAAAAAGTGCGCACTTAACGGCAGCATAATCAAACCAACGATTACCCACATTATCGCATTTTTGGTAGGCACATTAGTGGGAATTTCGTCTTCAGTTTCATTCATCAACGGGTCGTTCTTTTCTACTTTAAAGGAAAACCAGGCCATCACTGCGAGCACCAGGACAAATGAAGTAATTAATATCAAACCTTCAGTTAGACTAAGGTAATTATCGGAAAGAAAGTACACACCAATAAGGGTAACCAGCAGTAGTAATGGTAATTCACGTTTCAACGTAGTAGATGAAACAAATAGAGGTTTAAAAAGCGCTGTTATCCCTAGGACAAGCGCAATATTAGTAATATTAGAACCTATTGCATTCCCTACTGCAGTGTCTGGATTGCCATTCAAGGACGCTGTTGCCGAAACTACAATTTCAGGCGCACTTGACCCCATGGCAACAATTGTCAATCCTATCATCATAGGGGAGACGCCATAATTTCTAGCAAGTGCCGAGGCACCATAAACAAATTTATCCGCACTCCAACTCAGCACGCCTAAACCTATTAAAAATATAATGATTTGTGTAATCACGTAGTATTAAATCTCCTCTAAATGGTTTTACATTGTCGCAAAAAGCCCACCGGTTTGACACTAAAAAAGCGTAAAATATCATTCAAATATCCTTTTTTAGTGTTTTAGTTCAGTAGTCAATTGCTATTATATATTTTTTGTTACAGATTTATGCCTTTTTAGCTATTGAAAAGTGCTAATCAATAGCAAAATCATTGTGCGATTACGTTATAATACGTGATAATGAACTATAGTTTTAATTACCCTTGTGCGAAATCACAAGAAAATGAAATAAAAACTCAAAAAATCAGGTCTTGTTCAGCTTACAGTCATTACATATTGGTAATGTAATGAACTTTTGGAGGCACATGTCTGCCTCTACAATTAACCCGCTTTATTAACGCAGGTTTAACTGCAATTAGGCTGATAAAAAAGAGTTTAGTTGGTAATTTAAAATAATGCGTTAAACGAAGTCGAATAAACAGGTATTAGTAAAATTTATTATGAATACGCTACTAAAAGTGCAAATCATTCAAATGGGAATAAAACAAATCTAATGTCAGACATTTTAGTTGATATCAACAAAATGCACTTTCAACGGGGTGGTCGTGTCATTTATGACGATATCTCTTTGCAAGTGAAAAAGGGCGGAATCACAGCAGTCATGGGACCCAGTGGTATAGGTAAAACTACGCTTTTAAAAGTTATCGGTGGTCAACTTTATCCTGACAGTGGTGAAGTGTTGTTTCAGGGTGAGAATATTCATCAGATGAGTCGTAAGCGTTTGTATGATGTTCGCCGCAAAATGAGTATGCTTTTTCAAAGTGGTGCGTTGTTTACGAATATTTCAGTATTTGACAATGTGGCTTTTCCTTTGCGGGAACACACTAAATTGGCAGAAACCGTAATTGAAACAATCGTCTTATTAAAACTAGAAGCCGTGGGTTTGCGTGGAGCTGCGAATTTAATGCCGAATGAGTTATCAGGTGGCATGGCCAGAAGGGCTGCGCTAGCAAGAGCAATTGCGTTGGACCCAGACATGATCATGTATGACGAACCTTTTGCAGGACAAGATCCAATATCCATGGGTGTACTGGTTAAGCTAATTAAGGAGCTTAACTCGGCCTTAGGGTTGACAAGTATCGTTGTTACTCACGATGTTAAAGAAGTACTTACTATCGCCGATTATGCATATATTATGGCAGACAAACGAATTATTGGCGCCGGTACGCCGGAAGAAATTAGAAATTCCTCATCTGAGTTAGTACAACAGTTTTTGCAAGGCAACGCCGATGGTCCTGTACCATTTCACTTTCCTGTAGCGTCTATGCAAGAAACCTTTATGGGGAATGTGTAGTGAATTGGCTAATTAATTTGGGTGCAAACACGCTATCAAGGTTGAGTGCTATCGGTAATGCATCTTTGATGTTGTGGGGCGCTCTGTTTGCTGTTCCAAGATTGAAGAATATTCCACTCATTATCCAGCAAATATATGTGGTTGGTGTGCAGAGTCTGCTGATTATAATAGTGTCAGGTTTGTTCATTGGCATGGTCATGGCATTGCAGGGATACACTATTCTTGTCAACTATGGAGCAGAAGGAAGCTTAGGTCCAATGGTCGCGTTATCCCTTCTGCGGGAGTTAGGGCCAGTTGTTACTGCATTACTGTTTGCCGGTAGGGCTGGTTCGGCATTAACCGCGGAAATCGGTTTAATGAAAGCGACTGAGCAATTAAGTAGTCTTGAAATGATGGCTGTTGACCCATTGAGACGGATCATAGCGCCACGTTTTTGGGCTGGCGTAATCTCTATGCCCATGTTGGCACTTATTTTCAGTGCGGTCGGAATCTTAGGTGGACATTTGGTTGGTGTTGAATGGTTAGGCGTTGATTCAGGAAGCTACTGGTCGATTATGCAATCAACGGTTGATTGGGACAAAGATGTCATGAATGGTGTTATCAAGAGCATTGTGTTCGCTTTAGTTGTGGTTTGGATTGCACTTTATAAAGGTTACGATGCGATACCAACATCAGAAGGTATTAGTAAGGCAACGACAGAAACGGTTGTGTTTTCTTCGTTGGCCATTTTAGGTATAGATTTCGTGCTTACAGCACTGATGTTTGGAATTAATTAGGAAATAAAATGACAAGCAAAAAAACAGAATTAATGGTTGGTATATTTGTCGCGCTAGCAATAGCAGCGACTTTGTTACTGGCTTTGCAAGTCGCGAATCAAGGTATGAGCGGCAGTGGTGAAAGTTACAAAGTCAGCGCTAAGTTTGACAATATTGGAGGGCTAAAAGCGCGATCGTCCATAAAAGTCGGGGGCGTTATCGTAGGCAGAGTTTCTCGTATATATTTAGATGAAAGAGAACTTATCCCTGTTGTTGAAATGGAAATATCGTCGAATTATATCAAGACTTTTCCTGAAACAAGTTCAGTGTCAATACTAACGGCGGGTTTGCTAGGTGAACAATATATTGGATTAACACCGGGTTTCATATTCCCTGGTGAAGATCCAATTTATATTGGCGACCAAGAAGGTGAAACAAAGTATATCGTTGATACAAAATCAGCATTAGTATTAGAAGACCTAATTGGGCAATTTCTGTTCGGAAAGGACTCAGGGTAATAATTATGGCAGCAGCAGATAAGGTGAATAGTGTGAATAAGCGTTTTGGTAGACTACAAAAATGGTTTATATCAATTTTAACGGCCATGATTTTTATGGTACCAGCTACGGCAACAATTGCGTCAGAACAAAGTGATCCATACGTTATGATTAATGAGGTTGCCTCACTAACGTTTGACCGCATGAAACGAGAAAAAGAACAAATTCAGAAGGACCCAGAGATATTGCGTACGGTGATGGAAGAAGAGTTACTTCCTTACATTGATTACCGTTTCTCTGCATTCAAAGTGTTGGGTAAATATGCGAGTAAAGTACCAAGAGAAAAATTATTGGAATTTGTTTCAGTATTTAGAGAGTATTTAATAACCAGTTATGCTGTTGCCTTGGGTTATTATGATGATCAACTTGTGGAATTTGCTCCAGCGTTAGAGTTTGATGGTCGTTCAGATGTGACGGTGCGGGCTATTATCAAAGATGGCGAACGTCCTGATATCAAAGTCGCTTTCAAGGTTCGTAAAGACCGTCAATCTGATCAATGGCAAGTGTATGATATGGTAGCTGAAGGTATTAGTTTATTGTCGAGCAAGCGCACTGAATTTGAATCTATTTTGCGTCAAGATGGTATTGATAAAGTGATTGAATTAATGCGAAAAAATATAGCTGAGCCTATTAAACTAAACGATAAACTAGATAAATAAGGTTATAAGACAAATGCAAGCTGTCCTTGAGCTGCGAGACAAAATATTAATGCTAGTCGTGAATGGTGACCTGGACCAGCTCACCCTAACCAAAGACTATTGGGTCTCAATCGATACTAATGCTAAAAAACAACTAACGGACGCTGCTCGCCTAATGGTTTGTCTCGATAATGTTGATAGGGCGGATAGTGCGGGTCTTGCTTGGTTAATTAATTTAAAACGTGATTTAAAACAGCACAACGTTGATGTTACTATCCATAATTCACCTACAAAATTAATTGAGTTGGCAAAATTAAGCAATGCTGACAGTTTCCTAGAATAAAATAGAATAGAATAGAGAAAAGAATGACAAATGAAGAAATAGCAGGTTTATTAAAGTCTGAGCTTACTTTAGTTGATGTTAGAGTTAAGAGCGAAGGGTCACACTTTCAGATTATTGCTGTTGATAACCGCTTCGAAGAAATGCCAAGAGTAAAGAAACAACAGCTAATTTATGGGCCGCTGGCTGAAAAGATTGCAGATGGCACTATGCACGCAATCACCATAAAAACGTTTACCGTCGATCAATGGAAACGAGAGAAGCTGTTTCATTCTTAAAATGAATTAACACTGCCTTAGTGCAAATACACTAATAAATAGAGAAGAGAGTATCCGTGGACAAGTTGGTAATCACTAAAAGCCCGCCATTATCTGGCTCAGTTACAATTTCAGGTGCGAAAAATGCTGCACTACCATTACTTATTTCAAGTTTATTGGCTGATTCAACTTGCTCATTTGAAAATGTACCCGCTCTCAGAGATATTAGTACCACGTTACTTTTGTTAAAAGACTTTGGTGCGAGCGTTAACCAAATCGACAAAAACCATGTTGAAATTGATGCAAGTCGTTTAAAAAGTGTTACTGCATCATATGAATTGGTGAGCACAATGCGTGCTTCAATCTTGGTTTTAGGTCCGTTGTTAGCCAAGTATGGTAAGGCAAATGTATCTCTGCCAGGCGGTTGCGCTATTGGTGCTCGCCCTGTCAACTTGCACTTGGCTGGCCTAGAAAAAATGGGTGCCAAAATAGAAGTAGATGAAGGCTATATAAGGGCCGAAGTAGATGGGCGTTTAAAAGGCGCTCGCATATTTATGGATATTGTGAGCGTCGGTGCCACTGAAAATTTAATGATGGCAGCTACTTTAGCAGATGGCGAGACGATACTTGAAAACGCAGCTAGAGAGCCTGAAATTGTTGATTTAGCAAATTGTTTAAATAGCATGGGTGCGAAAGTGACCGGTGCCGGTTCTGATAAAGTCAAAATTACCGGTGTGAAAAGCTTGCAAGGTTGTCACTATAGTGTTTTGCCTGACCGAATTGAAACCGGCACATTTTTAGTTGCTGCTGCAGTTTCGGGTGGGAGCGTGCGCTGTGAAAAAGCGGACCCATCAACCCTTGACGCCGTGCTCAGTAAGCTCGAACAAGCGGGTGCTAAAATAACTATTGGTGAAGACTGGATTGAACTAGATATGCAGGGTAATCCGCCCAAAGCAGTTAATTTAAAAACTGCCCCGCATCCCGGTTTTCCTACGGATATGCAAGCTCAGTTTATGACACTTAATGCCGTTGCTCAAGGTTCTGGTGTTATCAGTGAAACAATTTTTGAAAATCGATTTATGCATGTACCAGAGCTACAGCGTATGGGTGCCCAAATCGAGCTGGAAGGTAACAGCGCATTGTCTAAAGGGAGTTCGAAGCTCAAGGGTGCACAAGTAATGGCGACTGATCTTAGAGCTTCAGCAAGCTTAGTAATTGCAGGTTTAGTGGCTGACGGTGAGACTATTGTTAATCGAATTTATCACTTAGATAGAGGCTATGAAGCGATTGAGCATAAACTTAGTGGTTTAGGTGCAAACATCAAGCGCGTGAAAGAATAAAAAGTCTTAGGATTGACCATCACCACTGGGTTATTTACCTGATGACGGTGTTGAGTTAGCGCTAAATTAGACTAAGAAGATGCTGAAGAACCGACAATGACGGTTAGCGTAATGAGTTCTTCATTGCGTTCAATCTTCAGTGTCAGTTCAGTGCCAGGAATTGTTTGGCTGACGATATTCAATGCTTGGCCAGCATCATTTTCCTCAATTTGAAAACCGTTAATAGCGAGTAAGATATCCTTCACCTTCAGGCCTGCATTGTCGGCGGGTCCGCCACGGGTAACCTCTGTAACAACCATACCTTTGCGCTCGACTAGAGCGTTGCCTACGAAGCCTAATTGTCCGCGAACAACGGTTCCTGATACTATAATTTCTTCCATTACTTTTTTTGCTAACTCATACGGAACTGCAAAATTAATACCGTCGACAGTGGTTAAACCACGCCCACTTGGTCCTCGTGTTTTAAAGTTTGCATTCGTAATTCCGACTAAATATCCATTGCTATCGACCAGTGCCCCCCCCGAATTCCCCGGGTGTAAAACAGCATCTGTTTGTATGAAATCAAAATAATTTGCAAGGTTGTTTCGACTAATTCTGCTGACAATTCCTTGAGTAATAGTTTGACCTAAGTCGAGCGGATTACCAATAGCCATAACAACATCACCTACTCTAAGACCCGTTTTAGGAACTTGCGGCATCACGTGCAAGTCTTCAGCATCAACTTTTAATACGGCTAAGTCGGTTTCTACATCAAAGCCAACAATCTGCGCTTCAAGAGTCCGACTGTCTTGCAATCGAATGAATATGGTATCTGTGTCTTTTATTACGTGGTAGCAGGTCATTAGATAACCATCTTCTCTCATCACCACGCCAGAGCCTAAGTTAGTGCGTTCTGTCGTTCGGCTTCTGAATATACTATTTGGATTTGGGTTATCGATACTAACCCCGTATATATATGCTACCGCTGGTGCGCTTCTGCTTATTGCATCGTAGTAGCTGAGGCGCTCAGGAGGGGTGTCTTCTTTCTGCAGCCAATGCACATTGAGGCCACTACCTTGACGAAATTCTGGAATGAGTACAAGAAGAATAGCGGCAACAGCTAAACCAAGCATAATTGGTTTCAAGAGAGCGATAAAAAAACGTTGCAGTGAGGACATGGTAAAATTTTCGATACTAGTAATTAATTAGTAAGAATAACAAAATAATCCATCGTGTTACAGCATCGTGGAATAAACTTTCCATGCGCCACTCAAAAAGTGGCCACATGGAAGGTATATAGGTTTTCTCAGCTATTGGCGAATAACAACATAAATCGTAGCTGTGCCGCGCTTTACATTCAATGCCATGACATTTCCTTCACTTTCTTCTACCAGGCGACGGAGGTCTACAATATTAGTTACACGCTGTCTGTTTAAACCAACAATCACATCATCCGACTTAAGACCAATTCTTGCTGCGGGTGAGCGTGGTTGAACCTCAGTGACTACAACGCCGTCATTACCCTCTGCGTCTTTACCATTGTTCATCTCACTACCTTCAAACGCAGGGTGTACCTCTTTAGCAACGGCAACAGGCTGGCCAGCATCCCCAAGTACAACGTCGACGTCTTGTTTCTGTCCGTCACGAACAATGGTCAAGGTTACATCTGCACCTGCACCCATGGTAGCTACTTTTGCGCGCAGTTCGTCGAAGCTACTGAGTTCATTACCATTTAAGCCGGTGATGATGTCGCCTGATTTCAAGCCTGCTTTAGCTGCAGCAGAATCAGGCACCACCTCATTAATGAAAGCCCCTTTATTGCTTGGAGAGCGCATAGCTTCAGCAAGCTTAGCATCGACGTTACCACCTTGAATGCCGAGCAAACCACGTCTTACTTCACCAAACTCTACAATTTGGTCGATTAAGCCTTTCATCATATTAGTTGGAATAGCAAAACCGATTCCGACGTTGCCGCCGTTAGGTCCAAATATAGCGGTATTAATACCTATTAATTCGCCGTTTAAGTTGATTAATGCCCCCCCTGAGTTGCCACGATTGATTGCTGCGTCGGTTTGGATAAAGTTTTCAAGGCCACCAATGTTCAAGCCTGAACGGCCTAATGCGCTCACAATACCAGAAGTGACAGTTTGACCTAGTCCAAAAGGGTTGCCGATAGCGACAACAAAGTCACCAACACGTGATTTATCAGAGTCAGCTAATGGCAGTTGTGATAGATCGTTAGCGACGATTTGTAACAAGGCGACATCGCTTTGTTCATCAGCACCTAGCTTTTTTGCTGTGAATTCGCGACCATCGGTCAATTTAACGATTATTTCATCAGCATTATCAACAACGTGGTTATTGGTAACAACATAGCCTTTCGCTGCGTCAATAATAACTCCGGAGCCCATTCCACGGAAGGGCTGTTCATTAACCTGTTCATCAGGTGCACCAAAAAATCGTTTAAACATTTCGGGTACTTGCTGGCGAGTCACCTGAGTACCTTCAACAGAAATACTAACAACTGCTGGAGCAGTGCGCTCAATCATGGGTGCTAATGAAGGAACTTCACCTTTTTTTGTTGCGAAGAAAGGTAGTGCAGCGTTGGCACTTGATATGCTTACAAAAATAATACAGCTAGCGGCTAAGCCGACGGTCAGTTTACGAAGAAATGATTTCATTAATCTCGATACTCCAAATATATCTATAAAGTTGAATACCTAACAAAGACTAGTCAAAAACAACATAAGTTCACTGGTCTTGCAATTTATTCTCTTTTAATGCTTTCGGTTTAACGCCGCCAAATACGCCAGAGCCACTATTGGCAAAATCACGTGGTTGAGTATCCGGTTGCGCTAATGCAAGGTCGTTTTTATTTGCCTTCAAACTATTACGCAAAAACACGCTGGCATGTTCACCAAAGAATGAATCTTTCGAATCACTAGCACTCATAGTCGCTTTGGTGAGTGATTCTTCATAGTCATTTAGGTGAGTTGCTAGGGCCGCCGTTTTATTTTGAATGTCAGTTAACGCTTGTCTTGAGATATCTAAGTGCTGGCGAGCCTGTATTGCCAGCAACGCTTTGAGTTCTGCTTCATTGTGGTCAACGGTGCTCTCAGAATTGGATTGCATATTTTTAACGATAATAAAAGCTATAATGCCGCCAATGATTAGCCCGATAACGATGCCAGTAATTAGTGTGCTGATTTCCATGTTGTTTCCAAAATGAGGATTGCTTGAGATAAATGATCAGCTATTCATCGATTCCATGCAAGCGCTTATTCGTATTAAATTGTGATAAGACGGTTGTCGCGATTTTCAACTCGGTCTAAGGGCTGTATACTGGCCATGAAACCAATTCTCTATGTTTTCACGTAACTACAGAACTAACTTTTTTACACTATGATATTTAATGTAGGCTGTTGAGTTTATTTTCAACCCACACGAAATGATTTTTGGAACTTTAATGACCCCTTGGGAAAAATATCAAGACGATTTGTCGCTTATTGATTTTCAATACGATGCGGCGCAAGAAAATGCAGTCAATGAGTTACAACGCTTATATGATGAGCTAACGAATCCGGGAAGAAAGCCGTCTTGGCGACTAAAAATAAAGCAAGCCTTTGGCAAAGGTATGTCAAAGCCTAGTATTCAGGGAATTTATTTCTGGGGTGGTGTTGGGCGAGGCAAAACTTACTTAGTTGATACTTTTTACGAATGCCTGCCATTTCAGAATAAAATGAGAGTGCATTTTCATCGTTTTATGCACCGAATCCATGAAGAGTTAACGTTGTTAAGTGGCAAAGAAGATCCGTTAAAAATTATTGCAAAAAAGTTATCGACTGAAGCAAAAGTCATCTGTTTTGATGAGTTTTTCGTGTCAGATATTACTGATGCGATGATTTTAGGTACTCTCATGGAAGAATTGTTTAGTCACGGAATTGTCTTAGTCGCGACCTCTAATATCATCCCTGATAGGCTCTATCATAATGGACTTCAACGGGCTCGATTTTTACCTGCTATTGAATTAATTAACCAAAACACACGGGTGGTGAACGTCGATAGTGGAGTCGATTATCGACTTCGAACGCTTGAACGAGCTGAAATATATCATTATCCACTCGATGACGATGCAACCACTAATTTGCAGACCTATTTTACTCAACTTGCACCTGAGGAAGGCTATTTTGACATTAATATTAATGTTGCAGGCCGACATATTGGTGCAATGCGAGAAGCTGACGGTGTGGTTATGTTTACATTTCGGTCTATATGTGACGGGCCAAGAAGTCAATCGGATTATATTGAAATAAGTCGCTGTTATCACTCCGTCTTGATTGCTAATGTTGAGCAGATGGGCGCTAGTTGCGATGACGTCGCTAGACGTTTTATTGCTATGGTCGACGAATTTTACGAACGCAAAGTTAAATTAATTATGTCTGCAGAAGTGTCGATGGAAAACTTATATTCTGAAGGCCGTTTAAATTTTGAATTTCAACGGTGTTTAAGCCGATTGCAAGAAATGCAATCGAGAGAATATCTGGCCTCGCAACATATAGCTTGATTTCACCCGTGCCAATTAAACATGATGCGAGCGTGCTATAAAGTAGCAAAGCAATTATCCGAAAGAGCGATACAACGCTGACAGAGCAAGCGAAAAACAGTACAATCTTGTTTATTGAATCAAAACGCAGTGCCGAGATGGCGATGCGAATATATAAAATCCATAAAAAAGAGAAATAAAAATGGGTAGAAAGTTTGAAGTAAGAAAAGTCTCCATGGCGAAAACGGCGGGAGCTAAAACTAAGGTTTATTCTCGTTACGGTAAAGAAATTTACGTTGTTGCCAAAAGTGGTGGTCCTGATCCCGATGCGAACTTGCAGCTTCGTCGACTTATCGAAAAAGCAAAAAAAGACCAAGTACCAAGCCACGTTATTGAAAAAGCGATTGAAAAGGCAGCTGGTGGTGCTGGTGAAGACTTTGTACCTATGCGCTATGAAGGCTTTGGTCCCGGTGGTTGTATGGTTATTGTCGATTGCCTTTCTGATAATGCGAACCGAACCATTACGGATGTACGTAATTGTTTTACCAAAACCCATTGTAAAATTGGTGCGCAGAATTCGTCAGCATTTATGTTTGATCACTTTGCTATATTTTCGTTTAAAGGCGATGACGATGAAGTTGTGCTAGAGCCATTAATGGAGGCCGACGTTGACGTATCCGATGTTGAAGTTGAAGAGGGTATTGTTACTGTCTTCGTTCCTCACACTGAATTCTTCAAATGCAAAACGGCATTGAACGAAGCATTTCCAGATTTGGAAATTGATGTTGAAGAAATTACGTGGGTGCCACAAGATAGCAAAGACATTAGCGAAGAAGATATGCCTATGTACGAAAAGTTCATGGATATGTTGAATGACTGTGATGACGTGCAAAACGTATATCACAACGCTAACGTTTAGTTTATACTCCCGCCCGAGTTGGCCAGGCAATCGCCGCTCTATTCATATTTATATGTTTTAGGGGGGAGGAAAGTCCGGGCTCCACAGGGCAGGGTGCCAGATAACGTCTGGGCGGCGCAAGCCGACGACAAGTGCAGCAGAGAGAAGACCGCCAAGTGTTTACGCTTGGTAAGGGTGAAAGGGTGCGGTAAGAGCGCACCGCATCGCTGGCAACAGTGGATGGCAAGGTAAACTCCACCCGGAGCAAGACCAAATAGGTTCCCTTATGGCGCGGCCCGCGTTGGGAACGGGTAGGTTGCTTGAGCCAATGAGCGATTATTGGCCTAGACGAATGATTGTCCAAGACAGAACCCGGCTTATCGGCCAACTCGCTTATTAAATCAAGCCCTTGCAGCAATGCGGGGGCTTTTTGCTTTATAAATACGACCCTATAGTCGTTGCGTTAACAGTTTTTAAAGTAGTACTTGGTGTGTCAACGATTAGCATTCGCCATTTAGGTCTCAACTGAAGTGGCCGCTCCATCGAGCCAGTGCCGATGAGTAGTTAAAGCATCATTCATGTTTCCGTCTCCTCTTGACCGATTTTTATCCTCTATAAAAAGGAGCAGAATCAGACGAATCGCAAGGCCGCAGACTATTCCACTTGGAATGAAAGATAACTTGCACACTCAGCGTCCGTTGCAGGCAAAGTGGTTGTCGTTAATAAACCATAACTCCGGTTAATTGATGTGTCATCTGAATGCCATGTGGCATTGTCCTCATTAAGGGTAAATCGGAACTTACCATACAGCTCATTTGGATTGCGTTGTAGGCTTGGTATTTGTTGCTCTAAGGGAATGTCGCTTCCTCTCGACTCGCCGGCTATATTCATTTGTAAAGAAAAGCCCTCAGCAAGCAATGATATTCTATTTTGATTCTCACCAATGATGTTCCAAGAGCCATCAAAACGCTGTCCGCTAATACTATCAGCTGGGTCATCAACATTATTGTAAGCAATACACATCACTAGTGAACCAGAGCTGTCCTGCATTTTACCTTCGAAGAATACGACAATTTGGCCTTGTTCGCCGCCATCTTGGACGCCAGATAAGCTTAAATGACGGGCACTTAGAATGCTATTGTCGCCGTCTACACTGACTAATGCGAAATCGCTACCAGATGGTAAATCGTTGATACTTAGTATATTTCCTTGAATTGCTTTAGCAATCGCTTGAATATCTACGTCTATAGTTGTACTGGTTTTTGTGTCATCTAGTGTTTGGGTTGGGTTAAATACACGATCGAATTCAACGACTGCTGCATCGGAATTGATTGCGTCGATTAGCACGCTTATTGTTTGTGTAACCCGTGTGGTGAGTTGCTCTATCGCCAGTGGAGACGGGGTTCCTATGTTATCTAACATATCCACAGGGTCGGCTATGCTGGTTATTGCCAAAGCGTCAATATTAGCGCTAGATGGAAGGCGTAATGCCCTAATTCTTGGTAACTCATTGATCAACTCAACTCTAGCTGTCATGAACTCTGTGAGTGTTCCATCAGCCTCTATATTGTCTAGTTCAACTTGATTAGAAATAGTGCTGCCAATAGGTAGCATAGTTGTTCTAACTTGCTCAGCTACCCGCGTTCGATAAGTTGCAACAAATTGATCCGTTTGCACATTTCGCACAGATACATCGGGCACAGCAGAGAGGGCTTGATTATACATAATCGCTGATACGCTATTTTGCGTGTTGATAGACATAAGCAGACTTTCTGCTAAGCCTTTGTAAACAGAATCAGCCGAGCTTATTGGATATCCACTAAAACCAAGGTCAACACTCTGAAAAGCGAGGTCATAGGTGCCCGTCAATGAATTCACTAAGCTAGAAATCATAATATTTGCGGCCAATAACTCATAAGCTTGCGGCGTATTCAGGTAAACACCTGCTACGTAGTCCATTTGCATCAATTCAGCTGTTGAAACATCAATGGTAAAGTCAAAACCAAGGATTGAAAGTGCTCCTAGAACATCAGTATTCTCGGGCATATAATGCGCCAGCGTCGCGAGCGGCGACAATGCAACCATTGCCCTATCAACTTGCTCCTGCCATATCTGAGTATCCCCTGCAGGCTTTGCTCCTATATCTAGAAGTGAGTTGAAGTTACTTAGCGCCAATGGCAACTCTACGGTGGCTGAAAGTACATTACGAAAAGGCACACCTGTTAATACTTTAATTCCTTTGGCTACTTTTACTTCAACACTACCTTGGGTTAACCCCGTTTTAAGACAATATTGCTGCAAGTGACTTTCTTCAGCTTCACAGTAATTAACACCTGTATTCGGGTTATAACTAAAATAACCTTGAGAGTCAGTGTAGGCAACGGGCTCTGCACCATCAATACTGTCATTATCTTTTAGATCAATCCACACTAAACCGTTAGCAATAAAACCATCCATCGCAACACCTGCAATCAGAGTGCTATTGCCGATTGTCGGCGGCTGCGCAGCATCAGGTAAAATGCCATCTTGATTTTCTTCTGCACCACCGCAGGCAAACAGCGAATGTCCGAGGGCTAAAGCAAGTGCAATACGAGAATATTTTGCAATAGTTTTCATTTAGCTATCCCTTTAAAATTGTGATTGAATTGAAAGACTGAAAAATGCGGACCGAGGAATACTTGAGCCATCTACTTCTACGCTGTCACTGCTCCATCTAACATCAAGTTGTGCGCGTTTTAATAGAGTTACACCTAAGCTGTAGTAGCTAAGCTTGGTACCTGCAAGGTTCTGGCTGTAGCCCATTCTTAATTGAGGAATAAACCAGTTATTAAATTGTGCTGAAGCACTAACACTAGCCCATTGGTATATATCACCGATAGGATCGTTTTTATCGTTTAGGTCAATGGATGTATGTAACAACCATTTGGTGCTATCTCCAAGCCAAGCAGAAGCTTCTAAAGTGCCTTGGGAATTAGCAATGAAGGTTTCCTGTCCGCTGATCCGCCCTTGCGCAATCGCTTCTTGAGTAACCAAGCAATTATCTACTGAAATACCTTGTTCTTGGCTGCAATCGCTAACTACGCTTTTATAGTCATATTCTGGTTGGTTGATGTCTTTTACACTCACCCCTATGCTGTAATGAGTATCTACCCATAACGCACCGACGTCTAAGGATAGGTTTGTGCTACTTTTTTCGTTGTTTTCGTAGTCGTCTTCTATGGCGTCCGCTATATCATTACCGTCCTCCAAACCTGCAAATGATATGAGGTTTTTGGATAGACTCAAGCGATTGATATTTAATGTGGTACCTGCGTGTAAAACTCCCCCATCACGCTTCCATACCGGTCGACTATATCCAGCACTTAACTGAGTTAAGCCTGCACTTTTTACGTACAAAGCTGCAGAAGTAATTATTTTAAAACTGTCATTAAATCCAACAATATCAATAGTATCGTCAATAACAGTGCTACGTAAGCTACCATTTATTTTCGCATTTAAGGTAAAAGTACCTAATTCATTATTGAAATAAAACAAGGGGAAAAAGGGAATGCCAGCATGTCCTGCTACTTTTAGGAGGCCGTCTTTGCTTGCCAGTTCTAGGAATGGATCAAATCTGTCTTTTGCATCTAATGCATTCTGAGCCGTTAGGTTGTCGTTTTCTAAAATATCGACGAGTTCATTTAGCTCATCAATTAACGAATCAATTTTACCTACTTCGTAGCCGGCACCAATAGGTGGTAAAATATTCATTACTAGACCAGATTCGCCTTGCATAAAATAGGATGCAGAAGCGGGATTATTTGAAATACTCGCCATGCTGTTTTTAAAGCTGATATTGCCTGTTGTAATACTGGTACCAGCTGGTTGGAAAGGATCACCTGCATATGCATTGGTGCTGCCCATGCAGAGAAATATAGCTAAAGATGAAAGTCTGAAGTTCACTAGAGTGCCCCTTGGTTTTTAATGGACGCAAGGATACCGTCGCTGGTGTAACGTTGCGTATGTATAATTTGGTAGTCGTCTTGCATTTTATACGAAAGGAAGTGAGAGCCTAAGCGCACAAAGATCATAAAAGCACGGACAGTTATGCTTTGTTGATAGTCAAGATATTTACGCCGCAATCGGTAAGTGCTTGACTGCACTTAAGGCACTGACCTTTTTGAGTCTTACCGACACTTATAGTGCAGAAAAAGACTAAATAGTTTCTGGAACTTGCCTTATATGTGAGATCTTTAAAACAAACTGGCCTGGATTTTTGTCAGCGAGCATAAATCCTATTTGCGCAATATCGGAAAAGCGTAATATGGGTGCGCCGCGCACAAGCCTTCCTCTGAATTGAGGTGTGAAGTCTTTTATATTAAATTGTATAGTTTGAATTTCGTCTTTTATGGTCGTGAAGTTAGCAACATAAGCAACGCCATCTTCATTGCTGTTTGTGCGCAGTCTAAATTGATAGCTGCGTCCATCACCGAGCACCTTTATTTCCAACGTTTCGGTGCGGTTCCAACTTAACGGTTGATATATTCTGCGTGTTGAGGCAAACCCACCGTTGTTTTGTAATGATAAATCACCGGCAAAGACTAACATATCCTTTTCAACGCTCAAGCTAGCTCTCGAGCGACCACCCATAACTGTATCGTTAACAATGATCCAATTTTGTTTTTCTTGAGGATGACTAAAATCTATATGTTTTTCCATTGTAGCGTTTTGAATACTCCACGAGCAGAAAGCAATTAAGCTAAAACCGATTGTTAAAATTATTTTGGTTACCGAGCGCACTTATTATCTCTCTTAATATTCGCTAGTACTATTCTATATGCGAAAACTAGCGAAAATGATCAGCCGAGAATACAAAGTTAACCTCAGTTACTTGGCACTGTTCTCTCAGTGTTCTTTTTATTGCCACGGCACAATGTATACTTTTACCTGATGCATGGCGGTTCTGAGGCTAATAGAAGAAAAATAGAAACTTGGTAGCAATAGCCTCGCTGAATCCAATTAGCTTGTAAGTAAATAATGTTTGAGTTTGCACTTGGTTTTACTTATGCCTGATATGCAATAAGTGGTGTTGTTAACTATTTAACGACAACTTCATACACTTTGTTAAACAGAGTATTATTTTGAGGGGACCATTCGCCATCTTTGGTATACACATTTTCAACGTTGAGCCTTCTGAGACTCTCTATGCTATAAAAAAAGCCATAATATTTATACTCTAAATACACCTGCTCGTAATCATTAATTTGCCCACGATAGGGTATATTCATATCCATATTGGCATTAATGTCGCTGTATAAATTCTCCTCTAAAGCAATTAAAAATTGCAGACGCTGCTCGGCAGTAATGACTTCGCAGTAACCATTAATATTCAAAATTTCGCCAATTTTACACTGGTTGCCATAATTGGAGGCTTTAGACTCTCGTTGAGCAGATGCGGATTCAATAGTCACTACCCCCTCGTAATCAGCTTGTCCAAAAGTAGTTCCGGGCGCTGCGTTTGAAGCATCAGCTTGTTGCATTAATGACAAAAAGTTAGCTTGTTTCGGTCCGCCATGAAATACAACCAGTGAATTTTTGTTGAGTACTTTAGTTTCAGCAGCTAAAAAAATATAGTTCGCACAACTAGAAATACAGAGGTTAGCTACCTCTACTGTCATTCTATTTTGATGAATGAAATTACCCATATCGATGCCAGCATAGAGACTTCCACCGTTACTATTAACTAGCAATCGATCTCCCGGTCGATATAATCGCTTAAACTTCTCAACACGCTGCATATCAATAGGGCCAAAATATTGAATAACACCGTTATTAAAACGTTTAACACCGCTGATATCTGGCCCCAACATAGAGGAAAACAACCAAGTTAGCCCAGCTAACAAAATAGTAAAAAATAAAATTGTTTTTAATGCGTCGCTCAACTAATTACACTCAAATAGGATCTAACTCTTCTCATTGATTACCAAAATATACGGTGTTTCATTGCATTGGCCTTGAAGTCATTCTAGGCTTCTGCAACAAGACCCTTAGCTAGCACTCTATTGGCTAGTAAGGCAAGCAATTCAACTTCTTTCTCACTTCGTATACCGTCTACCTTGGTAATATCCATTGCCACTTCTAGTGAACGGGCCGCATCTATATTTAATTCATCGGATAACGACCGGATAAAGTCAGTAGCAGTTGATGCATCAATTGCCTCACGAGCTTGGTGAATGGCGTCATTAACATAGGCCTCTTTAGAAATTCCACTGTGCCACGACATTTCCTGCAAAAGTTGATCGAAGTAATCTTGTTCAGTTAAAGTCACTTTACCGTCAATCTGATAAAGCAAAACAGTTAACTTAATCAAAGCCTCGTTGTGGAGTTGAAGTTGCCCAATATCTAATCGATTCAGTTCAGACATAATCCCTACCTTCGAAGTTAAAAATATGTAATCTGGGTTTATAAAGACCCAAGTTATTCAAGTAAAGTTCCACAAACGTACAAGGTTATTAAAATAAGTTCTTTACTTTCCTCAATGTGCGAGGGTTTGCTCAACTTATATTGAATAACCTGGAGCCAAAGTTGGGTTCTCGATACGCTGCAACACGTCGATATTTTCAAGCGCAAGTTGACATCCTTGTCCTCTAATTCGATGGCCATCAGAGCAATCTACCTGCCACTGCCTTAAAATATAGGCCGCTAAAGCTGCCCGTGTTGTCATTACCCTCTTACCTTTTTTCATCGCAAAATCCATTTCAATAGCCAGAGGGTTCTTAATACTTGGATGGGGAACAATAACTAAGTTAACGATTTGATTGAATTGAACATCAGCACTCGCGAGTTGGTGCGGCAATATTTCATTCTCTATGCTTGTGATGTGGGTAAAGCGAGTACACACAAAATCTCTAAAACCTTGGTTTTTACAATCATAACCGCGCACATGCCAGCGGTGACCATTATTAATTATCGCGTGCGGGATGAATTGTCTCATAGATTCACCTGACGAAACCGACACATAACCAACTTCACATGCTGTTTGATTGTGAATGCTGCGCATCAAAGCTGCAATGATACTGCTGTCAGGATGAATGAGTTGAACGGCATCAAAGCACTGCTCGGATGGCTGTGTTGAATGTGAAATACCATTACCAAAACCGCGACTAAGCGATTGCAAAATAATATCTGGTTGGTACTTAAACAGCGGGGTAAATAGGGCTGTACGATAGTATTGCTTAGTTGAATGGTCGAGCAATAAGTTGGCACTTGCCAGCTCTCTATAGGCTGCAAAGTCTCTAGTGCACGCCGCTAATCCGGTTTCAAAGCGATTGACCAAATCATTGCGTGTTATGTGCCCAAAAAAATGCAGACAAAAGTCGATGAACGCCAATCTTTCTCTTTGTGCATGGGGCATTTCGTTTATGATTTCGGTGGTGTTCACTCTTTTCATTCTCCCTTAACTACGTTCGTGGAAATATCGTTTTTTAAGTAAAACAGGCTAAATAGAATAGTGTATAAATGACCAGTGTGCAATCAAAATGATTGCTTCATTCTAAGCGGGGTCTCGACAAAATAGCAGATGTAGTAAGCCTCATTTTTATCAGATTAGTGGGTACTTCAGCGTCATTGTAACCCTTAACCGTGTTTTTATGGATGTAATAGAAAGCATTTTGGCTATACTTAACGACGCATTCGATTAACGGCTTATATCAGTATTTATAAATTGACCTAAAATGCTTTTATAATAAATTTATTATTTTAGCTTATTGTCTTTTGAGGGCTGGAATATAAGCGCGATTGCATCTTATATAAATCACAGGATAGGGAACTAGCAGTGAAGTTATTTAATAAAAAATATCACAAGCCAGGTACCAGGCCAGGTACTTTAAAAACAGATGAAAACCCCGTTTTTAGTATCGACCTTTATGATTATAATGCAACTGAGTTTCAAGTCGAATTAAATGCCGATGTCCGTACTTGTAGAGCTTTTATCGAAAGTGATAATTGCACCTGGATCCATGTTCAGGGTGATCCATCTGCCAACGCGATGAAGTTATTAGGTAAAGACTTAGGAATTCACGAACTCTACGTTGAGGACATCATTAATGTAGGGCAAAGGCCCAAAGTAGAAGTTAATGATGATGATATATTTCTTATTCTTAATTTGCCATCAACACAAAACGGGCATGCTCGTGTAGATCAAGTCAGTCTATTTTTAATCAAAAACACCTTAATTTCTTTTTCGACGGGTAAAGATAATCCATTTGAAGGGGTGATTGAAAGGCTGGAAAATAAAATAGGCAAACTGCGTAAACAGAAAACAGATTATTTAATGTACGCACTCGTCGATACCGTTATCGATTTTGGTTTTCCCATGCTCGAAACTTACTCTGAACAAATTCAGGTATTAGAAGATGAACTGATGGAGACTAAAAATGAACGCTTATTAGGCTCAATTCACCAACTTCGCCGCGAACTATTGCTTATTCGTAGAAGATTATGGCCGCAAAGGGAGGTAATTAATGAGCTATTGCGAGCTGACGATAGCCCACTTCTGCAAGAAAACACCCTGCTTCATCTTAGGGATTGTCACGATCATGTTATCTCTATTATGGAAATGTTAGAAACCTATCATGAAATGACGTCAGGTTTGATGGAGCTTTATTTGACGAGTGTGAGCCTAAAGCTTAATGACGTTATGAAATTTTTAACTATTTTTACCACCATTTTTATCCCACCCACCTTTCTAGTTGGCGTGTATGGGATGAATTTCAACTCCGCGGCTAGCAGCACTAATATGCCTGAACTTGACTGGCAGTACGGCTACATAATGGTGTGGGGCATTATTGCAGTGATGATTGGTAGCATGCTTTATTTCTTTAGGCGAAAGAAATGGATTTAGTCACTCTGTATTGCTTGAAGTATGAATTATTTTTCAATGATGCTTTATCGTATTAAGCATCAAACCGTCGTTTAACGCCTGACCGGCTGACGCAAGCATGTCATCACCTAATCTACATTTAGCCAGTATATCTCTGCTTTCGATGTACTGGCTGCTGCTCACTGACGTCACGCCAAGAATAATATCGAATAAGTTGTCATGTGAAATAGCCTCACGTGATACAGATGCAAGGCAATCATCCGTGTGACTAGCTAAGCGCCTATTTTGCCAAAATAACATAGGTACATGAGTTTGTTCTTCAGGAGCAAACGCATAAGGTAAGCCATGCAAATAAACGCCGTTTTCGCCAAGTGACTCACCATGGTCGGATATATAAAGCATTGATGTGTTTACCGATGATCCGCTTTCTAGTTTTTCCAATCGACCTATTATTTTGCTGAGCACAAAGTCGGTATAAGCAATAGTATTGTCGTAGGTGTTAATCACTTGTTGTTCGCCACAATGCTGGATGTCACTGCGATGGCAATCGGGCAAAAATAGCTTTTTGTCTTGCGGGTATCTTTTGTAGTAGGTGGGTCCGTGTGATCCCATCATGTGCAGAACAATCAATGTGTTTTTTGCCGTTAAATTATTAAGTTTGTCCTGCAATGGCAATAATAAAGCTTCATCTAAGCAATACTCACCGTCGCATAATGGGTTGGATTTGCTTGTGTCAATGTTAATAGAATTGACTCGGGTACACACACCTTTGCAACTTCCATTATTGTTGTCTATCCAAAGCACATCGATGCCTGCGGCCTTCGCAATATCTAACAAATTTTGTTGTGCGTTTGCGGTTCTATTGTCATAGGTTTTTCTATCTAATCGCGAAAACATACAAGGTAAAGAAACAGCGGTAGCGGTGCCACACGAAGAGACTTCTGAAAATGACACAACTCGTGATTTTTTCGTGTATCGATTGGTGTCATGGCTATATCCATTGAGTGAAAAACTTTGTGCTCTGGCAGTCTCACCTACTACTAATACGGTTACGTTTGCGTTGTTATGCTGATTCGTTAATAGTGGTTCGCTGTCTAATATCGTAAACGGCAGTGCCGTTGAAAAATAATGCCGATTTGCATACTTAACTGATGCATCAATAAACTTAAAAGGAGTAATATAACCTAGCAATTCTCGATTGTTTCTGCCAACTGACGCATAGTTAGCATAAAAGCAGCTAGCAATTAATATAACAATGATCGAGTTCAAAGTGAGCAAGGCAAAGCGAGTTTTTAGTGACTGCAGCAAAGATTGAGATTTTGTTTTTGCGTAAAAGATGCAGAGTGCAGGAACACAACCAACAATAATCACAAACAAGATCGCGTAAATATTAATGTAGGAAAGCGCTTCTGCTGAATCTGTCTCAATTCCATTTTGAATCATCGAGTAGTCAAAAACGATACCATAGCTCCCCGTCCCATATAGTAGGACGCTTGAGAGCAATAAGGTGAAAATTAATAGAGGCTTTAATGCCCTGCCAATGCCAAGTAAACCGTTAAAAATGTTACATACGCTGTGTAATAACACCGGAACAGATAACAAAAAAATGAGACTGTAGTCACTGGTTTGGGTGATTGCAGACGTTGCTCTTAGCAAAAATGGTAAGTTACAGATCAGTACGATGTAAATTGAAGTGAATACGATAAGTTGATTTGTAGTGAAATTATATTCACGAACACGATTAGCAAGCTTTGCAAGGGATTGGGTATTCATCGTCGTTAGTTGTCCAAAAAATTAATGAAGTTGCAGTATTGGCATATTGCGTTATTACAAATGCGCCCGGAGATCTGAATTGAGTGAGATATTCGGCAATGACCTACATAAATAAACTGAGTATGGCTTCACCCCAAACTACTACTAAGAAAGACAAAGCGATGAATACACCGGAGGAACCCAAATCTTTCGCACGGCCAATTAAAACCCGATGTTCAAGTGTAATACTGTCAGCCAATGCTTCGACAGCGGAGTTAATAATCTCAGCAAAAAGGACAAATAATAAACAAGCAAATAGGAGTAACCAATGCAAGCGCGACTGCGCGAGATAAAAGCTGAAAGGAAGTAACAGAATACAAAGAACAAGCTCTTGTCGAAAAGCAGACTCATGCAACCAAGCTGCCTTAAAGCCTTGAAATGAGCACGTTGTGGCTTTAAATATTCGTTGAATACCATCGCCATTTTGTTTGTTAGTGGTCGGGGTCATGTGTACCTTAGTTTGTGAAATTTAGATTAAAAGGATTGCTTGATTTGCAATCTCCATTGCCAAGAGTCGACGTTGTCAGCTGTTTCAAATGGTTTTGCTATATCCATGTGGACAACGCTTTTGTGACTTGACCGAGACGAATAGAGGCGAAGCCCAGCACCAATACTTGTCAGTAATGCGTCCGTTTCGTTAAAGGTCGCTTGTTTGCCACCCCAGGCTTTACCTGCGTCAGCAAATGCTACAAAACCAAGGTCGAGTATTTTTAAAATGTTGTAGTTGGTATAAAAACGAGCCTCTATGGAGCTTGAAAAACTCATGTCGCCGTGTTGATACTGCAGTGGATATCCTCTAACGCCACTGTCATCGCCGACTGATAATGGTTTATCTAAAAAATTATTTTTTGATGTTGTGCCTGAGAATCGGGCATACACGCCAATGACGTTGTTATACCGACTGAAGTATTCAACATTACCCGATAAAGAGTACTGGTCTTGATTTGATGTATTGAGATGCGCTTGACCATCTGCCGATAATAAAATCAATGCCTCGTTAACTTTATATCCTTTGCTAGATAGCAGATTTAGGTGGTAGCCAATGTCACTGCCTAGCGCAACATCGTTTAACTCAACGCCTAATTTTACTTCATGATGCCAACCTAAATTAATGTCTTCGGTTTGATTAATCAGGTAAACATCGGACATTTTTTTAAATTTTCTTTCTACATATTCCAAACCAATCCACGGGTACTGGAAGTCCCTATCTAGTGGTAAAAAAAAGCGGTCTTGAGTACTCAGGAGTTGGGTTGGCTCAAACTTAGCTGAATCATCGACCAAACCAATTCTTATGCGCATGCTTTGGTTTTCATGCTGACTTAATTGCCAGCCACCAGATAATGAATATAGGTGACTATTTTCATTGAAACTATTACGCGTGGATCCATTTTGAAAAACGTCTTCGGTTTTACTATTTTGTAAAAATGAAACATTAAACATGTAGTCAGAGTGAATTTGATAAAAAGGCTTGTCCAACGCAAATTGAGTTAGCTGACCGTCATTATTATCCGCAAAGTCTACAAATATTGTTGAATAGGGGATTGCTGGAAATGCTGACTTCAAGGTAAATTGATAACCACTGCGTTGCTCATCGCTATTATATTTGAATCGAGCACGAACCCCGGAACCTAAAACATTGTCTTCTTTTACGCCTATCGATAGTTTGTTTTCACCACCTTTGCGGCCGACACTGAGTGTTGGAATTAGTGACCAGTTATCCCACGTTTGAATTTCAATTTGTGCTGGTTCGTTAATGTCGCAGTTTTCTTTAAACGTGATTTTAACGTCTCTAATGTAGGCTTGGCTGCGAATAATTCTTTCCGCTTCAAATAAGTCTTCTTGGCTCAATAAATCGCCTTCTCTGAAAGGTAAGCGTTCGCGAATAACTCCTTCTTTGGTTGTAACATGCATCCAATTAGCTAAGTAATGGAGCGCCATTATGCCATCTTCAGATTCGTCAAAAATCGTATTGTTGTTTATTGATATTTTTGCTATTTGTCGCCTATTAGTGTCCTCCTGCATGGATGCCACATTATTTTTTGCATCTAGACTTGTCTGACTTTGAATACTGGCCTCAACGTCAGAGGGGGCACATTGAACCATCAGTAATGATGGATCAGTCTCGATTTTTACTTGAGCTTGAACGGCGCACAAAGGTGTTGCTATTAACGCTAATATGCCGATGAATTTAATGACAAATAGCGCCCTTTTGTTAGCCGGTGGCGGCGTATTTGTAGACACCGGCTTTATTAACTTATTCATTTTGGCAGCCTGTAAGATTTACTCTGATATGCGCGCACAGGCCATATTGAGTAAGCAAGGGCAGTGTGGTGTAACTCAGGATCTATTGTGGCTGGTGTGAGCTGGTTGTTGGTATAGATAAACTGCAATGGCTCACGTTCTTTTTGTAGTATGACAACCCTGTTCTCTTCCATAAAAGCGAAGTTGTTTGCAAACTGCATCATCGCTCTTCCCGGAATGTCAGACAATTCAGGGCGAGTTAAGTCACGCCCGATTGCAGGATGAGTCGATTCAATCTCAATCAGCGATAATAACGTGGGTAACATGTCAACTTGACTGGCTACTTTTTTGATTACTCTCGGCTCAATACTGCCGCCCAAGATTAGCCCCGGAATATGAAATTTGTTTATTGGCACCAACTCGTTGCCATAAACACGGTCACTATGGTCGGCAATAATTAAGAAAACGGTATCTTTCCAGTACTCAGAGGTTTTCGCGGTCTCAATAAATTGACCCAACGCAAAGTCTGCATACTTAACCGCATTGGCTACGCTATTTTTAGGTCGCTCTGCTAGTTCAATTTTTCCATCCGGAAATTCGAATGGAGAATGGTTAGTGGAGGTAAAAACCAGACTAAAAAAAGGTTTTTTTGCGCTTGATAATTCACTGAACGTATCATGTGCTTTTTGCAATAAATCCTCATCAGAAACGCCCCACGAACCAACAAATGAGGGGTTTACATAATCGGGTTGGTCAATAATTTTAGTAAATCCATTATTGGTAAAAAAGCGTTTCATATTGTCGAAATGTGCTGCGCCACCGTAAATGAATGAAGTCTCATAGCCTTGTTGCGAGAGTAACTCTGCAATTGTAAAAAAGTTATTTTGACTTCCACCTAGTTTGACTACACTTCTAGCCGGTGTTGGCAGAAAACCAGTGATAACAGCTTCAATACCACGCACCGATCGCGTACCTGTGGCATATAATTTTTCGAACCAAATACCGTCATCAGCAAGCTTATCGATATTAGGAGTAATATCTTTTCCTCCTAACTTGCCGACAAAATCTGCGCCAAGACTTTCTTGCAAAATAATAACCAGGTTTTTTGGACGACCATTAGTATTTTTTATGACACTAGTTTGTCGATGCAAGGTGGGAAGTTCAGAATCAAAAAATGCTTCCTCAGGCACTTTCATGCTGCGATAGATTGTTTTTAGCACTAACTCTTGTGGCATTTCTCCATAGCTTGGTTTATCCCCTTGTTCGTGCTTAATTTTTTCATACAAAGCATAAAGTACCGAATAGCCTGAACTCAGAGGCAACGAATTAACTAATGGGTCTGATGAAAATGCAACTGTGCTAGGGTTAACTGGACGATGTCCAACTGCTGAGCGCGCTCCTCCTATGCATAGAACAATGCCTAATAAGGCTAAAAGCGGAGAACTCCACATAACCGACTGCACCGTTTTAGATTGTATGCGATCCATTAATTTCCAAAACTGCCATACCAGAAAAGAGGTTGCCGTTATTGCAGAAAACAACTGCAAGGGCACCGCTTTGAGTAACATGGATAGCACTTCTTGTGGGTATGCAAGGTATTCAATGAGTAATACGTTAGGTCTAAAATCATATTGTCCGATAAAGTTTGGTGTAATAAATTCAACGAATATGAGAAGGCCTGCAGCAACAATAAAGTAGTATTTAGCTGCAATTATAATGAAATTAAAACTGGCTTTATGCACCGAAAATAAGGGGATGAGTAAAACTGGAATAATAACTAGCTGAGCTAGAAGTACGATATCGAATCGCACACCTTGGGCAAGCACATACCAAAAACCACTGACCTCAGTCACTCGGTCTATTTGCCAAAAAATGAGTAGTAGTCTAGCAACACTCAAAAAGATGAGAGTACATCCCATAAAACCTAAAATAGGGTACGTCCACTTAAAATGGTCACGTTGCAATGAATTTTTTTGAAAACCCACTAATGTCATAATATAAAGATTGGTATGCGAATAAAATGTCACATAAAACTTAAAATAAACTTAAGCCAATCAAAAAAATAAAGGAGCCCAGTGTTAATCTACTATTTGTCTAAAAAATAGGCTGTCCGTTTTTGCATGAGATCCTTTTCTCACGACATACAAATTTTATCAATTGCGCGCCAAGGCAACAAACACGAGTCAGTTGAATAAAGCATCGCGCAATATTGTCAGTAGAGAAACAGCAGAAAAAGCGATTTAGGAGGGATGAAACGCACGCTAGCGATACATATGTATCGCTAGCGTAATTCGATTGATAAGACCTTTAAAATCCCTGTGATCGTCGCCTTACATGGAAAAAGGTATCGCTTTTAAGCCAGCTAAAGCTATTCAAAATAAGCTCATTGGTGCATCTATTATCACCCCCTCTGTAAGCAGTTCACTGAATCATAATCACTGGGAAACGACATATTCACTTTATTTTTGATGATGTTATTTGTTGGCGCATTAATGACTGCCGCAGGGCTGCTTGTTAACCCTACGTACATCTAGAAAACGCCAGCCGCTTTGAATAACTGCATATGAACGTTAACTAATGCATCAATATCACGCTGATAACCACCGCCAATAACAGCAGCGACCGGAAGTCCCTGTTTTTCACATTGTGCAAATA
>Ga0307488_10000188_pt1 | contig 46631 bp, 73 predicted proteins | sample SB02metaG_FD_202248 | JGI IMG/M metagenome (GOLD analysis project Ga0307488, IMG submission 202248) | Sea-ice brine microbial communities from Beaufort Sea near Barrow, Alaska, United States - SB 0.2 | ecosystem: Environmental > Aquatic > Marine > Coastal | place: USA: Alaska | collected... | reverse complement strand
TAGTGGTCTCGATGGTAGGATTCGAACCTACGACCCCTCCGCCCCAAACGGAGTGCTCTAACCAGACTGAGCTACATCGAGTAAATTGGCATAGGTGTACGGACTCGAACCGCAACTTTAGGATTTGGAATCCCACGTGCTACCATTAACACTACACCCATAAAAAAAGCCCCTAACACTATTTGTGCTAAGGGCTTATAATAATATTACTTTTTTACAAAAGTCACATCAAGACAAACCCCTCCTTGTCGGTGGGCACCAATAAAATGATTGTTGTGCTGTCTTGTGCATTGTAAATTCCTTGTATTACTTTTTAGTATGTTTATACTATACTATCTTTATTTATACTTGTCAACCTTTTAGTTTACTGATATGGGTCAATGTCTAAATATTTCCCCCACTCGGCATAATAGTGACGCATACCAACTTCATCATGTATAGTATTGTTTTCATGACGGCCATGCAATATGTGTCTCTTCTCTGTACCAGGTGCCATTGATACTCCTTGTCCTGTTACACCTAATAGGTCTTCATGCAGGTTACGTCCGAACGGTCCCCATATAGTATTGTGATGATCTATACGTTGCTTACGTTCTTCGGGTGTGTCTTTTAACAAGCCATATCCTCTAAACTCTATAAGCACACTATTAGGACCTAGTGGTGTAATACTGTCACTACGGAAAGCACTACCACGTAGGTTAAAGTTGTATCCTGGAAACAAGTCTACCATGTACCACTGGTTGGGTGGAAGTCCTGGAAAACTTAATGCTCCTCGATCAGTTGCTCCTTCAAACTTATCGTACTGCACTTCAAAGCTACCTACGTTTACGTGTCCATTATCAAATCCTGTACATGGCCGAGCAAAGTATTCATCGTTGAAACCTGTTATACGATTGAAGTAGTGCATGTAGTCGTGATAGAACTCGCTGTTGGTATCATGCCATAACTTATAGTTTGTTGGAATAATTGCTTTATGGTAATGAAACACTTCTAGTTTTTCTGTATCAATAGCTGTTGTGATGCAATCAAATGCACCGTCTGTCCATTGTTCTACGTCCATGGTTGGATTATCGTTTAGTGTTGTCCATACCATACCACCATATTTTACTTCTGAATGTAGTTCTCTAGATTCAATTACAGTAGTTGGATCAACTGTACCAGCTACTCCTCTAAATCCAGGATTGATATAACATCCAATACGATCGCCGTGATTGATTATAACTATGTTTCGAAATGCAATTTGAGATACTCTGTAGTCTCCTGGATTCTTTATTTCACTCTCATGAATGATAGGGATCCAAACTTTAGAAAATATCTTTTCAATTTCCTGTTCGTATATCTTATGACTACTGTAGCACTCGCTACTAATTGATTCGACTGTTGGCTCTTTGAGCCATTGTTTATGGTTTCTTGCACCCATTGACTTTCTCCTTTCTAGTCTTACCTAACGTTATTTAATTAATTATAACACTAAAAAAGCAAAAAGTCTAATGGATTGTTCCTATAAGCTAATAGTCAACGACTAATATATTTGATTGCGTTTTCTAATATTCTTACATTATCTTGTAGTTGGCCAATAGCTCTATTACAAGTATGGCATATCCAGCCGCGAAATAGATGTGTTTTATGGTCATGGTCTAAACACCAATGCCCTGACTTTTTGCCGCCTGCGCCTTTAACTTGGTCAGATGTTTTTTCACATATTGGACATCTGTGATCTTCAGGTGGAGGAGGAGTAACAAGTTTTAATTCACGTCTGACTCTTCCTAACTCTCTGTTGCAATAATTACATTCAGATCTACGATATTTTGCACCACTAGAGCGGCCAAAATTTTCTATCGAGTGTTCAACTCCACATTTACTACAAACTTTTGTAAGGTCATCATATGTTGACGTGCTTTCTATTGGCTGAATATATGAGTCAAACAAATTATCATTAAGTATAATAGACACTACTGACTCCTCTTAGTACAAAATGGTGCCGCAACGAGGATTTGAACCCCGGACCTACTGATTACAAATCAGTTGCTCTACCAGCTGAGCTATTGCGGCGACAACAGTATGGAGCGGGTGAGGAGAATCGAACTCCTATCTTTAGGTTGGAAACCTAAGGTCTTACCATTACACAACACCCGCCTGTCCTGTGTTGTACTTACTAATATATAGTCGTTTAATGAATTTGTCAAGCACTTTATGATTAATCTCTTTAATGAAAGTTTAAGTAATGTAACGACTAAATAGTAACATAGGGACGGAATAGAGTAACATGAGAAAAAGAACACGATCAATTCTAGAAGAACTTAGTAGCTTTCGAGCTCCTACTGACAATGATGCACTTGTACAAACTGCAGGTAATAACCTCATTGAAAGTTCTATTAATTTACTTAATCGCATTGCTGAGACATACGATGCTGAAACTGCGTCCGATTTAGAGAGACGTTTTATTAACAGTATTAGAAGTGGCGACCCACGCAAGTTTAAACGCGGCGTAGACAGAGTTGTTGAGTCTAGAACCAAAAAGGACACATCCAATGATTCTTAAAGAAGGTGGGAACATATTTAAAGATCCTGAAACTAAAGAACCTGTTACACAACGTATTAATCAAGCAGATGTAGATCCTACACTAGCATGGTTAGAGAAGATCACAGGTCTTCCACACAAAGATTTTAAATTAGGTAGCACAGGTATTAGAAGTACAAGTGGCGACATGGATATTGCTGTTAACCAAGAAGAAGTTAGCAAAGACGAAATGGTTGCTAAACTTGCGGCATGGGTACAAAAGAATCATCCAGGTGATGATCTTAAAAAATGGATTAGAAAGAGTGGCATTAATGTACACTTCCTAACACCTATTAATGGTAATCCAGAAGAAGGCTATGTACAAACAGACTTGATGTTTGGTGAGCCAGAGTTTATGAAGTTCGCACTAAAAGGTAGTGGAGATAACACTCCGTACAAAGGTATGCATAGAATGATACTTATTAGTAGCATTGCTAAAGCACAAGGATATAAATTTAGTAGTGGTGCTGGACTTGTTGATAGAATTACTAATCAAACAATATCAAAGAATCCAGACGAGATTGCTAAACAACTGCTAGGACCTAATGCTGGTGTAGCTGATATGGACAGCGTTGAGTCTATTATTGCAAAAATTAAAACAGATCCAAATTACGAAAACTTAGTTAAAGATGCTAGAGATAACTTTGCCAAGAACGGGATTGAATTACCAAAATGAGATTTAACGAAATAATAAACGAAGCTGAGGCTAGAATCCAACATGCTGAAGATTTAGTATTCTTCCAAGGTAGTGCAGGTGCAAACCGTGCATTAGATTCGTTGTCTAGTATGGGTACAGGAGGACACACCAGTGCAACAATTAAATGGGACGGTTCTCCCGCAGTCATTTTTGGCCGCGATGAAAGTGGAGAGTTCATACTTACAGACAAATCAGGCTTTGGTGCAAAAGGATACGACGGCAAATCAAAAAGTGCTGATGACCTTGAGCAGATGTTCCTCAACCGTAGTGGTGGAAAGAACAGAGATAAGCCGGGCTATGTAGCATTCGCAGGTAGAATGAAAGCAATGTTTCCTATTATGGAAAAGGCAGTTCCAATTGAACATAGAGGTTACTTCAAAGGCGACATGCTTTACTTTGATACACCAACTGTTCAAAACGGTGAACTAGCATTTACACCTAACACAGTAACTTACACAGTACAAGCAGACAGTGATGTTGGTAAAAGAATCATAGCAAGTTCTGCGGCTGTTGTTATTCACAGAGTAGTTGATGCTGAAGGTGCTGAAAGTCCTTTAACAGATTATGATATCTTTACAGGATCAAAGCTATTAGTATTACCGCCAGTGGTTGCACAGACTGCACCACGTGTTAATTTAGACAAACTAAAAAGTTTAAAGGGCGTAATTGCTAAGAACGGCCCTGCAATTGATACACTATTAAATAAAGAAACACTTGTTTCAATGCAAGTTAGTGACTTTGCACAAATACTTTATGCTTATACAAATAGTAAAGTTGACTCAGGATTAGCTAACATTGGTAAAGACTTTGTACAATGGTTAACTAACAGCAAAGTTTCAAAGAAGAAACAAGCAAAGATTATTGAGTATATTAAAACACACATGCAGGCATTTCAGTCTATGTGGCAAACTGTACAGGGTATAATGGAAGTCAAAGATGACATCATTACACAGATGGAAAGCCAACAGACTGATATCAAGGCAAGTATCGCAGGGAAGCCAGGTGGAGAAGGTTATGTTTTAGCCAACCCAGGTGGTGATATTAAATTAGTAAACCGCTCTGAATTTAGTAAAGCTAACAGAGCAATCAAACGGGAGAGTAACGAAATGAAAGCTATAGACTTCATTGAAGACGATAGCATCGACGGCGACTTCGCAGATATGAAAAAGGGTTTCGACCCTGCGGATAGTGACGATGCAGACATGGATAAAGAGTTTAAACAAACACCAATGATTACACAAGTTGGTAAAGTATTAGATTCAAGAGGTAACCCTAATCCAGTTACAGAACTAACAAGCGATAGTGGTAAGAAGTATAAAATTACTAGTGCTCATGCACAAGCAATTAAAATGATGTTAACAACTGATGCAGTTAAACCTAACATCAAAAGAGAGTTTACACTAGACATCCAACAGGATGAACTACTAGGCGCAATGTCAAGTGCTAAGAGTCAAAATGATATGATTCAAATATTTAAAGACAAGTACATGGCAGACGGCGGCAATACTGAAAGACGGAGCAACTACACGTGATAACTGATACATTTTTAGCTGAAGGATTAAAACGCTGGAGAAAGACAATGGGTACAACTGCCCGTTCGTATGCAGGCTATACTAGATTGAAAGGTCTTTAGACCCTAATGGAATTAGAATTCTTAACAGAGCTACACGAAGCAAGGATGACTCGTAATTCATCTGATAACTCTAAGCTGAGTTACACAGATTGTTGCGAGCGACTGTACTTGACTGTACTAACCTTAGAACTGTTAAGAAAATTCCCACAGTTTGTACCTATTGCGGCAGGGTATGCTAAGAATACTACGCAACAATCTTCGTACAGACATTTTAGAATGCATGGCACTGATCTTTATAACCTAATACATTTTGTAGACGGTGATGATGATGCTCTTGCAAAACTAAAAGACTTTGAAAGTGCTAAAGCAGTAAGAGCAAAAACACACTTACCTGTTATGGGATTGAATAGATGGTTAACCTATGTAAAGAGTAACAACTCTACTTCAAGCAGTGAATTGTTTATTCAATTAGAAGGTAGACTTAATATTAGAAACACTGACTATAAAACAATTAGAAGAGCATTAACTAATTTTAATAGTTTGAGTACTCCAGACAAGAAGAAGTATGTAACTAAACTATTACTTGCGTCAAGAGCTAAACTTCGTAACAGTGATATTATTATTCACTTAGAAAAACTAGCTAAAGAAAGAGATCTTGAAAGTGCAAGAGTAAAAGATAACGAACCAACAGTAAGTATGCCAGACATGGTACCAACTACTGCACAGGACCTAGCACTATACAGATACATTGTTGGTGCAAAGAATGTAATGGGTACTAAGAAGTTCTTAGATGCGGCCAAAGCTGGTAAGAGTATGTCTCCAGCGTTTGTACAAGCCTACTTACCTGCAATAGAAATGATAGACGATATTGTTAAAGCAGGCCCAGGATACATTCAAATGCTTCGTGCATTGCAAAATAGAGCTAAAAAAGCCCGATAACTCACCCAATCTGTTAAAACGGATAAATAAAAGTAACCACAATACACGAGAAAAAGTGTGTGGCCATTAGAGCCGAGGGAAACCTCATTTATAACATAGGAGAAATAAAATGGCTGGAGTAGCAAGAACAACTGGATTAGGACATGCACACGCAGTACTATATTCAACAACTAACTTAGATTTTTACGTAGTAAACGCAGGTGCTTCATTAGCGGCTGAGGGCGGAATTGGCAAAGCATTAGAGCTTATTGCACAAGCAATTAACCCTGTAGCAATGAACAGTGAAGGTACATCTGGATTGTTAAACATCGTAGTTGACGGAAGTCAGTGGGATGCGGCATCTTTACAAGCGGCAATCAGACACCTAGGAACAACAGCTGGATCAGGCGATTATGACGCTTCTGGTGCAACTGTAACAGCAGGTGGACAGTTTATAGTATCAGCTTAATAAGCTAATACAGTAACTATCTTAAAGGGCTCAGTTTTTACTGGGCCCTTTTTTTATGGCCATAAATAATAGCATGGACACATTCAAAGTACACACCTTGATTGATATTACTAAAACTGGCCTTAACAAGTTTAAGACAGATGACCGTAAACTAATTAATCAACAAACAAATTGGAATACCTTTCAACAAGTTATTAGCATGAGAGCTAATGTCTACTTTGATACGAAACCAACGATAACAGAAACGTCTGTCAGTGAGTTTGGCACAGCATACAAAGGCAAACACAAGGTATGGAGTTTTGAATTTGATGTTGAACAAGAAGGTGCAGTTACAGTTGATGCTCTAGTAGATGACTTTAATTTGATACCTGTTGTTGCTGGATTAGATAGTACGATAGATATAAATAATAACGCATTCAGAACCAAAGGTAAAGAATGTATTAATATAATATTTAAAGTAGTAGATAAAGATGCATAAACTGCTAATAAATACATATTGTAAAGGCACAGTAAATTTAGAACGCATTAGGCTAACGACAACGTTTAGATCACTAATTAACTCTTTGAGCAAGAGTGTTTTATAGGAAAATATTATGGCTACTGCCTTAGAAAAAAAGAATTTAGAAGCACATGTTGATTTGTGCGAACAAAGATATATAACATTAGAATCTCGCCTAGCTTCTGTAGAAACTAAGCTAGAACATGTACACCAAGACATTACTCACGGTAATAAGTCGATGGTAAAAGTTATCATAGGTGCAACTGGTACCATAGTAGCAGGACTATTAAGCACAATTATAGTCATACTAATGAACTTTACCAACTAATAACACTTCCAACCTTACATAGATAAATACACGTATGCTGATACGTGAAGTTATATCAATAGACGAAAAACAAATATGGGCACGTTCTGGAAAGAAGGTGGTACGTAAGTACCGTTGTACCCAAGGTATGCGTAAGGGTCGCATTGTTAAGAAAATGGCCCAATGCTTTGCCGCTCCCGATGTTAAAAGACGAATTCAAATGAAACGTACTAGAGCAAGGATTGGAGGACGAATGATGCGTAAAGCTCGTAGAACTAAACGTACTAATCCAGCTTCTCGCAGAGTACAGGCATTGAACAAGGCAGGACGCAAGTAATGAAGATTCAAGAGGTGACAGAAGGTGTCATTGGTATTTGGGGTAAGACCAAAGGTAAACTAGTTCGTAAGTACAGATGTACAAGCGGAACACGTAAGGGGCGTATTGTTGCAAAGCCTGAAACATGTAATGCAACAAAAAGAGTGTCAAGTTCACTTAACCTTAAGAGAGCAAAGGCAAGTAAAAGTAGTGTGATGAAAGTCAGATCCGCACGTACAAAACGTGCAAGTGGATTAAGTAAAAGACTAGCATCTGCTAATAAACCACAGTCGCAGAGTAGATATAAAAAGCCTACTAGACGCAAAAGTTTTAAAAAGAGATCCAAATGAGAGCAGACGAGTTTATAAAAGCAAAACAAGAACAACAAGTAGTTGAAGTAGTTCCGGCTATTGCGGCGGCTGTTGGTCGTGTAGGAGCTCAAATGGGATCGGCGGCCGCTAAGGCTGGTATGAAAGTTGCTACTGCTGGTATGAAAGCAGGCGCTAAGGCTGGAGCAAATCTAGCTAAGGGTGCAGGCAAAGCGGCAATGGGTGCTATTGGCAAAGCACAAGCTAACATATCTAAGAGCATACTTAAAAAGGGTGCAAAATTAGCAATGCCAACGCAAGGGCCAGGTGGCAAAGAACAAGAATTCGATATAGATGACGTTAAGGGCGATACTGTTATCTTAAAAAATCCAAAGCCTCAAGCAGGCGAACCACAATCATTTGTGTATAACAAAAAAGATCTAGACAGCTTAGTTAAAGCTAAAGCTGATGCAATAGCACAGCAGGGCAAGAGTTAAACTATGAAGTTGAAACAAGTTTTAGAAGGATTAACAATCCAAATAAGTAACGAGGAGCAAGAGGTTCTTGATAGAATGACTCATATTACTCCCCTTAATGCTTTTCCAGAAAGAGAACAATTCATAATTGAAAGTTTGATTCGGAAAGCACTTGTAACAAAAGTTTCCAATAACGGAATGACTATGGTGATCGCAAATGAACTCGAAACATATAATTGAAGAACTAGATAGTATAATGGAAGCTGGCCTGACAAGGGTTAACATTCCGTATGCTAAAGGTAAAAGTGTTCGTATTAAGAATACTGTAATTAGACAAACTAAACAAGGCTTTCTTGTCTTTGATGTTAAAACACATACAAGGGTAGCAGAGACGTTTAGTAAGCGTGGGGCTATAGCATTTGCCAAAGCTCGTGCTAAAGGATACAGCAATGTATGTGATGAGATACTGGTTTTAGACCAAGCTCTTAGTAAACACTACATGGATAGCTTGTTTCATAAGCACGGAATAGAGCAATCTAAAGACGAACAACGCAAAATGGCACTGGAAACACGGTTTGAAATAGCAAAAGACCGTACTTTTCAGTATATGGACCAGATAGACCGGTACATCTTTAACGAAGAATGATAAATAATATTAATGTGTAAGGAACAACGATTATGAAATTGAACGATTTGAAAAAACCTATGACTGCTAATGCTTTAAATGAAAGCCTAGCAAAAACATTTGGCACGAAACTTGCTCTTAATAAATTTACTAATGAGCAGTTAGAAGATGCACGTAATAGATTACGTACACAATTAAGCCAAGTTGAAACTAGCGAGAAATTTGAAAGCGTATTGTCAAGTGACACATACCAAAAAACAAAGATGTTCCTAGACGTTATCAATCAAGAAGTACTTGAAAGAGAAGTTAAAGAGGCTAAGCCCGACTTTTTAGATTTAGATAAAGATGGCGACAAGAAAGAACCAATGAAGAAAGCCGCAAAAGAAAAAGGCGATTCAAAAGATTCAGATTCAAAAGGCTTATCAGCAAAACAAAAGAAACTTCCAGCAGGTTTGCAAAAAGCTATTGCAGGCAAAAAGAAAACTAACGAAGCTGAAGAAGAAGGCAAAATGCCATCAAAAGCACACATTATGAAAATGTGTAAAGATGGTAAGAGTGCAGAAGAAATTTGTAAAATGCATCCAGATTGTGATCCAGCAAAAATAAAAGCAATGATCAAAGACTGTAAATCAGAAATGAACGAAGCTCTTGATAAATTGATTGAAGGCGCTGAAGAAGCCGCTACATTAGTTATGGCCGCTAAGGACATGGTTGATAGAGTTACAGGTTGGATGGAAGACACAGCAGAAATGCAAACAGAATCAATGCTAGAACTAGGCGATAAGATTAGAGACGAGTTAGGTTCAGAGGCATCAGAGCAGTTCATTGGAACTGTTAAACCAGCACTAGAAAATCTTTACACAGTTTTCGAAACAACTAGAGAAGCACTAACAGGTGGCGTAGCTATCGTAACAGGCGAAGGCGCTCCAGCAACTATGGGAGCTGAAGATCCAGCAATGGACCCAGAAGCAGATCCAGCAATGGAACCAACAGTTGATGCAGACGCAGATGTTGATGCACCAGTAGATGATGAGTTTGGTGCAAGTGAACCAGCAACAGGCGGAGACGAAGTTGCAGATAGAGCGAAACGAGAAAGTACTATCAAACGCTCACGTAGACTAGCTTCAATCTTAACAGATTCAAAAAAAAAGGCGCCCACTCAAAAAAAGTAGTTGAGGGGTCCGACTCAGACACAAAGTCATCCCTAATAAATGTATTTAGAAATGTAATAGGTAGTGCTGATAATCAAGATCAGCCTGCCTATCTTTCATTTGATGCGTTAAACAACATTATGATGAATCTAAAGAGACCACAATTCGATTACGATGGTTTCAAAGCAATCTACGATGCCAATCCAGACATGCAACCATTAGTTAAGAACTTTGACGAAAAGGGTGTAACACTATTCACTAAAACAGAAGCACCAAGCGATGCTCCTCAAGGTGGTGAAGAAGGTGACGGCGAAGTAGATAAAATGGCACAAAGAGCAACAGCCAAAGCAACTGCATAATAAACATTCACAAATAACTTGACATTTAGTTAAAACTAGTATATACTTGTAAGCAAGGAGTATATACATATGAACGAAGTGTCAATCACACCTAACCTAGTTTGGAAATACAACTACGAACCGGGCTTTGATATTACTTCATTTGAACAGTACATTGTTAGTACAGCAGAACTACACGATACTGAGGCAGATGGTGGCAAGTCAACAGCAGGAATGGATAACATGCCCCATGAGTGGGATTGTAATCAAACGTTTCTAAAATGGTTAAAGCCTAAGTTAGAAATTTGTGCTAGTGAATGGGATATTGATTATTCTACGATTGTCATTACAGGTAGTTGGACTAACATACACAACGAAAAAGCACATACATTACCACACGATCACGGTGGTACTAGTGTAGTTGCATCAGTATACGTAAAGAAGCCATTTAATAGTGGCAATATAGAATTTGAACAGTTACTAAGAGGCAGATGGATTGCACAATCAAGACTGCCAGCAGGAACTATTCACGATTACTGGAGAGAAATAAGTGTACAACAAAACGATGTTGTATTATTTCCAGGATGGCTATCACATAGAACACAGCCTAGTAAATCAAACGATAGCCGTATTGTGTTTACCCTTAACATTGAATATAGAAAGCCAGTTGAAGTGAAACAAATATGAGCGGACAAAGACGATACCTAAAAATGTGGGCTAGAACAGTTGGTATGCCAATTGGAGTAACTGATGAAGACAAGCCTGAGTTTCTGCCTCTCACACAGACAGATGTAAAACGAGCATTGTCACTTAGAACATTCTGGATTATCTTGCATATCGTAACATGTTGTGCTATTATAGCAGGCAATGGAAGGACCTTAAACATATGGTAGATTTAGGAATATTTTATAGTGCATCTAATCAATGGATAGTAGATGTTAAATGCCCGTTCTACGAAAAGTTCTTACCGTTGTTTGAAGATCAAACACTTAGGGGTGATGACGAAAGTAATATTAAAACAACACTCAACGGATATCAATTTGACATAACACCTGCAAACTTACCTGTATGGAAAGACAACAAGCCTATGGATGGTACTGTTGACTACCAAGAGTTAATGACATGGGTTATGACTATGGTCAGACGCAATGGAATACCTGTTAAAAGTTTAAAGGTAGTTAAAACTTGGTGCGTTGATTACGATGACGGTGGGTATCAAGTAATACACAATCACGGTAGTGGATGTATTAGTATGGTAATGGCTATGGATGATACTGCACCAGCAGGCGAACGTATGTCTGCAGACAATGGCATGCTTTATTCATTAATGCCAAACCCAGACACTACACAAGAATATAATCAATTTGCTCCTTACCCAGGGCGAACAGTTATTATGGACGGCAAAGTATGGCACGGAGTATACCCTTGTAAGGCGCCAAGGCGTACATGGGTAGTTGACTTTGAATATGAGTACTTCAAGCCCGACGAAGAATTTAACCCACAGGATGAAATTAAATGAGTTTAATAAAAGAAAAATTCGATTATAAAGAATTAAAAAGAGAAAGTGTAGAAGGCAAGCGTTTGTATGCTTGTCCAGATGGAAATCACGTTGCTAGTGTTACAACTATTCTTAGTAAAACTAAAGACATGACCCATTTGATAGCTTGGCGTAAGAGAGTAGGCGAAGCTAAAGCACAAGAGATTGTTACTGAAGCCGCAAGTGTTGGCACACGTATGCACAAGTTCTTAGAGGATTATATACTAACAGGTGAATGGCCACAACCAGGCAGTAACCCTTACAGTCAACAAGCAAATAAGATGGGTGAACAAATCCGTGACAATGCTATGGTTGATGTAGATGCTATATGGGGTACTGAAGTGATGCTTTATCACCCTCAAATCTACGCAGGAACAACTGATCTCGTAGGAACATACAAAGGCCAGCCCTGCATCATGGATTTTAAACAATCTAACAAGCCTAAGAAAAAAGAATGGATTGAAGACTACTTCCTACAATTAACAGCCTATGCACTAGCACACAACGAGATACACGGAACCGACATTAAAGAAGGCCATGTGTTTGTATGCTGTAGAGACCTAACATATCAGCAGTTTGACCTATGGCCAGACGAGTTTGCAGACTGGGAAGCTAAGTGGTGGGACCGAGTGTATAAGTACTATGACACTATGAAGTGATAAATACTTGTAGCAAATATTAGGAGAAATATAGTGGCGATTGTACAAATTTCCCGTATACAAGTTAGACGCGGACAGAAAAATGCAGGTACCGGCATACCACAATTAGCTGGTGGTGAGTTTGGTTGGGCTGTAGATACACGTGAGCTTTACATTGGTAATGGTTCTGTATCAGAAGGAGCACCAGCAGTAGGTAATACAAAGGTTATTACACAACACGATAACCTGTTTACGTTCGCAGACACTTATAAGTATAAATCAGGCGATGATACAATCCAAACAGGTGCAACTACAACTACACCTGTTACTAGAACATTACAAGCAAGATTAGATGAAAATGTAAACGTATTAGCATTTGATGCTACTGCCGATGGTACAGATCAAACTTTAAAATTACAACGTGCTATTGATCAATTATATTTGAACTCAGCTTCTAAAGGAAGTGTAGCAAGTAGAATTAGATTACATTTTCCAGCAGGTAATTACTTAATAACAAATAGTTTAAAAGTTCCTCCACATGCAACACTAGTTGGTGAAGGTTCCGAAAGAACAGTTATTACACAGTCTGGAGCATTTCCAATATTAGAAACTGTTAACAGTACAAGTACTCCGGGTGTATATGCTAGTGACGCTACTAGTTCTTATAACAACCAAGCACAGGACATTCAAGTAACAGGCTTTTCATTAGTACAACAAACAGCTAACGAAGGTATTAAGTTAGTTAGTTGTAGAGATAGTTCATTTACTGATATTAAAATTAAAGGTACTTGGACCGCAGGCGGTGCCGCAGTTGCTACACAAGCTGGTATTACATTAAACAGTTTATCAACAGCAGTAAGTTCAAATAGTAATACGTTCAAAGACGTTACAGTTGACGGACATACATACGGAGTCTTTTCAGACTTTGATATTAAAGAAAACTTATTTGACAACATAACATTTAATACACTTGACAGAGGCGTTGCGTTTGGACAAGGTACAAACATTGGTAGCCAAGGACAACTAACTGGTCCAGTACAAAATTCAATTACAAATTCTAAGTTTAGCAACATTGACGAATATGGTATCTTTGTTAACAAGGGTAACTTTAATAGAAGCTCGCACAACACATTTACTAGTGTAGGTAACAATGGCGGATCAAATGCTAATGCTTCATTTGCAATTATTAAATTCACAGACGGTACTGCATTAACTAACAGTTCAACAGGTGACTTTTTTGATAGAACTGCTGACTTAACGTATAACCAAACATTGATTTCAGGTTATGCATATGTTCCAGAAGTAGAAGGACCAGGTGTATTTAAGAATGACTTCTCTTACAGAATTCCAATTCAACAACAAAATACATTTGTTAGAGTATTAAAATGCAGTGGTGACGTTAGTAAGAACGTACAAATTGCTTATGTGTATAAGTCAACAGCAGTTAACGCAATTAGAGAAGGTGTACTAAACATCTTTGTTAACTTAACAGACGGTACTACACAAACAACAGATGACTTTACGTTCTTAGGTACTGATTCATATAGACCTAACTTAGAGTTTCAAACAGCACTAGCGGACGAAGATGGCAATGGTACAAGTGAAACTATTGTGGTTCAGATGAAGAACACGACAACTAGTGATACAGGATCAATATCGTTTAACGTTTCGTATAAAACTTAATTAATGCAAGAATTAGATTTTGAGAATAAACTTTCAAGTTGGTTCCGCTTTAGAAAACAATTAGAAACTAGTAAGACACCTTTCAAAGATGTAATAAAGTATTACAATGCAACTGAGAAGTGCAATTTAAGTGTTGATCCTTGGGATCAAAAGACATGGCCTCAGGGTCCATGGGAGTTACTTACTCAAAACAAACTTTGTGACTTGACACATAGCCTCGGAGTGTGTTATACTTTACAATTAACAGATAGGTTTTCTCAGAGTAATTTTGAGATACATATCAGTACTGATAGAACAAGTGAGGAATTATTTTATCCTGTATTCGTAGATAACAATGTACTGTGTTATGAATTTGACGAGGTTTGCCAAAGGGCAAATTTACCAGATGAATTCGTGTCACAACGCATATATCGAATGCCAAGGTTACCATAAATACACTTACATTAGAAATAAAGATTAAAAGATTAGGAGAATAAAAAATGTCAAATGGCTTGGGAATCCAAATCAAAAAGAGAAATGGGTCAAGTGTTCCGCTAGATATCAACAAGATACATTTTGTAGTTGAAGAAGCGTGTGAAGGACTACATGGAGTTAGTAGCTCGCAGATTGAGATGAAAGGTAACATTCAATTCTATGACGGAATGAGTACTGCCGAAATCCAAGAAATTTTAGTTAAAAGTGCAAACGATCTAATTAGTTTAGAAGCTCCTAATTACCAGTTTGCGGCGGCTAGGTTACTACTGTATCCTATCTACAAGGAATCATTTGGACAGTATGCTCCAATATCTTTATATGATGTAATTAGACGAAACATTGATCGTGGTGTATACGATGCTAATATTTTAGAAAAATACACAGAAGATGAATTACAAACTTTAAACAAATACATAAAGCACAAGCGTGATGAGAACTTTACCTATGCAGGATTACGTCAAGTAGTTGACAAGTACCTTGTACAGGATAGGTCAACAGGAGACATTTACGAGTCACCTCAAATGATGTATATGATGATTGCGGCCACTCTGTTTGCAGAGTATCCAGAAGCTACACGTATGCAATATGTAAGGAGATACTACGATGCGACTTCACTTTTTAAAATCAATATCCCGACGCCAGTCATGGCAGGCGTCCGCACCCCTCTTAGACAGTTTGCTAGTTGTGTACTTGTTGATAGTGACGATACCCTTAATTCCATTTTTAGTTCTGATATGGCTATTGGACGCTACACGGCGCAAAGAGCAGGAATAGGAATCAACGCAGGACGTATTAGAGCAGTTAACAGTAAGATTAGGGGAGGCGAAGTAGCACACACTGGTGTAGTTCCGTTCCTTAAAAAGTTCGAAGCAACTGTACGTTGTTGTACACAAAATGGTGTACGTGGTGGAAGTGCAACTACACACTTCCCTTTATGGCATTACGAAATTGAAGACATCCTTGTTCTAAAGAATAACAAGGGTACTGAAGATAACCGTGTACGTAAACTAGATTATTCAATTCAAATTAATAAATTGATGTATGAACGATTGTTATCTGGTGGTGATATAACGTTGTTCTCGCCACATGATGTGCCAGACTTATATGAAGCATTTTATGCAGACCAAGACAAGTTTGCTGAGTTATATACAAAATATGAGCGTAAGAAGTCATTACGTACTAAGACAATTTCAGCAATGGATCTGTTTAGTTCTATGATTAAAGAACGTGCTGAGACAGGACGCATTTATATTATGAATGTTGATCACTGTAACACACACAGCTCGTTCAAAGACACAGTTTACATGAGTAACTTATGTCAAGAGATTACACTACCAACTAAGCCATTACAGCACATTGATGATCCAGAAGGTGAAATTGCGTTATGTATTCTTAGTGCTATTAATGTAGGCACACTAAAGGACTTAGATGACTTAGAAGAACTATGTGACTTAGCAGTAAGAGCATTAGACGAAATTATTGATTACCAAAAGTATCCAATTTTAGCCGCAGAGAAAAGCACTAAAGCAAGACGCAGTTTAGGTGTAGGCTATATTGGTCTTGCACATTACCTTGCTAAGAATCAAGTTAAGTATAGTGACAAGAAAGCATTAACTAAAGTACATGAACTTTCAGAAGCATTCCAATACTACTTGTTAACAGCATCAAATAATCTTGCTAAAGAAAAAGGCAAGTGTGATTACTTCCACCGTACTAAATACAGTGAAGGTATACTACCTATTGATACGTACAAAAGAGACTTGGATGAGATATGCAATATCAAGTTAAAATATGATTGGGAAGCTCTTAGAGTGGACATCACCACACACGGTTTACGGCACAGCACATTGTCCGCACAGATGCCTTCAGAGAGCAGTTCCGTTGTGTCGAACGCAACAAACGGAATTGAGCCACCTAGAGGATTCTTGTCCATTAAGAAAAGCAAAAAAGGGCCTCTTAAGCAGATTGTACCACAGTATCAGTCATTAAAACAACATTACACATTGCTATGGGATATGCCAAGTAACGAAGGTTACATTCATATTGTTGCAGTAATGCAAAAGTTCTTTGATCAAGCTATTAGTGGCAACTGGTCTTATAACCCTACACACTTTGAGAACAACGAAGTTCCAATGAGTGTTATGGTACAAGACTTATTGACTACATACAAGCTAGGATGGAAGACAAGTTACTATCAAAACACATACGATTTTAAATCAGATCCAAGTGATTTAGAAGATGATGTGCCAGTAAAATTAGATAGCCCAATTGGGTTTGAACCACAGGTAGGATTAGCACAAGCTGAAGTCGTTGACGAAGGTGAAGAGTGCGAAGCCTGTAACATATAAATAAAAGGTTGACAACGTAGCGGATATCAAGTACAATACTTGTACGCTATTAGAGGAATAGGAAAACATGGCAAAGACAGTATTTAATAGAGAGCAGGTTGATTTCACAAAGCAACACATGTTCTTCGGCGAAGATATGAACACACAGCGTTACGATACGTTTCGCTTTCCAGTGTTCGACAAACTTAATCAAACAATGCTTGGTTACTTTTGGCGTCCTGAAGAAGTAAGTTTGCAAAAAGATCGTGCAGACTTTCAAAACTTTAGACCAGAAGAAAAGCATATCTTTACTGCTAATTTAAAATACCAAACACTACTTGATAGTGTTCAAGGACGTGGACCTTGTCTAGCTTTCTTGCCTCATGTATCCATTCCTGAACTAGAAGGGTGTATTATTACTTGGGACTTCTTTGAAACAATTCACAGTCGTAGTTATACACACATTATGAAAAACATCTATCCTAATCCAAGTGATGTGTTAGATCACATTCTAGATGACGAAGAGATTGTTAAACGTGCAATTAGTGTAACTAAGAATTACGATGCATTTACTGCCGCGGCAGATGCGTTTGTCCACAGAGATGAAGGCAATATGCGTGATGTTAAGAAGAAGATGTTCTTAGCAATGATGAATGTAAACATTCTTGAAGGCTTGCGTTTTTATGTTAGCTTTGCATGTACGTTTGCATTTGGTGAGTTAAAGAAAATGGAAGGTAGTGCTAAGATTATTAGTCTTATTGCTCGTGACGAAAGTCAACACCTTGCACTAAGCTCGCATGTTATTAAAAATTGGATGCGTGGCAATGACGATCCAGAGATGGCACAGATTGCTAAAGAGTGCGAAACTGAAGTTTATGAAATGTGGAAAACTTGCGTTCTAGAAGAGAAAGCATGGGCAAAGCATTTAATGAAAGACGGATCAATTATTGGTCTTAATGAAAGATTGCTTGGCGACTACGTTGAGTATATTGCTAACAGACGACTTAAAGCATTAGGATACTCAACTATCTTTGATGCATCATCAACACAAAACCCGTTACCGTGGACACAACATTGGTTATCAAGTTCAGGCTTACAAGTTGCTCCTCAAGAGACAGAAGTAGAATCTTATATTGTTGGCGGAATTAAACAAGATGTAGATGCGGCGGCGATTAAAGGATTTAAACTGTAATGGACACAGCAAGTAACGAAACAACAATAGTATATTCAAAGCCTAACTGTAGTTTTTGTGTAATGGCAAAGACTTTACTTAAACGTAAGAACATTCCGTTTGTAGAAATGATTATTGGTAAAGACATTCCAGTTCAGCAACTGATGGAAGAGTTTGAAATTAACAAACTTCCACCACCAAGAACTGCACCACAGATTATCTTTAAGGGTAAGTACTTGGGTGGTTATGTACAATTAGAAGATCACTTTAAATCAATTGGAGAATAATATATGTTACTTAAAACATCTTACAAAGTTGGCGATGTAGTCACAGTCAAACTAATATCAGGTGAGGAACTTGTAGGTAAGTTTGAATCGGAAGATGATAAAAGCCTTACACTACACTATCCTTTAACATTGATTGCTACAGAAAAAGGCTTAGGTCTACAACAGTTCTTATTCACAGCAGAAGTTGCTAGATCGTACACTATTAGACATGCCGCATATTCAATATGTGTGCCAACTGCAAAGCAATTTGCTGAGTCATATAGTAAGCAAACATCAGCAATCGTTAAAGCACCCGCAGGATTAGCATCAGCTCTTAAAATGTAACAAGATAAATACTACTGATAAAGGAGTATTTTAATGTTAAACAGACGTATTCAAACCGGGGGTGGTATTGTTAATTTCAATGTCGACCCTGAAGCTACACCATTTAAAATAGTAACATACTTAGGCAAGGAAACTAGAATCTCTGGAGAACAAGCTCTATTAGATAAGAGATTTCCAGATGGTGGCGAAGCAGTATATGTTGATGACACAGTTGCACCTAAAGCCGCAAAACTTGAACTAGCAGTTGATAAAACATTAGCGACAGCAACTGATGCTTGTGCAGTTATGGGAACTATTGGTTCTTTAGCACCTAGCATTGAAGTTGCTGAAAGTGCCGCTCTAGTTGAAACTAAAGTAAATTCATTGCTAACAGATGTAATTGATTCGTCCGGCGAAGCAGTTGAAAAGATATCTGAAATGAATGTTCAGATAGAAGATGCAACTAGTAAGTCAGAACAAGTTGATGCTCTTGTTGCTCGCTTAAACGCAATTGAAGATAGCGATGACACTCCTGATCCACAACCATATACAGTTGCAAGAGAAGAACTTGAAACTGCACTAGACAACTATCTAAATGGTGTGTCTGAATCAGTAAACAAGACGAACGAAATATTTGGTGACGAAGCACCTGACGTTGGAGAAGCTATTGCAGTAGCGTGTGACGAAGTATCTGCTAACATTTCTACATGCTCTAGTGAATTGGCGACTATGGTTGCTGTGGTTAAGACAGGTAACTGTAAAGGTGTTACAGCCGCAATGCAAAATGCTACATTTATTCCAAGTGGTAATGCAGGTGAGATTCAACAGAAGATAAAAAGTGATGCTCCTGCACAAACAAGAACTATTCAATCAGATGGACAAATTGTTAATTGGAACATTGACAAGAAGAAACCATTCAGAGATGTACAGTACAATGGAAAACTTACAAGAGTGTATGCTTCAACTGCACAATTAGATAAGCGATTCCCAGAAACAATTACGGTGTCAGTATAATGAGTATACCTAATATACCTAAAGTACAACTAAGAGCTAACAGCCAACTTGTTAACTTCAATGTTAATACTAAATTAAACAGTCAGATAGTAAGTGTTGCTGGTGTAGAAACTGAAGTGTTCGGCGATCCAACATTGATTGCTGAAAGATTTCCAGATGTTTTAGAAGCAAGTTTACCAGGGTATGGTATACCAGATCTAACAGCAGACCTTCCAGTAATGCCAACATCAATGTCCAGCCTTATTCCAGATTCAATAGTTAACTCTACAGCTGACAAATTAAAGTTAGCAAACTTATCAGTAGCAAGTGCTAGTACTAAGATTAGCGGATTGTTTACTAGCCTTGGAGGCATGAACACAGTAAACATTAGTCAACTTGCATCTTTAGGAGAGCTTGAAGGTAAGATACTAAATGCTAAGAAGCTACTTGGTGATGTTCCAGCTGACGAACCGTTGCCTGATTACAAGAAAGATAATGTTAATAAACCTGCAAAGACCTTAATGGTAAAAGCTGGTGGCGGAGTTGTTAACTTTAATGTTGATAAGAAGTTACCATACAGAGATGCTATGTATGATTACATGAGTGAAGGTTTAAAGTTATATAGAATTCACGGTACAAAAGCATTACTTGATCAACACTTTCCACAGGCGTCTGCATAATGGGACAGCCTATTGCACGAATTGGTGACAGGACAGATGGAACTTGTTATCATCCTAGTCATCTTGTGCCTTTAGGAGTTGGCGGCACTATTATTACAGGTAGTCCAAATGTGTTTACTAACAATATACCTACAGCAAGACTAGGCGATCTAGTTGAAACTGATTGTGGACATATAGGAAAGATCATCACAGGGTCAACTATAGATATTACTAACAACATACTAACAGCTAGGCTTGGAGATAACGTTGCAACAGATGCTCCGTATGTAGCAATTATTGTTACAGGTAGTACAGATGTAATTGGCGATCCAGGAGATGGAAATCCAAAAGTTGAAGCACTTGATGATGAAGGTACAGTAGGATTTGTTCTTGAGATTGCTCCAGAGAACATTGAGACTCCTACAGCTGATCAACCAGAACCTCCAAGAGGTGGTGCTCCAGGTGGTGGTGCTATTGCTCCTTCACTAGATGGTGGACCAGTATCACAAGCTGGTAATGCTGACGTAGCTAGTCCTGACTTTGAACCTGGACCTCCGGGTAATTGTACAAGAGCAGACCTTGGTAAAGTTAGTGAACGATACGAGTCGAATGGTAATCCAAGTGCTATTGGTAATGATAGTACAGGTGGTTGGAGTTATGGTACATACCAAATTGCAACTAAGGTAGGAACATTTAAAAACTACATGAATTATCTGAACTCACAGTTTCCTAGAATATACGGAATACTAGATGCCGCAGGCGGCAACGCAGGCGCTTCAGCAGGTACAGCTAAATTCAAACAGCAATGGAAAGACTTAAAGGGTGATGCTGAATTTAAAAAATGTCAACACGATTTCATTCAAGCAACACACCATGACAAGCTAATTGCTAAAGTTAAAAAGGCTACAGGAGTTGATATTTGTGATGGCAGTCATTGTAATGGTTTACAAGATGCCGCATGGTCAATCTCAGTACAGCATGGACCGGGTAGTAGTATTGTACGTAAAGGAATAGTAGCCGCAAGAGCTTCAAATCCAAATCCTACAGACGTAGACTTTATTAACGCTATCTATAACGAACGTGATCGTGTTGATGTGTATTTTAAAAGAAGTACACCAGGAGTCAAAGCCAGCGTAGCACGTAGATTTAAAAAAGAACGCCAAGATTGTTTAGCAATCTGTGCAATCTAGTCCGCATTTAAACCACAACTAATCCTCACGCACTCTTCGAGTGCATAAATAAAGTCGTTAAGTTTGCAATGAACTTAATTTATTATCGATAATGAGGAAATTAATGAAAAAAGTAGCGATCACGTTAGCCGTTCTTATGGGGCTAACAACATCTGCACTAGCAGATGATACCAAGACTATGGAACAAAGAGTTTCTAATCTTGAAAGTAACATGCCTAACTTACCGTCAGGACTTTATGTCAATGGCGAAGTACAAGGTTTTTATGACGACAAAACTTATGACTCAGGTTGGGATTCACGTGCAGAACTGCAAGTGGGTATTGATCAGGATCTAGGCGAAAACGCACTCAATATTAATTGGGTAGGCGCAACTATGACATATGATAGTGATTATGCATTAGACAGTACATTAGACAATACTCTTGTTGAAAAACAATTAGGGTTTGGTAATGACTTTGCAAGATTATATGTAGGTGAAACAGATGCACAAAGAATTGGATTTGCTAAGACTTCCAAAATTGGTGCACCAATTATCATTACTGAATCAAGTTCAAGACTTGACCACAATGAAAAGACTGTACTAGTCTTTGGTGGTTTTCAAAAAGAAAATGAATTTGAATTTGATGCTTATAGACTATCTAAGGAACAACCTTGGGGAGCAACTATAGGATATGATAACAACGAAGACTCATTGTATGCAAGTGCAACAGTTAGCCTATTAGGTTATGCTGATGTATCATACATGATGATTGATACTAAAGCGTCCGGTTCAGCAAGTTATACAACAGACACAAAGCAAGAAGGTTATGCAATTGGTGGAACACTCCGCCGTTGGAATATTCCTATGCAATGGGGAGTTGAGCTATGGGATGACAAAGACACAGGTCGTGCAAGTGATGACAGAATTGATATGGGTGTAATGTACAATGTTACTCCAACAACTTATGTTACTGCACACAGAACTGAGAATGATGACTTAGGTTACGATGGTAACTATTACGGCATTGTTCATAATGTGTATGCGTCATACGATCCGAGCAAACGTGCTGATAAGCAAGATGGTCTAGAAGTTGGTTTATTCTTCCATGATAAAGGCGGAGTGAACGTTTTTACTGGTGCTGACTATGTAGAAACACAGCAAATTTTAGGATCAATCAAATATAAGTTCTAAACCACTTTTAAACCGTCTTAAATGCAAGACTAGTAAATAAAAGTGTGTTATAACACAATAGGAGATAATTATGTCACAACATCACGAAGCAATTAAAGCCGCAATGGAATCATACTTAGTAGAGAGCGAATCGTTTGAAACTAAAGGTGTGAAGGCCGCGGCCGCAAGAGCAAGAAAAGCACTCGGCGATCTAGGTAAACTTACTAAGTCACGTAGAGCTGAAATTCAGGAAAAAAAGAACTCAATGTAGTTCATATAAAATGTAGCACGGCCCTTTAATCCGGGTCGTGCTATTTTTTTGGTTACAAATCACTAAATATACTATAAGCAAACACTTAACAATACTTACATTGTTAATTAAAGGAAATACTAAACTTATGAGCGAACGAATACATGGCATACTGAAGTGGTTTGATGCTAAAAAAGGATACGGTTTTATTACTCCATCAGAAGGTGGACAAGACGTATTCGTGCATGTTAGTGCATTTAATGCCGCACAAATAACTGATATCCAAAACAAAATGCAACTTGAATTTGAAATGGTTGATAACCGTGGAAGAATGATAGCTGGTGTTGTACACCGTCCAGATAATTTTAATCAATAAACTTTAAATATTTGAAAAAGGTAATGGTTTTCCGTTACTATCAAATATCATGTCGCGTGTATCTTTATAAGCGGCAACCATAATCCCACGGCCACCTCTTGCACTAACCCATTTAGCTGGCACTACTTCTCTGTCGTTATGATATCGTTTTTGATTTACTGAGATAATCCCTCTTGCTTTAACTCCGGCCATTATTTTCCTTGTCCTTTATTAAATTTTAAACTACGTTTCTTGCTCTTGTTCATAGAACTCATTTTACAAGAACGCTTCTTGCTTGATTGATTAGTTTTCTTCTTTATTGGCTCGTGTGCTTCAAATGCTTTGTGTACTTTCATAAGTCCTTTCTTTTTGATTATTACTTAGTTCATTTCTGTTAAAATGCTACTATAACACCTATAAGTAGTAGTATGAAATGTAAACAAGGCGATCTAGCCCAAATTAAGTATTCAGTACGCCCAGAGAACATCGGCCGTGTTGTAAAAGTAGTAGAGTATATTGGAAAGCACCAAGCTGGAGACCAATTTGAGTTTCGAACTTTGCCTTGTCAATGTCCTGTAACAGATCACTATTGGTGGATTGAAGCAGACGACCTTTCGAGCTTGTTCGGACCCAGTCCTAGAGCATACATTGCTGACACTTGGCTTGAACCACTTAAAAATCCAAACTCAAAAACTAAAGAAAAAGTAAAAAAAGAACTTGACATAGCGGCATAACTATGTTATAAATAGTATTGTAACGTTGAAGCAATTCAAACGACGAGCTGGACTCGGGGGCAGTACCCGACGCCTCCACCATAAACACATTGCACAGTTAGTGTGCTTATGATGGGGGCGAACTAGGATCGACAGGCGGATTAGTAGAAGAGTGGAGTTGCCCGGATGTAAGCACGGTTATCGCGAACGAACTTTATAATTGCAAACGCAAATATAGCGCCAGAAATGGCATTAGCGGCTTAGTAATAAGCACGTAGGGGTTGGCAACTTACCTGGCAACAGAAAAGTTGCACTTTTACTTGACTGCGTTCTGCAATGATAGTATACTACATACACACACCCAACAGGAAACGAAGATGGATAACGATGAGAAGTCCGAGATAAAGGCAGTACTCGGGATAGCATTATTAATTACAATGGCTATAGTCGGACTTATAAGCGAGGCACTATGAAAGTAAAAATAAGCAACTACCCTAACCCACTTGTATGTAATATACATACAAGACACATGGAAAAGAAGTATGCACATATCCGTAGAGATATCAACTGGTCAGGTAATGATCACGAAGACCATGTACTAGAAGCTATTGAAGATGGCGTACAAAGAGTGTACAATGTTTTTAATTGGTTATGGTTTAATAGACGCACCCAAAAAATAAAAGTGCGAATTGATCCGTGGGACACTTGGAGCATGGATTATTCCTTAGCTCATATTATCCTTCCTATGCTTAAACAACTTAAAGAAAATAATCATGGATATCCAGCCACGCTGACTGAAAAGAGCTGGAATGACATTATGGACAAGATGATATACGCATTTGAATGCAAAGTACTAGATGGCGATTTGTTTGACACTGGTAATCAAAAGAAGATGCAGGAAGGGTTTAGACTCTTTGGAAAGTACTATCAAAATCTTTGGGATTAATTGGAAAAATAACGGTTGACTTAGTATTGTTGTTGTGCTATAATAAACTATAGTAACGTAACAAAGGCAATATTATGACAATGCACTTAGTTGGTCCGTATATGACCACCACAACGTATAATCGTAAGAAAAAGCAAAAGAAGCTAAGTCCTTCCCAGCAAGAGAAATTAAAAGTACAATGGCGACAGCATAACAAAGACTGTCGAAAGCGACATATTCATTCAGCACAGTTTGCAGAATTTGAAGACTTTGTTGCATACGTCAATGGTACTTACAAACCACCAGTAAGTAAAGATGTAAAATCTAGTACACCTTATCAAATGCCCAAACTTATTAGAGACGAGAAAGTTTATCCAAGCCTTAGCAATAATATAGGCGGATCAACTCCACGTAGAGAATCTATGCAGTACACAGGCAAACGTAAACTAATTGGAATTGCTACCATGCATAAATCAAATATGGTTCCAATCTTTGAAGACAACAAAGAACAAGCAATCGAAATAGCTCAAATGCGTAGGAACTAATATTTTGGTAAAATTACCATTTGACAAAACCGTTAATGTTTGCTATTATAAAAGAACATTAACAAATAGGCAAAACTAAAGGAGGCTTATAATGAAAGGCGCAGTAAAAAAATTAGCATTGTTAGCAGTAGTAACTTCAATGCTTGGAGCATGTTCAACTATGACGGACATTGCAGAACGAGATACATATGCACAACCGAAGTGGTATGCTTCATGTGCTCAGTCCGGAACTGAAGGATGGTTTTGGTGGACTGAAGAGTTTGCATATGCATGTGGTGCTGGAGAAAGTATTTTCCAACAAGCCGCTGAAGAGCAGATGTATGCTATTGCAATGAACAATTTTGCAAAACGTATTAATGGTAGAGTTAATAGTGAAACGACATTGTCGTTTAATAACGATACTAAAGATACAAATACTATGATCTCTTACAAGGTAAGTGACACAGCAATCACCCAACACCTTGAAGAAGAAAGATCTACCTTTGTGTATGCAGGCAAGCAATATACGTTTGTCAAACTAAAAATGCCCAAAGCAGTATTTGATTCACTACTAGCACAATCAAAGAGTCAGTAGGATGAGAACACTCATTCTACTTGGCCTAATCCTCGGAGTGTCGGCTTGTAGTTCGACACCACCTTTGGGTAATACGCAGGCTCAGCTTATGCAGTACTGCGAAACAGATCAAATCATTAAGAAAAGTAATGACAAGACTGTGAGTAGTGAAACAACACTGACATGTTCAGACAGTCCTGTAAAGAAACTAATTCCACCTAAGATGGGATTAGGATCTAATTGCAGAGAACATTGGTATTCAGTTAACATTAACGGCAACCAAGTTGAAAGAAAAGGTTATGCATGTTTATTCAAAGGGAAAGATTATGAAAGCTCTCGTTGGTATATTGTTGATAGCCCTTACTAGTGCGTGTAGCTCTACAGGTAAGGATTATACAACATCAACTCAAACAACTAATGCAAGTGTACAATCCACTTACCAGCCCTCTAATGGCTATGTTGGCATCCTTGTTAACTTAACTAAATGGAACTGGTACAGGTTACCGCCAAAGGATCGTATGAAGCAAGAACGAGCAATGTTCTTTGCACTTGACAATTCTGAAAACGGACAAACAACTAGCTGGTATAACAACGAAACTGGTACTAATGGTGTTGTACAGATACTAGCAACATTTCCTCAGGGTTCAGGGTACTGTAGAACAGTAGCTACCCGTTTAATGTATAAAGGAAAGTATAGAAATTTTAAAGAAACCGCATGTAAAGAGACCGGACACAAAGGTTGGCGTTTTCAAACTTAACTAGTCACATTATTAAGTGTAAAAGGGCAGATAAATACGATGTATAGAAAAAGGAATCATATGTATATAGGAATACTAACATTTATTTCTGCCATCAGTATATCGGCAGTAGCAATATACTATTCAGTGGCAGGACTTGTTGCTATTTTTGCGGCCGCGGCAATACCCATTATGATAATGGGCGGAGTACTTGAAGTAGGTAAACTAGTTACGGCTGTATGGTTACACCGTTATTGGGATCAAGCCACTTGGTGGCTAAAAACCTATCTGTCGTTGGCAGTAGTTATTCTTATGTTTATTACAAGCATGGGTATCTTTGGTTTCTTGTCAAAAGCTCACATTGAACAAACTAGTGCAGGCGAAGAAAGTGTTGCACAAGTAGAACGTATTGAAAACGAGATTACACGACAACAAGATGTCATTACTCGTGCAGAGCAAAAGATTACTTCTTTACAAACAAGTGGCACAGGCAACGATGCTAATGTACAGTCACAAATTGATAAAGAACAAAAACGTATTGACGATGCATACACACGTATTCAACCTGCTATTGATGAGCAGAATGCAATCATTGCTAACGTAACATCACTATTCCAAACAGAACTAGATAAGATAGACAACGAACTAGCAATATTACAAGGCTATGTAGACAACAACGAAGTTAAAAAAGCACAACAAATGATTGGTGCAAGTGCCGATGGCGTGTTTGGTAAAAAAACTGCTGAGAAGATTGGCGACTGGAAAGATGCAAAACAAGCAGAACGTGCTGAATGGTTAAACAAGATACAACAGTCTGCTAACTCGCCTACAGTAAAAGCCGCACGTACAGAGATACAACGATTACGTATCAATGCCGACAAACAAATTGCAGAGTCTAATAAGTTAATTGACAGACTACGTTCACAACTTGGCAATACTGATCGAGCAGATGATATTGACGGACAAGTAGACGATCAGAACCTGCGTATTAGAAATGCTAATGCAGAGCTTGATTCCCTTACAGAAGAAAAGTATGCACTAGAAGGTGAGTATAGAAAACTAGAAGCTGAAGTAGGACCTATTAAATATATTGCTGAATTTGTGTATGGCGAGAGTGCAGATAAAAATATGCTAGAAGAAGCAGTGAAGTGGGTAATTATTGTTATCATCTTTGTGTTTGATCCACTAGCAGTATTAATGTTGATTGCAAGTCAGTATACATTCAATTGGCATAGAGAACAACAGTATCCGGGAGGCATGTTGCCCCCAAAGTCCGACCCAGACCCAACTCCGAATGATCCTAAAGAAACTAAGAAAGAACCTACGTTTGAGGACATAGATCAAGAAACACTAGATAAAGAATTTGATCATGAGTTTGTAGGACTAGAAGATGAACCAACACCCAAGTATAAGTTTGATGACGAGTTTGGTGACTACGAAACAGTAAGGGCTGAACTAATTCGTAACAACCGTCCAGAGGCGGCAAAGTCTGCACATAGTAATCAATTACTGTTATGGCCTGAGGTTGATCCAATACCAGATGATACCGGAAGAGTAGCACCAACTGAACAAGACTATGAAGTAGACCCTAATCAGATGGAACTAGACTTTTCAAATAACGATCAACTTAAAGAAGATTTAGACAAATGGAATGATTGGGTTGATACTGCAACTAAAGCCGCAGAAGAAGAAGATGCAAAAGAAAACGATATCATTACAGGAATTGGTAGTGCTAAAGGAACGTTTTCAGAAGCTCAAAAAAAAACCTCTTACATAACCAAAGTAGAGAACAAGCAAGTACGCAAGAAGACGGACGTATAAGACCAAACTTTACTACAGTAACCGAACCCAAGTATCAACAAAATTCCGAACAGAGCCAGGATTCACTTTGGCAGTCGATACACAAGAATAAGTAATATTACTATGTCAGAACCTATTGTAAACTTAATCACATCACCTGATAAATTATTAAATAAGAATCTTAGTTTTTTATTAGTAAACCCGTCTGTGGAAATCAAAGAGCAGTTTAATGAACTGTTAAAAGAAATGCCAGACACTCCAATTAATTTATACTTGTGGGATAAACAAAGTCCTAATATTAGTTGGCTACTAGACATTGCTCAAAGTGTTAACTACATTATTGTAGACATTGATAACACAAAAGAACTGCAATGGGTGATTGGATATCTATTAAGTTTTGATAAAACTTTTTACTTGACAAACCAGGTCGAGATGCAGTATAATATAGTTAATATCAACAGAGTGTATGATATTAGACAGATAGCAGAAGGAGAAAACTATTTTGTCAAAGTACAACAACGACAGGCCGAAAAGCGGTCTGACAGTGGAAGTGCGTAACGGTGACTTCACCGGAGCCTTAAGAAGGTTCAAAAAGAAAGTAGCACTTGAAGGTGTCTTGCAAGAATATCGAGACAAACAAGAGTATACTAAGCCGAGTTTAAAGCGAAAGAAGGCAAAAGCCGCCGGAAGAGCTAGACACTTGAAAACATTAAGAGAACGAAATAAAGAACTAGGATTTTAGAATGGAATTAAAAGCTGACCTTTGGTTTCCGTCGATTGTATTTGCAGGGTATCCTGAAACAATTGATATGGATTCGTTAAAACAAATTGCTCTTGCATGGCAGGCAAAAGAACCCGGCCTTGGTGGAAATAGCAATGAGAATGGTTGGCACAGTCGAAGTGTTGAAAACGTTAACTTAGTTGACCCCAACTATGTATATACAATCAATGCGTTCTTAAAAGAACTAGACAACTCAGTAGAATACTGTAGAGTGTCTATGGGACTACCGGAATTAGTATTCCAAAACTTCTGGATTAATATTAATGGTCCAGGAGCATATCATACATTACACAATCACCAAGATGCTATGTTGAGTGGTGTATTTTATATAGACGTACCTGCAGATAATATGGGCGATTTACAGTTTTACAGAGGAGACGAAGCACAGTATTATATTCCAGATAACTTAGACCAGTATAATACAATTACAAGTACAATGGCTACGTATCCACCAAAGACAGGAATGATTGTTATTTTCCCTAGTTGGATTAAGCATCAAGTTAAATCAAATCAAAGTGATCTGCAACGGATTGCTGTATCATTTAATTATGGAGTAAAAAGCAAATGAGAATCGAAGAAGATATTAAGTTAGACTACAAGGATGTATTGTTTAAGCCCAAGAGAAGTAAACTCGAAAGCAGACGTGACGTTGATCTAACACGCTCATTTAAATTTTTAAACAGTGGTCAAGAATGGACAGGAGTTCCTATCTTAGCTAGTAACATGGATGGCGTTGGTACATTTGAAATGGCCAAAGTATTGCAAGAGCATAAGATGCTTACTGTAATGCGGAAACACTATAGCATTGAAGATTGGAAACAACAAAGTCAAGGCATTAAAATGAAGTACATTAGTGTTTGCACAGGTACAGGAGTTATTTGGGACAAGGATGCTAAAGACTTTGCTACAATGAAAGCAGTCTTAGCTATGTATCCAGACATTAAGTTTATTACAGTTGATGTTGCAAATGCGTATCATGAAAACTATGCAGACTTTATTGCACGTTTACGTGACCAGTATCCAGATAAAACTATTATTGCTGGTAATGTTATTACTGGTGAAATGACAGAAGAACTAATCATACGTGGTGCTGACATTGTTAAATGTGGCATTGGACCTGGAAGTGTATGTACTACACGTTTAATGACAGGCGTAGGTGTACCGCAACTATCGGGTATTATTGAATGTTCAGATGCCGCAAATGGTATCGGTGGACATATCATTGCTGATGGTGGATGTGTTTATCCAGGTGATGTATCAAAAGCATTTGGAGCAGGTGCTCACTTTACAATGCTAGGCGGTATGTTAGCAGGACACGATGAAGGTGGTGGTGCTGTAACTGAAAAGTATTACAAAACAGGCGAGTGGCGTAAAAACGTACACACCCTAGAAGGCATTGAAACTACTACGTGGGAAGACGCAATCGATCAAAGGAAGTTTATGCAGTTTTACGGAATGAGTTCAGATGCGGCAATGGGTAAGCATGGTTCTCGTAAAGACGGATATCGTGGAGCAGAAGGCAAAGTTGTTGAGCTACCATACAGAGGTCCTGTAGAAGGAACCCTTACTGAAATACTCGGAGGCATTAGAAGTACATGTACGTACATTGGTGCTAAACGTATCAAAGACATGTCTAAGTGTACAACGTTTGTAAGATGTACACAACAGGTCAACCAAGTATTTAATCAGTATAATGCAGGTTAAGAATTACAAAGAACCATTTTACTACTCAATTATAACTGACTTCTACACACCTAGCGAGTTAGAAGAAGTATTTGTTGAGATAGAAGACCTCAAAGTTCATCTTAGTGACACACGAGATGAAGGTGACCCTCGTTCAAATAATATGAAAGCACTACACCTTGACAAAGTGTATAAAAATAATAGAGGTGCTAGTAAAATACTGCAATACAATAGAAAGATATTCCAACTACAAGAAGAACTAAAAGAGAACATCTTTGCAGAGTATTTACAAGTGTGCAACTTCGATGTTACACAGTTAAACTACTATCATAACGGATTATATCATGGACACAAGGATCATGCAGTACTGTCAGCAGTTAGCTTGTTACATAAAGAACCAAAGCCTTATACAGGTGGAGAACTGGTGTTTACAGACTATCGCTTTACTCCTGATCTTCAAAACAATAGTGTTATTTTGTTCCCTAGCTTTATGACACATGCAGTAGAACCTGTACGAGGACCAGGTCGACATAGCTTAAATCAATTCTTTTTTGTGCATATTGGATAAATTTATACTTGATTTTTGCCGCTTTTTAGCGTATATTATATATGTTGAAGATAAATAATTTTGTACAGAGGATAGAGTCCTTTGTATAAAACGAGTGCCGTAAGGGCTCATAACATAAATCTTGCTTAATAAAGGAGAAATATAATGACAAGACTAACAACTCTAGACCTACCACACTTCCACAGAGCCACAATTGGCTTTGATCAACTGTTTAATGAAATCGAAAGAGGTTTTGCAAACAGTCCAAACGGAAATGGTTACCCACCCTACAACATAGTACAGATGAACGATGATGAGTATATGATCTCATTAGCTGTTGCTGGCTTTGGTATGGACAACCTTGAAATCGAAAAAGATGGAAAGATGTTACACATCGTAGGAACTGCTCCTAAAGGAGACGAGAACGTAAATTACCTACACAAAGGTATTGGCGGAAGAGCTTTCCGCAGAGAATTTACACTCGCTGATCACGTTGAAGTCTCTAATGCTTCATTAGAACTAGGTATGCTTAATGTACACCTAACACGTGAAGTACCAGAAGCATTGAAGCCTAAGAAAATCAAAATCAAAGGCCAATAAAGTATAAAAGTGTTTTAAGGAGGAGTGTAACAATTCCTCCTTATTTCACCCATAGGAGAAACAGGTATGATAAGTAATAGTATGGACGTAGAAATAGACGAAAAAATTAAGATTAAGGTTACCGAGCCAGACATGTATCGTGTGATCTTTCTCAATGATAACGCAACCCCAATGGATTTCGTGATTGAGATACTTGTAAGTATTTTTAGGCATTCGAATGATACTGCTAAAGATATAACTGTAGAGGTACATGAACAAGGTGCATCTGTAGTTGGAACTTATACTTTTGAAATAGCAGAACAGAAAGCTGTCGAAGCAACTACAATGAGTCGGAGTCATGGATTTCCATTACAAATTAAAGTGGAAAAAGAATGAGCCTAAAAGACCTTACATGGGAACATCATAAAAACGCAGAAAGACAAGAATTTGTAAAAGTACTAATGTCAGGGGCTATGAGTCCAGATGCATATGCTACTTTTTTATACAACCAACATCCTTGTTATAACTTACTCGAAGTAATTGCTATGACACACGGATTGTTAGATGATATTCCAGAAGTTAGGCGAGCACCTCAAATTTTTGTAGACTATGAAGAATTGTGGGAGGACAAAGAAACTCCACCAAGACTATTAGCAGTAACAAAAGAATACACTGATCACATTATGTCTATTAAAGAAGACAAAGAAAAGATTATGGCTCACTTGTATGTTAGACATATGGGCGACCTAAGTGGTGGTCAAATGATTAGAAAGAAAGTTCCTGGTAAAGGAACTATGTTTGATTTCGATGGTGACATCAATGTCCTTAAAGAGAAAATTAGAGCAAAGATACATGACGGTTTAGCTGATGAAGCAAAACTGTGTTTTGACTTTGCAACCAAAGCCTTTCAGGAAATGATGGAACACCAAAGAAATGACTAACAAAGTAGATTCAATATGTATCGTAGGTGGAGGAACAGCAGGGTGGATGACTGCCGCTTATGCTCTACACAACTTACCAAACATATCTATTACACTAGTTGAAAGCCCTAACATTCCTACAGTAGGAGTTGGCGAAGCTACTATACTAGGGTTTGATCACTTTTTAAAAGATTGCGGAATACCAGTAGCATTATGGTCCAAGGCATGTGATGCAACAATCAAGTGCGGAACATACTTTCCAAACTGGAAGGGTGATGGGTCAAATATTTGGCAACCTTTCTATTTCCCAGTTGGAACTAGTGATGATGGTGCTATGGGAGATATTGTAAACCTAGCTCTTGAAGCTGGTGCAACTAACGAAGATTTAGAAACATATGTATCTTGGTATAACTCCTGTATTAAACAAAATTTAATCCCAAGTAATACATCTGCAGATGGCGGCGATGCACATGTTGGATATCACTTAGATGCTATTAAACTTGCAAACTTCTTATCAACATACCTAAACAAAAAACACCCTAAGCTAACACATATTAAACAACACATTAACAACCCTATAATTAACAACGGTAATGTTCAAAAAGTTGTACTAGACAATGGCGAAGAAATTACTGCTGATTTCTTTGTTGATTGCACAGGCTTTAAAAAGTTACTGTCAAATGAAATACCAGGATCAGACTGGGTAGACAGAAGTCATATGCTTTTTACTAATGCCGCAGTTGCAAGTCAAATTGATTACGAAACAGATGATGAACCCCAAGTACCTTACGTTACTGCACAAGCAACTGACCTAGGTTGGATATGGAAAACTCCTGTTAAGGATAGGATAGGCAGTGGGCTATGTTATAATAGCAACCTAACAACTAAGCAAGAAGCAGAAGATCACTTTGTACAACATTGGGGAGAGCATAGATTAAAGACAGGTAAGTTTAATCATGTACCGTTCGAACCTAAGTATAATAGAAAGAACTGGAGAGGTAATTGCTTTAGTGTAGGACTAGCTAGTGGATTTATTGAGCCATTAGAAAGTACAGGTCTTGCATTATTAATCATTGGAGCAACAGGCCTTAGGACTTTACAAAAAGGACACTACACACAAGATGATGTAGATGCTTACAATACAGACATTGAAACAGTATACGAAGATAGTATGAACTTTGTAGGGTTACATTATTTTAATAACCCACGACAAGGAAAGTTTTGGAAACATGTTTCTGAGAACTTTAAAGAAACAGATAAGTTATCAGAGTTAGCTACTAACTACGCAAAGACATTCACCCCAACTGTTGAGGATCAGTTTTTTCCACGTAATACAGAAATCTTCGCAGAGACTAATTGGAAGCTATGGCTTCAAACTGTTGGAATCAAACCAGCAACGCCAAAAATTGAAAAGCAAAATGCAATAAACATAATTAAAGCTATGCATGAAGTTGAACACAAACAGTCAGCGCCAGGCATTACTAATAGACAATGGAGTAACCGATGAGTGTAATATGGGACAAGTTGATCGAGACGCAGGATCGAATTATAGATATATTCGATGAGTATGCAGTTGAGAAGAAAGAAGAAACTCTAGAGAAGTTTCACCAACCCGAGAACGGATGGCTTAACAAAGTTTGGGGCAATCCTCATGTACGTAGAGCTCACATTGATGTAGTTGATGTACGTGAAACAAAAGGTCTATGGATGATGCATGTTTGTTGTTTTCCAGACTTAACTAATGATGCTCCAATTTACGGCTTTGACGTTATTGCAGGCAAGAACAAGATGACAGGTGCCTTTCATGACTTTAGTGCTAGTAGTGGCGGTGAAGATCATCCACTAGTAGACTGGTACCAAGATTCTGTTAAAGATTTTATTCCTAGTAAGAAACGTGCATTACCAGAATGGGCAACTAACATTTTTAGTCCAAGTATGATTGCCGCTGGCAACGTTGCTACTGAAGAAGAAGCACAAGCAATTTGTGATTTAGCTGTAGAAAATTTACGTGTTTGGTTTCAAAGTGTGCCTGAATATTCAGGCTGTGGTAATATTGAACTCACTGCTGGAGCACAGAACTATTACTGTCATAACCAGCAACAAAACCCACACACGCCACGGACTATGAAAAGTCTAGGCTTGAACGAAGCTGATGTCGACGAGTTTTGCACAAATGCTTTGTTTCCAAAAATAGGATAAATAATTGTGTTATGAGATTCTTCGAATTTAAAAAATTAAATAAAGCAGTACTTGAAAGCACTAGAGGCATCAAGGGAGCAGTTGACGATGTTAATGATAAAGGCATGGAAAGTCCTTTTTCAACTAAACAAGGTGGCAAGTTTGTTCCATCTAATAGTTGGTTCTTTCCGCTTGAAGTAAGTCAGCAACAATATGTTCCAATTGAGTCAGATCAAGGTACAGACGATGACGCAGAGAAGAATGGTTCAGCTGTAGGTCCAAAGATGGACACAGTAGCAGAGCAGTTCCAAAACGAACTAGCAACTGCTGGTGTAGCAACTGCTGATTTAAAAGAAGTAAACAAACAACCATTAGGTCCATTTGCGGCTATTGTTGTTGAGATTACTACAGACTCAGGAACACTTCACTTTGTAAGATACTACAAACAAAAAACTAGTGGTTACATCAAGTGGGAACAAACAGACTTTTTAAGAAATATTGCTCCAATAGGATTTGATATTATTAAAACTAAAGCAGAGAATTCAAACAAAGCACACCCAAACATTAGACTGTTTCCAAACAGACTAGGTGTTACTAATGGACCAATGTCAGTTGACGCTGTTGCAGAAGCAATTAGAACATCAACACTTTATCCAGATGATGTGCCAGCTGAAGAAAGAATTAAGATCGCAGACATGATCGATAACATTGACGATGTAATGCCTGCAACTAAAGACTACAAAGGAAACTATGAAGTACAGATAGGTGAGATTGCAGGGCCAATAGCATTGTCACAAGGATCTAGTATAGTAACAGGTAGTGTAAAAGAAGCAGAAACTAATCTATTACAAGTGCTAGAGCCAGGGTTGACATGGGGCGCAATGAATACTGTAGATTATCCAGCAGATGAAACGCAGAAACTTATTGACAGTTTCCTAATTTCAGCTAAAGGAACTAAGGTTGGTATAAGTGCTAAAGACGGTAAGGGCGGTGCTAAAGCTAGTGCAGTCAGTATTGCAGAAACAATTGATAATAAGCCTGATCAACTTAAAGCGGCTAATCCAAAGTTCTTCACAGAGTTTGCAGAGTATCTTACTTGGATGAATATTATCAAAGAGAAAGACAAGAAGCATCAAATTTTTAAACTTGCTAATGCAGTTGGTATCATAAATGAAACTGAGCTAGAAGCAGTCAAAGGGCTTGTAAACGATCCACAGAAATGGAACGATGCAGAAGCTATTGGTGCGGCATTACCAAGACATTACAATTCATATATGAACTCAGATACATATCGTCCTAAAGACTCGTCTATTAACAACGCCAAGTATAAAAAGCTATGGCATTGGACAACTGTACTTGCAAAAGCAACACAAAATGCAATGAACACTAATCCAGAGCAGTTAAACAGATTCTTTAAAACTGTACTTGAAAGTTCTAACATGATTCAGATTAAAAGCTCATTCCAAATGTCAAGTGACGACAGTGGTAAGTTTACTAAGATGACTGTAATTTATCCTCCAGTATTTGAAGGACAGATTAAGTTTGATTCAGGTAAAGAGTTTTATGCTACTATGGCATTGCCAGGTTCAATGAGTTTTGGATTTGGTAGACTAGCCAAGTAATAATTGGTTAGCAAGTACTATCTGAATAATCAAATAATATCCTAAAAAGTGTAAAATTTGGTCTACTGCATTAAGTAACCAAAATTGGCGTTGCTTATTGTTCCAATTATAAAAGGCTCTAAGATGCGTTTTAAAAAAGTCAGTATGCCAGTGTAGTACGTAATCAAGCAATCCAAGCAACACAGCCAGCTCTAAGGGCGTGTACAGAGCTAAAATAAGCATAGTTCCTATCCCGTGTGGGCCATAGTGCCATAAGTGTGCTTTACCAATATATACTAATTTATAGGGACCTGTGCCCATTGGTTGTAAACCCAAATCAAATATTGCGTGTTTAATAAACAGTAAAAGAAATAATTCCACTTGACAAGTCCTCCATATTGTGTTATATTTAGTAGTGTATAGCATAAGTATTTTTACAATAGAAAGGAGTTTCAATGCTACATAAAATAAGTGACCTTTGCGATAAGGTAGATGTAATGTATAAGTTAGCAGTTGATTTAAGAAGAATGAAATATGATGTTCCAAAAGAAGCAAGGAACGAAGATAACATTCGACATCACATTGAAAATATCCAAGCATTGGCTGGAGATATTACTCACGATAAATCACCTTACCAAAAATAATGCTTGACATTGTCTAACTTTGATAGTATAATATAATAGTACTAAACATAAAGGCAGGACTATGGAAATCAATATTAAAGGTGCGGACTCTGAGACTAAGAAATACGCAACAAGTATTACAGAATTCTGTTGCACTAAACTTATGAGCAAACGATTAACTGATCGTTTAGAAATTAATATTAAGTTTGTTCCTGAACTATATGAACGTGACCAAGTATTTGGCAACTGTATATGGGAAGACGAAAATGTACGTCCAAAAGAGTTTACTATTGAGCTTGATCCGGACCAAGACATGCGTAAGATATTAGAAACCCTTGCACACGAACTAGTACACGTTAAGCAGTTTGCTACAAGCGAAATGAAAGACTTGATGAGCAGTCCTAGTCTAGTAAATTGGCATGGTAAACGTATAGACCGTAAAAACATGGATTATTACGATTTACCTTGGGAAATTGAAGCATATGGTAGAGAAGTAGGCTTATTTGTAAGATGGGCTGAAAAGAACAAACTAGCTGGACAAGAGTGGACTCAAGTATAAATATGTATATAATAAATTATGCCTAAATACGATAATTGGAATAGCTCGGATGCAGTAGAAAGATCGTTGTTAGACAACGATATACACTATTTGAATGGAGAACTTACAGGCGAAAATGTAGGCGAAACTATCAAATGGATCCTTAGTGCTAATCTAGTAAAGAAACCCAAAAGAACACTTGAACTTTATATAAACACCACAGGCGGAGATCTCTATGAGATGTTTGCTCTTATTGATGTTATGAAGAATAGTTATCACAACATAAGCACAGTAGGTATTGGTGCTGTTATGAGTGCAGGGTTTATGATCTTTGCAAGTGGAACAAAAGGCTATCGTTGGATTGGTAAGAACACTGGTATTATGAATCATCAACATAGTGATAATATGGACGCTAAGATGCATGATATGAAAGCACAGATGAAAGAGAACAAAAACTGTGAAATGAGATGTATGCAAATACTACGTGAATCAACTGGTATGACAGTACAAGAAGTAAACACCAAATTTATTAAAAACCCTTCCGATCAATACTACACAGCCAAACAATTAGTTGATTTAGGTATAGCAGACGATATATTATAGGTTGACATCATAATACTTTGGTGCTATACTATATGTATATTAAGGCAAACTAAACAATAAGGCATAGCATGGCTAAGAAGAAACAAACAGAATATCTTGCACACGAAGTAATAGCAATAGCATTTGCCTGCTTTCGTATCAATGAAGGCTATGTTAAAGAAACTCGACGATTTAGTACAGAAGGTATGGCTACACTATTTTCTAATAAAGAAATGATAGGTATGAAGTTAGAACATACTCGACCTGATGACTACAATGACTTTGAAGTCACAGACGAAGATTACAATTATGCTAAAATATCAGTAGACTGGTTACACAAAGATAATGCACTAGGTATTATTGCCGGTACACTAAACGATTTTATGTCTAACGTGATGTCAAGCATTTCTCAAACATCAGTAACTGCAAAGAGCTTTGGCATGATGGGTATTGTCCCAAAGGTTTACTTTGATTCACTGTTAAAGAAAACGACCAAAAAAGACTTAAAAACAAACTTCGGTGAATCAAAACACATAAGTACTATTGGGGATAAGATTGAAGGAAGTTTTACCCTCAAAGGAATAAAGTTTGTGGACAAGTTTTCTTGTCACGTGTTGAACGGTCATATTGAAGGTAACTTAGTTAGTTTTTTCAAGAATTTCGATCAAACTAATCAACTTCCCCAGGAAGGCGTCACTTTCAAACTAAGTGGTAAGGTGAAACGGCATGGTGAAAACTATGTTACCAAATTACCCGAGACTCTACTCAATTACGTAAAAATAGGTTGACTTTTGCCATGAACTCTTGTATATTAATACTATGTTAGATCAGGAGAAAAGGATGTCGAAAAATTATCACTACAATGAAACTATCGATTGGCTAGATGACGACTGGGGACTAATTATAAGCAATGACGGAAACTTACGTGGAGTTTACGTTCCTGCAGGTTTTGAAAATGAACCTATTCCAGATTCGTTGTTACACATATGCACCAAGTATTTTGGTGTTGATCCAAACGAAACCGAAGACCTAATAAAACAACCTGTGCATCATCAGATGACACTACACTAAACTAAAAAAGGAGACTAATGAAAATAGAAGTTAGAAATGGCAACGTAGAAAAAGCCCTTAGGGTAATGAAGAAGAAACTAAAACTATCAGGTGCGATGCTTGAGCTTAAAGAAAGAATGTATTATAGTAAGCCAAGTGAGAAAAGAAGAGAAGCGAAGAAACGTGGTATTAAGCGACAAAACAAACTTCGTAAAGAACGTGAAAACAATATGTAAGGACAACATATAATGAAGGCAAAGATACTAGCACAAAATATTGCAAGAGGAAGCGGCGGTCACGGTTTGAAAGTTGAACTCCTCGAAAAGATTTTTGCCCAGCACGAAGACAAACTCGACGACCTGTGTTATACGTTTCAAAAAGTTATTTCTTTAAGTGGTCCTGATTATTTCAGTACCCAAGATATTTCCATTGGACAACCTCACTCTAGTAATTTTACTATTTGGAGGCACATTGATTCTAAGCACGATGAATCATGGGGCTTCAGTAAGAAAGATGCCGGGTGTTATTTGTATGGATACTTTCCTGAAGGTGTTCCTACAAGCCCGGCTGATTTCTTAGGTGACAACACAATATATATTGGCGAAAGCAGAGCAGTTACTAGAAACTGTATGCTTGGCCGTAGAACAGATTTTAAAGGTACTATACGTAACGAGCGTCTTAGCCCATACGGGTGTGGTACTGCATTTAAGAATAATTATAAAATTGAAGACTTACAAAACTGCTATCAAGCATATCTACCTATGCATCCTAGCCTTGTTAAAGACTATGAGATGGGGTTGTTGTGTAAGTACTACGAAAAGCATAATAAGATCCCTGTTTGCAATCCAAGCAATGATCTACGCAGAGTTAAATTGAGACTAGGACTATAAATGAAATCTTATAAAGATAATATTAATAACTTTTACAAATGGGTTAAAGGTACAGAACTTGTTGAACTAGACGACATAGATGTATCAGAGGATCCTGTTAGACCTGAACTGTCTTTAGGTTTTAGAATTACACACGGTAGAAAGATATTTGGGTTAAAATACGATAATGAGATTGAAGGTATTATTTGTATTGCACTATGTCCGGAAGTACCTTTTACAGTTAGAGAGCTTGACTACATGTCGCAGGCCGCTAACATAGGTGACCAACGAGGCGAAATTGTAATTGCATATACTGTTTGGTCACGTAAGCGTGGCGCAGGCAAAGATATTATTAAGAAACTAGCTGAGTGGGCTAGGGAGAACAAGTTTGAAAGACTAGTAACATTGTCACCACTTACACCTATGGCAACACACTTTCATATACGCAATGGTGCGAAGCAAACTAACATTAACGAAGATACGCAAAACTTTGAATATAAACTTTAGAGGAAACTTATGAATATACTAGGACAAGAACACGAAAAAATGTGCTCGATCAAATGCACAAACAACGACAGAGTTGTTGAAGCTGAAGTGGATCGTTTAATAATCAAAGAGTCATGCGAAATCTTTATGGCACAACAAAAAATTAAGATGGTCTGGAATGGCCAAGTATACGTCGGTAATGCATTTGGATTTGAATTTACTACACTAGGTCCAAAAGTGTTTAATATTAAAAAAGGAAGAGGACACTAAAATATGGAAGTGCAGGAAAAAATTGCAGAGATGAAAGGTATCCCAACTAGGGACAACCTAATGAAACTGCTCACTGAAAATGTAGCAGTAGTTACATTTTTGAAACTTGACGGTGATGAGCGAGTAATGACTTGCACCCTCAAAGAGGATATTAAACCCCAAGCAGTAAAAACTGATCCACTAAGTCAAAAAAAAGTGCGTGAAGTTTCCGATAAGGTGTGTTCAGTATGGGACGTGAACGCAAAAGGATGGCGATCTTTTAGATACGACAGAGTAAAAACTGTCGAGCTGAAAGATATCGCCAATGATTGATTCACATATTCATAAAAAATATAGCGAGCTTGGCAAATATACGTTTATGCATATTGCTACGTATATGGTACGATCAGGAATGGTTACTGGTCAAAGAGCCGCAATTGATTTAATTAATGAAGACAAGCACGATTTGTTTGAGCTAGTCAATATTATGAAGAACCCTCCCCAACCAGAGGTAAGTACTAGTGAAGAAGAGCAACAAGACGAGTGAGATTTGACACCTGTAGATTTTAAAGAAGCATGTCGGTTATTCTATATGACCAAAGGCCATTTAGGAACAAACGATGAAACTATCATTGCTTGTGCTGACGGCTACTTTAAACGTCTTTGGGGCAACCACGAAGCATGTTATCGACTAGATGGTTTCGAAGAAGCCTATAATAAGAGAATAAATGATGCAACCAACAAATGATATGATCGAAGGACTTAGACGTACTATACAAGCTAAGGCTGACGAGGTACAAAAGATGCGTACAAATAATGTAAAAGCACAACGCATCTCTGCATTGCGTGAAGAAGTATTTAGACTGCAACGTCAGTTAGGAGAGGAGTTGAAAAGATTTAATGCAAGAAACTAACGAATTTTATTTAGAACACAAAGATAAAACTTTTCAATATCCATCTTTGCCAGAAGGCCTAAATCAAATGGACGGTGTAGGTGTGTGTAAATGGTACATCGATCAAATGTTAGAAAACAAGGTAGGTTGGATTAACTTAGATTTATCCTCTGTTAACGATCCTGGGTACCAACACTTGCCATGGGACTTTCCTGGTAGAATTGAGTGTGATAAAATTCTTAATCAATTCAAAGGCAAGGACACTTTCTTAAATTTAACAGACCATTATACTGTTGCATCAGAGTCTGCGCCAAAGACAAAATCGTTTTGGCATAAATGTGTACCTTCAGAGAAGTATAATTTTATTAAGTACAACTTCGTAAAGCCCGGTGACACTTGTGGGCCGTTAATAGATAAAGAGTTTAACGGAGAAGATGCATTTGACCTTATTGATGACGGTGTTCCAATTCATATAGCTATGGTACGCCCAGGCAAAGACTGTAAACTTGTTGTAGAGAATTTTGGAATAGTACCAATGGTTGAAGGGTCAGTATTTTTATTAAACCCTAGATTAAAGTATGCCTACGTTAATACTTCAGAAACTACAACAGCAGTTACTCTTATAGGATCAGGCAGACTAGGAGTACAGTTCCAAAGGTTCTGCGATCTAATTGCAAGAAGTTTACACAAGCAATTAAGGATACAACATGACAACAGAGTATAAAGTAGAAGACCTATTCAAACCAATACCAGGTGACCCTGATAACGTAAACTTAGTCATACCACCAGAGATTTATGAAGCACAAGGGTGGCTACCAGGTGACAACCTAAAAGTTGAAGTTGGTGACATGGGTACTGTTATTATAACAAAGGTAGACGATACAAAATGAGAATTATAGCAGGACCATGTCAGCATGAGTCACTATCACAGTCAGCACAAATTGCACAGAAGTGTAAAGCAGTATGTGACAAACACGGTGCTGAATATTATTTTAAAGCAAGTTTTGATAAAGCAAACCGTTCTAGTTTAGGCGGAGTAAGAGGCCACGGACTAGAATCAACATTAGACGACTTTAGACTTCTTAAAGAAGTACATGGAGTTAACATACTCACAGATGTACACACAGTAGAGCAAATTAATCAAATTGTACAAGACTACAATGATGTTATTGACGTACTACAAATTCCTGCATTCCTTTGTAGACAAACAGACTTAGTACAGGCGGCTTGCGAAACAAACAAGATCGTTAATATTAAAAAAGGACAGTTCTTAGCCCCTTGGGATATGAAGGGTATCCTAAGTAAGTGTACCGATGCTACAGAACTTTGGATAACAGAAAGGGGTACTAGCTTTGGATATAATACTTTGGTTGTTGATTTTACCGGCATTAATTATATGCTCGATAATTTTAATTATGATTTGGTTTTGGATGCCACACACTCAGTACAGAAGCCTGGTGGTAACGGAACTAGTAGCGGCGGCAATAGGGATTATGTTCCTGGCCTATGCCGGGCAGGAAGTGCTTTGGGTGTTAGGAGTTTCTTTTTAGAAGTGCATCCAAGCCCAGGTGATGCACCTAGTGACGGACCAAACATGTTACGTTTAGATAATTTTGAAAGGACAGTAGATGAAATCCACCGCTATTCTTATACCGGCTAGATATGGAAGCACACGATATCCAGGTAAGCCACTAGCTATGTTAGATGGGGTTCCTATGATTAAACGTGTGTATGACGCTTGTGTTGCGTCTAAGATACCAACATATGTACTTACAGATGACATGCGTATTTTTGAATTGTTTAATTCACGCAACTGTTGGATTGACGAAACACCATATGAAAACGGCACTGAAAGATGTGCAGGCGCAATAAAGAACGACTTCTTCAGTGCATACGATCAGTTTATTAATGTACAAGGCGACATGCCTGATGTTACACTTGAGATGATTGAAAAGACTGAATGGCATTTACAGCATTATCATGTAACTACTATGCGTACTACTATGCCAGAAGAAAAACAAAACGACCCGCATACAGTTAAACTAGTTAGAGATGCAGACAAATGTTTATGGTTTGGCAGAGGAATGACAGGGTATGGTGATTGGCATCTAGGCATATACGGTTATACACGTAGAGCACTAGAACAGTACGACACCCTAACTATTACCAAAGAAGAAAATATTGAGAAACTTGAACAGCTACGTTGGTTAAAGAATGGCTGGGATATAGGTGTACTACCTTGTGAGTTTGACGGAATGGAAATTAATACGCCTGAAGAATTAGAACAATGGAACGAAAGGTCTAGATAATGTATCCACTAACTCCTGGACAAGACAATGTCCCACAAATGCCGTATATGAAAGTACTTGAATGGGGGTTTACTCCAAAGATGCTTGAAAATATTGAAGCAAACATTACTCTCCAAAAAGCTGGGTACCTTTCTGATGAGACCGAAGAGGGGTTAGGACACGATAACACAATCCGTTCTACAGACATTGATTGGATTGATACTAGGATGTATCCGGATTTTTACGAAACTCTTAGTAAGGTTATCCATTATACAAATTCTTCGTTCTTTAAATATGCAATAACAGACTTAGAACCTTGTCAATACGGAGTATATGCCGCAGACAAAGAAGGTCATTATGCAACACACACCGATGGCATGTTCAAAGGCCCAAACGGCACGGTTCGAAAGATATCTTTTAGTATTCTTCTTACTGATCCTAAAGAGTTTGAAGGCGGTGACCTATTGCTACAGCCAGACTTTAAAGGTATTGAAACAGATCTGCAAAAGTATGAGATATGTTTCTTTCCAAGTTGGCTCCCTCATAAGGTAACTCCTGTTACCAAAGGTGTACGCAAAAGCATTGTTGGTTGGGTACACGGACCTGACTTTGTGTAATTGGTTACATTAGTATTTGACTTCCTTAGGATTTTATGTTATACTATTATTAACTAAGAGCTGTAAATGCTTAAAGTTAAGACGTTTTATAACTTATAAGGAGAAAAAATATGAAAACGACAATCCAAGATAGTGTGTTAACTGCACTTCAAGCTGGTAAAGAGTATACCTCAGCAGAACTTAAATCAAGATTCAAAGCTGGCAATCCTCAAGCAGTAATCCAATCACTAAGATTCTCAGGTCATCCTGTGTATCTAAACACTAAGAAGAATGGTGTTAAAAAGTACAGATTGGGAACACCTTCAAAAGCAGTTGTAGCCGCAGGTTACAAAGCTCTTGCAAAAGGTTTAGTAAGCTAATATAACGTTAGTTCACTAGAAAGCAGGCGGCTCATTAATTTGTGTCGCCTGTTTTCACATATGCACCCGTAGCTCAGCTGGATAGAGCACCACTTTGCGGAAGTGGGGGCCAGGAGTTCGAATCTCTTCGGGTGCACCAATAAAGGTTGACAAAGTAAGTATTATGTAGTATAATAGTTATTCACTACTTAACTAAGGCACTTACTATGAATATTTTACATAACTTTTTAATTCCAGAAGCAAAGCATCGTACAGCATTTTGGGCAAAACAACCCATAGACGATCCACAAACTATAGCTGGATTTAACGGAACCTTTGCGTTCACAAACCATCTTTTGATTCCACAAGGGGTCACCGAGTTCTTATTAGAACACTTTCATAAAAAATGTTTCAAAACTGCTAATAGCTGGAAGAAGAATCATATCCAGGCAATTGAGCTTGATGAAATAAACGAACTGATGAACGAGATTTGGGAAGGACCAGGCAGTATGAATAAATTGGCAACCTTAACAAATGAAATGCGTCTTGCTCGATTATGGGAACCTGAAGAAGAAGAATAAAGAGGTTGACAACAGCCACATTTGGAAGTATACTGTATATAATAATTAAATTAATACACGGAGGCATAATATGAGAACACAACCACAAGAAGTTATTGAACGTTTAGAAGCTGACAATAGTAAGCTGGCTAAACAAGCAATTCTTAAAGCGGCAATGGAAGAAGGACTAGATGAGTTCTTTGAAGGTGTTAAGATGGCACTTGACCCGCTTGTAACTTTTGGTGTTAAGAAAGTTCCTCATAAAGCCGAAAACGAAGTATTATCAGCACAAGGATGTGCTTGGCCAGTATTCAAAGATCTAGCAGACAAGTTAATTGCAAGACAACTTACAGGACATGCGGCACGTGATGCTATTGAACTTGTAATGGGTCTTGCTACTGCTGAACAATGGAATGGCTTTTATAGACGTATATTAATTAAAGACTTACGTTGTGGCATGAGTGAAAAGACTGTTAACAAAGTAGCTAAAGAGTTTCCGCAATATGCGATTCCAGTTTTTACTTGTAGTCTAGCACATGATTCAGCTAATCATCCAAAGAAGATGACTGGTATGAAACAAATCGAAGTTAAACTTGATGGTGTACGAGTTATTACTATTATCCAAGGTAACAAAGTTGAAATGTTTAGCCGTAATGGAAAACAGTTTCATAACTTTGGACACATTATTGAAGAATTAGAAACTGTAATTAAAGATCACCCTG
>Ga0307488_10000187_pt1 | contig 46640 bp, 43 predicted proteins | sample SB02metaG_FD_202248 | JGI IMG/M metagenome (GOLD analysis project Ga0307488, IMG submission 202248) | Sea-ice brine microbial communities from Beaufort Sea near Barrow, Alaska, United States - SB 0.2 | ecosystem: Environmental > Aquatic > Marine > Coastal | place: USA: Alaska | collected... | reverse complement strand
TTTTGCCATCTGGATGAAGACGACAATCTGGTAGGAGACTACGCGGAGCAGTTCCGACAAGCTATCGAGATGGAAGGCACGTTCAACGCACAAAGTAAGCATGCCGCTGGTGTAGTGATCTCTTCGGAAGAGCTGAGTAACGTGTGCCCCATGGTCAATCAGGCGTCTAGTCTTGAGAAGATAGCGGGCTTGGAAATGAACGACCTAGAAATGCTGGGACATGTCAAGTTCGACGTGTTGGCCTTAAAGCTTTTGGATAAGCTAATGCAGATTCAAGACAGGGTAAAAGAGCGATATGCACAAAACACACTGGAACATGTCTAAGACACACGAGGAAATTCTCAGCGGCCTAAACCCCAGAGTCGAGGCCCACCGCTTTATAATGAATAAGTTCCCCGGCGTGAGATACATAGAGGAAGCAGACTCCTATGTATTCAACGGACATGAGTTTGATTATGCCTTTTGTGGATACGATGAAAATGAAATCAAATACAAGCTCGTAGACAAAGAATTTGGGGACGCCGCCAGCCACCACTTTGGCGATGATTGGCACGTGTTCGTCCAAACGCGTGATTTCTTAGTCAACAAAAAATTCCAAGAAGAATACGTCAACTCTTTTAGTCAGGCACAGAGCATAATGTTGTTGTTGTGGTTTTGTGGAGCCGCTGCGGTGGTTATTGTCTTTGGCGTTGTTTTGATTACCTAGTGGAGTGACAAAAATGATAAACACAGAGAGTAGGCTGGGCGAGATTTTATCTCCCTTTTGGCACGTGGGACATGACGCTGGACTCAGTTGGTCTAAGGACGAACAAGAACTCAAAATTCACTGTGGCAAATGTCGCCAATCCATGCCTCCTACACCTCGCCCATCACCAATTCTACTTACACATATCAATGAAAGATGGACTTTCAAAATAAAGGGGTGGCTATGGCCGAACTAATAATCAGCGAAGAAGAAAGGCGCACCGCGTCATTTCTAGAATGGGACAACGAGTCCTTGGGGCGAAGCGTTAAGAAGCTGGCCCTCAACTTTAAAGACAAGGACGGCAAAACATCTCTCAAGATCACCAGTGCCGCAGTTATTCTGATCGCCGAAGCCATTCAGGCTGGCTCAGAAGCAACAGATATCGAACTTACCGACGCTCGCAAGGGCGACGAACATCTAGGCAACTGGATTATCAAACTTACTAAATTGCCCTAAGGATATTGAGGAAAACCAATGACGCTCGTTGATACAGAATCGCATAGTCTTCATGTAGATCATTATATAGAGGGGTGCGATTGCGATCCACACACAGTGATTCAAACTACAGTTAAGGGGAAGGATTTTAATATTTCCGTTCCCTATTGTACGGCAGACATTGGTAAAAGCCCACGTCTAGACGCTTGCGATACTCTTTCTAAGCACATTGGATATAAGATCATTAGATCGGCAGTAGCAGAAGAATATGTGAAGGAATATACGGACGGATACATAGGTGATTTTTTAAATGAAGTTTCACCAGTTGTTCATGGAACTTTTGGAAATAACTATTACTTAAAAAGGGATGTTTTAGAATTTTGCTCCGGCTCTATTTTTAGGCGTGAGCTATGTAAAATCTGCGGCTATAGACAATGTGAGAACAGTCAATTCTGTGATGAGAATAGGTCTGATATTGACAGTATTTATAGTCAATATACAAGGTCTTACGTTTATTTTCTGTTTCATCCAGCAACAACCCTAGTGAAAGTTGGAACTAGTGTAGATCCAACTAAAAGGATCAAATCTCACAAAAGCGCAAACGCTGGAGAGATACAGATATTGGGCATTGTTCGCGGGTCTGAGTTTTTAGAAAGATCAATTCACCATGAGTTAGAACAGTGGAGAGCCGCTGGTAAAAAAGAGTGGTTTTATTATACCGAGAGTGTAGCTAAATACATCTCAAGGACAATTTCTTGTATTGAAAACTTATAGAAAGAGAAAACATGGCTAATAGAGACTTTATTTGCTACGATTTTGAGACTGGAGGCAAGAACCCCCATACCTGCCAACCAACACAGATAGCCGCCATCGCTCTTGATGGCAGAGACTTTAAAGTAAAGGGGACATTCAATTCTGAAATTCGCGCTGAAATTGATGATGAGAAAGCTATTGCCGCTGGCTTGGGACCACTCGAAGAGGGCGCTCTTAAGGTCACAGGCAAAACGCGGGAAGGCATAGACAAGTCACCAGAGCTTAAGCCCGTATGGCAGAAGTTTGTAAAGTTTGTCGATAAGTACAACTGGAAGAAAACGCCCTTCTTTGCTCCCATCGCTGCTGGCTTTAATATCATTGGTTATGATGCCATTATCATCGACCGCATGTGTCAACAGTTTGGCCCTTGGGATGACAAGTCTGGTCGACAAAAACTCTTCAACCCAGTTCGCAAGGTTGACGTCATGGACAACATGTTTATGTGGATGGAAGGCGACCCCGACGTGAAGTCCATTAGCATGGATGCTTTGCGTCAGCGTTTTGGAATGTCTTCTGAAAACTCTCACGACGCGTTGCAAGATGTTAAAGACACGGCCAACATCATGATCAAATTCATGTTGACTCACCGCAAGGTTTATAAAAACATGCGTCCCAGCTTAGATGGAATGTTTACCAAAGGAGAAGTCTTTATTAAATGAAGATGCCAACGTTTTCTTACAACCACCAACCCGCGTGGAATCTATATGCCGAGGGTAGGACTCAAGGGATATTCCAGCTTGAGAGCAACTTGGGCAGGCAGTGGTCTAAAAAAGTATCGCCCACCAACCTAGAAGAACTGTCTGCGTTGGTAGCGATCATTAGGCCCGGATGCCTCAACGTGGTGATCGACGGTAAGAACATCGCCCAACACTATGTTGATCGTAAGAACGGCACAGAGGCAGTAACCTATCTACATCCTTCTCTCAAAAATATCCTTGAGAGTACACAGGGTGTGATGATCTATCAAGAACAAGCCATGTTGATCTCTCAGCAGTTGGCGGGTTTTAATTTAAAAGAGGCAGACGGCCTACGCAAAGCCATCGGCAAGAAAAAATCCAACCTGATGGCTAAGATCCGCACACAGTTCATTAGTGGGTGTGGTAAAACGGGAGTAGTTACTGAAGACGAAGGCAAGGAGATATTTGACCAAGTAGAGAAGTCGGCCCGCTACCTGTTTAATAAAAGTCACAGCCTAACCTATGCAGTAGACTCCTATCTTAGCGCGTGGAATAAGGCATGGTTTCCAGAAGATTTCTTTGTTACGTATTTGGAGTTTGCTGCCAAGAAGAGTGACACCAGAGACTATGCGATTTATGCCCTCGTGTCCGAAGCTAAGCTGTTCGACATTGAATGTCGACTGCCCAAGCTAACATGTTATGACGCACACTTTGACATGGTTGGTAATGACATAGTGTTTGGAATTAAAGACATTAAGTCGCTACTCAAAAAAGCTGGAGACAAGATCCTCTTATCTATCAAAGAGGTTGAAGTTGAGACAGGCAAGGCGGCGTCCGAGTTTACTTGGATGGACGTATTGTTGAATCTCGGCACTAAGATTGACGCCACCTCATTCAAGGCCCTAGCATCTATAGGATTCTTTGACACGCCCAGTGTAAACGTATCAAGGAACAAAGCCTTGTACGAATACTCCATTCTTAGAGAGTTGACTGACGCTGAGAAACGCTGGGTGATTGCAGAGTACCCCAAACGACAGTGGACCACCTTAGCTCAGTGTTTTACCGATCTAGCGCCACTTAAGAAAGAAGGAAAGGGTGGCACCAACGGCGTGGAACGCAAACAAATCATCGAGAGCGAAATACAGTTAATTGAAAATCCTCCCTACGACCTAGCTGACGATCCCACATGGATTATCGACCAAGAAGCCAAGTTCGCTGGCTGTCCCATATCCTATGCCCGCATAGATGCGGCAGACACCGCTGGAGCCAACACAACGTGTAAAGAAATAGCCAACGGCCAGAACGGCAAAGACCTGTGTGTAGCAGGAAATATTACTCGCGTTGCCAACGTAACCATCAAGAAAGGCAAAACCAAGGGGCAGCTCATGTCTTTCCTTACGATTGAGGATGAGACCTGTTCTTTAGACGGGGTGATCGTATTCCCAGACACCAGAAAGAAGTGCGAATACTTCTTGTATGAGGGAAATAATCTGCTATTCTGCGGATCTGTGTCGAAGAAAGATAATTCCTTTATTGTTGATAAAATACAGGAAATTTAGTTGCAATTTGTGCTACCAATGTTATACTATAGATATGAAAGACTAGATAATGAGCGTATGTGTATTTACCGGATTCATTGATGAAGATCTGGTACTCGACGAAGAAGACAACGTAAGTGTCATTGAGTTTACTATGGTTTGCTACGAGTACCGGAAGTCTAAAGCCACCGGAGAGAAGACTCGAATTGCGACATATGTTAGGTGTGAGGCTTGGCATACGGGCGCTGACACAATACATAAGCTAGGTAAGCGCGGCAGTAAGCTGACCGTGTATACTACGGCACGAAATGTAAACGACTCAACTACAGATGTGATTTTTCGCATTAACAAGTTCGATTTTTTAGACTCAGGAAGATAAGCGACTATGCGGAAAAAACGCGTACTGTTTTGTAGTGAAGCCACCTTCTTAAACACAGGCTACGCTACGTATACACGTGAGATCTTGAAGTATCTTCATGGGACAGGCAAGTATGAGATTGCCGAGATGGCTTCGTACGGCGAAATGAACGACGCCAGAGCGGCAGACATACCTTGGAAGTATTACGGTGTAATGCCCAACCAAGAGTCTCAACCTAAAGCCACACCACAACAGATCAAAGAATACAACAGCAAGGGCACCAATGCCTTTGGTGAGTGGATATTTGAACATGTGTGTTTGGACTTTATGCCTGACTTTGTGTGTGACATACGTGACTATTGGATGTTAGACTTTGCAGAGCGCTCTCCCTTTCGCCCATTCTTCAAGTGGGTGGTCATGCCTACCGTTGACGCGGCCCCACAGGCCCGCCAGTGGATCGCAACCTACGAGGGTGCCGACGCTTGTCTAACCTACTCAGATTGGGCTGGCGGTGTCCTCAGAGACCAATCCAACGACCGCATAAACTATCTGGGGAGCGCCCCTCCCTCTGCCCATCCGGCCTATGCTCCAGTACAGGACAAGGCTGCCCACAAGCAGAGTATGGGGATTGACCCTGCGTACAAGATTATCGGCACAGTAATGCGTAATCAACGCCGCAAACTGTATCCGGACCTGTTCCAAGCGTTTAAAACGTTCCTAGAAAATTCCCCAGACAAGAATTACTACCTATATTGCCATACCTCATACCCTGATTTGGGGTGGGATATCCCAGAACTGATCCAAGAGTATGGTCTATCGTCCAACGTACTGTTTACCTATGTTTGTCCGGAGACCAAGAAACCATTTACGTCCCTGTTCAGGGGCGCCATGGCACAATCTCCCTACACAAACCGTTGGGGTTCTACACTTTCTAATGTGAAAAACGGGGCAAGCTATGAAGACTTGGCTAAGATCGTCAACACATTCGACCTATACGTTCAATATGCGAACTGTGAGGGGTTTGGGCTACCTCAAGTAGAGGCTGCCGCCTGTGCTGTGCCCGTTATGGGAACAGATTACTCCGCCATGGAGAGCGTATTGCGTAAGCTAAAAGGTTTCCCCATTAAACCTAAGGCATTTTATAAAGAGTTGGAGACAGGATGTATGCGGGCCGTTCCTGATAACGATCTCGCAGCTAAAATGTTTCAAGAGTTCTTCAACAACAGTGACGAAGAGCGAGCCCAAATCGGACGAGACACGCGTCTCCAGTTTGATATCCACTACCAGTGGAATCTTAGTGGCCTTAAGTGGGAAGACTACTTTGACAGTACTCCAATTACACCCATCGAACAGACATGGAAGTCCCCAGCAAGAATAGCTCAACCAGAAACCAAGCCAGAGCAACCTCCCAACGAAGTCGCCCACTCTGTTCTCGCAAAGTGGCTGATTAGTAAAGTATTACGTGAACCAGACAAGTTGAATTCCTATCTTGAGTCACGTCTTACGCGGGATTTGTTATACCGCAACACCACCAACATGACGGGTGGAATGTATTACAACGAATCGTCTGCCGCCTTTGAAGGGCAGAACCGTCACGAGTTTAACTTTGATATGGCATATTCTCACATGGCCGATCTGTGTAGCAGGCGCAATGTGTGGGAGCAGCGTAGGGTGGAGTTGATGGCTAATGTCTGACAATCATTCCAGCATCACTAGGGCCTTAGATGTGACAAAGCCTCAAAAGATATTGTCTGAAGTTTATAGTTGTGTTTGGGCTCCGGAGATGTTTCTCTCTTCGTTTAACAACAACATGATAATAATGACGAGCTGGTTTTCGGTGGCCTGTGCTACCGCCCACGCTAGAGGCCAAGAAGAGACATTAAACCGGCACATATCAGAGGGATGTTTTCGCCGTCGTGTTAGGTACGAACATGGCAAATAACATAACACAATATCACCTAGACATGGTATTTAGCACGCGTGCTGTACATAACCAAATATATAAGAAATATAGTTTCATACGTCACTCGTATAATCGTGAGAGATGCGACTACTGGCCGATCCCAGAGTTCCAAGCTGGCCCTATACATGACGACCACGATCTATTGATAAGCTACGCGGACGCAGAGGAAAAAAGGATTGGGGCCAATGCTACACACAACATCTGAAGACGTCTTAATAGGGCCGCTTAGAAACTACTACAGTTCTTCCACTACACACAGATTTATGCAGTCGTTTGATGTAGAGAGTATTGGTCGAAAGCTTAACGAAAGATATGCAGAGCAGTTTTTTGACTTAACGCAAGCACAATCGCGCACGTCCTTTAACATTCCCTACTTTGCCCATGAGGGCATATGTGATATAAATGGGCAATTAGCCAAGATATTAAGAAAACATATGGAACGAGGCAAAAGATAATGCTACATTTCGGTGAGCGGGACACGGCTCTCTCTAGATTGCAAATCTCAAGAATACTGAACAATCCCTTATCAACGAAGGCTAGGTTTATGCAATCTTTTGACGTAGAAGACATAGCCGGAAGACTACATGAAAAATATAGTGAGCAATTGTTTGATTCTCCTGTTGTGAAGGGGACGTCATTTAACATACCTCGATTCTCAACAGAAGGAATAAACCATCTGACTGGGCAACAAGCATCGGCGCTGACCACATACATAAGGGAGAGGCTGTTATGAGAATAGCAGGAGATACAGAGAGTCAATTGCTGTACGATAATCTTTGCTCGGTGCTTGACAAGAAAGTGCCACGTCAGATGTTAAGCGAGAGATACGCTACAATACAAAGCCCAGAAGACCAACTATACAACTACATAATGTTTTTACGTAACCCCTTTGATGATCTCAAAACACAAAGAAATGTTACACATCAAAACAGAATGCTGTCAAGGCATTATTATAGAAAAGTAATTGGAAAGAAATATTTGTGAAAGTCTTATACTTAGGACATATCAAAGAGGGGGGTGGATGGGCAGAGGCCGCCACCAACAACATACGTGCCATGGACGAAGCTGGAATAGATGTCGCCTATCGTGATATCAAGCTAACGGCCAGTGCGCCCCCTGTCCACCCCAAAGTATTGGAGTTGGAAAAGAAGAGCCTTGAGGGGTGTGACTACTGCATCCAGCATGTTCTCCCACATCACATGGTGGGCACAGACAACTTTAAGAAAAACATAGGGTTCGTGGAACTAGAGTCATCCAGCATTGAGTATCTTGGGTGGCTAGAATACCTAATGCAGATGGACGAAGTGTGGGTAGCCAACAACGACCTACAGGAATCGCTCACCAACGACGGCTTGCCCAGCGTAAAGACCGTAAATCACACACATGACATTGACAAGTATACCACTCCCTACAAAGAGCTTAAAATTCCACAGGCAGAGGGCACCTTTAAGTTTTACTTCATAGGGGATTTTAATGACAGAAAGAACTTAGCAGCCATCGTCAGGTGCTTTCATTCAGAGTTCGATATCTCTGAGCCAGTATCCCTAGTTATCAAGACCAACAAGTTTGGGCACAACGAGGGACAGGTCACAGCCCTTGTCAATCAAATGCTAACAGAAGTGAAGGGGCCACTGCGAATGTACCCCGACATTGCTATGTATAAAAAAGACATTGTCATCACTGGCAATATTCCAGAGGAAAACATCTATGCTTTACATCAGTACTGCGATTGCTTCATGGGCCCCTCTCATGGAGAAGCGTGGTCCTTGCCTGCTTTTGAGGCTATGGCTTTCGGCAACACCCCTATATGTACTCACTTCGGTGGCCCAAAGGACTTTATAGATGCGTACAACACAGACACAGGGTCATTGATCCCATGTGTAGAGACCGTGTGCGACTCCAAAGACTCCGCATTCCCAGACATGTTCACAGCACGCGAGTGTTGGATGACACCATCGGAGGCCGCCATTAAAAAACAGATGCGCTACTACTTCGAGAATCAAGACCCTAAAAAATACAAGATTGCCGGACTGACACGCGCCAAGGATTTCAGCTATCCAGTCATCGCAGAAAAGATCAAGGAGGCCCTAGTTGAATAATCAAGTCTTCAACATAATCAACAAAGCAGCCAGCGCCAAGAGCAAGTACAATATCCTCACGTTTGATACGCACGAGCGCTATCAGACACAGCTTGCGAAAACTGGACACGATTTTTATGCCTTTCGCTATGAGGGATGTAAAGAGTGGGACACCAACTTCGCCCCCAAGCCTAGCAATTATTATACTCTACCAAAAGAGTCTCTATTCGTTGGACTTCAGTTTGACTTTATTCTATCGCAGAGTAAGTTTGGTCAGATGCAGGCAGCACAGCAGATTCAAAACATCTTAAAGGTTCCCATCGTCTCTCTGGAGCATACCCTGCCCATAGACAGTTGGCCCGCTGGTCAGCTACAGGCATTCCAACAAATGTCTGGAGATATCAACGTATTCATTTCTGATTACTCGGCTAAGATCTGGGGAATCCACCCCCACAGGGTTATACATCACTCAGTAGACAGTGAGCTATTCGCCCCCAACAATCGCACCGATGAATACAATGTGTTAAGCGTAGTCAACGATTTTATCAATAGGGACTATTGCTGTAATTATTCTGGATTCCAACGCATAACAAAAGACTTGGCGGGAGTCAAGGTAGTGGGAGATACTAAGGGTTTGTCAGAACCAGCAGAGTCTCCAGAAGCGCTGGCTCAGGAGTACAACAAAGCCCTGTGCTTTTTAAACACTTCTACTGTTAGTCCAGTTCCAACCGCTCTATTGGAAGCTATGTCGTGCGGCGTGCCAGTGGTTAGTACGGCGACCTGCATGATACCAGATATTATACAGCATGGCGTCAACGGTTTTATCTCTAATGACGAAACAGAGCTGAGAGGCTATTTAGAGCAGCTACGCTCAGACGCTGGCCTACGAGAAGAGATGGGCAAGAATGCCCGCACAACAATTTTAAACCAGTTTTCTGAAGACAAGTTTGTCTCAGAATGGAACACAGTATTTAGCCAAGTATATGGAATAAGTCGATGAAAGTGAATTTTGTAAGAGTTGGTGAACCGCACATTGAAGGATATGTTAGAGCCGAAGCGTTGGGTGACCTTAACCAGTTTGCCAACAGTGAGTGCGATACCATATTTGCTAACAACATTCTTGACTCGTTTAGCTTGCATGGGGCATATGAGGCCATTAGCCTTATGCGGTCCAAACTACGCATGGGCGGCGCACTAGTAATTGGTGGGACTGACCTGCGACTGTTCTGCAAGAGTGTTATCAATGGCTCCATCAGTTCAGAAGATGGGTCACAGCTCGTTGCGAGCTGTGGAAGCATGCATGAATCTAATAAAGTAAAACATTACCTACAACAACTGGGGCTTGTGATTGACACGTCCTCCATACAGGGAACTCACTATGAATTCAAAGCCACAAGGCCAAACGGTTAAAACAAACTGCCGCAACTGTGTATTCGCCGAGTATGACGGCATCACGCAGGTTGGATGTAGTGCTGGCAGAATAGAGAAGTTTAAGTCAATGGATCTTGTCACAGAGGCAAGGGACGAAGACAAAGAATTCTTTTTGGTTAATCGCCTATGCAACTTCTTTCGTACGGAAGATTGGGAGTCTGAGGGAGACAAGCTACAACAAGTACGGGCAGACTGTCGCCCTTCGTTTGCGGTGATGATCTACGACCTTAAGCCTACTGAAAACAACACGGTGCTACAGACGTTAGATAGCCTGTTGAAGTCCAGCGCCTTAGATATGTACAAGGTAAGGATAGTGGTTTCGATGTACCATTCGGACGTCGAAGATACCACGCAGGTTATTTCTCGCATAAACCAACTAAACGAAAAGGACGTGCATGCAAAGCTGGTGGTTAATCACCCCGGACTAGAGAGAGAGGGCGTAGACTTCGCAGCCTTTAAACATGTCGCTGAGTGTAATTATGCGATCAAGCTTAACAACGACTCAACGTTCAATGACAACGTATTTCCAGACGTCAACAAGTCCCTGAACCACGATCTAGCACAAACCGTGTTCTTTGATTATGGCACTGGAATGTCTGTTATTCCCCTGTCTATTATCAAACAACAATATCTACACTACAAAAACTATGACAACCTAGAGGCAGATCTAAGGGTGGCAGCGATAGCACAGGGATCGCTACACATAATGGAAGAGTAAATGGCGCGTGATACCAAGGACTTCATAGTGAGCCCCCAATCTAAAAACGAAGGGGCTAGAGATGAATTTGTGTCGGTGATTCTCTTAGGCGAGAACCATGGATACAGAATGAAGTCTTACGGACCAACCTCACTGATTGATCTGGATGGGATAACATTATTGGAAAAACAGGTAAATGTCATCAAATCGGTCTTCCCAAAATTTGAAATTCTGTTATGCTCAGGGTTTGATTCTCAAAAGGTGGTGAACTTTGTAAAGGGGAGCCTGTCCCATATTAACATTAGGGTAATAGAGAACCAAATATATAACAACTCCAACTGTTGTGAAAGCCTTAGGCTTTGCCTCAACAATACGATGAACACTAGATTTATTGTCTGCAACGGGGAACTAATACTAAATGCCGAACAGCTAAGAAAGATAGACCTAAACGTTTGTTCTGTTCTAACACAGGAGTCCAACCCTAATCAAAACCTAGACGTTGGAGTAATACACAATAAAGGTAAGGTGGAGCATATGTCCATGGGCATTAAAGCCAGCCACTGGTCTGAGATCTTTGCACTGTCTGGCCCCAAGGCCATCAATGCTCTGAGAAACATTGTCACCCCACCAGAATACAAAAACAAGTTCGTCTTTGAGGCCATCAACGAATTGGTCAAGAAGCAAAAAATCGCCGTGATTAACTCATCAGACGTACCGCTATATAAAATCAACAACATTAAAACACTGAAAAGAGTCACCAATGAAACTGGTAATTGACAACTACTCCAGCCCCTTCAGTACTGAGCCCATGTACTTTAACACGTGCGTCCAAAGGGTGGGCGTCGAGTCCGTATTGTGGAATCAGTCACAGGTCGGCGTATATGATATGTTTGACACTCACAAACCAGACGTCTTCATTACCAGTATCAAGACTATCAGCAATGATATCATCAAGTACTTAGCTCAGAGCCCTAAGGTGGGAGTGGCCGTAAACACTACGGACGCCTCACAGGGAGAGGTTGATGCTCTGGCTAAAGTGTTACAGAGCAAAAACATTAACTGTTTATTCTTTTTCGACAACTCTCTTATAAAAAAGACACCACATATTATTGCTCCCACTCCTATCAAGATAGAAAGCATCTTCTATGGGTCAGACTTATTCCTAACCAGTGGACAGGACGTTCCCGGACCTCAGCTAGAGGCTGGCATCATTGCCATTGGCACAGAGGTTAGTCAGGGTTCCCTAGACCAAGCGTGCGAGCAATATAACACATATCACAAGCTGGTCGTTGGAGAGAAGACGGCGGCATATGATCTGTCTGTATCAGTCGTAGACTTGGTAGCCTTGTATCCTAAGTATGAGAGCATTGTCCTACTCAACCGTTACTACTCCGGTGTGTGTGGCCAAATCATGTTGGACGCCGTTCTAAGAAATGGGTTGGTTGAGACTCAGGTCATGGAACATGAGGCTCAAGGACTGCCCCAAATTGTGGACATAGTGGGCAACGTAGGCAAGAAATACACGTGCTTCCATAGCTCTAGCCGATTACTATCCAAGCTGGGTCTGAAGGACGAGAGCATCGCACTGGTCAAAGAGGCAAACAAAGTATGAAAATCCTAATACAGTTTCCAACACTGGGGCGCCCAGAGAAGTTCTTAAGCTGCATTAAGAAATATATTAGCATGTCGAGTGGCAAACACAAGCTAGTCTTCAATGTTAACTGTGACACAGACGACGCGTCGATGGAGAGAGTGTCCAATGATGTTATAGGAGTGGGGGCGGACCATAGCCACGTAATGGTTGTCTATAATCAAAATCCAAACAAGAGCAAGATCGATGCCATCAACGTCAACATTGACGCTGTGAAAAAGTGGGACATTGTGGTGTGTGCATCTGACGACATGATACCAAGCGCCACAGGTTGGGATGATTACATTGTGCGGGGCATGATGGAGAATTTTCCAGAGCTGGATGGCTGCGTACATTTTGACGATTCGCACACTGCGGACAAATTGATAACATTTTCTATATTGGGAAGACAGTTGTATCAGCATTTTGGTTATATCTACCATCCAGACTACAAGGCGCTATACTGCGACGATGAATTCACACAAGAGGTCAAGCGACTAAATAAGGTGGCCTACATAGATAAGGTGATCGTAAAACACGAACACTATGGCGAACAGGGGAACTCCAATACGGGCGACCTAGACTTCGCCGCCAAGAAAACACTGCACTACTCCGGTCGTGATCATCAGGTATTCAATGCTCGCGTCAAGCTGGGGTTCCCCAAGGAAAGAATAACCAATGACTAAAGCCTTATCTTCGATGGATTTTCGCCCATTCTCGCCAGCCAGCGTAATTCGCTTTGGCAACGATTTTGTGCCCTACCTAAACGACGACCATCCCAAGGCGGCATATGATGGCGACCCTACTCAAATAAAATTTGTGGCGCAGCCTCTACATGGGGCTGAGACCAACAAGGCTAACGGCGTTGTTACTATTCCCCTGATGATGACTGACGAATGGAAGATCGTATCACAGGACCACAAGATTGTATCACGACTAAGGAGAGTCAAAAAAAAGTACGACTATATGTTCGTTGGACAAACTGGATACACGGGGCGAGAGGTGTTTAGAGACCTTAAATTAGTAGGGCTATATTATTTTCACGAAACCAAGCCTATCTACGGGCTCGACCCAGACGCAAAAGCGGAAGAGTTAAAAAAATTCCTGTTCACCTTGGCTGAGGCAAGATTTGCATTCGCCCCACGTGGCATTGGTTCTAGTTCCTTTCGAGCTTATCAGGCTATGATGGTGGGGACCGTCCCAATCATTACGGGCATGAACGACTATCCGTTTGAAAGCGAAGCTAATTGGGACGCTATGAGCATTCGGGGACACATAAGAGACATACACACGCGGAGACAGGACAAGGGGGCCGGAGCAGCCGTCGTTCCTCCACGCGGCCTGATCGACGATAGTTACGATCTTAGCGAGGACGAATACAAAAACATGAGGGGGCGTGGGATGAGTTTTTGGGACAACTTCTGTGCGCATCACAACCTCTATGGACACCTGCAAAAAGTGCGGCGATCTCATGCGATGGCACAACCATCAAATAACGATTGGGGATTGGGGGCTGACTAAGTAGTGATCCTTGGTATTTTAGTTTTTGTAAGGTGACCAGAGCAATGGCTACCAATGTGAGAAAATATACAGACGTAAAACGGGAAGTAAGGCACGCAAAACTATGGAAACACTAGAAGACAAGTACAAACACTACTGCAATACCGTTTCCAAGTATGGGCACCCCATGTCCCTACAAAGTTTGGAGTGGTTATCCGCCTTTGTTCAACGCAACGACTTTAAGCGCGTAGCCGATTTTGGTAGCGGGTTTTCTTCTTTTGTGTTGAGGTCAACAGAAGGAAACTCACGCGACGTATTTTCATACGACACCGACGATGCGTGGCTAGGTAAAACCAAACAATATTTAGCCGATCAGGGATTCCTTGGCGGCGAGCTAATACACTACGGTCGAGACAAAATAGTGGCAGACCTAGACTTTATTATCTGGGATCTAGGCAACAAGGATTTTCGTAGTAAGGAATTCTTGGCTGTTGCGGATAAGTTTGGGGACGCCATCTGTTTGATCGACGACTGCCATGATCCTCGATACCTTAAGATGTGCCACGATCTCCGTGACAACGAAGGCTACTATATCAAAGAGCTGACCAAGATGAAGGACGAGTTTGGTCGCTATTGCACAGCCATCTCTACTGACAAGGATAAGATTGAGGCCATCTATGAATAAGGTGTGTATGATCAATGTGTTTTTTGGAGAGCTTCCGCACTGGTTCCACTACCTGCTGCTGTCTGCAAAGAACAATCCGGACATTGATTTTATCGTATTCAGCGATCAGGTCCGCACCGTCCGCTTTGACAATGTAGTTTTAATGCATACGGACAAAGAAGACTTTGAGGGTGGCGTAGGTGAAATGTTTGGTAAGCCAGACTTCAAGTTAGATCCAGTACGTAAGATATGTGACTTCAAGACGGCCTATGGCCAGATCTTTTACCGCATAACTCTACCATATGAGTTTTGGGGACATTACGACTTAGATGTGATTTTTGGAAACATTTCCAACTTCATAAGCGACGACGATTATGAGCGGTACGACATTATATCTGCCGATCCCAATAGGATGTGCGGCCCCTTTACCATGTACAGGACTAACAAATATATTGGGGCGTATGCCCTACACCATGACTGGGAAGATATACTGTTTAATCAACCTCCGGTGGCCTATGACGAAATAGGGATCTCAGAGGCCGTTAAAGAGCATGTGGACCCAAGCAAGGTTTTGTATGGAAGAGGCTCCAACGGGCTCCTGATGCAGAACTATGGCTCTCCACACCTCAGTCCTCCCCTAAGGGCGCCCGCCACATGGGATAATGGAACACTAACCATTGATGAGGACAGTCGTGAGACCATGATGATACACATGGGGTTCAAAAATGAGATGGTGCCAGTATTTGTTAATCAAGAAGAGCCAGACATTTCACAAGTGTCTAGGTTCCACATAACAACAGGAGGAATCGCCCTTGAGTAAGGTAGACCTTAATATATTCACCAATTGTACTGATGGGCGACAGATCGATGCGTATGATGTTTTACGGACCACGTTTTGGTCGTGGGCAGAGCAGTTTGGAACGAACAGCCTTAACAATGTCAACGTGTTTGTTGACCCTATGCCTATTTCTAGTAAGCTGGAGGACTACAGCAATCAACTTTGTCGCTTTTTTAAGAGCTGGTTACACAGAAAACACACAATGAGACTCTTTGTCACAGAGGGGTTGGCTGCTGGATATATTAAATCCACAGAGGTGTCAACAACGGACTACATTTTCCAACTAGAACATGACTGGTCGTTCAACCGTGACGTAATAATCCACAAACTGGATGATCTGATCCCAGCAATGGAAGCTGAGAAGATGGAACATCTTCGCTTTAACAAAAGACACAACACAGAGAAACCTTGGGAAACGCTGGAACAGGTCACCGTGGCTAACGTAACGTTTTGCAAGACCCCCATTAGGTCTAACAATCCCCACATCATCCACAGGCAGTCCTACCTAGATAAGTGGAACGGCCATATTGATCTGTCTAACAACCCCAAGCGTGCGGACGGCATAGAGAACAAACTAGTGGGGTCGGGCGGCTATATTTATGGGGGACTCAACTATCCACAACAAATCACCCACTTAAACGGAAGAGCGTAGCATGTCAGAAGGATATCACTCCAGCTTTGTAGAATACGTAGTAGAGAACTACGACGATAGTACGTGCATACTGGAGATTGGTGCGGGGCTCCATTCTACTAAGGTATTTGCAGAGAAATACAAGGTATACTCAGTAGAGTCCAAGCAGCAGTTCATTAACGCTTACCACGACAATTATATACATGTCCCACTGGACCTCGCAACGCAGTGGTACAAGCCTGATGTGCTACACGACGCCCTACCCGATGATTATGACTTGTTGATTTTGGATGGCCCTGAGGGCCTTTACAGGCCGCCCATGGTGCTACCAGACAAGATGGTCGTTAGATATGGTTTTTACACCATCTCTTGGCCGTTTATCAAGAAAGATGTCCCCATTATCGTGGACGACACCAATCGCCCACACCAAGAGCTTAAGGTGGTGGCGGCTCTCAAAGGCGAGGGCTACGAAATAGACATAAGAGAAGGCTTTACAGTTTGTACTCCCAGTAGAAAGACAGAAAATTGAAAGACGCCATTGACAGCTCACCGTATTTAAGCGGATATACCTACAGCACGTTTACGTCTCAAGCGATTGCTGATAAAAACGATACCAAATATATGAAGGCCCTCTCTCATGGGATAGATCCAGAGGCGGTCAATCCGGGAGATGTGCTATATGTCACCGGCGAACAGGTAGAAAACTTCTTTATTCATACGGCGCCCAAAATCAGGTGTCCTTTCTCTATGGTTACGGCCATGTGGGACGCGGGAGTAGATCAGGACTTAATGTCTCTGATGCCGGAACACTTGACACGATGGTTTACAATCAACGCCAACGTGCGACACCCCAAGATTACAGCCATTCCTTTAGGGCTAGGCAATAAGAACTGGGGATGGGATAACAACATCCAGTGCGATCCGGCCACCTACGACAAGTATCGCCCCTACGCCAAGACTCACAACGTGTTAGCATCCTTTTCTGTGCGGAACAAACATGGGGAAAGACTACAGTGTCTCAATGACGCCAAGAACAGGCTGGGGAACGACCTCACAGTCCGCGACTTTAATCCAGCCGACAGAAAAAGCGATAGTTTTGTAGACCAGTACTTTGAGGCAGCAGCCCACCATAAGATGGTAATATGTCCTTGGGGAGCTGGATATGACACCCACAGACTGTGGGAAACCATGTACTTGGGATCAATTCCGATTACTCGTGCGTGTGTAGCTTATAGGGAATTCGCAGACTACCCCATTATATTCCTAAATCACTGGCGCGATCTTAATTTGGACTATTTGCTAAAAGAGTACGACAAACAGTTGGAGAAACTGCAAACTGAGACTAGAATATATAGTAAGCACTGGAAGGAAGTTATTAGATGATGAAGATTTGCTTTGTAATCGTCACACACAATCGCCGCCCAGACTTTAATAATCTCATCTCTTCAATCGAAGACAATATAGATACGTTTGTCAAATATACATATTTTTGAATGTGCCTAGTGGAGAACTAATAGATGAATATAGATGAAGAAGAGATAATTGATGCAATCATGGGTACTAAACCAACCAAGAGTCATGATCTTGAAAGGAAGAGCGTGAATCCTAATGGTGAAACAACCTATCTGCTGTATGACGAAAAATATTATAAAATAGGGAGATCTAAAAATGTAAAAAAACGTATACAACAAATTAGTTGTCATAATCCATCTGTGACTTTAGTTATGAGTTCTGACAAGGTCGGTGAAAAATATTTACACAAAAAGTTTGCAAATGTTAGGCTATACTTGCCAAATGGTCGTAAATCCGAATGGTTTGATTTAACAGAAAAGCATTTAAAGATAATCAAAGCTGTTATGGAAGATGGTGAGTATGAGATAGGTGGAAATACATGCGGTGGAGGAATACAAGCAAAATTGCACGGCTTGCATTATTACAGTAAGCTTGTTGAAAGTAACGAAAAGTGGAAAATTATATTTGGTAAACACAAGAGTAGAAGATTAACATCTATGCAAAGTCCAGAAGATATCGAATATTGTAGAAATTACATAAGAGCATATAGATATAGAGAGGCATGGGCTAGAAATTACACATCTTCAAGAACATTTAGCAGGTTTCAATGGTGGGTAGGTAGGATCAATAGCGGAAGTGCTTCAATTTCTTCAGAGGATGATTTATGAAACTAATCACAATATTTAACTATCCAGATGATCCTAATTATACTCTGCTCTGCCGATGGTGGCTACAGCAGGCAAAGCTGCATAAGGGCGATTTGGATCTAGAGGTTTGGCACGAGGGCCCCATTTATGTTGAAGATCCAGACGTAAAATTTGTGAAGAAAGAACGGTTCGACATAGGGGGCGTCCTACCAGAACACATGGTAGACGAGAAGTCCTCACACAACATTGGGTTCAAACTATATAACCTCTGTCAAGAGACAGAGCCCTTTATCTTTATCGACGCTGACGCCATCCTGCTCAGTCCCATCGACCCATTGGTTCTTGCCTCTGCGGACAAAGAGTTCATCGCAGTGGACCACCAAAACATTCCCGGTCACACTGACTTTATATCATTCAAATTTTTAAACAGCGGCGTCCAAGTGGTGGGCGATCCTACCATATTAGACTTCGACGACATAATGTTAATGCTAAAACAAAAGGGGAAGTTTGCCTGTCCCGGAACAGATCAGGCCGCCCTCTTTATGTTTTTCGCGTATGCTGGCTATGACTACCATCATCCAGAAGTGGGCTACGGTTGGAATAGCTGTGCCCAATACACCAAGATGGAACGCCGCCAAGCTTTCTGTCGTGGCCTAGAAGAAGAATACCCCGTTCATATCAATCACTACTGGTACAAGTTCAAGCCTTGGACCATCAACTGTGAGTTATTTAATAACTTCAAGGAAAAGATCGAAAATGAGAGTATTGCTGACAGGTAGTAGCGGCTTCTTAGGAAAAAACCTATTGCCAGTCTTACGGAAAGACAGTCGTATCACAGAGGTACTTACTATCCGATCCAGATCTACTGACCTTAGAAATCAACGACAGTGTGATGACCTGTTTTTGACTACAAGGCCCGATGCCGTCATACACGCGGCTGGAAACGTAGGGGGAATCGGAGCCAACCAAAACAATCCAGCAGGCTTTATGTATGACAACCTAATTATGGGGACGAACGTTATAGATGCGGCCCTCAGATCTGGTATCAACGAAAAATTTGTAATGCTGGGCACCGTATGTGCCTACCCTAAGCACGCCAATATTCCCTTCAAAGAAGACGAGATTTGGGACGGCTATCCAGAGGAAACAAACGCGCCCTACGGCATCGCCAAGAAAGCCCTGATGCAGCTCGTCATGTCGTATGAAAAGCAGCATGGATTCAAAGGTGTCAACCTTGTGCCGGTCAACATGTATGGCCCACATGACCACTTCAATATGATTTCCAGCCACGTTATCCCCGCCCTTGTTGTTAAAATCCACAGGGCTATGGACCAAGACCACAAAACCATTACCCTGTGGGGAACGGGCAAGGCTTCACGAGAGTTCCTATATGCCCCCGACTGCGCTAGGGCTATCCAAAGCGCCCTCTTTACAGATGTCTCAGCGGAACCTATCAACTTGGGCACCGGACAAGAGATCACAATCGCCGCCCTTGTGGAGATGATTGCTGATATCATGGGATATGATGGAAAGATCGAGTACAACACATCAATGCCAGACGGACAACCGCGCCGCTGCTTGGATGTAACGAGAGCAGAAGAGAGACTAGACTTTAAGGCTACCACGTCTTTACGAGACGGCCTTGTTAAAACCGTTGCTTGGTGGAGAGAAAATAGATGACATGTAAAATACAACCAACCATATCTAAAGTTCTCGGCGAACAGTACCTACGAATGCTGACGAACGACCATCCTTACAGACGAAGCCAACATGGAGGGTGGCAGGTAGAAGAGTATTTCAGCGACGCTTTAAACATAGACCACGATATTCTAGATACCCACATTCATAGTTTTACCGCTGTGTCAAACCTAGAACAGCATCTGGTTGGGCATCGTAATCTCGGAGACAATGACCACGACGAAGAACGAAGGCAATCAAACTTAAACTAAAACTTAAATAAGGAGAAATGGTGAGCAACTTAGGGGTCTATGTGGATTCTCTTCAAAACAGCGAGAGAACACAGTGCTTGTACGCCGCACTTAATCAGGCGATCAACGATGGGCTAGTAGACGACGTTAGTTTATTCTACAACAATGTGGGACGTAACGACGACGTGGCAAAATTTGGCCTATTCAATTCTACCGACCTGTGGGCTTTCACAGGCAACCTGCTAGTAACTGATCTATCTAACATAGGTTTCGTCAAAAAAGTGGTCAATAACTTTGACTCCTATTATTTTATGGATGACGTAAACGACAATGTGATCGATTTAATCTTCGCAGCAAACGATGTTAAGGTATTGGCCAAGACACAACAGCAGGCCGACTATTTCCATAGAACTACGGGTCGAACAGTAGAGGCCGTAGTGGGAGATTGTGACATCAAACAAATTCTGGAGGCAGTAAAATGAATACAGAGACAGTAATCAAAATGTATAATGACGATGAAATGAGCGTACATCAAATCGCCAAGAAGTTTAATACCTATCCCAATAAAATCCGGCGACTATTAAAACATTGTGGAGTCACATTACGAACTCGCAGTGAAACACAGAAGCTGGCACTGGAAAATGGTTCTGCTACTCATCCCACAGAGGGGCGATCTCGTAGCTACGAAGAACGATTAAAGATTAGTCAGAAGATGGTCTCATACTGGGGCGACATGGATGACGATCAAAGACAGGTGAGGGCAGACCAAGCTAAAGAGAATTGGAATGCTTTGACCTCAGAGAAGAAACATGAAATGCGCGAGCTGGCAACGGCTGCGCTAAAGGCCGCATCTAAGGGCGGGTCTAAGTTTGAGAATTTTGTAAAGCGTCAGATCTCCGATGCTGGGTACGATGTAGAGGCCCATAAAAAAGATCTAATTTTTAACGAAAAACTCGAAATAGACTTGTATATTAAGGAGCTGCGGACTATAATAGAAGTAGACGGGCCTTCGCATTTCTATCCAGTCTGGGGCGAAGCCAAACTACAAAAGCAAATTCGTGCGGACCATGACAAGAATGGTTTGATCTTGACGCAAGGGTTTGTTGTTATCAGAGTTCAGGCGATGAAGGATTCCCTATCTATCGCTGAACAGGACACCTTGGTTCAATCTCTACTCTCCGTTCTGGAGAACATTAAAACAAAATTTCCCGACCGCCCTAACCGTTACATAGAAGTAAGCTTATGATAGATGATGATGACGACTTATTCGATGACACAACCCTTTCTTCGCCGTCTAATACTCTCACCGGCACAAAAAATCAAATCGCAATTGAAATGCCTCCCATTGGTAGCGTCGACTGGAACGACAAGGTTATGTCCTTGTTTGAAGAAGACGAGCTGGTGGACGGTAGGCCGGTTGTACACGGATTGAAACGTGTTGCCGAACTGCTGTTTGGCGAGATTGTTCTTAGTGGGCCGGTGCAGGTCTTTCCCCCACAAACTGATGCTCACGTAGGTCGAGCGACCGTTGTATATCGTGTCAGGTTTGATTCTGGGAGAGAGTTCTCAGAGGTTGCTGACTGTTGGGAACAGAATACGGATGACGCCTTTTGTGCGTTCGCCACTGCTACCGCCAGTACGAGAGCCTTGGGACGAGCCCTACGACAAGCCCTGCGTATCAGAACTGTCGCAGCAGAAGAGATGACCAAAAAAGACACGGCGGCGTTTGTGAAAAGCACTCCCAAACCCGTAACCGCCACTACTGGCGAATATGATGATAAGGCGCGAATGACAGACAAGCAGTCTAAGTTCTTAGCGGCTAAATGCAAACAAGTAGACGTGAACGTTTCGCGTCTATTTCAGGATGTGTTCGACACTGATCCTAAGAGGCTCATCAAGAAGTCTGTGGCGAGTGACGCCATCGACAAGGTGAATACCTATCAGCAAGACCCATCTACAATCCCGAAGAGTATCCTTGGATACAAAGAAAATTGGAGTAACGCAGAATGAAGCTACAGTACACAACGAACAATGGCCGCATCACAGTCGGATTCGAGGCCGACACTCAGACCGCTATGTTTGCTGATATCGCAAGATTTCAGGAAGTATTCGCTGAGAGCAAGTGTGGCAAATGTGGCAGTGAAAATTTGATCTTCACAACACGGACCATTGATGACAACACGTATTACGAGCTGCGATGTGCAGACTGTGGTGCTAAGTTGCAGTACGGCGCACACAAAGTTGGGGGCGGACTGTTTCCCAAGCGCAAAGAAGACGGTGAATGGCTCCCCGACAAGGGCTGGGTCAAATGGAACGCCGAAAAGAAATGTAACGAGTAGGTGGTGTTTGCGACCAGAGGGGCCTCACGGCCCCTCTTTTCGTTTTAATATTAAGGGGAAAAATGAAGAACTCAATAACTAAGATGGCATTGCTAGTGTTATGCTTAACTGTCGGATGCGGAGACGGAGGACAGAGAGCAGGCGAGAATGACCTGCAATACATCAAAAGGCTACGTACTGATAGAAAAGCGTACGAAGCCGAGAACAGACGAATTGAAAGATACATAGAAAGTCAATAACATGGAGCTTAATTAAATGGATAGAATTACTGTCACTTTTGTATATCTGCTGGTATTCTTATCCAGCTCTCTTGGTATCGCGGATTCCCATAAGAATAAGGGAACTGAGAGGCAGTATCAGGAGTACGCCAATAAAGAGCTTAAGGGAGTGGTAGAGAAACGTCTCAAAGACAATACAAGGGTAGACATATTTGTTGAAGGCGAGTATGCTATTGAGGTTGACTTTGCTAAGAAATGGTATGAGGCCATAGGTCAGGCATCCCACTATAGCTTACTGACCAAAACTCCGCCCGCCGTCTTACTTATTATACAGACGGACGATGACATGAAATACCTTAAGAGATGTCAGAGAGTGTGTAATTGTATGTATATGCTGGTGGATCATCGGCCCTTTAGATATGAGGTGTTCCATCTGGACGACAGGGACGGTTATATTTCTAGACAGTTTAACAAAAAAGCCCCCAAGTAGGGGGCTTAGTTGCAAATCGGGACATAGAAAGCTAAGTGTTAAATTTTATAAGTATTCGCACGTCACATACAATGCAACGTCCGTTTTGGAGCCGATACTATCAGGGGAAATTGAGAGCCCCATGTACCAGTCATGACGCAGGCTCTCGTGAGCCGATCCCTCTGTGGTAGCCACATTCGTTTTAGCAGAGTCACTAGCTACGCCGTTGGTCCCACTAATGCCGGGAGACGACGTAAGGGTGACGTCAAACATTGCTTCGTTTGAGTCATATTCTTGCCATCCGTGATTAGATTCACCACGGTGAGCCAGAGCGTCCCCAGTGGCCGCTGTGCCGCCCGGATGTCGCACTTCATACAACAGAGTGGTTACGCCACTAGCGTGCTGTGTGATGTCATTACGGTCGAATACACGGGCCTTGGCCGCCTGTACTCTAACTGCCGACGTGTGAGTAAATCGCACGTTGAGCGGAGCGTAATAATTAGGCATCGCCTCATTATCAATCTCAGACCCGCCGTTCTGCGATACACCACTAATTGACATATATTTTGTGTTATTGAGCTTAAGGCCAGAGGCCGTCCCATTGGCGTTGGTTACGTATGTGGTATCTTGCTTTTCGCCCACAGGGATTGAAATCGCAAATCCAGCACCATACATTCCCAGCCCCGATCCCACGCTATGTGCAATCAGATCTGGTTCGCCAGTAGCGGCGATACTTACATTATTAGCGTAAAACTTGAGGTCAGCCATTAAAATTCTCCTTGGAATTGATGTTTTCTATGTTATTATACACAATATCGCTATGTAAGCGTCATTTCTAACCGGACCATTTGCTCGTCTGCGCTTGGAGCGGTAGAAGAGCTATTGTTGGAATCTGCGAAACTGTGTGAGATATCGTTGTGGAAGTGAAAATACACGTCATACAGCCTATTGCTGCTAGCATTTTCTATTGTAGCGGTTTGAGTTCTGTTTTCGTCTAAAACTGGATCATGTTCTCCACCAGCATTGCTTGAGACTGGAGGGTTGGGAGTTAGTTGGATTGGTCCAGATACAGCTTCCTGTGGAGCCTCGTCTGTTAATGAGGGAGAATACACTACCATTCCTTTGACAATATATCCCTTAAAGTCACTACCCGCCGCAACAGTGGGTACTATTTCCACATTAGAAGTTGTCTGACCATTCAGAATATCGTCGTACTTTAAAAAGTCGTCAGGAGAGTAATCACGACCAGCGGAACTTACCGTAAAAGAAGTGATAGGCCCCGGAGTTCCGCCTGCCGTATGAGCTATGAGAATTATGTCAAACCCCGATCCACCAGACGCTGTAAAAGTGTCGCCATCGCCGTAATTAGTGCCAGCGTTGATAACCATAATGTCGGCATCGACCGCAGTCTCTGTGCTAGTGTCTGAAGCCACGTGAGTAACAGTATTGGAAGTAATCCCTATAGTGTTCTTGATGTAAGGATATGGCAACAACTTGCCTCTGCGCTGCACACCGTCTTCACTAGTCCCAGACACCGTGCTAGAGTCTGGAATATTCCAGTCGTCTTTATCTCTTAAGGGGGCACCATTAAATATAACAGTAAGAATATCTACGTTAGTTTTATCAGTCTGCGAAGACGAATAAAATCCATGAGTTCCATCGTGTCCCATCCATGTCGGAATCCTAATGTCTACATCAGACCCCGCTTGATCTACTCCGTAGGTTCCTGTTGGATATGGAAATGTTCCAATTGGTCCTCCAGAATAGGTGTCGCTGTCGGATCTCAAGGTTCCATTGTCGTACCACGCTGTTTCAATTGGTGTGTCTGCTTGGCCTGCCCCATAGTTAAAATGGTGAACCGCAAAGAAACGGTGATCATAAACAGTAAGTTCTCTAGGCCACGATTGAAAAATTCTAGCATATAGCTGTGTAGTGCTTACGTCCTTATAGTCGTTACTGCCTCCACCCCAACTAGGATAGAATGCGTTTACAGCGTAGGTACTGGCCATGCCAATATAGCACTCTGTGTCAAACTGAATAGAGGTATTGGCCTTGACCGTACAAACAGCTCCAATCACGCCAATAGCAGAAGCTGGCAAAGAATTAGTCCATGCGCTATCCCAGTAATATGACGGAAACTTAGCTGTTCCTCTGAATGCTGTGTTTTTAAATCCAGCGGGCATATGTTCGGCGTCGTTATAGCCGTACCTCAGGCTTCTTTTAGACGGCGATTCGTATTGATTAGTTGATCCGGCTACCTGTCCTGCTAGCCCATTGTTTCTAGCAAGTACGACGTTACTGATAGGGCTGCTTGCATCGTCTACCCACTCCCACGCTGTAGCGCCAAACTCTCCACGCTTGCCACCTATCCCACCAGCCGGATTAGTAGTGCTAATGTCTGTGTGTTCAAAAGCCGCATAAGTCTCAGTCTTAAGAGGTCTGAACTCTATCTTATTGGAATTCTGGGGAGCTAGGTCGAATAAAGAAGAGGATCTATCTGTTAAATCGTTGTTATTTTCTATGTACATCCAAGCATAGGGTCCAGTCGCAGAAAGGCCTGCGCCTACTTCCGTAGACTCAAAGTAATTATTACATGAAGTTTGCAATGTCTGTGATGTCGTTGTGGTAGTTACTGAGAATTGGTCGGTGATATTAACTATGTTAGAAATTGGTCTGCCGTTATCTCCGTTTGGCGAAGCGTTAAGAGCAATGTCTGCTGGTAAGTGTTTTAAATTACTATTGTCAGCAACAAACATTCCACCCGCAGCCCCCAATGCCTTATTGACGTTCGAGTTGGCAAACAGATCATCTCCAACAACACTTGAGAAAAACAACCCATTGCTATCGTCTGTAAATTGAGGCACAATATTATTAGCTGACAGTGCTTTATATTTACTATATTTTGTTGATCCGTCATATCCATCTGGGAATACACAACCAAAGAAAGGAGCAGAGTGTGTGCCTAATACGCCCTTGCCTGCTTGGTCTATGGCCGTCTCATCTGCTCGCAGCGCGAACTGAGTTTGAGCGAGAGCGTTACCGGCGACACGGTTTCCCCCAATAGTTGGCCCCATAAAGTCCCAAGATGTAACCTGATAATATCCACATGTGCTACGATTAGATTGAGGGATGATTGTGTCAACAGTGGGGTCATTGTAATATAGGGCATAGAATGACGCTTCATAATCTGAGTAACTAAACTGTTTGAACGTAGTGTTGCCATCTGAAATATCTCTAAAGAAATACTCAGTGTTAGTCATCAAGTAGGTAAAGTCCCACCCGCCCTCTACGCCAGTGTCTAGATCGCTTTCCGTAGGGTCTCCAAACGCAGACGGTATCCACACACCATGTATGTAGTTCAAAACAGCCACGTCTCCCTTAGCCCATGTGCGGTTGGCGATATTGACAATGGGGACGGTTTGCTTCTTTTCGTCTTTACGACAGCCTTTAGCTGATTTGTAGTTAGGAGCCCACTGCATGGGATTTCCGTTTTGTACATAGATAGGCATAGCTAGACCAGTAGCGGGAGCCGTATAGTTCGCATTGGTAGATTCTACTAGTTCAGAGACCTTAGCGTTGAAGACAGCGTCTACGTTAGGATGGGTACACGCTTCAATATCTGTGAGGATACGTGCCACGATCTGAGTCGTACCAGACTCCCAAAAACCTGAAGTCTCATCGAACGTAGTTCTAAGCTTGGCACCAACTTTTCCAGCCGTAGATCCAGCCGATGCATGTTCAAACTCGCCGTTTACCTTGCTACCATTATTGTATGTAATTCCTAGTGCGTCTATGGGCGATCCCACAATAGTGAAATCAGACATAGCAATCTTACGTGCGTTTTGTCTGGGTTTCTGTTCGTCAAACAGATACATCTTAAAAGTGACAGCAGAATATTTGATAGCTTGTGATTTAGAGTTGACATTAAAAACGAAGGGGATGGTTTTAGTCCACGTAACGCATTTTTCTGTAGACGACTTAACATCTCTAACGAACTCAGAGCGCGCCTTGACGGTAGTACTCCATTTAGTCTCATCTAGCTCTACAGTTTTTTGAATTCGTATCTGATTGTTGGCTTCGATGATACGTAGAACGCTATCGTTGCCGTTGTACGAGCTAATCGTTCCAGTGTGATTGGCCGCCGTTGTGAGGTCTTTTGTTGTTTGATATTTCTGATATGTGGTCCAGCCTAGGTTGGATACAGTATATGGATTCTCTCCATCCGCGTCTTTAAAGCTCCAGTTGTTGAGAGACGTGTCGCTATGGGTTACATTTTTATATTCTGTGTACTTCTTAGTATTGGCACGCCATCCTGTAAAGTGGGCATAGTCAGTACGTTTGTCACTAGCTCCAAAAAACAAGGCCGCCACACCGCCGTTGGTTATGTTGATCAGATTGCGTTTAGGATAGCTGCCGTCGCCTAGACGAGTATCCCACCACTCTTGGAAGACGCCCGTCGTAAAGGAGCCTAAACCGATTTCGATCATCCAAGGATCGTCTGTGGTTATGATGTGAAAGTCTTTGTCAGTATCGCCGTAGCTAGTGCCAGCAAATACATCAGATAGAAATCTACTTGTAGCCATGTTTAAAGTCCTTAAGTTTCCGGGGTATACTCGTCAAAGCCAATGCCAAATATACGTTCCTGTGTCGCCTTGGTGTGGTTGTAATTCATAGCTGGGAAATATGCTGTATCTCCGGGGGTTTCATTGTATCCTTCGAATGGTAGCGAGCCTCCCGCAAGACCCTGATATGCTACGTCTGGATCTAAAGACTCGGACATTGCCTCTTCCATATATCCGGGACTTTGAAGAGAACTGCCATACTCTACGCTGCTAATGCTTACGCTTTTCCCTCCGGGGTTTAAATTTTTGAGAGTGTTAGTATTCCTCTTGGCCGATAGCACAAGATTGTTATAAACCGTCTCGCCTCGTTCTAAAGAACTTCGATACTGCGAGCTTGCTCTTGCTGTGTTGATAACCTCACTATATTTGTCTACCGATAAGTTTGACTGAGCGTTCAACACTATGCCTTTGCGAGCCAAGTCGTTTGAGATGTCTATTGTCTTTTGTCGCTCACGAACAATCTTGCTAATGGCTTCTTCTTTTTGTTTTTGTAGCTTACCAAACCGCGAGGTATAGAGATCCATCTTAACTGTGGTGCTAATCTTCTGATCGATATTGACAGAGATAGATGTGACCAATGGGCCGCCGTCCAGTAAAGCCTTAGCCAGTGAGATTCCCGTGGGGATCTCCGGCATAACAAAACCGCCGCGTTCTGAAAATAGTAATAAAGAGTTAGAGAACTGGGCCTTGAGGGCGCCCGCTTCGTCCATAAGCTGATAGCCAGCGTAGTTCCAAGGGGCGAGACTTTCATCCTTAACGAACTCTACCTTACCTCCAATATTGCTATATCTAACCCGCGTGTCGCCAGAGTAATTGGGAACAAATGAAGACAGCCAAGGGCCATAACATCGCTCGTTAGAACGTAGAGGTAGCGCTACTATGTCTGGATAAACAGGAGATGGCGCTGTAAACGATAGACTACCTTCTGGCAAGTCCAAGGCCAAGCCTTGCAACGTGTTACGTTGGGCTGTGGCAGCATCGCCGAAGTCTTTAGTGGTTAGCTTGTCCAAATCGAGAGATTTGTCTGCGTTAGTGATGGGGACGGGAGAATCGAATCCGGCCACATTTTTAACTACGTCTGCTGTGAGCAGATTATAGAATTTGGGTGCGTTAAATGCCTTGTATGGCCCATCTAAATAACGGCTGTCTACGCTAGGCGTAACGCGTCCGGGAACCTTGATGATGGCATATACAAATCGCTCATCTAGATTCTCAGTTTGTGTTTCTACTAGATTGGCTTTTAAGTCTGCGTCTTCTCGTCGCAAGAAGTCTTGGTTGTTTACTGTTGTTCCATCAGGACCACCAGCGTCGTAGCCGCCAAAGGCATTGTGAGGGACTTTAAAGATAGGGAGAGCATATTCTTGGGCCGGTACGTAAGTAATACATCCATCCTTATCCTTAACCTCTACTATGTCTAAGGAAGCAAAGTTGGGGACGAACTCATAGTTTCTGGCCCACACGGTGGTGGACTTGCTAACTATGCGGGGAGGCATATAAAATCGAGGCTCAACAGAACATTTAACAAAGGCTGTTGATTCTTCTGTGGTGTTTCCAAAGAAGCTGCTTTTTAGTCGCTCCGAAATCTGATCCAGTACTACGGACTTGTCTGGATTTAGGTTATTGAGCTGTTCCATCACATCGGGCACGAAACCTTCGTCAGTTAAAACCTGTTGTGTTATACTGTCCTTAGACACCCCTTTGAAGTCTAGATACTGGCTGTGATTATATCTTACATAACATGAGATGCGTCCATTATCAGCAACGAAATTGGTTAGGTCTCTAGGAGTGAGCGATTGTCGTGGTCCCGGTGGTAGCTGTGAGTCTGTCAGCGAGATAGACTCGATCAGAGACAAGTTGCGGTTATATAGAGCATAGTTAAAGAACCCGCCCTGATTGTCCGGAGTGTAGTTAAATTCCCACCGTTCTGAAATAGGATTGAAGTTACCCTTAGCGGCGCCGTGTTTATAGCTAGACAGCGAGCTAGATGTGTTGTTAATTGACAGGTATGACGCGTAAGGGTCATTAGATTTTTGCTCTCTAATGGCTGACAGAGTTACATTGAATTCCGCACTGTCAGCATAGGCCACATCAGAGCTAATAGGCAAGGGCTTAAAGCCAAAAGGCCCGCTAGCTATCTCCATCACGTTGGTATTACCACCTTCCAAGGTGATGTTTTCACTGTAGTTTACGTTACAGGCAGTTGGGATCTTAACTAGGAACTGTTTGCCAAGATATGTGTCGGCCACGTCCTTAACGAAATCATATACCTTGCGGGCGTTCTTAAGATATTCACGTGCGATCCCCGGAAGCATTTTACGCAAGGCTTTTTGATCTGGCCTGTTTGTAAAATTCTTGAGAGCTGCCACCTGTGCTGGGCTATTCTTTATAAAAGCCTCTATTGTTGCTATCTGATCGTATGCTGCTTGGATGGCTGCGCTGTTTTTACTAGTGCCGTCACGCTTAGTTTCTAATTGTGCTGCAATTGACTTTTTATTGATCTTGATGAAGTGATTGGCGTCTTTTGCTGTTTCTTCGATACGCTCTGTGTTAGTAATTATACTGGTATAAGAACTAGCAACGGCAGCAAGACCTGCTTCTGGAATACCAATCTTTTCTGCCCGCTTGTAATAGAGGGGGTAGCCATATGGGGGAGAGCAGGGGCTGGCTGGATATCCATCGTCGCCCATGCGGTCCTTGTCTGAATTAAATACGCATCGTGGTACACTCACACCAAAGTCTCTGCCTGCCAAATCTTTAGCAGCGAGAACATCCTTGTCTTCGTCGCTGAGCCCAGCAATAGGGTCCGTAACTGAAGATGCAAGGCTGCTAAGGAATTCTTGGTTCTCACCCAACTCTTGGATATAGGTTTCATCGTACAGGAGTAAAAAGTTTCGCCACTTGTCATACGAAACAGAAGCGGCTCGCAGTTCCATCTCTGTTGCTATGTAATAGTTGCCTACCCCATTTGCATCAAGGCTTGACGCGTCCAGCATGATTTGTTGGTAGGCTCCAAACCCTCTAGGAATCGTAACAGCCTCTTTTCCTAAGAAACCATAGAAAGGAAGGATCTGCTGTTGTAACATAGTGTCGAGAGACCACTGATCCTTTTGCAATAGCTCGTAATCATTGGTTTGACCATTTTCTAGCTTACGCATTTCTAAGTTATCGCGGTCTTTATTGTTATTGAAATAGTACATCTCTACTTCTTGTCCGCCCACGACGAACTTGTCAGTAGTGACGTTGGATAATTCGTATCCAACATCTTGGTTCTCTACGTCTATTCCTCTAGCCGATAGGTTGTCAAGATATGTTTTGATAGCGCCGTACTCTGGCTGAACGGACTTATCGATCATATCAATGCGGATGATGCCAGCAATAACGTCGCTGTAGTTTCCGTTGTTGATTGTATAGTCGTTCTTGTCGAATAGCCACGAGCAAGCAGGGTGGTCTATAACGGGGAGCAGAGTAACAATTAGGTCATGACTAATGATGTCAGCCAGCTCTTGAACATAGGACAGAATATCTAGCTGATCGAAATCAAGAAAGTACATGTCTGGAATATTCTCAAATGGAATCCCAGTAAAGTCTATGACGTACTTGTATCCACGGAAGTCGATAACTCCACCAAAACCATTGGCTTTATATTCGTCCGGCAGCGACCCCTCGTATTCTAACAAGGTGTTGAGAGCTTGGTTGATTCTATATAGTGGCATTCCCTTATCAGACTGACGCGCAAAACCACGCCCAGTAATGGGGAAGGTTGGGGGGTAGTTAGAAATATTGAAGCCAGAGTGAGTGAAGTTATAGACGTCGATACCATAGTTAGAAATATTGCCAGCGTTGGTTTCCCCAACGTATCTGATATTCCCATTGGTGTCTACACGTTTTCTCAATACGCTCTTATCTGTGCTACCGCCCTCTAGGTCTGCCAGTAGGGCGTCGCTAGGGTCGTACTCCAAAAATCCAAATACATTGAATAGGTTTTTGTTGTTGTAGGTTGTACCGGCGTAGTTCTTAAGAATAATAGTGGCATTAGATAAGATTTCACGCGGGTCTTGCACAGAGACTGAATAGAGGGGGTTGCCTCCCGGACCTCTATTTTGAGTAAACGATTGTAAGATCCCACCAAACACAAACTGGTGATTGTCAGAAGTGTTGGTTGTATAGCCATAGGTATCATCAAAGGTTTGTCTCCAAGCCTCTTCAGTTGTGGCACCCTCAGCACCAAACTTAAAGAACACGGGCGCCCCAGCAACTGGTGGGAGAAATGTGTCCTTAATGCCACCATGGTATGGGTCGTTCCCGCGCCCCAAGCCTGTGCGATCATTAGCAAAGTATTCGTCGTTGACCAACTCAGTCGTTAGCGATGAGGTCGTATCTCCAAATCCAGCGTTGCAACTAAAGCTACGGATGGACGCACCTAAAAACGTCTGCTGTTTAAAGCCTTCAACGTCACTAGTATCTCTTACAGATATGGAATGGTTTCTTCCCTCTGGGATAACAAAGCTATCTTCCCATCCGGGACCAACTCCACCTGAGCTTGGCACGATTGAATATTCTTGAGACATTTTAAATCCTTAGAAATACACGTCATAAACGACAGAGACCGTGTAGTCTGAAACGAACGGTATGGCTACCGCTTCCGATGTATTGATTTTAGTAGGTGTGTTTTTTGAATAATGGTGAATATAAGGGTTGAAGAGAGTGAAGTCGTTGATGCCGCTAAGTTGTGAAGCTGGGCCGTTGGAGAATATGCCAGATAGGCCATCATAAGCCAAGAAGCCACTGCGCTCTGCAACCACTAGGGCTGTGTCAGGACCATAGGTTCTAAATATACCAGAGTCATCCCAGTACCCATCAGTAAATGTAGGATTGGGAAAGGACACATTGATACCAGAGCCGTTTTGATCATAAGCCTGTGACGAGTCAAAGAAACCCGCTTCGCCAGACGGAAGTAACATTCCGCTTGGTAGGGCTTTCTGTGCGTCAGTTAGTGGTACGTGCGGAGTGGTCATTATTTATCTAGCTCATAAGTGAACGACATGTTTAAGCTGTAAGAACCTTCACGCGGAGTCCAGCTTTCCACTGGGGCGTTTACGAAATACTTTCGGACTCCGGGTTCACCGGATGGGCTTAGCTCTTGTATTAAGCTGGCGATCTGTGTCGCAGTTGGCTCTACAACGCTAGGCTTCTTTAAAAGTAGGGTACTTCGCGTATTCCCGTACGGAACGTTGGTATAATCTACGACGAGGTTAACAGATAAATCACGCTTGTATTCTGTCCGTCCGCCGATGTATTGTAATATGGGGCCCTGCGCCCTGCCCAGTACTGGGATTATTGCAAACACGTCGCCCGGATAAGTGTCGGTGATCACGATAGATTCGGCCAATACACCAGATATGATGTTGGTTGGTCTATTGTCGAATTGTAGGCTATATGTCACATCGCCATTAAAGGAGTTGGTCCCCAAAGTAATGGACTTAGGTTGAGAGTTAAGCTGGACGGCCACGATGTTGTTAGCGCGTTTGTAGATGTCTGATCCAACACCAAACTGACCACTGTTACTTACTACGTTGTATTTTGAGAGGGCGTTGTCATAAGCAGAGCGAGCCGTGTTATCAGAAGTAAAGCCGCTGGGCGGAATCTGAGTCAGCCCCTTGATATTACCATTGATAGATACGCCCACATATGGATTGTCGACATTGTTAGAGATCGACATATCATAGTTTTCGTAAGCTGTCCCGCTAGCCAATAACCACGTCTCAGTTACGCTGTAGCTACCAGCAGATTCGCTCATCTGCTCAGTACGAACATGGTTAAATCCACCATAGGCATTTACTAAGCTAATTGTCCCACTACCAATGCTACCCATTACGTTGGGGTAATCAGTAACATCGTTGGACAGTCGCCGTTGTACAAAGGTGCGAGCTTGCTCCCAAGCCTTTAGTTTATCGCCAGAGGGCGTGTAGTGTGTTTTACCTGTTGAGCTAATGTTGTGAGTTACGCGATATGATCTAGGGCTGGTCATAGACTCGCCCTGACCTTCGTCAACTTCAATGGACCAGTCTTCAGTAAAGTCAGAGATAAACGCACCGCTTAGGGCGGCCAGTAGTTGTGTCTCTGTTTTTCCGGGCACTCCCGATGCGTTACTGTATGTCTGACCATCTCCACTGATCAGCGTTCCTTCGCTGTCGACTTCTAGATTCTTATTGAGAAGTGTGTCAGCCTGTAGGGTAATGGTGAAGTCTGTTCTGTCAACGTAGACTCCCTCGTTGAAAGAGATATCTCCAACTATACGTGGATAACATATAATCGTTGGTTCGTCATCGTTAATATCACTAATCTCTAATCGCTGTCCGTCTTGAGCAAAGAGGGCGCGTAACACCTTTTGTTTGAAGAAAAGGGCGTGACTAGAAACGGCTTGTGTTATCTGCTGTTTTGGAGGGCGGTTGGAGCCAAAGTGAGAGACATTGCTATCAAAAGCATCGTAGGGGCCAACCTCATTTGGTACGGGGTTAGCGTTGTAGAAGTCAAAGCGCGCACCGTCATTGTCGTGAGCATAGGGGGCGCCCTGATCAGCTAACAATGTACCAGTGAGGGTTAGAGTATATGTAGTACCAAACGCTTCTCCAGCCCCATTACGTAGAATGGTTGTTCCAATAGAGACCAGTGGAGTTGGCCGTATGGTGCATTCTTGGTTGGAGTCATTTTGATATCGTACCCTGATTGGCATTATTTACCCCTCGTCCTTAAATTGAACGGTGTATCGCTGTTGCTCACCGTAGAGATTCCGCTTGTTGACAGGCTCAGGATTCCAGAACTGTTGGTGATCGCTGCGCCACTAGTCACTAAGCTAAACGGGGTAGTCCCGCTACCAACTTCTATCGTGTTCCACGACGTAGTGTTGATATTCATAGTATTATACACGGAAGCGGATGATGCACCCGCAATAGATAGATTTAGCTGGCCACTATTGTCGACTGCCTTACCCTCTACATTCAGGCCAAGATAGCCAGTTGTGGCAACTCCCACAGCTAGAGAACCAACCACCATCGTTACGTAGGGGCGGTGTGCTACAAACCCCTTGGTCGATGGATCGAATCCAGACCCTTCCAAGAAGATTGCTCCAGACGGATTAGCAAATACTAGTCCACTTGCTATGTATTCTTGTGACCCGCCAGCCGTATTTTGGAACACCAGCAGAGATAGATTGTCGTCAGTTTTGTCTCCAAAGACTTGGGCGTCGATGTATGATCCAGAGTTAGGTATTGTTGGCACCTGTTCTCTGAGCATCGCGTCGTACACGTAGGCCGCTCCAGCGCACCGTAGAGGCTGTACGCCGCTATAGGCCCCACTAGTCGCGTAGGAGTGACAAGGGGCTCCTATGGCTAACGTGTAGTCTCCATCGCCACGTCTGGCCCTGTTAATTGATACTGTCTCACCAAAGCGGTCATTTTCTGTTCCAGAAGGCAGCAATGGGCCTTGTTGAACGTGTGAGTTGTAGCCCTGAGGCAATACCTTCTCAGCAATGATCCACTGTTTTGTGCGGTTTGCCCAGTCTACCATTTTGTGATGATAGGTGAATACTGCACCGTTGTTCATGACGAACACGCCGCTGGCATTACCAAAGTCGTCGACTCTGACTCCAGAGCTGCCAAGGTCGTAAGATACGTGCTTAGGAATGTCAAACTCTGCTGAGAACTCCTTACGAATGAACGATGCGCTACCACTGTATATGTGGTCATGCAAGGTAGCGAAGTCGTGTCCGGGAGCCCCAATGGCTGCGAAGTCCGCATCGATGCTGACGTCCAGTCCAAACTTATCTGTTACAGACGCGTATTGCAGAACAAAGTCAGTATTAAGAAAGTGAGAACCACGCTCCTGTGTGACTTGGAAGGTGGTAGCTTCGTCGATACCAATGTTGATGCTATCTGGTTTCAGCTTCTGTTGGAATTCCCAAGGCAGTAGGGAAGCAACAGCGTTAACGCCACTACCAGTTCGTTCGAAGTAGAACGCACCGCCAGCGCCACCGTTGCCGCTAAGCAACAGTCCAGAGCCACTATCAACAGCCACACCAGACCAGCTAACTACGTCTGATCCATCGAACCCGTTGAAAGGGGCACCCACAATTAGTTTGTTCTTATGAATCCCAATTGAATAACCAAACAGGTCGCCGGGGTATCCAGATGGATAAACGTTGAAGTCTAAGTGATCGCTTCCAGTAATCCTAAGGATATCTGGTACGCCACCACCAATTCCTGCGTCTACATACACTCCACTGAAGCGGGGATAAACGCCGTAGGTTGGAATGACTGTGCTACCAAACGCATCGATCTGTGCCTTGATTGCGTCTGGGGCAGGATCTGCTGGACGCGTAACGTCTCCGGGAACGAAGTCGTTCTCAGTGTCACTGTAATTTTCTAGGCTTCCATCGACACCACCTAAACCAAATCGTGTGGTAAGAGCAGGCAGTCCGCTGGCAGCAGAGTATTTCGCAGCACTTCCACGTTCTGGGGCTACCAACTTTTGCACATGATTAAATTTACGAGCGCTAGAGTTAGTCGTAACGGTAGTTTGGAATGTATAATCTGTAGTAGGCTGTGGAGGATACAGGCTACGGATGAAGGCTTGGTTTCCAGCCAGTGCGTCGTCTCTATATGTGGGGCAGGCACCCTGCACGATAGTGGAGTCAGAGATCAGAACAATGCGTGATCTACTAGATCCAGCGATGAACGATGAGAAGTGTTCCTGTTCTTCAGCTACAACTACGGGGCCGTCTTGAATAAGTTGGTTGCCCTTCTCAGAGCATTCGTCTGTTGTGCTAGGATAGCCTTGGCAGTACTTGCTATTGTCAGTTAAGATAGGGCGGAACTGCGCGGGGATAGTGATAGTCTTCTCTGGAATTGGTTGCCAGTAGCCAGAACAAACTGGATTAGGGCTGATGGAAGGATCTAACACGGCAGTCGTACTTAGGACGACACGGCTATCGATAGGAAGCAAGCAACCTGAGATCGACAGCAGTCTAGGAGTATAAGGAATTGTGTTGGACTTGTCTACGTTACGCCATCTGTTAGCGTTGAAGTTAATGGTGACCCCAGAGACATTGGCGGGAACCTTAATGTCTAAGCTTCCATTTTCAGCAATCTCGCTGGATGTAGTACTCAATGAGAGCGAGCTAGAAGACAGCCCCTCATTAGTGCCTTCAGGACTTGGATTAGTACTAACTCCCTGCACGTTCATTGCGAGAGCATAGCGCTCCTGCTCTTTCTCTGATACCCACTCGTAGAACAGTCTGTAGCCCGATCCCGGCAGCACGTCAAATGTGATGTCTGCATCGCCAAGGATTTCCCAAGCCACATCAGTTTCTTCGTACGTTTCATTCACAGGGTCTACGTAATAGATAACGCTATCAGTGTTCGCCCCTATGTTGATTGGAACGTATGGATATTGCTCAGTGGCGTCTAGCCCGCTGTCGTAGTTACCAGCAACCATCAGCTTGGTTAATTCAGTGGACTTACCAAATGAGTTGGTACATCCTTGAACAATAGAGTTGGAGGTGTCTAGATTTTGAATAGCCGCTTCTGTATATGGGCAGCAAGGAAGTAGGTTGCTGTCTTTGATCTTGTCTGTGGTCTGTGTAATGTAGTCGCCGTCTCTGTCCACAAACGGTTTACTGTTTAGTCCTAGTTCGTCGCACAGGTATGTGACATTTCTAACGTTGGCAATGGTGTTGCTATATGTAATAACAACCTTCTTGTTGCCCAGAGCTAACCAACTCTTAATGTGGTTCATCTCTGCTGTAGATGGCCTACTAGTAGGATCAGCAATCCAGATAATGTCCGCACCAGAGTTCAAGCTGAGCGTAGCATAGTTCTCTTCGATAGATGGTCGCAACCCACCGCTCAGACCAGAGAGTCTATTTAACAGTTCTGATTTAGAGTAAGCGTCCGCAAACGAGGTACGCCCAGTCCATCCACCAAGCTGTTTAACAACTGCGGCGTTGGAGCAGCTTTGTGTTAACAGGTTAGCATAGAAGAATATATTTTGGTCATTATTGTAGTTAGTGTTTGGATCGTCTGAGTTTGGCTCTTTACCTTCCATACTCGTTGCGTTTTCTGGCAACAGGGATGCGATAAGTACGACCTTGTTACTGCCGGTCGTTTCTTCAGAAACCAAAGACGCATTACTAGCTAGGGTATTGGTCTTGGCCACAGGAGGTAAGAAGTAAGATGTGCCAACTGCCTGCAAGACACCATCACGATCATCAACGGCGTCGGGATTTGTAAAGCCGCCGTCATAAGTGTAGCTACGTAAGCCGGACCCGCCCACACCATCTACGGTGGAGCTGACCCCTGAGATGCTAAATGCGATCTCGTCGTTTTGATTGCTGTTGAACTCATAGATAGTAGAGCTAGAAGTCTTGTCTACAGTATAGGAAGTACAACCCTGACTAACCCATCCGCTAGAGGCTGGAATGATCTGAGTTGTTTCTGGCAACCACTCTGCGGCAGTTAAGATTGGGCGTGGCTCTTGGTCTGTACGATCAATCAACTGGCTAGGTGGCGTGTCGCACCCTTGGGACGCCGTTTCATTGGCGAAGTGGAAGGGCAGGTTTTCGTCATACTTAACAACAACCTTTTGCTTGCCAACCGTTTTAGTACATTCCGCATGCCACTGGGCGCGCAGGTCTCCATTATGTTCGATAGGCATCTCGCACTTGACGTTGATGTCGTCACATGGCGCTTCGATGTAGAGCTGTGGATCTAAACTAATCCGGATGTCGCCCACACCACTGGCATATATATCTCTAGGAGTGATGTATGTAGAGTGAGCGTTGGACGGCACAAAGGATGTGGTCACATTGTATTTACTATTGGTGGTGTCAGCACAGTACTGTAATGATTCGTACTCGTTTCGAGCAGCGTGAATTCTCATGCGTGAATCCAGCTTACCTAACAACGTATGTAGGATCTCATTAGAGCTGCGGTATTTCCCATCCTCTTCAAACTCAGGGTCGTTACCAACCAAGACCAGCGTTCTGTCTCCCAGAGCTAACCAGTTCTTGATATTGTCTACGATCTCATCGCTTGCAGAGTCTAACTCTGGAGTAATGATGAATGCAAGCCCAGCTTCTTGTGGGATTTCGATCTCATCAAAGGCCATACGTCTGAATGGAACATCGTCCACAGAGAATACGCCACTCATGTGATTATAGTATTGTGCGTTAGCGATGTTGGTATTTTTGTCTAAGTTACCAAACCTATAGAACTCGACAGCTAAATCGTGAGGGTAGTACTTACGAGCTTCGAATACGCGCACGGCTCCCGCGTTACTGTAGGAAGCCCACGTGTCTTCAGTCTTGTACCATACGTTAGTGTCATCAAACTCGTTGAAGCTATCTGTTGGCGCACCAAAGGCTACAACATCTCCGTCTTCGCTGACGGCTGTGCTATATCCTAAGCGTGAAGTACCGGCGAACTCTCCGGGCAAGAACTGCCACGTTCCGGTGTAAGGAATGCTGCTGTAGCTGTAGTCATAAATATTAGAGTAGGGTGTGGGGATTCCATTGTTGTCTGCCCAGAATAGTTCATCAGACCTGAAGTAGAACTTATTCGTTGTTGAGAGTGCATCATATACGGCCTGCGATCCCAAAGAATCTACATCGGCAGCCTCAGATGTGAAACCTCTATAAGTTAACCATGATTGTAATCCATTAAACAGGCGCGCTTCTTGTGCGGCGTCTCGTTCATAGATCTGACATGCACTAGTGGAGAAGGGCGATCCAACGGCGATAACGTCTGTGTTGTCACTGATGGAAACGGAGTGTCCAAACCTATCGTTGATAGACTGGTCATAGTCACCCAAGTTAAACGTTTCATATAGTGCTTCTTGTGGAGACTTGATCTCTTGGATCAGGTTAAACGATGAACCCTCTTTCTCGAAGACGTACACTCGTCCGCCAGAAGCTGGGTGTATCTGGAATTCGTAAGCATTAGTCTGTGCCCACTCCTGTCCAATCCCGCTGGTGATAAACTTCAGGGCGCCCACAGTTGAGAGGTTGCCCGTAGATAGTGTAGTGTTGATTAAGGTCTGTGCCTCAATGGTCCAGTCTTCTGCATCGCCCACCGTTCGCTCTATGTATCCAGAGTTAGGAACGTTGAGAACCTTGTCTTCTACTCCACTAGCAAACGAGTAGTCCTTGTAGAACTGTTCGAACTTGTCTACGGCCTCTTCTGTGGCTTCCGTGAAGCTACCAAAGGCACCGTTGAGCGAGTTACTAGAGTCTTGGAAGATACTGATGATTGGTGGAATATTGTTGTGGAGCTGAGCTGTGTTTCTAGGGAACGCTTCGAAGAACGCTTCCTGTACTCCACTAAACATGTTATCCCGCATTTCGTACCACTCTGTGGACGTGTCGCTAGGAATAGACGAGTCGTTCAGCTTGCCGATATATTTGTGGTGAATCCAGTCCTGATCGAACTTAGGAAGGGCTGGCTTGTCTTCGTCAGAGTCAACGCACTGACAGATGATCAACTTGAGATCTATCTGTGGTTGGTAGTTACCAGATACACTTGCCCAAGGAGCAGAGAAGTACTTGTAAAGTAAATCGTATTGCTGTGTGGCGTTCGCTACCTTGACTGCTTCTGAGGCATCGTAGTCGAACACGTCAACAAACAACATCATAGCTACTGGGATACCAGAGGTCTCGATAGTAGGGAATGAGCGAGACCACGAAGCGCCCGGAGCGCCCACAACCACAACTTCTCTGTTGCCGCTTTGAGCCACATCTAGGGCGTGTCCCAGCTCCCTACCTTCTTGACCAATGTTCCATTTTTGACCAGAGATAGAACCAACACCATCATAGGAAACAATCTCGCCAACGTCGACAGAATAGTCTCCGCGATACTCATCTGGCAAGTTGATCTGTTCTTCTAGATTCCAGTCGGCCTTTTCGCCAGCTACATCGTCGCCCCTACGATAAACAAACACTGAGCCCGCATTAGTCATGGGTGTGCCAGACTCATCGGGGGTGTCCATGAATGGAGAACCAACGGCCATCAGGTCGCCCTTAACAGCAACCTTGGTCCCGTATTTGTCTTCTAGATTTCTACCAGATGGTTGGCTACCAATCAGCTTGGCACCAGAGTAGTTGATCGTTGCGTTCGTACCGTATTCCCACTCTTCCCATTCAGGTGGTGTGGGGATAGAGTCAGTTGATCCGGTAGAGATTTTGATCTCAGTGTAGTAAGCGCCCTGAGGAACTAGGCCGTCATATTTTCTTATGTCATAGTAATTGCCGCTGTATGAGCCAGATGCATTCGTGTATGTGTTGTATGCTCTGAATATTCCGCCATCGTTGCAGGTCTCTGGACGCCAAGTTGTATCGTGCGTAACGATTGCAGGATCGACAGCTTTCTGTGGGCTGTCCCCTGTGCATGAGCCATAGCCTATCAGATCTACTCCGCGAATGTTGTCGCTTGTAGGAATGGTAGCGTATTCATTGTCTTCCAGATTGATGTCTGTGCCATAGTTATTGTTGAACCACTGCATGTATGTGGCGCCCGTTCCCAGCACGCTATAGTTTGCAGTGAACATGTTCATGGCGCCAGTTACGGACGTAGTATCGTTTCCGTCAGCGTAGGCGGTTATGTTGAGTGATTCAGTAGGAGTGTTGCTAAGGGTAAACAGATTCATTGACGCAACGGGCCGTTTAGTCACCAGCGCGTTAGAAGCCAGAGTTGTCAGGTTGAATGTTCCAGACGCGTTGCCCTTTGTTGTGTCCCCATTAGATTCAGGATCTGAATAAGCAAGAATAGGTAAGCTAGAAATAATGGTGTCGGCACCACTACCACCATAAGCAAACAGGCTTAAGGATGTACCATCTGGAATGTTAGCCGTATCAGAGTTGAGGGCCGTAATGGCCATCCCCAGATAGCTACCTCCACTACTTGTTATAATCCCCTTGCCCAGTGCGGAGATATTCATTGTGCCACTGGCGTCTGCTGCCGTGACGGCTGGTCCCCCACTAGATACAATGTTGAATCCAGAGGATGGGACGATGTAGGTTGATTGGTGTCCTTGGGCGAACATAGGAATGCTGTCAGCAGACACAAACATTCCACTAGTGTAGATATTCATACCAGAGCTGCCAACCTGCAAGGGGCCGACAGTATATAGGTTGAAGGTGTTGCCAGACACTGTGATGGCGTTGCCAGTGAATAGGTTTAGGGTGCCCGACACTGGTGAAGGATTACCGCTAGCCCTCAGGCCAAGAATACCAGAGTTGGTAGTCGCAGATACAAAGGCGCGATCCAGACGGACGTGTGAACTATGCACATTTAGGCGCGAAGTAAATGCTCCGCCCGATGGATAAACTAAGTCGTACTGTAAGAACATGTCGTCAATGTCTTGAGAGAAGAATTTCTCTTTGAAGTCAGAGACACGCGGCTCGCTAGGGAATACGGACCAGCTTTCAGATGTATCAGTCAAACTATCGTAGTCGAATACGCTCTTGAGTTTTATCAGGCAGCTTGAGGGAGCCAAGTAGTGTGTGTACCTGTTAATCAATCCCCAGTTAGGTTGATCTGGAGTCCAGTAAGGGTCTTGGTTCTTGGTATAGAGACTAACAATCAGCTTAGGGCCAATGCTGCCATCATCCCACAGGATAGTACTATCCGTAGTGTGATCTATGATGGTATCTACTACGAGTGCTTCCTCTGCAAACTGATAGCCGCGAGGAAGATCCTTAGTAATACGTCTGGCTGTTGAATAGAAGTTATCTGACGCGTCGCTCAGGTTGAACCTTAGGAAGTCGTTCTCTATCTGTGTATGATATGCAACGCCACTGTCTATAGTAGACGGTAGAGATAGGTCGTTGGTCTGAGAGTAGCTAAGCCCACTGTGAACCATGTTGAAACTAATTAAGTCTCGCCCCGTTCTCTTAGTGAGATGGCTAAAAGCTGGACTAAAGTTCTTAGTCTGGAAGTCTCCCATCACCCAATCGTCTTGAGTGTCTTCGTTTACATAGTCCCACAGCTTGTAGTCGTCGCTAGTTGATGCTTCGCTCTGGTCCCACCAGTATACACGGTTGTTCTCTAAAAACTTCTGCGCCGTAACTTCTTTGTATGTTAAGTCTGGATTTGCATAGACAATGTTTGCGGTGTTGGAAATCCCAAGCTCACTAACAAACATGTTCATACCAACGCCCGAACCACTAGAGTGGCCCACGATGAAGTCACTGTCTCCCACGTTTAAGTTGAATGGGGCGACAGAGCTGGCACGCAAGGTTGTCCAGTTAGTTTCAAACTCGTTGTCTGTGTATAATTTCAGACCGCTTGAATCATGGTCGTTATAAGTAAGTATGACAGAGAGGGGAAATTGGTAGTCAGTGTAGGATGTGGTATCCGTCACCTTTTGCAAGTTGCCCAGCGTGTCTCTAGCAAATCCGCAAAGGTAGCCACTTTCATAGCCCAGTGCAAACTCTAGGTCGCTGCCGCTATCCCACTTAGACAATAGGACGCCACTATTAAAGAGGTCGTAGCCTACGCCAGAAACATTGGAGTCTGGAGAGAACCTAGTGTAGAGAGAGAACTCTCCGCTTACGTCTATGTCGCCAAAGTCAATGTATGAGTTGTGTCCAGAGATACGCACCACGTTATTGAACGCGTCGGCGATCTGCCCATAGAGTGGGTGAGATTGGAAGTTGGTGGCGCCACTAGCCAGCGAGGACCAGTCCGTAGTCTGGTAGGCTCCACTGTATCCGGGAAGTTGATCTGTAAACAGATCCTGATTCTGGAATCTCCACCCTACGTTTTTGAATTGATATTCACTGTAGTTGGTCGTGATGGTTCCACTAAGGGTTCCTACTCGCGGAATAACGTTGAGACCCTGATTGTAATCAAAGTCGTAGAAGCCAGACAGGAATGGGAAGTCTAACAGTGGATTGTCAAAACCAAAGCTGAACATGTCGGGATCAAATGGCCCCTGCACAGTTCCTTCCATACCTCTCCATCGACGAGAGTAGTTGGATTTTATAGTAGTGGGTGTGGTGTATGCTTGAGGGATACCTTCGATGGTTGACAGGGGCGCGTACCCTGATCCCGCATTGATAATATCATCTGATGTTTGTCTTATGGATGGGTAGATCTTGCCTTCGTCACGGCCAGAGTCAATGACGCCGATCTGCTCTCCACCGGTGGTGAATACCTTGAGGGCAGTTTGTGGGCGATACTGAACCAGCAGGTGCATATTGGCAATGGCGGCCCCACTTGGCAGTGGGAAGATATCCAAGTTCAACTTCTCGAACATGGAACTCATAGTATAGTCGCGCGACTGCCCCAGCTCTACGTCATCTTCGTAAACCTTGAGGGGAATTTCATACCAAGTAAAGTCAGTGGCGGTAACAAGAGGTACGGTGGACAACAAGTAATGGTCGCCACCCGCGTTGTTGGTGCCGCTAACCTGAAAGTATTGGGACTTGTCAGAGATAGCTTCGCCATCTAAGCCCAACTCATCTGTTGTATTAAACCCTGACGAGACTGGGAGCGTACCAACGCCAGATACGTTCTGTAAGAAACCTCCCACAGCGCTGGTTATGTTTAACAGTTTGTCATCACTATAGCCGACCACATCAAGGGAGTAGTCTCTTGACCCGCTGGCCTTCTTAGCTAGAACCTTTAATGTGACAGACTCTACTACAAAGAAGCTGTCCAGAGATTCAATGGCCGCTTTGTTCTCAGTATTGAATGCCCCAGATGGAGAATTCCACGTACTGCAAGTCTCCTGATCGAACCCACACCAGAATGATCCCGGAGTGACTTCAGAGTAGGTGTCGTCGCTACGGTGTCCCATAGTAACAGTTAGCTTACCTGAGTCAGCCAATGGCCCCATGGAGTCCAACAGAATGAATTCGTCGTGCCTGTTAGTACGCAGATTCTTAACGGCCTGCTCTGTACCAGCCAGAGTTGTATTAGGCAAACTATTCGCGTACCAAATGCTGCTGACTGATGGATAGATACCTGTGTCAAAACTTTGTAATGGCATGGCAATAGGGTAGATGGATCGCTCTAGTCTGTTGCCTGATTCACGCACCTGACCATAGAGGCCCAAGTAGTTATCGATATCTGGACCAATGCCACCACTGTTACAAATTTCAATGGCGGAGATACGCACACCTAAGCGTGCTTGGCCTGAGTCTACGACTTGTGGATGGTCTTCAAAGCCTAAGCTGAACCCGCCGTCAAACGCGTCGTCCGGAGAAGTGGTCGACATGGTGAACGATAGAGAGTAGCCACTTGCTTCTTGCATGAGAGGATAGTCATCATGCCAATCTCTGAGGAGAGCGTTATTAGTTGTGGGCGCCAACGAATATGTGACAAAGTTAACGTAGTCGCTATCTGTGTGGTCGGCATCGCCGCGCACTGTGAAGTCTTCGTACTGAACGATCAGGCCGCCAGACGGATCTTCTAATTTGATTTCAGTAAAGATATAAGAAGGTGGGATAATAGATTCGTGGCTTGCCAGTGGGGCTGACAGGCGAATATGTAGGTTACTGTCTTCAGGACTAATAGTGGGCTTAGTGACTTCGCACTTATATTCAAACACATCATCAATAGCAATCGAAGATGGGTGGATGTAGGTGCCCTTGTCGTCAGCTATGATAGTGCTGATCTCGCCGTTGGAATCGATGTCTCCAGTAAACACGCCCTCATTGATGTAATCATACAGTCCAGAGGTGGCTGCGTCAGACCTAATGAATGCGTTGCCGGTCACGGAGATGTCAGCAGTCGGGTACAACTTCTGCAAGCAGTTAAAATCGTCGAACGTACCGGCAATCTTGTCTGTTGTTGCTTGTGTTGATCCGCTACCAACAACCGTGTGGCTTGCGCCATAGTCTACTGTAAGTCCCTCTTCTAAGGAGGCGACGCCAGAAGCATCAAAGACCATGCTGGCTAAGTCGCCGCTTAGGAAACTCTCTACTGTGGATACGCCGCTCATACTTACTGAGGTTGTGCGAAGTCTCTGGTTGTCAGCCGTTAGCGTGGCCGTACCAGACAGGCTCGCAATGAGCGCACCTTCTGCACATATGAAGTTGGGGCGGAACACAGAACCACTAGCAGCGAGAGTCCCGCTACTAATCTTCATGCAGTTGCATTCTAGCTCGTATAAAAATCCCATTTATGTTATCCTAACACGCTAGTATTTAACGTGGGTTCCCCTGCCATGTTTTGCGAAAGATTTGGTATCTGGTTCTTAACTTCTTGCAAGACCGCATCCTTAACCATGTTGTTTAAGTTATGTAAGAAGCTAGTGCCGTTGAAGTTGACATTGATGTTCGCAGTGTCTAACTTAACGTGAATCTGCATATTGGCTAGACTCTGAACGCTTTCAGAAAATTTAGTAAAGACGTGGGATAGTTGGTTGACCATCTCTGATGAGACCGTTCCACCACCACCATGTACGTCGCCTCCATCGTAGTAGTATCTAACGGCCCCGCCCTGAGACAGAGCTTGAGTTCCACCACCCTGAGCCGATGCGCCGGAGCCGTTCATGGCCTTAAGCACAGACAGGTTGTTGCCTCTCTTGACTGCCGCACGATTAACAACGTATTCGCCCGGAGTTAGCATGGCTGGAACCGTATCCGTTCCGCGTGGAATAAACATGCCACGATTAGCATAGATCGTTCCGCCCGTACTTTTAGTTTGTGCTGCTTCTAGTCTTTGGCCTTCGGCATTCTTATTTTGTATGCCCTGTAAACCAGAAGCCTGTATAACCACGTTCTGAGCAATCACCTCCATCTCAGATATTCTACCTAAGCCAGCACCAGCGGCTCCCAATATACCGGCGAACTGTCGCCCCTCTTGGTTTTTAATCTGTTCTTCTCTTGTGTTTCCCGACAGGATACCAG
>Ga0307488_10000186_pt1 | contig 46649 bp, 43 predicted proteins | sample SB02metaG_FD_202248 | JGI IMG/M metagenome (GOLD analysis project Ga0307488, IMG submission 202248) | Sea-ice brine microbial communities from Beaufort Sea near Barrow, Alaska, United States - SB 0.2 | ecosystem: Environmental > Aquatic > Marine > Coastal | place: USA: Alaska | collected... | reverse complement strand
TGAGCATTCCATTTAACCGTGAAGGTGAGGTGCCGCTGGTAGATATTCCGTTTTGGGAAGATCCTAAGTTTTTACCTTTGCTGAAACTCGGTGGTGGTATCTTTATTATCGCTTTACTTATCTTAGTTGTTGTTCGGCCTATGGTACGTAAACTGATTAATCCTGATAATATGAAAGCAGATGAATTGGATGCTGACGAAGGGCTAGATTTAGGTGATGAGACTATTAGCCTATTGGCTGAAGAGTTTGACGAATCGCAGGTTGGGTTTGCAGCTGATGGCACCTTTATGTTACCAGATTTGCATAAAGATGAAGATGTTCTGAAAGCCGTTAGGGCGCTGGTAGCAAATGAACCAGAGTTGTCTTCTCAAGTGGTGAAAAACTGGATGATGCAGGATGATTAGGTATAGACTTAACATCTGGCAGTTTGAGGAATAGATTGTGGCAGAAGAACAGATTGAAGACACTGGTTATGACGTCAGTAAATTAGAAGGCGTTGATAAGGCTGCTATTTTGCTGCTAAGTTTGACTGAAGATGATGCGGCGCAAATTCTTAAGCACTTAGAGCCTAAGCAAGTACAAAAATTGGGCACAGCAATGGCTCAGATTGATGATATGACCCAAGGAAAAATTACTTCGGTACATAAACATTTCATCGAAGAAATTCAAAACTACAGCACTATTGGTTTCCAAAGTACAGATTTTGTGAAACGTGCCCTTACCTCCGCTTTGGGTGAAGATAAAGCCGCCAACTTGATTGATCAGATTTTGATGGGGTCAGGCGCCAAGGGCCTTGATTCATTAAAATGGATGGACTCAAAGCAAGTAGCCAGCATTATTCGCAACGAACATCCGCAAATTCAAACAATCGTTATGTCGTATTTGGATGCAGAACAGTCCGCGGAAATTCTAAGTCAATTCCCAGAAAAAGTGCGTTTGGACTTAATGATGAGGGTAGCAAATCTTGAGGAAGTGCAACCTGCTGCATTACAAGAACTGAATGAAATTATGGAGAAACAGTTTGCTGGTCAAGCAGGTACCCAAGCTGCGAAAATGGGTGGCTTGAAGTCTGCTGCAAATATCATGAACTATCTAGATACCAACATCGAAGGTCAGTTGATGGATGCCATCCGCGAACAAGACGAAGAAATGAGCCAGCAGATCCAAGACTTGATGTTCGTGTTTGATAACTTAATAGATGTCGATGATCGGGCGATCCAAACTATCCTGCGAGAAGTGCAACAAGATGCACTACTTAAAGCCATTAAAGGTGCGGATGCAGAACTTAAAGAAAAAATCACCAAAAACATGTCTAAACGCGCAGCTGAAATGCTGCTTGATGACCTTGAAGCAATGGGGCCTGTTCGTATTAGTGAAGTGGAAGCTGCACAGAAAGAAATACTTTCTGTGGCCAGACGTTTGGCTGACGCCGGTGAAATTATGTTAGGTGGTGGTGGTGGTGATGAGTTTTTGTAACATAGCCGTAAGTTTTAAGGCAAATAAAGTATGACCACAGATGAGCAAGATGATGAATTCCAAGCATGGGATTTACCCTTTGTTGAAGATACCAATCAAGATGCTGTTAACAACAAAACCAATGCGTTTAATCGTAAATCTGATTGGAAGTACGAGCCCCCTGAAGTAGAAATAGAGATATTACCCCCTACAGCTGAAGAAATTGAAGCGATTAGAGAAGCAGCCCATGCAGAAGGATTTTCTCAAGGCCAGCAAGAAGGCCATTTACAAGGGACTGAAGTCGGATTAGTTAAAGGACATGAGGAAGGTTTCGAGAAAGGCTTAGAAGAAGGAACCACCCAAGGTCTGGCCACTGGCGAAGAGCAAGTGCAGCAATACCTTGCCAGTTGGATATCGTTAATTAACAGTATTCAAAACCCAGTAGCGAACGTTGATAAAGCATTGGAGAAAGAACTGGTGTTATTGGCTGTGAGCCTTGCTAAAGGTGTGATACGTAGTGAAGTCAAAACGAATACTGATCTTATTTTTCAAGCCTTGAGTGAGGGTTTAAAAGCCTTACCTATTCAAGAAAAATATTATCAAATACATTTGCATCCCGATGATATTGAGTTAGTTAATAACCATTTTAGCTCAGAAGAAATCACTAAACATCGCTGGGATTTTATTGAATCACCTGAATTGTCAGCGGGCGGATGTGAGATTGTCACTCAATCAAATGCTGTTGATATTACGGTAGAGCGCCGAGTAAAAGATATAATAGACAAATTCCTGTTAGAACAAGGTTTGAGTCACATTAGTGAAAGTGACGATTAAGTTATGTCTACTGCTATGTTAGAGCGGATAAAACTGCTCAAAGATCAAGTGCCAAAAGTGCCTATTATCGCCTGCGGCAAACTCGTGCGAGGCATAGGACTGACCCTTGAAGCTGTGGGTTGTCAAATGCCTGTTGGTAGCCAGTGCCTAATCCAAACGATGGAAGGTGAAATAGAAGCCGAAGTGGTAGGTTTTGCCGAAAATATAACCTACTTAATGCCCACCGAAGCCGTCAAGGGCATAGTACCTGGCTCACGTGTACAACCACTCAATCGTGAACAAGGTTTGGCTGTAGGTATGGAGTTACTTGGCCGAGTCGTTGATGGCAATGGTCAACCTTTGGATGGCTTAGGTCCTATTAAAGCAGAAAAACGGGTGCCGTTATCTAGGCCTCCAATGAATCCCCTCTTGCGTAAACCTGTTAAGCAACCCTTGGATGTTGGGGTAAGGGCAATCAATTCTATTGTGACCGTGGGTTTGGGCCAGCGTATGGGCTTATTTGCTGGCAGTGGCGTCGGCAAAAGTGTTTTGATGGGTATGATGACTCGTGGAACTTCCGCAGATGTGGTGGTAGTCGGGTTGGTGGGAGAACGGGGCCGAGAAGTAAAAGAGTTTATACAAGATATTTTGGGTAAAGAAGAGTTAGCAAAATCTGTGGTGGTAGCAGCTCCAGCCGATACCTCGCCGCTTATGCGCTTAAAAGGTTGTGAAACCGCTGTTACTATTGCCGAATATTTTCGAGACAAAGGTTTAAACGTACTATTGCTGATTGACTCCCTTACACGTTATGCCATGGCGCAACGTGAAATTGCGCTAGCCGTAGGTGAACCTCCTGCTACTAAAGGTTATCCGCCTTCGGTATTCGCCAGATTACCAGCACTAGTAGAGCGCGCGGGTAATGGTAGTGAAAATCAAGGTTCGATTACTGCTTTTTATACTGTGTTGACTGAGGGGGACGATTTACAAGACCCCATTGCTGATGCTGCAAGAGCAATATTGGATGGGCATATTGTGCTATCTAGGAGTTTAGCCGATTCGGGGCATTATCCAGCTATTGATATCGAAGCCTCAATTAGCCGCGTCATGCCTATGGTGGTATCCGAAGAACATGTTCTAGCCGCTAGACGTATTCGCCAGGTGTATTCTAATTACCAACGTAACCGTGACTTAATCAGTATTGGTGCATACAGCAAAGGTACTGATCCTAGGATTGATTTAGCTATTAATGCCGAGCCTGCAATCAATGCTTTTTTACAACAAGGTATGCAACAAATTATAGACTTTGATCACAGTACTGCTGATATGACCACCTTAAGTGGTGGATTGGGAAAGGGGTAGAAGTATTTTATGGCACAAACGCAATTACAGATGGTCGCAGAATGGGAGCGACAAAAAGAACAAAAGCTGGTGCAGGATTTTCAGTTAGCTCAACAATTTTACCAAGACAACAAGCAAAAACTGGCTGGATTAGAAAACTATCGTTTAGATTATTTACGGGAAGCCCAACTGCGCGCTAAACAAGGAGTTGGCAGTGTCATCTTTGGTCAACATCAGCAATTTATTGGTAAATTAGATAAAGCCTGTGAAATGCAAATGCATGCTGTAAATCAAGCCGTGATGGTGGCAGACCAACGGCGTATGCAATGGTTGGCACAACAGCGAAAACGTAAAGCGGTAGAAATGTTGCTGGATAAACAGCACAAAGCCAAACAAAAGCGTGAGGATAAACAAGAACAAATCATGCTAGATGAACTGTCATTGCAAAAATTCATTCGTAAGTGACAACTATTCATATATAGGTATACTACCTAAAATACGTGTTCCCTTCGGGTTGATTTTAAAGGGATGTATGCAGGACACCGAGTTCTGCCTTGGCAATTTTTGAATTAGGCCCATTCCCTTAAACTTAGCACCTCTGTAAATATCCGTCTTGCCAGCGATGCTCCCCACTTAGCTAGCCCCATAAAAACGAGTTAACCTGAGATCGGGATAAGTCGTACCGTCCAGTACCACTATTATCGCGCCTATCTTCGTCATTTTGAGGTGTATGTGTATAAGTTGGAATGGTCTTTGCTGAGTCATATATAGATACACACCATAACTGTTAATTTAAAGTTGGATTTGAGATTAATAAGCTAATGTCAAACTGCATAAAAAAATAAAATTAATATAAATCAGTGTTTTAGGAATAACTTCTCAGTTCGAGGGATAAAAAATAATGATGCAATATGTTGCCACTGCAAAATCAGAAGTTGCCGCTTTTGCCACAGGTTCAGAATCCAACTCATTTAATGGCTCTGAATCAAATGAGCAATTTGGTAAGTTATTACAAGATCAAACACCGCTTGATAGATCCCCTCGTGCGAGTGAGGCTCCACCGCCACACTCGCCAAGAAAAACAGCGTTGCAACAATCTCTTGACGAAAGAGAGACTGTGACTTCTTCTGTGGTAACAGAAGGCACTATAAAAACTCATGATGAACAAACATCAAGCTCGTCACAAGGTACGACTGCTATAGAATCAGACAATAAAAATGACGCTTCTGATGATCGTCATGTTGGTGAGGATGCGGACAGTTTAAGCGATAGCGATGTTCATCCCATTAATGATGAACTAAAAGATGGCAACACAAAATTAGCTGTCGAATCAGCCAATATTGCTACCCAAGAATGGGTGTCATTGGTAGATGACTTGAAAAAGTTGGCCGATATTGCGCGGTCCACAAAACAACCTTCGGTAGAAGTAGAGGTTGGATCTATAGATATATCTGAGTCTGATTTAAAATTAGACAGTAAAATCCCCCAGAACATATCCGTGCTTATTGACGAAGCGATAGAGGATGTTCTAACCCATGGAGAAGAGGGGCTAACAGATGTTGATGTTCAACAAAAAGTGGCTGAATTGTTGTTAGAAACCCCCGGATTTTTGCAAAATTTGATCAGTAAACTGCAGATAAACAGTCAAGAAACTGACGCTGATACTTCCGAGCAAAAAACACTTAATACATCAATCGATCCGATCATTGAAAAAGATCTGTTGAGAACTTTATTAGTTGACTCTGATATAGGTGAACATCTTGAACCAGGGCCAGCTAAACCTGTTTTGCCTGATACGCTAGAAAAACTAACTCAATCCCAACAAAATGAAGCCTTATTAACAAAATTAGAGTCTGTTGCCGAGCAAGGTGAGTTGCTTGAACAAGATTCTCAAATGGCTCAAGTTGCAACTAACGATTTACTTCATTCGAGTAAAATTGAGAAAGTGAGCAGCAATAACGATTTAAAAAATATTTTAAACTTGTCTGATAGTAAGCTTGATAAAGTATTAGAGAATATTGCTCAGAGAGTATTTGATAGTAAACACACTGAGGGATCTATAACTTCAGAACAAATTGCTGAGCAAGTCATTATTCCTAAAGCTTCTGAAATCAGTAGTTCAGTTGGATCTTCCTCTAAGGATTTTATCTCCGCGTTAAAGTCGGGCATTGAGGAATATAAGAATCAATTATCTCAGGGCAGAGAACCGGGTATTGATTTGAAAGCATTGGTGTCAGATGCTATAGCAAAAACAACCGATACCGGAGTTGTTGCTAAAGCCCCCATCAATTTAGAGCAGATGGTCAATAGGGTTTCACAAGTGTTAGATCTTGCCCAAACAATAAACCGTGCTATTGAGCAGCAACAGGAACAAGTCTCTAGCGCTACTTTAAGGGATGCCTCACAAATCCAGGGGGAGCAAAGCAAACAAATTCAATTAAATCAGTATGAGTCCAAGTTTGAGAAGGCAATTAATATTGCTAAACCTGAAGGTCATCAGCAGTTAGCCGAAAAAGTGCGCTGGATGGTGAATACTAAAAACCTAGTGGCTGAAATTCGACTTGATCCTGCTGAGTTGGGTTCGGTTCATGTTAAAGTTGCAGTATCCGGTGAGTCTGCAACAGTGAATTTTGTGGTTCAATCACAACAAGCACGAGATGCAGTTGACACTGCTACTCCAAGATTAAGAGAAATGTTGGCTGAAAAAGGCATTGAACTAGGCCAATCTTCAGTACGCCAAGAAAGTGATGGTCAGCAAGGTCAGGGTGATGGTGAATCAACCAAGCAGGATGGTCGTGGTATGGGTGATACTGAAGATGAGGATGTATCTGAGCAAGTTTTAGCCCAGCAAAATATTGTTAATGGAGCCCTCGGTGGGATTGATTATTTTGTGTGATTTACTAATGAATTTGCAAGGAAATAGTGTAAAGCGCTTTGCCAATTTAGCTTTGGGGTTGATAATAGACTTTAATGATTGACCATTTGAGAAGAAAACATGGCTGAAGAAGAATTAAAAATGGAAGAAGGCGGTAACAAAAGAAAACTGATTATTATTATCGTTGCTGTTGTTGTGCTTATTGCGGGTGGCGGTGCTGCCTATTATTTTTTAAAGAGTGACGATGCCACCATGCCGGTGACTAAGGGTGAACCGACGGTTCAAGGGCAAGAGGGGGTTGCATCTGCACTTGTTAAGACAGAAACTGCCTTGTATGTCGTTATGCCCAGACCCTTCGTATTTAATGTACCTGGAGCAAATCGAGACCGACTAGTGGAAATTAAAGTGCAGCTAATGATGCGTGGTTCCGATAACAAGGAACAAGCAAAAATGCATATTCCTTTAATTGAAGGCACTTTATTAGAAATATTTAGTACCGCTAATGCCGATGATTTAGTCACAGAGGCGGGTAAAATTGCCATTCGAGATAGTGCATTGAAAGAAGTGCAAAAAACGATGCTAGATATCAGCGGCAATCAAACGGTGGAAGAAGTGCTTTTCACTGGCTTTGTTATGCAGTAACAACTGAATTGTTAATGAGAGAGTTAGATTGAGCGATTTATTATCCCAAGACGAGATTGATGCACTATTACATGGTGTAGATGACGTTGAGGAAGAAGAAGTTGATAGTGGTGAGTCTGATGGCTCAGCAATGGAATACGACTTTTCATCTCAAGACAGAATCGTTCGTGGGCGTATGCCAACACTTGAAATCGTTAACGAACGGTTTGCACGGCATATGCGGGTCAGTCTATTTAATATGATGCGCCGTTCGGCTGAAGTATCTATTAACGGTATCCAAATGATTAAATTTGGTGAGTACATCCACACCTTGTTTGTACCGACAAGTTTGAATATGGTGCGTTTTCGTCCACTCAAAGGCACTGGACTGATTACCATGGAAGCAAGACTGGTTTTTATATTGGTAGATAACTTTTTTGGTGGTGATGGTCGTTACCATGCAAAAATTGAAGGGCGAGAATTTACTCCAACTGAACGTCGTATAATTCAGATGTTATTGAAGCTTATCTTTGAAGATTATAAAGAGGCATGGGCACCCGTTATGGATGTGTCATTCGAATATCTAGACTCTGAAGTGAATCCAGCTATGGCCAACATTGTGAGCCCTACAGAAGTGGTGGTGATCAGTTCTTTTCATATAGAATTAGACGGTGGCGGAGGTGACTTCCATGTATCTTTACCTTATTCAATGCTGGAGCCAATACGTGAGCTTTTAGATGCGGGTGTACAAAGTGATAAAGAAGATACCGATTTGCGCTGGAGCAAGGCTCTTCGTGATGAAATGATGGATGTAAAAGTGGCTTTATCTACGCATATGATGGACTTGGAATTAACCCTAGAAGGTATCATGCAGCTAGAGCCGGGTTATATCATCCCAATCGACATGCCAGAACATATTACGGTGTTAATTGAAGATTTACCCACTTTTAGAGCCAAATTAGGACGTTCACGAGATAATGTGGCAATTAAGATAATTGAAAAAATTCCGCGCCCAACTTCTGTGAAGTCTGAGCTGCAACTATTAACCAAAGGTGGTCGAAGAATTGATAGCGACGCCGAATTGCAAACCCTCGAAGATGATTGGTAAAACCTTTTGTTCAGAGTCTGGAGTAAATAATGAGTGAAGAAGACGGTTTAGACGATTGGGCTGCGGCTATGGCTGAGCAAGCTGACGAAGAAGGTAAAACGGAAGGTGAGTCCGACGACAAATTTGATATCGATGCAGAAGTCGCCGAACTTGAAGAATTTGATGAAGACCGAGAAATAACGTCCAAAGAAAAGCGCAAACTCGACACCATTTTAGATATCCCCGTGACTATCGCTATGGAGGTCGGTCGAAGCAAGATCAGTATTCGAAATTTACTGCAGTTAAACCAAGGTTCTGTAGTCGAACTTGATCGCGTTGCCGGAGAGCCATTAGATGTTTTAGTAAATGGCACGTTGATTGCTCATGGAGAAGTAGTAGTAGTCAACGACAAATTTGGTATTAGATTAACTGATGTTATTAGTCAACTGGAAAGAATTAAAAAGCTTAGGTAAAGAAAAGTCTTATAAAACATGGGCTTGGGTGGTTATTGGCTCATGTTTATGCATCTCTTTTGAGGCCAATTCGGCGCCTCAAAGTATATCAAACCCCACATCAATAGTGTCAATTTTCCTTTCTTTGTTATTGGTTATTGGTGTTGTTTTTATGCTTGCTTTCCTTATGCGACGGTTTAACGTCACTCAATCAGGCACCTCAAACATAAAAGTTGTCGCCTCGATGATGGCTGGAGCAAAAGAAAGAGTCATAGTGATTGAAGTGGCGGGTGAGCAGCATTTGTTAGGTATAACAGCTCATAATATTAACCATTTAGTGACCTTGTCTAATCCTATCGATAATTCGTCAGCACCGCCTGGCAACGAAAAATTCAAAGATAAACTAGCATTGCTTATGGCGGGTAAAATAAACCCAGCTATGGCCCAAAATAATAAGAAAAACAATATTGACGGAAAACGCTCATGAAAAAAATATGTTGGAGTCTTTGTTTGCTTTTATTACTGAGTATTGTAAGTGGACACGTTTTAGCTGAAGCTGGGATCCCAGCTCTGACGCTGACAGACAACCCAGATGGTAGCAAAGACTATACTATGACCTTGCAGGTTGTCGCTATCATGACATCGTTAAGCTTACTACCCGCTTTTGTGATGATGATGACATCCTTTACCCGAATCATCATAGTCTTGTCTATTTTGCGTCAAGCTATAGGTTTGCAGCAATCACCCTCTAACCAGATTTTAATCGGTGTGAGTTTGTTTTTGTCGATGTTTATCATGGCGCCTGTGTTTGAAAAAATAAACGAAACGGCATTGCAACCGTATTTAAAAGAAGAGATTACCTCTATACAAGCCTATGAGATAGGTAAACAGCCGTTACGTGTTTTTATGCTAGCTCAAACGCGGGTTAAAGATTTAGAGACCTTTGTACAAATTGGCGGTATGGATGGGCAATTCCAAGATCCTGTTGATGTGCCTATGAACGTTTTGATCCCCGCCTTTGTGACCAGTGAACTCAAAACTGCATTTCAAATTGGTTTTATGTTGTTTATTCCTTTTTTGATTTTAGATTTAGTGGTTGCCTCAATATTGATGGCGATGGGCATGATGATGTTGTCACCTATGATCGTGTCGTTGCCCTTTAAACTCATGTTATTTGTATTGGTGGATGGTTGGAATTTAGTCTTTGGTACCTTAGCCAATAGTTTTGGGATGGGTTAGCGAATGTTACATAGTCAAATGAATAAGGTACGCCCATGAGTCCAGAAGTTTTTGTTGAAATACTCAAAGAAGCATTAGCGATGGTTATTCTGTTGGTTTCAGCGATTATCCTGCCCAGCCTGTTTGTGGGGTTAATTGTTGCTGTGTTTCAAGCCGCAACGTCTATTAATGAACAAACTATGAGTTTTCTGCCACGTCTAATTGTCACTTTGTTGGCACTCAGTTGGGGGGGGCATTGGTTAGTGCAAAAGCTTATGGATTTCTTTTTTACTATGGTAGAAAGAATTCCTGAGGTAGTGGGTTAGTGGTGTTTGTTTTTCAGGACCAAGGCTAAAACCTTGGATATAGCAACAACTACAATTATGCAATACTTGGCGGACTTACTGTTGCCATTTATGCGCATCTCAGGGTTATTTGCTTCTATGGTTGGCTTGAGTGCTAATAGTATACCTAATACCACAAGGGCACTACTTACGCTATTTTTAACCCTTATTATTATGCCCGTTATTCCGCCAGTACCGGTTCCAATAACAGAGGTTTTTTCTGTTGGCACCTTCATGTTAGTGATACAGCAGTTAATCATTGGTATTGCATTGGGGTTTTTATCAAATATGGTGCTCAATACCTTTGTGTTAGCGGGTCAAATTGTTGCCTTGCAAACGGGGTTGGGCTTTGCCTCAATAGTCGATCCGGTTAATGGTATTAGTGTGCCTGCAGTGGGGCAGTTTTATCTTATCTTGGCCACTCTTTTGTTTTGGTCGTTAGATGGACATTTATCCATGATCCGTATGGTTGTGATGAGCTTCGAAGCTTTTCCAATTGGTGAAGCATGGTTTGCCCCAGAACAATTTAGAGATATTGCTCACTGGGCAGGCTGGATGTTTATTTCAGCCGTCACGATATCTTTGGCGCCTATTGTGTCATTGCTTATTGTTAATTTAGCTTTTGGTGTGATGACAAAAGCAGCCCCGCAATTGAACATTTTTAGTATAGGTTTTGCTATCGCTCAAATTATGGGACTATTCATAATTTGGTTAACGTTAGACAACTTAACCCATCATTTTGAAGTGATGTGGGATCGGGCACAACTGATGATGTGTCAGCTAGTGTTAGTGTGTACTTAAGTAATGGAGGTAAACCATGTCTGATGCAAACGAAAAAACAGAAGAACCCACCTCCAAGAAAATTGAAGACTCCCGTAAAAAGGGACAAATTGCCAGATCTAAAGAATTGTCTACGGCTTTAGTTTTAATTTCTAGTGGTATTAGTTTTTTACTTGTTGGCTCGCAAATTGCCAGCGCATTATTTGAAGTGTCACAGCGCACGTTTACCCTGTCTCGAGATGAAACCTATGATTTCACTCATATGTTTCAAGCTTGGGGATTTGCAGTTAAAACAATTAGTATGCCTGTTTTACTGTATATGCTGATTGTGGCTATTGCTGGTATCTACGGGAATATCGCTTTAGGTGGTTATAATTTCACTTGGGATGGCGCTGCGCCAAAAGCTCAAAAAATGAGTCCTATAGCGGGCTTTAAACGTATGTTTGGTATGAACAGCGTGGTGGAATTATTTAAAGCGGTAGCTAAATTTTTAGTGGTGGCGTTGATGGCATACGTAGCACTGATAATGTTTAAAGATGAAGCATTACATTTGGACTTAGAGTTATATCCGCGCAACCTTTTTCATGCGCTGGATTTAATTGCGTGGGGATTTTTGATTATGTGTTGTGCTTTGATACCTATTGCGGTTTTCGATGTGCCTTATCAAAGCTACAAACACAACAAAGAAATGAAAATGTCTATGCAGGAAGTCAAAGACGAACGTAAAAACGCCGATGGCGATCCCCAAGTAAAAAATAGGATCCGTAAGTTACAGTATCAAGCTGCCGCTAACCGGATGATGCAAGAAGTGCCAAATGCGGATGTAGTAGTCACCAACCCCACCCATTTTTCCGTGGCGTTAAAGTATGATCAGTTTGGCAATCGCGCTCCGACATTAGTGGCTAAAGGTGTGGATGAAATGGCCATGCATATTCGTACTATTGCCAATGCACATGAGGTACCTATTGTGGCATCTCCTATGTTAGCTAGGGCTATTTATTATTCTACTGAAGCAGAACATGAAATCCCCGAAAAACTGTTTATGGCAGTGGCTCAAGTATTGGCCTATGTTTATCAATTAAAAGCCTATAAACAAGGTAAAGGTAAACGTCCTAAACCGTTAAAAAGTAATTTGCCGATCCCACCTGAGCTAAGACGTTAAGCGTTGGTTTAGTAAATTTTCACAGAGAATCCTATTTTCTCTATAGACTTGGCGCACTAGTTGCTTTACTTCTTTTAAGGTTTACAAATTCAACAAAGCGTCAATAATCCTTTTATGCAATTAGCATCTTATCTCGGTCGGTTTGATAAAAACCAATTTAAGTCTGTCTCATCTGGTTTAGGCGCACCCATAGTCTTGTTAGCAATAATGGGCATGGTAATACTGCCTATGCCCGCATTTTTGTTGGACATTCTATTCAGCTTCAATATTGCCTTGTCTTTAGTGGTTATTCTGGTGTCAGTGTTCACTAAAAAACCCGTTGATTTTGGTATTTTCCCGTTAGTGTTACTTATCGCGACTGTATTGCGACTCGCCTTAAATGTAGCGTCAACAAGAATCGTTTTACTAGAAGGACACGAGGGTGGCGATGCAGCAGGTAAGGTAATAAAAGCCTTTGGTGAAGTAGTGATTGGCGGTAACTATGCAGTAGGTATAGTGGTATTTGCCATTTTGCTCATTATCAACTTTAAAGTGGTTACCGCTGGCGCAGGCCGGATTTCAGAAGTCAGTGCTCGTTTTACCTTGGATGCGATGCCTGGCAAACAAATGGCCATAGACGCAGACTTAAATGCTGGCTTTATTGATTCTGATGAAGCCCGTAAACGTCGATTTGAAGTCACCAGTGAGGCTGATTTCTACGGGTCTATGGATGGTGCATCTAAATTTGTAAAAGGTGATGCTGTTGCTGGTTTATTCATTATGTTAATTAACTTAGTGGGTGGCTTGTTTATTGGCATGATCCAACATGATTTAGCTTTTGGCGATGCGGTTGAAATTTTCACCTTACTGACCATAGGTGATGGGTTAGTGGCACAAATTCCTTCATTGTTGCTGTCAGTCGCGACCGCCATTATTGTGACAAGAGAAAATGACTCACAAGAGATGGGTAAAGAATTAACCAGACAATTGGGCGATCAGCGAGCGCTTTATATTACTTCTGGTATTCTGTTTGTAATGGGGATTGTTCCGGGTATGCCTCATGTTGCCTTTTTGGGATTTAGTGCTGTGGTGGGCGGTTATGCTTATTACAGTACTTGGCGCGCAAAGAAAATTGCCAATGAGCCACAAGCGGTTAAGTCTTTACCTGATCAAAATCAACAACCATTAGAAATTAAAGAGCTTGGTTGGGATGACGTCCAGCATGTTGACACCATTGGATTGGAAGTGGGTTATAGATTGATCCCCTTGGTGGACAAAGCACAGGGTGGCGAATTACTGACTCGTATTAAAGGAGTGCGGAAAAAATTATCTCAAGAACTGGGTTTCTTGATCCCTCCGGTACATATTCGCGATAATTTAGATTTAAGCCCGAATAATTATACTATTGCTATGTTGGGCGTCACTGTTGGTGAAGCTGAACTGAGTCATGATGACGAGTTGGCGATTAATCCGGGACAAGTATTTGGCAAGTTAGATGGTAAAGCGACTAAAGATCCTGCTTTTGGACTGGACGCTGTTTGGATCAAAGCCAATCAAAGAGAACACGCACAAACCCTTGGTTACACAGTCGTGGATGCAGCCACAGTGGTGGCTACACATCTAAGCCAATTGTTAGCCAACAATGCCTATCAATTGTTAGGTCACGAAGAAGTGCAACAACTGTTGGATTTGCTAGCCAAAAATAACCCTAAATTAGTTGAAGGTTTAGTGCCTGATATCTTGCCTTTGAGCACTGTAGTAAAAGTTTTACAAACTATGCTTTATGAAGGTGTGCCTATAAGGGATATGCGCAGCATAGTGCAGACATTATGTGAGTTTGGTCCTAAAAGCCAAGATCCAGATGTATTGGTGTCTGCGGTGCGTATCGCACTTAAACGATTAATTGTGCAAGAAATAAATGGTGGCTTGGCCGAAATACCTGTTATTACTTTGGCACCAGAATTGGAACAGATGTTGCATCAGTCTTTACAGGCTGGAGGAGCGGATGGCGCAGGAATTGAACCGGGCTTAGCAGAACGTTTGCAAGGTTCGTTGAACGAAGCGGCTCAACAACAAGAGTTAGCAGGTGAGCCTGCAGTTTTACTGACTTCAGGTATGTTAAGACCCGTATTGTCTAAATTCTTAAAACACTCAGTGAGTGGATTACATGTGTTGTCATATCAGGAAATACCTGATGACAAACAAATCAAAATTGTCAGTGCCGTGGGTCAATAATCTGACAGGATGATAAGCCGTAGTGTTGGTATTTAAGGGGTATATATGAAAATCAAACGTTTTTATGGCAAAGACATGCGAGAAACACTCAAACAAGTGAAAGACGAGTTGGGTGGTGACGCAGTTATTATGTCAAATAAAAAATATGCTGACGGTATCGAGATAATGGCCGCCTATGACAAAGAACCTGACGCTCAGCTATCGCCTATAAATGAAGAACCCAAAGTTCAAGCTAACCTTTCTAGAAAAACACCCACTTTGAGTGACATCATTGGTGATTCTGGGCCTGATAGTCTAAAGTCATTATTAGAAAAACAGTCACAAGCTGCCTCCCCCTTAAAAATTAAAGACGTTAAGCCGCTATATGAAACACAGCCACAAGCTCATTCTGACAGTGCTATTCCTGTACCTTCGGATTCACAGCAAAATAACCAGCAACAAGATGCCCTTAAAGAAATGCGTCAAGAGTTATCGTCTTTGCGCCACATTTTGCAATTTCAGGTATCTGGCTTAATTGAACAAGAAAAGAACCGTAAACATCCGTTGCATGGATATTTATTGCAAAGGTTACAGCAAATGGGAATTTCAGATGCTTTAGCTGAAGAAGTGGTGTCTTATGCACCAGAAGCTGCAGATGAAAGACAATCTTGGCTGTTCCTTCTTAAGCTTTTGGCTAATAGATTACAAACCAAACATGATGACATCTTATCTCAGCCAGGTGTGGTTGCATTGATGGGACCAACAGGCACAGGTAAAACAACCACTATTGCCAAACTAGCGGCTCAAGCGGCACATAAATTTGGCGTTGAACAAGTGGCTATTATTACCTTGGATAATTATCGAATTGGTGCCTACGAACAAATTGCAACCTACGGTAAAATCATTGGCTGTAGTGTTAAACAAGCAAAAAATTCAAATGAACTATCAGATTTACTTTATCAATTTAGAAATAAACGTTTAGTATTGGTAGATACAGCAGGATTTAGCCAAAAAGACGCTAGGCTAATCAAACAGTTAGAGACTATGAAACAGAACTCTTGTGCTACTATCAGACATTATTTAGTAATGCAGGCAAACTGCCAGTACCGCGTCATGCAACAAACTGTAAATGAGTATCGACAGATTTCTTTACAAGGGTGTATATTGACTAAATTAGATGAATGTTTCAGCTTAGGAGAGGTAATCAGCGTGGCAATTGAGAACAAATTACAAATTTGTTATTTGGCTGACGGGCAACGAGTACCAGAAGATTTGCAATCTGCAAGTTCAAAATTTTTAATTACTAGTGCAGCGAAGCTTTATAAAAAATCTGCTTTAATTCATACTAGATCTAATCACGTTAATAACGCAGCAGTGGCAGTATGATTGAGGACCAAGCAAGCAGCTTAAGAAGAATGAATCAATCTAGGTTAATAAAAGTCATAGCCGTGACGGGTGGTAAGGGGGGGGTTGGGAAAACAAATGTTACCCTTAATACCGCTATATCACTTGCACAACAAGGCAAAAGAGTCATGGTGTTGGATGCCGATTTAGGCTTAGCCAATGTTGACGTGCTTTTAGGCCTTCGGGTAGAAAAAAATCTGTCTCACGTGTTATCGGGTGAGTGCACCTTAGATGAAGTGCTAGTAGAAGGCCCCTACGGGATCAAAATTGCACCTGCAACATCCGGTAGCCAATCGATGACAGAGCTTACTCCTATAGAACACGCGGGTCTTATTCGGGCTTTTAGTGAATTACAATCGCAAATTGATGTGTTAATTGTTGATACTGCAGCCGGTATTTCAGACATGGTATTAAGCTTTTCTAAGGCTTCTCAGGACATAATGATGGTGGTCTGTGACGAACCAACCTCCCTTACCGATGCCTATGCACTTATTAAAATCCTAAATAAAGAACATGGCGTATTTCGTTTTAAAATTGTTGCCAATATGGTGCGCAGTATGCGTGAAGGTGATGAATTGTTTTCTAAATTGAGTAAAGTGACTAATCGTTTTTTAGATGTGGCACTAGAACTTGTGGCCGTTATACCATTTGATGAGAATGTTCGTAAGTCTGTCAGAAAACAAAAAGCTATAGTTGAAGCCTTTCCGACATCACCTGCAGCTATGGCTATTCGAAAACTCGCTAAAAAAGCGGTAGAATGGCCCATCCCTAATCAACCAGGTGGTCATTTGGAATTTTTCCTTGAACAATTGGTCACTAAAAAAACAATGGGTGATAACCAGTGAATAGTAAAGCTGCTGTTTATCAACAACTTGCCGATAAGAATGGGTTGGTCGAAAGACATGCATCATTGGTTAAACGAATTGCACATCATTTGATTGCCCGTTTACCAGCCAGTGTCTTGGTAGACGATCTGATTCAAGCTGGTATGATAGGTTTATTAGAAGCATCTCGAAATTTTGATGGAAGTAAGGGGGCAAGTTTCGAAACGTTTGCAGGGATCCGAATAAGGGGATCCATGTTAGATGAAATACGTAAAGGGGATTGGACACCACGTTCTGTTCACAAGAATGGTCGCGCTATTACTGAAGCTATTAATCAAGTCGAAAGAGAAACCGGTCGTGATGCTCGCGATTCAGATATTGCTGAAAAATTACAAGTCAATATTGAAAGTTATCACCATATGTTAAATGAGGTAAATGCAGGTAAAATCATCGGCATGGAAGACTTAGGTGTCACTGAAGATGTCATCACGACAGAACAAACAAAAGGTTCAGACACGCCCTTTGACGATTTTTTACAAGGTTCGTTTCAAAAGGCACTGGCCCATGCTATTACAACATTACCAGAGCGTGAGGCAATTGTTTTGTCTCTATACTATGATGAAGAGCTGAACTTACGAGAAATTGGCGAAGTATTAGATGTTAGTGAGTCTAGAGTGAGTCAAATACATAGCCAAGCCATGTTGAAACTTAAGTCTCGCATGCAATATTGGCGTTCAAACGACAAATAATTATAGCAATAAAGTTGGGTTTTAGCCCAAGGGGTTTAAACTCTAACGGAGGTGGTTTTGGATAAGAATATGAAGATCCTTGTTGTTGATGACTTTTCAACAATGAGAAGGATTATTAAGAACTTACTTAAAGATCTTGGGTTTGCAAATATACAAGAAGCAGACGATGGCAATACTGCATTGCCTATGCTGCAGCAAGGTGATTTTGATTTTGTGATAACCGACTGGAACATGCCTGGCATGCAAGGTATAGATCTGCTTAAAGCTATTCGCGCAGATGCTAATTTAAAACATATTCCTGTTTTGATGGTGACTGCTGAAGCGAAAAAAGAACAAATTGTTGCTGCAGCGCAAGCTGGCGTCAACGGTTATGTTATTAAACCTTTTACTGCTGCAACACTAAAAGAGAAATTAGTTAAAATCTTTCAACGACTTGGTTAAATTCAGGCTAATCTGATAGGAAAGACTGTATGACAACCTTGAATGCTGCGCCAATTTCTCTTGAAAACGCAAAAAAATTAGTGACCTTAATAGAAAGTGGGGATAACCAAGGCGCACAAGATTTGCTTGAATCTTCTGGCGCTCAAACTTCAGTTGAATTATTCGCTGAAGTGGGTAAATTGACCCGCCAACTCCACGATTCATTGAATAACTTTCAACTTGACCCCCGTTTAGCCAATATGGCTAACGAGGATATTCCAGATGCTCAAGCGCGGCTTAACTATGTCATAGAAGCAACTGAAGAGGCGGCAAATAAAACCATGGATTTGGTGGATTCCTGTATGCCCGTAGCAGAAAAATTGCATGATGGGATAGTTAAGGTTATGCCTGAATGGAATAAAATGATTGCACGAAAATTGCAACTGGGGGAGTTTAATCTGCTTGTAAAAGAAATGGATAGTTTTCTTCAGAATGGTAGTGATGACTCTGCAAAATTGACAGGCCTGTTAACTGAAGTACTCATGGCCCAAGGTTATCAAGATTTAACCGGCCAAATTATCAGGCGAGTTATCGAGTTAGTTAAAGAAGTTGAAGATAATTTAGTATACATGCTCACCATGTTTGGCGGTGTTGAACCTAAAGATGCTGCCGAGGTTGCTGAAAAGCCTAACAATTCTGAGAATGAAGCCGATATGATTAAGGCTGAAGGTCCAATAATGGATGCCGACAGCAGAGAAGACGTGGCGTCGGATCAAGATGACGTAGATGATTTGCTTTCGAGTCTGGGATTTTAGGGAGGCTATAATATGGCTTTTGATGTTGACGAGGAAATACTAGCTGACTTTCTGGTTGAAGCCGGGGAGATCTTAGATTTATTACAAGAACAGCTCGTCGAATTAGAAAACAATCCAGAAGATTCGAATCTGCTAAATGCTATTTTTAGGGGGTATCATACCGTTAAGGGTGGGGCTGGATTTTTATCACTAACCGAATTAGTTGATATATGCCATGGTGCAGAAAACGTTTTTGATGTCATGCGTAATGGACAACGTACCCTGACACCTGAACTAATGGATGTAATATTACAAGCCACTGATGAAGTGATACAAATGTTCGATCTTGTCAAAGCAGGTGACCCACTTGTCGCTGCTGAAAAAAGCCTTATCGATACACTGACCAGACTCAGTAAACCAGAATCAGCCGACGTGGCCGCACCTGTAAATGAGCCTAAATCTGTAGTCGATGTAAGTACAGCTAATGATGAAATAGCAAGTCCATCTGGTGATTTTAGTGAAGATGAATTTGAGGCGTTGTTAGATGAATTGCATGGCAGTGATGCACCTGCTGCGAAGGAAACGTCTGCGGTAGAAGAAACCTCTGCAAATAATCAAGATATTAGTGATGATGAATTCGAGGCGATCCTTGACCAGTTACATGGTAAAGGTCAGTTTAAGGGCGAAGAAAAAGCTGAAACTGAAAAGGTAAAAGCGGATCCAGTTGCTCCTGATAAAAACATATCCAGTGACGATATTTCTGATGATGAATTTGAGGCGTTATTAGATCAACTTCACGGCAAAGGTAAAGGCCCTGCTGAGGACGCGTCTGAAAAGCCCGTTGCAGTTAAAAAAACAAAACAAGCAGTAAAGCCGACTGAAGTTGAAAACGTGGTTACGCCTCCTAATAAAATAGAAGTAGCTTCATCTGTAGTCGCCAAAAAAGAAGACAAAAAACCTGCTCCTTCCCAAGCAGAAGCAACGGTAAGAGTTGACACAAAACGCCTAGATCAGATTATGAATATGGTAGGCGAATTGGTATTAGTCAGAAACCGGCTACTAAGTCTTAGTAATAATGTGAATGATGAAAGTATGGCTAAGACCATTGCCAATTTAGACGTGGTAACAGCTGACTTGCAAGGCGCGGTGATGAAGACGCGTATGCAGCCCATTAAGAAAGTATTTGGTCGTTTTCCTCGCGTTGTACGTGACCTTGCTAGGACATTGAAAAAAGAAATTACTCTTGTACTTGAAGGTGAAGATACCGACTTAGATAAAAACTTGGTTGAAGCTTTAGCCGATCCCTTAGTGCATTTAGTTCGAAATTCGGTTGACCATGGTATTGAAATGCCGGAAGACAGAAAGGTTGCAGGTAAACCGACTATGGGTACCGTTAAGTTGTCAGCTTCTCAACAGGGAGACCATATTCTACTGAGCATTGTTGACGATGGTAAAGGCATGGACCCAGATAAGCTCAAGGAAATTGCTATTTCTCGTGGGGTTATGGATGCTGACTCAGCCATAAGAATGACTGATGCTGAAGCCTTTAATTTGATTTTTGCACCAGGTTTTTCAACTAAAACCGAAATATCGGAAGTATCAGGCCGTGGTGTCGGTATGGATGTGGTAAAAACCAAAATCAATCAGTTGAATGGAACTGTCAATATTGATTCCAAGATGGGCGTTGGTACAACACTTGAGATTAAAGTGCCATTGACCTTGGCAATATTGCCGACACTGATGATAGTGATAGGTGAACAAACTTTCGCTCTACCACTAGGCACTGTGAATGAAATCATCAACCTAGATATGCAAAAAACCAATACTGTTGATGGCCAGTTAACTATGATTGTCCGCTCTAAAGCTATTCCACTTTTCTATTTGGGAGAGTGGCTAGCAAGAGGAGAGGTTAATATTGATAAAACTAAGGGGCATGTTGTTGTAGTGCAAATAGGCACAAAGCAACTTGGCTTTGTGGTTGACGCACTTATTGGCCAAGAAGAAGTTGTGATTAAACCTCTAGATGAGTTGCTCCAAGGTACGCCAGGTATGGCGGGAGCTACCATAACCAGTGATGGTGGGATTGCACTGATATTAGATGTGCCGGGTTTACTTAAAAGATATGCAGCAAAGAAATCATAGATGTTTATGTTTTTGATACAACTAACGTGAATTTGATAGTGATAGAAATAGTTAAGATAGGCGAAAATGGCTTATAAAATTTTAATAGTTGATGATTCATCTTTTTTTCGCCGCAGAATAAAACAGATACTTGAAAAAGACTGTGAATTAGAGGTGGTAGGTGAAGCTAAAAATGGAGAAGAAGCGTTAATCCTTGTTGCTTCTTTAAAGCCTGATGTTGTAACAATGGATATAGATATGCCGGTCATGGATGGTATTACAGCTGTGAAAAGAATAATGGCTAGCAATCCTGTTCCTATCATTATGTTTTCATCACTGACCCAAGAAGGTGCACAATCAACATTGGATGCATTAGATGTCGGTGCTTTAGATTTTCTCCCAAAGAACTTCGAAGATATTGCTCTAAACAGAAAAGAAGCCATTCTGTTGCTACAAAGCCGTGTTAAAGCCCTGTGTGGCAGAACGTTTTTTGGGCCCAGTTCTTTGTCAAGAAAACCCTTGTCTTCATTTAGCTCTGCAACACTGCTGCAGACCAAAAATGTAAGTGGAATTGCATGTAAATCAGATACAAAGACTAATTTTAGCGCTACTACTTCAAGTCATTATACTTGTTTAGCTATTGGAGCTTCTACTGGTGGACCTGTGGCTTTACAGAGGATTTTGACGGAGTTACCTGTTAATTTCCCTGTTCCGGTTTTGATGGTGCAACATATGCCAGGCACTTTTACCCAAGCATTTGCTAAACGCTTAAATGATTTATGTGATGTGACAGTAAAAGAAGCCGCTAATGGTGAAATCTTGACTCCCGGAGTGTGTTATCTGGCACCCGGTGGAAAACAGATGACCATAAAGGGCAGGGCAGTTAATGCAAGAGTTATCATCTCTGAGCCGGAGCGGTTTCCCTCTGCTGCTTTTAAGCCTAGTGTTGATGTAACTTTTGAATCTGTGGCTCAGGTTTATTCAGGTAATGTACTTGCTATTATATTAACGGGTATGGGTGCTGATGGCCGTGAAGGTTGCAAAATGTTAAAAGCCAAGGGTGCTAAAATATGGGCGCAAGATGAGCAGAGTTGCGTAGTTTATGGCATGCCGCAGGCTGTTACTGTCGCCAATATATCCCAAGCGAATTATGATATAGCTCATATGGCGAGTCATATAAAAAATGAAATGATAAATTAGGGAAATGGAGCAATTTGGGTGTTTTTCAAAATATGAATGTTGACCAAAATTTTATTCTGTTACCAATGACCATCACTTGTAAAGTGTGGTCATTGGTGTGGTAGTTTGGACGGTCGCAAATCATAAAGGTGGAGTAGGTAAAACCACCACAGCTGTGACCCTCGGCGGTTTGTTAGCGCAAAGTGAGCAGCGAGTAATATTAGTTGATACTGATCCACAGGCCTCATTAAGTTATTATTTTGGTGTTGATTCAGAAGAATTGTCTACTAGTTTGTACAACATATTTATGGCTGGAAAGTCTATTACTAAAGACGATGTCTTAAATTGTTTATGTCCGACAGAATTAGATTCTTTATTTATTTTGCCAGCCACAATGGCTTTAGCGACTCTTGACAGGACGTTAGGTACAAAAAGTGGCATGGGACTCATTTTACGCCAAGCCTTGGAGCTAATTAGTGATGAGTTTGACTACGCTATTATTGATTGTCCGCCTGTTCTAGGGGTGTTGATGATTAATGCTTTAGCGGCTTGTGACAGAGTTATTATCCCAGTTCAGACCGAATTTTTAGCTTTAAAAGGTTTGGATAGAATGATGCACTCTATGGAAATTATGCAAAAATCATTAGCCAAAACCTTTGCTTATACAATAGTACCGACCATTTACGATAAACGTGTCAACGCGGCAACTAAAGCATATAGCACATTGACTCGTAATTACAAAGAGGGTGTTTGGGTTGGGTTAATTCCAGTTGATACACGATTTAGAGATGCCAGTCAGGCACAAAGTCCACCATCTGTATATTGTCCAAAATCCCGAGGGGTTTTCGCTTATACTAAACTACTGAGTTACTTACAAAAATTGGAAACACAAACATGAGTAGTCATCCCTTCACTAGCGAAGATGTGATGGAAGATTACATGACAGCCTTGTTGACAGATGAACCAATTATTGAAGATGTCCAACGCCAGTCAGTTGAACATTTATTTAAGACCAAACCAATACCAAGAACCGAACTTTTTATTGAGCCAACAGCAGAGCCTGTTGAAACTGCACCAGTGATTGCTAAAGTTCTAGAGCCTCAGGTCGAAAAAAGGTTAGCGGCAACAAAAACGCCGTCAAAAGTTATCAAACCTATTATTCCCAAAGGGGAGTTTCAAGTTTTATTGTTTGAGGTTGCAGGCTTGACCTTGGCCTTACCGTTGACCGAGTTAGGTGGGATACACCAGATTGAGACTGTCAATCCACTGTTTGGTAAACCTGCTTGGTTTAAAGGCGTTTTGTTGCATCGTGATGAAAAATATAACGTGGTTGATACCGCCAAATGGATAATGCCTGAAAAATCTGCTAAAAAGCTGACAGAATCCTCTGAATATAAATACCTTATAGTGTTAGGTGAAAGTGGTTGGGGTTTAGGCTGTGAAAGCCTGATTGCCACTGAAGTATTGTTACCAGATGAAGTGAAGTGGAGAAATGTCGAAGGTAGCCGTTCATGGTTATCTGGCATGGTTAAAAAGAAAATGTGTGCCTTGATGAATGTGCAGCAGTTGATTAACATGTTGAACCAAGGTTTAAGCAGTAACGATTAGCCTATTTGGGCCGGAGCAATGGGAATGAGTGACGACAGAAATTCAAGTAATACATTAGCCGCAAACGGTGAGGAAGTGCTGCAGTGGGTTACCTATAAATTAGGTGAAGAGACATACGGTATTAATGTTATGCAGGTACAAGAAGTACTACGGCATACCGAAATCGCTCCAGTACCAGGCGCTCCAGATTATGTATTGGGGATTATTAATTTAAGGGGAAACGTTGTCACTGTCATTGATACTCGTTCACGCTTTGGGTTACCTCCCTCTGATATTTCAGATAATACTCGAATAGTGATTATTGAGTCTGATGAACAAGTAGTCGGTATTCTGGTCGACAGTGTCGCTGAAGTGGTGTACTTGCGCTCTTCGGAAATAGACAGTGCACCGAATGTGGGTACCGAAGACAGTGCCAAGTTTATTCAAGGTGTTAGCAACAGAGATGGGCAATTACTTATCCTAGTTGACTTAAATAAATTACTGAATGACGAAGAGTGGACCGAAATTACTAATATCTAAGTTCAGAACTTAGGCCGCACGTTTCACTTCACCGAAGTATTCCTGCTTACGTTATAAGTGATACGTGTTTTGTTGCCATTTTAGAGATGATTATGAGTTTTCCATTATTACTAAGCCTAATAGCACTAATTGTCTCCATTGTTGGTTTAGTTTTGTTGATCGTGATGTTCAAACGTTTTCAAACGCAGCTCGAAACTATTGTATCTCAAAGTCAATCAGTATCAGACCTAAGCAAAAAAGTGAACAACCTAAGTGAAGAAATTCATGAAATCCGCAGCGGGAATTACGGTGTCATTAACCGTGTCAAAGAGTTGGTGCAACAAGTTGACAATTTACAGTCAGCTCAGCAAAACTTAGTCGAACAAGACTCCCAAAGCCGTTTTTACAGTAAAGGTGCTAAGCTCATTAGCCAAGGTGCTAGTCTCGAAGACGTGATGCGCGAATGTGATATGCCAATTGCCGAGGCAGAGTTACTTTTTAATCTACACAATAAACAAAGATAATCCCCCAGAACTTTGTACGTGATTTGCCCTGTCTAAGACTGATTTTCACAGATCTGTATTTTTTAATTTAGACGTCTAGACGTAAAGACGTTGACTTTTTTAGTGTATTAAGTCAGATTTGTTTGTATAGTTTTTTAGCTTTAGATCTGTTATGCCGATTAGAATTCCAAGTAATTTGCCTGCACAAAATGTCTTAAACAAAGAAAACATCTTTGTTATGGATACCCAGCGTGCAGTGACACAAGATATAAGGCCTATGGAAGTGGGTATCTTGAATTTGATGCCAAATAAAATGGAAACTGAAGAGCAGTTTTTACGTTTACTATCAAATACGCCTTTGCAGGTTAATATCGATTTAATTCGTATTGATAACAAAGCTCCCAAAAATACCCCCGCAGCCCATATGGATGATTTTTATGTGGCGTTTGATGATGTGACCAATAAAAAATATGACGGGTTAATTGTAACTGGAGCACCACTTGCGCATCTTGCCTATCAAGATGTGAAGTATTGGGAAAATATGACAGTCATTATGGATTGGGCACGACGCAATGTGCAATCTACTTTATTTTCATGTTGGGCGGCACATGCTGCCATTTATCATTTCTTTGGTAAAAATAGGGCACTTCGTGATCACAAGTTAAGTGGCGTTTATCGCCACTTTGTGCAAAATGAACACGATGAATTACTTAGAGGTTTTGATCCTGCCTTTTATGCGCCGCAATCACGTTATGGTGAAATAAGCATGGCAGATTACGCCGCTATACCTGGACTAAATGTATTAGCTAAGTCAAATGAGGGGGGGGCTTATATCGTTGCGTCCGAAGATAAACGTTTGGTGTTTGTGACAGGGCATCCTGAGTATGACCCTGAGAGTTTAAAGCAAGAATACCAAAGAGATTTATCTACTAATGCTGAACCACAAATCCCAGTAAACTATTTCGTCGATAATGATCCAAGTAAAGAGCCTATGGTCAGTTGGCGAGCCCATGGCAGCTTATTGTTTACTAATTGGTTGAACTATTACGTTTACCAAAATACCCCTTATGACTTGGCTCAGCTTTCTGAGTAAGATAGTTAATTTATATTGCGTAAGAGTGAAGAGGAACGACATTGAGTCAGCGAATGGCCCCAAAACGACTTCAAGAGCAACTGATTGAAGCTGCAAACAAGCGTATTTTGTTACTTGATGGTGCCATGGGCACCATGATCCAAGAATATAAATTCGAGGAAGAGGATTACCGGGGTGAACGTTTTGCTGATTGGCATTCTGATGTTAAAGGAAATAACGATTTATTAGTATTGACTCAGCCTAAGATTATCTATGACATTCACTGCGCATACCTTCAGGCAGGTGCTGATATTATTGAAACTAATACGTTCAATGCTACCACTATATCCATGGCTGATTATAATATGCAAGCAATGGCAAAAGAAATAAATATCGAGGCGACAAAATTAGCTAGAAAAGCCGCAGATACATTTACCGCACAAACACCGGATAAACCTAGATTTGTTGCAGGTGTATTAGGGCCTACTAGTCGTACAGCCTCTATTTCTCCAGATGTAAACGACCCGGCTAAACGTAACGTCACGTTTGATGAGTTAGTTGAAGCTTACATAGAGGCCACCCATGGACTGATTGAAGGCGGTACGGATTTGATAATGGTAGAAACCATTTTTGATACCTTAAATGCTAAAGCTGCAGTGTTTGCGATACAAACAGTTTTCGAACAATTGGGTGTTAAGTTACCCGTTATGATTTCAGGCACTATTACCGATGCCTCTGGTCGAACATTGTCTGGTCAAACGGCTGAAGCTTTTTATTATTCGATGAATCATATAGAGCCGTTTTCTTTTGGCTTAAATTGCGCATTGGGTCCTGACTTATTGCGTCAATATGTGGATGAAATATCCCAAATATCCGAATGTTTTGTTTCCGCCCATCCTAATGCAGGTTTACCCAATGAGTTTGGTGAATATGATATGGAAAGTGGCGAAATGGCTTTACACATTAAAGAGTGGGCAGAGTCAGGATTATTAAATATTGTGGGTGGATGTTGTGGTAGCACACCAAAACACATTGCGGCCTTGGCTGATGCTGTAAAAGGTTACGCACCACGTAAAATAGTAAAACGAGAGGTGAAAATGCGCCTCTCTGGTTTAGAACCTTTTGTCCATTAGGTGGTTGTGATGAGTGAAAATGAAATAGATATTGAGCAACCCATTCTCGTCAACGCGAAGTCTTCAGCAAATTTTATTAATGTAGGTGAACGAACCAACGTTACCGGCTCTGCCATGTTTAAGCGTTTGATCCTTGACGATGATTATGAAAAAGCCTTAGATGTTGCACGCCAGCAAGTTGAAAACGGTGCGCAGATAATAGATATCAATATGGATGAAGCCATGTTGGACTCTGAAGCGGCAATGACGCGATTTTTAAACCTAATTGCTTCTGAACCGGATATTTCTCGAGTGCCTATCATGATTGATTCATCCAAATGGACAGTTATCGAAGCAGGTTTAAAGTGTGTGCAAGGCAAAGCCATTGTTAACTCAATTAGCTTGAAAGAGGGTGAAGAAAACTTTCTGAATCAAGCTAAGTTGTTAAAACGATATGGTGCTGCCACGGTAGTGATGGCATTTGATGAGAAAGGTCAGGCCGATACTGAAGACCGCAAATTCGAGATATGTGAACGTAGTTATAAGTTACTCACTGAAAAAATCGGTTTTCCGCCACAAGATATTATCTTTGACCCAAATATTTTTGCAGTGGCAACAGGGATTGAAGAACATAACAATTATGCTGTCGATTTTATTAATGCAACTCGGCGTATCCGTCAAAATTTGCCCCATGCTCACGTATCAGGTGGCTTATCCAACGTATCTTTTTCTTTTCGTGGCAATAATCCTGTGCGTGAAGCGATGCATTCGGTATTTTTATATCATGCTATTAAAGCCGGTATGGATATGGGAATTGTGAATGCCGGACAGTTGGAAGTGTACGATCAAATTCCCTCAGAGCTTAAAGAAGCGGTAGAGGACGTGATTCTTAATCGTCATGATCAAGCTACAGATAAACTTTTAGAACTAGCGCCTAAATATCAAGGTGACGGTAAAGTCTTAGTCAAAGACAACCTTGAATGGCGGGAATTGCCCGTTAATAAACGTCTTGAGCACGCTTTGGTTCGCGGCATTATGGACTTTATAGAGCAAGATACTGAAGAGGCACGCCTAGCAGCAGAAAAACCATTACATGTTATCGAAGGACCATTGATGGATGGTATGAATGTGGTTGGGGATTTGTTTGGCGAGGGTAAAATGTTTCTGCCACAAGTTGTCAAATCTGCCCGCGTCATGAAAAAGGCGGTATCTTATCTTAATCCCTATATCGAACTTGAAAAAGACAAAGGTAGCAGTAACGGCAAAATTTTATTGGCCACAGTAAAAGGGGACGTTCACGATATAGGTAAAAACATTGTGGGCGTGGTGCTGCAATGTAATAACTTTGAGATCATCGACCTTGGGGTGATGGTACCTTGTGCAAAACTGTTGCAGGTGGCCAAGGACGAAAATGTCGATATGATTGGCCTGTCTGGACTGATTACCCCTTCTCTTGATGAAATGGTCTACGTGGCCAAAGAAATGCAGCGCCTAGACTTTAATTTACCATTATTAATTGGGGGGGCGACCACGTCAAAAGCCCATACCGCAGTGAAAATCGAGCAACATTATCATCACCCAGTAGTTTACGTACCCAATGCTAGCCGTGCAGTAGGCGTATGTCAGAAACTGATCACTGCCGAAAATCGTGCTATATACGCAGAAGAACTAAAACGTGATTATGAAAAAGTGCGCGAGCAACACGCTAAGAAAAAGCCTCGCACCCGCCCCGTTTCATTAGAGCAAGCCCGTGAGAATGGTTTTAAGTTTGACTGGGATAACTATCAACCACCTGTCCCTAATATGTTGGGAGTGACGGCAGTTAGTGTTGGACTGGCAGAGTTAGTTGATTACATAGATTGGACGCCGTTTTTCTTAACCTGGTCTTTAGCGGGAAAGTATCCTCGTATTTTACAAGATGAGGTTGTAGGCAAAGAAGCACAGATTTTATTTGCTGATGCTCAGGCCATATTAAAAACCTTGTGCAATAATCCTAAATTCAAAGCTAGTGGTGTGATAGGCCTTTTCCCAGCTAATCGAGTAGAAGATGATATTCAAGTCTATGCTGATGAAAGTCGCAGTCAAGTGGTTCATGTTGCTCACCATCTTCGCCAACAAACTGAAAAACCTAAGGGGGCAAACAACTGTTTAAGTGATTTTGTTGCACCTAAGTCTTCAGGCAAAGCTGATTATATTGGCGCATTTGCGGTGACAGCAGGAACCTGGGAAGATGGCTTGGCCAAAGAATACGAAGATGATGGCGATGATTACAATTCCATCATGATTAAATCCCTTGCAGATAGGTTCGCAGAAGCCTTTGCCGAATATTTACATAAAATAGTGCGCAAAGAAATTTGGGGGTACGTACCTGATGAGACGTTATCAAACGAAGAGCTTATTCGTGAAAAATATCAAGGAATTCGACCTGCCCCAGGTTATGCTGCTTGCCCTGAACACACAGAGAAACAATTGATTTGGGATCTGCTGGATACTGAAAAAAATACTGGTATGAAACTAACCGAGAGTTACGCCATGTGGCCTGGTGCTGCTGTATCTGGCTTTTATTTATCTCATCCACAATGTCGTTATTTTGCAGTGGCACAAATACAAGAAGATCAATTGCTCGATTATGCTGCTCGTAAAGGCTGGAATAGATCAGAAGCTGAAAAGTGGTTAGGGCCCAACCTTCAATAGATAATGGAGTACATAAAAGTATGTTCGATAAACCTTTCAGTCAAGCGTGCGAAAATAACAAACAACCTATTTTTGAGATATTGAGTAGAGTTTTAGTCGATACAAAAAACCTGTTAGAAATTGGTTCTGGGACGGGGCAACATGCTGTGCATTTTGCTCCTAGACTCACTTATCTAGAGTGGCACACTAGCGATATGCCTGATAAACATCTTGGTATAGCTGCTAGGTTAGAAGACGTAGACGTGGATAATCTGCATCAACCTGTGTCATTTACTATCGGCGCTTCTAGTGCTTGGCCAATAACCAATATTGATGCGGTGTTTACAGCCAATACCACGCATATTATGCAGCCATCAGAAACACAGATGATGATGCAGTTAGTGGCTGCTAGCTTACCCAATGGTGGGGTATTTTGCCAATACGGCCCATATAATTTTCAAGGACAGTATAGCAGTGAGTCTAATAAAGCTTTTGACCAACATCTAAGGGAGCAAGGATGTGGTGGTATTCGTGATATTGACGAATTGACCCTTTGGGCCAAACCTTTGGTTCTCATTGAGACAGTCTCAATGCCAGCGAATAATTTTATGCTAGTCTGGCAAAAAAAATAAAGGTTTTTACCAGACTAGGTTTAGTTAACCTTCTGCTTGCTTAAAAGGTAAAAGTTTTTCAGCATTATTTTTATATTGTGTGATTTGTATGTTTTCTTGTTGAATAAATCGCTCAACTGCCTCGTGGAACGCTAACTCTTTAAGTGAATGGTTGGAGTAACAGTAAATAGGTTCAAAACCTCTTAATATCTTATGTTCTCCTTGTGTGCCTGGGTTAAATTTAGCAATGTTTCTTTCAATGCAAAATTCGATACCTTGGTAATAACAACACTCAAAATGTAAGTTATATATCTCCTCTAAAGCTCCCCAGTAGCGACCGCATAGTTGATTTTCATCAAATATAAATAACGCGCTGGCAATAGGTTGCTCATCTTTTAGTGCGATCACCAACATTAAATTTTGATGTAAATCTCTAAAAATTTGCTGGAAAAATATTTCGGTTAAATAACCGTCATGGCCACTTCGCTTTAGATAGGTTTGTTTGTAACAATCATAAAAAAAACGCATGTTTTCTTCTGTTAAATTGTCTCCATGCAAACGTACTACTTTGATGCCATCATTAGTGACTTTTAGACGCTCTTTTTTTACATTTTTTCGTTTACGTGAATTAAAATGCGATAAATAATCTTCAAAAGATGAATATTGACGATTGAACCATTGAAACTGCACCCCTTGGCGTTGTACTTGACCATGCTCATGGAGTAACTGGCTAATATCTTGTTCCACAAATAACCAGTGCATGGAAGACATGCCAGACAATGTTAATTGATGAGTGATCTCTTGGCATAGAACGGGTAACAGTTGCTGTTTATCTACTTTAGCGTTGAGCATTAACCTTGCCCCAGTCACTGGCGTAAAAGGTATGGCGGCCACTAATTTAGGATAATAGTTAACGCCATATTGTCGATAAGTGTTTGCCCAAGCGAAATCAAATACATATTCTCCGTAACTATGCGTTTTTTTGTATAAGGGTAAGATACCAACAAGCTCGGAATTTTGATAAATGACTAAATGAAAAGGCTGCCAGCCAGATTTTCCGCCAACCGACCCAGAGGTTTCCAAGGCATGCAAAAAAGGGTATTGGCAAAATGGGCTACTGCCAGCAGCTAGATCACCCCAGACTGTTTGACCAATTTCTTCAATTGAGGTATTAAATTTGAATGTGTATTTTGAGCTTGATATTGACAATGTTGGGACTAACCTTTTGCTAAATTTACGTCCCTAATATGGCAGAGAATGAAGTTAAGATCATTAAATATACCATTGCTCTGTTGCTTGCGGGGCGAGAACACAGTCAACATGAATGGCTCAAGCCACTTTTGCAACAGGTCTTTGGGCGTCATCTGTGCATCGAATGGATAGATAAATTTAATCAGAATAATCTGCAAAGTAACGAGAGGTTTGCAAAATCTTTGATCCGAGGTTATTCGAATAAAGGTACAGGCTAATTAAGAATACGATATGAATTCGAAGAACATCAAATTTCTCCTGAAAGTGTGGCTGCAGCAATGACTGAACTGAGTATTGATTGGTTTGCGTGAGCTGTAAAAGTGTTTAAAACAAATTTGCCGGTGCCCCTGCTGTAGATTTAAAAGAACAGCTAAAACAACCACGCTTTTTATATTATCGTGGTTTTACCCATGAACAAATTCGTTATGCGATTGAATCGTCAAATATTAACGTTCTTAAGTGCAAACACTAGCCTTAACAAAAGTTCACTAAACTGATATCTTTGGCGTCAAACGCAGTTATTATGCCAATTTGTGCATATTTTAACTCCATTAATGATTAATATTTCAGGATTGTAAATGAGTAAAACAACCGCCGAGATCCGGTGCGCATTTTTAGATTTTTTTGCCGCAAGAGGACATCAAAAAGTATCCAGTTCATCTTTAGTTCCTGCAAACGATCCGACGCTTTTGTTTACAAATGCTGGAATGAACCAGTTTAAAGATGTGTTTTTAGGCACCGAATCCCGTAGCTACGACAAGGCGACATCTTCGCAACGTTGTGTGCGGGCGGGTGGTAAACATAATGATCTCGAAAATGTTGGTTATACCGCTCGTCATCATACTTTCTTTGAAATGTTAGGTAACTTCAGCTTTGGTGATTACTTTAAAACTGAAGCGATTCAATATGCTTGGGATTTTTTGACTAAAGAATTAAATCTACCCAAAGATAAATTGTTGGTCACTATTTACCATGATGATGACGAAGCTTTTGACATATGGGCAAATAAAATAGGTATTTCAGAAGAGAAAATTATCCGTATCAGTACTTCAGACAATTTTTGGTCTATGGGTGATACTGGCCCTTGTGGTCCTTGTTCAGAAATATTTTATGATCACGGTGAACATATCTGGGGCGGACCTCCTGGCACCCCAGAAGAAGATGGCGACAGATTTATTGAAATCTGGAATCTGGTCTTTATGCAGTTTAATCGTCAAAGTGATGGAACGATGCAGCCATTACCCAAACCTTCTATCGATACGGGAATGGGCTTAGAGCGTATTTCAGCCATTTTACAAAATGTGCATAGCAATTATGAAACTGATATTTTTCAGAATTTGATTGAAGACACTGCCAATATTGTTGGGACGCACGACACGCAAGATAAGTCTTTACGTGTTATTGCTGATCATATTCGTTCTTGTAGCTTCTTGATTTGTGACGGTATTATTCCCTCAAATGAAGGCAGAGGGTATGTGTTAAGACGTATTATTCGCAGAGCAGTCAGACATGGTAATAAACTCGGTGCCAATGACGTGTTTTTCTATCGTCTGGTGGAGGCATTAGAAACACAAATGGCAGATGCTTATCCAGAACTGACTGCAAATCGTGCAATGATAGAAAAGGTATTAAAAACTGAAGAAGAACAGTTTTCTCGTACCCTTGAACGTGGCCTGAGTATCCTTAACGATGCGCTTAACGAATTAACATCGGATGTGGTGCCTGGTGAATTAGTCTTTAAGCTTTACGATACCTATGGCTTTCCTGCAGACTTAACCAATGACGTGGCCCGTGAAAAAGAACTTCGCATTGATGAAGAAGGTTTTCAAGTTGCTATGGCTGCTCAGCGAAAACGCGCACAACAAGCTAGCCAATTTGATACTGATTATAATGAGTTACTAAAGTCAAATTGTACTTCTGAATTTACTGGTTATGATCAACAAACTCATCTGGCCAAAATTGTTGACTTGTTTACAAACGGCCTGCAGGTGGAACAATTAGGTGCGGATGATGAGGGGGTTGTTGTGCTTGATAAAAGCCCTTTTTATGCAGAATCAGGCGGACAAACTGGAGACACTGGTGTGCTTAAAGTTGCTGACGGCAGTTTTGCAGTCAGAGACACAGTGAAGTTGGGCAATGCTATTGCACATAAGGGAACGGCTCATTCAAATTTTAAACTGGGTGACATTGTGCAAGCTGAGTTTGATGTTGGGCGCCGTGAAGCGATAAAATTGAATCACAGTGCCACGCATCTTATGCATGCTGCTTTGAAACAAGTTTTAGGCGAGCATGTTAACCAGAAAGGTTCACTGGTATCAGACGAGCGTTTTCGTTTTGATTTTTCACATTTTGAAGCGGTTACTAATGAAGAGCTTAAAAGTGTAGAAAAGCTTGTTAACGAGCAAATTCGTGCCAATCATAGCTTAGAGACCAAATTAATGAATTTGGACGAAGCTAAGGCTGCAGGTGCAATGGCTTTATTCGGTGAAAAGTATTCAGAAGACGTACGTGTCGTTTCTATGGGCGAATTTTCTATGGAACTGTGTGGCGGTACACATGTCAATAGAACGGGCGATATTGGACTCTTTAAGATTGTTTCTGAGGGTGGTATCGCTGCCGGTGTCAGAAGAATAGAAGCGGTCACTGGGGAAAAAGCGCTGGATGCATTCCAGAGCCAAGCTCACCAAATTAGCCAAATTGCTGGTTTATTAAAAACAGATCCACAAGGTTTGCCTGAGCGTATTCAACACGTGTTGGAGCAGAATAAAATTGCAGTGAAAGAATTAGAAAAGCTTAAACAACAAATTGCCAGTAATGCCACCACAGACGTATTGTCTGAGGTTTATGAAGTAAAAGGCGTGAAAGTGCTGTCTTCAGTGTTACAAGACGTTGAACCTAAAGCACTTAGAACTATGGTCGATGACTTTAAGAACCAGTTAGGTAGCGCGATAATTGTTTTGGGCATAGCTGAAGAAAATAAAGTAAACTTGATTGTCGGTGTGACCAAGGACTTGGTGTCTAAGGTTAGAGCTGGGGAGTTGGTCAACTTTGTTGCTCAGCAGGTTGGCGGTAAAGGAGGAGGCCGTGCTGATATGGCCCAAGCAGGCGGAACCCAACCGCAAAACTTAGACTCAGCCATTGATTCGGTGCAAGCTTGGTTACAAGAAAAGTTGTAAATAATATAAATTAACAGTACAAATTTTGAAACTAAGAATTTTTCGGTTGTTTTTTGTGGTGACAACAAAAATAGGGAAAAACCGATTGGGTAAATTTTCTGGCGGTGCTGGTGATTTACACTAACTTTAACGAAGGAACAGTGTTTTTAACGGATAAAGGAGCAATAGAATGCTAATTTTAACTCGTCGTGTTGGAGAAACCCTAATGGTTGGTGATGACGTCACCGTGACAGTATTAGGTGTAAAAGGTAATCAGGTAAGAATTGGTGTGAATGCGCCTAAGGAAATATCTGTGCATCGTGAAGAAATTTATATGAGAATCCAAGCTGAAAAAAATGTTCAACTTGCCTCCCATGATCAGGCAGAAAGTACTGACGAAAGCTAGTCAGTTTTACACATAAAAAAAGCTGGGGAACCAGCTTTTTTTATGCCTGATTTTTAGCCTAGATTAATCTATGTATTTGATCAAACTTGACAAATAATAAGCACTTAATCAATAATCGTTTAAAATGCCAGCAAGCTGTCATTAACTTCATAAAAAGTGTTTGACATACTCATGTGGATCGGTAAAATCCTGCTCCTCATTTAGGAGAGGTTAATCCAAAGCCAAGGGCGTTAAAGCTTGAAGTTTAGACAGTTAATCTAGGTTAGTCGAACAGACAAACATCCGAAGATGTGTAAGATTCAAGTTCCGGAGAGGTGGGTGAGTGGCTGAAACCAGTTCCCTGCTAAGGAACCGTACGTTTATTCGTACCGAGGGTTCGAATCCCTCCCTCTCCGCCATTGGGTTTTGTTGTGAAAAGTGTATTGCACGTGTAGCTCATCGCGCCGCGAAGGGTAGCATAGAGACCTAGCTACGAACCAGGTTAGGTGTTTTTTATAAATTGATGGTTCAATATTTATCTTAATGCGCGTGTAGCTCAGCTGGATAGAGTACCTGGCTACGAACCAGGTGGTCGGAGGTTCGAATCCTTCCACGCGCACCATATTTAAGATGTTTTTTAAAATATCTTTTAGAAGATGAGCAATTTTTGGATATGCTTCTAAAACAAACAGTTTAAGCGCGTGTAGCTCAGCTGGATAGAGTACCTGGCTACGAACCAGGTGGTCGGAGGTTCGAATCCTTCCACGCGCACCACATATTAAAGCCTACAGATTTGTCTGTGGGCTTTTTTGTTTCTAGAATATTATTTTCAACGTTAATGCTTAGTTAATGGATTAGGCTGACTTTATAGTGATGTATTTATTATTTGTAAGTAGCTTGTTAATGATTGAGTGAAGTTGGGTAAATATTCATAATATCCGAATATTTACTTATTCTTTATGCATTTTTCCTCTTGTCGTTTTGTTGTGTTTTCTTAGGCTGCATGGTACTTGTTGCTAATAATTTTTAAATTTTGAGATCACGCTTTTATGCAACCAGAACTCGCAAATGCGCTTGCTGAAGCCGCTAATTTATTATTAGTAGGAATGGTAGTCGTGTTTTTGTTTTTATCTATGCTAATTGGTGCAATTACTCTGATTGCTTGGATAAATAAACTCATCCCTGATGCGTCGCTAAATACTATACAAAACCAAACAACGTGTAGTCACAGCACTTTATCTGATAATCAAGGTTTGTCACCAAAGGTCGTAGCTGCAATAAGCATCGCTATCTCTGAGCATAGGCAGTCACATTAGTTTACTATTTTAAGGAAGAATCCCCATGCATAAACCATTAGCAATTACAGATGTTGTATTGCGTGACGCTCACCAATCATTGCTTGCGACCAGAATGCGTCTGGAAGACATGTTACCTATTGCAAGTAAGTTAGATGATATTGGATATTGGTCACTAGAGACATGGGGTGGGGCGACGTTTGATGCTTGCATTCGCTATTTGGGAGAAGATCCTTGGGACCGGATTCGACAGCTTAAAAAGGCCATGCCAAAAACGAAGCAACAAATGTTGTTGCGAGGCCAAAATCTTCTCGGTTATCGCCACTATGCAGACGATGTGGTTGAGAAATTTGTGGAACGAGCCCATGCCAATGGTGTGGATGTGTTCCGCATATTTGATGCAATGAACGATATTCGTAATCTACAAACTGCGGTTAAGGCAGCCATTAAACAAGGTGCACATGCCCAAGGAACCATGTCTTACACAGTGTCACCTGTTCATTCCTTGCAAACGTGGTTAGATATGGCCAATGAATTACAAGATATGGGGGTGCATTCAATTTGTATAAAAGATATGGCCGGCTTACTAAAGCCTTACGAATGCGAAGAATTGGTGACTAGATTAAAAGAATCCATCGAAGTGCCTATTGCCATGCATTGTCATGCAACAACGGGCTTGAGCACCGCTACTTACCAAAAAGCGATTGATGCGGGCATCGATATTTTAGATACGTCTATTTCATCGATGAGTATGACTTATGGCCATACAGCTACAGAAACCATCGTGTCTATTGTCGAAGGGACTGAGCGTGATACTGGTTTGGCATTACCTGCTTTTACTGAGATTGCTAGTTACTTCCGTGATGTGCGTAAAAAGTATGCACAGTTCGAAGGCAGTCTTAAAGGTGTTGACGCACGTATTTTAATAGCACAAGTGCCTGGCGGCATGTTAACTAACATGGAGAGCCAGCTAAAAGAGCAGGGTGCTGAAGATAAAATGGATGAGGTCCTTCTAGAAATTCCAAAAGTAAGAGAAGATCTTGGTTTTATCCCTTTGGTAACACCGACGTCACAAATTGTTGGTACTCAGTCTGTCATTAACGTAATAACAGGTGAACGTTATAAAAGCATCAGTAAAGAAATTGCAGGCGTTCTCAAAGGCGAATATGGTGCGACTTCTGCACCCGTTAATAGGGAATTGCAATTACGTGTATTGAATGGCAAAGAAGCCATTATATGTCGCCCAGCAGATTTAATAGAAGATGAGCTGGCTGCGCTTACCACTGAACTTAAAAAAATTGCCAAAAAAGAATCTATCCAAACAGCAGACGATTTGGTGGATGATGTGTTGACTTATGCGTTATTTCCACAAATTGGCTTAAAGTTTTTTAAAAATAGAAATAACCCTGATGCATTCGAGCCCGCACCAACTGAAACATCAAAAGTTGCTACAAGTAGTGTGGTTTCACCTAAAGCACAACACTCTGGCGCGACGGCATATTCAGTGCGTGTAGACGGTCAAGTATTTGAGGTCGAAGTGGCTCAAAGTGGAGAGTTAACAAATGTGCAAACGGCGTCTAATTCTTCGCCAGAGCCACAAGTAACTAGAGCTCCTTATGGATCAGGACAAGCATTAAATTCACCTTTGGCTGGGAACATTTTCAAAGTGTTGGTCAAGGATGGTGATGTAGTCAATTCAGGTGACGTAGTCATCATTATGGAAGCGATGAAAATGGAAACCGAAATTCGAGCATCTGTATCAGGTGTGGTATCCAATATCTCAACTAAAGAAGGTGATGCTGTGCAAACGGGTCAACCTTTATTAGTCATAGGATAATAAATACAAATGGAAAAGCTCGAATTATTATGGCAAAGCACCTCTCTGGCTCATTTCGAGTTAGGTCAAGTGATCATGATGAGCGTAGGCGCATTATTACTTTATTTAGCGATAGTTAAAAAGTTTGAACCCTTGCTACTTCTACCTATTGGATTTGGTGCCGTATTGACCAACATTCCGTTGGCTGGCTTTAGTGATCCAGGTGGATTACTTTATTTTGTCTATCATATTGGGATAGACACGGGAGTCTTCCCTTTGCTTATTTTTATAGGCGTGGGAGCCATGACAGACTTTAGCGCATTGATTGCCAACCCTAGAATGTTGTTACTGGGTGCTGCAGCACAGTTTGGTATCTTCGGTACACTGTTTGGTGCTATAGCTCTGAACATGGTGCCCGGCTTCGAATTTTCACTGCAAGATGCTGCAGCCATCGCTATTATTGGCGGTGCTGATGGGCCTACGGCGATATTTTTAGCCTCAAAACTCGCGCCTGATCTGCTAGGCGCTATTGCAGTTGCCGCATATTCGTATATGGCTTTAGTGCCTCTTATTCAGCCTCCTATCATGCGCTTATTAACCAGTGAAGAAGAAAGAAAAATAGAAATGCCTCAACTTAGAGCCGTATCTAAGCGCGAGAAAATAGCTTTTCCTCTAGCGGTACTTTTTCTTTGTATTTTGTTTTTACCTACTGCCACACCTCTGGTTGGAATGTTCTGTTTAGGTAACTTGATGAAAGAATCTGGTGTGGTTGATAGGTTAAGCAACAGCGCTCAAAATGAGTTGATTAATGTTGTTACTATCTTTTTGGGGTTAGCCATTGGCTCAAAATTATCGGCTGATAAATTTTTAACTGTTGAAACTTTAGGTATTTTGGCGCTAGGTGCTATCGCATTCTCCATCGGTACTGCAGCTGGCATATTAATGGCAAAAGCAATGAGTAAACTGAGCAGTCAAAAAATCAATCCGTTGATCGGTGCTGCTGGCGTATCTGCAGTGCCTATGGCGGCCAGAGTGGTTAACAAGGTGGGACTGGAAGCAAATCATCATAACTTCTTGCTGATGCACGCTATGGGGCCTAATGTGGCTGGCGTGTTAGGCTCGGCCGTGGCTGCGGGTATCTTGTTGGCCTTAGTAGGATAAAATAGCTCAATAGTGTTAAGTCTTTATTTTATTTAGCACCATTTTTTCTGAAATTTTCAGCGTTAACTATTTTGTCCATTAATCAATGCTTGGTGAGAATCCACTAATTTTTTTGTGTATTCATTTTTAGGCCAATTAAAGATGACATCCGTTTTTCCTGACTCCACCACTTTGCCATTTTTCATGATGATCACTTTGTCAGATATATGTCTTACAATGCCTAGATTGTGGGAAATAAAGATAAAACCTAGCCCTAAATCACGCTGCAATTTCATTAGAAGATTCACCGCTTGGGAGCGAACAGAAGGGTCTAACGCTGCAAAGGGTTCATCTGCAACAATCACTTTGGGATTAAGTATTAGCGCTCTGGCCAAGGCTATTCTTTGCCGTTGTCCATCAGACAACATATGTCGATAAAAAAACTGGTGTTCTGTCATTAATCCAACTTGTCTAAGAGTCTGCTCTATTAACGACCTGCGTTGTTGACCATTAAGTTTAGTGTTGAGGCGCAAAGGCTCTTCAAGAATGGATCCCAATGTTAGCCCAGGATTGAGGGATTCATGACTATTTTGAAAAATCATTCTAATATCGTGGCACCTGACACTAATATTGGATTTATTGAGTTCTACCCCATTCAAAAAAATCTTGCCACTTTTAGGCGTTTCTAAACCCACAAGTAGTTTGGCCAACAAGGACTTACCTGAGCTGTTATTACCGACAATAGCTAAGGTTTCACCGGCTTTAACATTAAAACTGACAGGTCCTAAATCAAAAGTCACTTTACTTTTTGACCACATACTTTTTGTTCTATTTTGAAAGGTTAAAGCTTCAACATTGATAAGATCCATTACTTGGCATCCCAATGAAGTGGAAAGTGACAACTGTAGAAATGCGTATGAACCCTTCTAATTTGAGGTGTTACCACACACTCTCTGCGCGCTCTCGGGCACCTTGGGCCTAATCTGCAGCCTATGGGTAAATGATGCAAAGTAGGAATAGTGCCATCTAATGAGCTAAGAGGCGATTTTGGTGGTAGGTCTTTTCGAAAGCTAGGTGCGCTATCTAATAGCGCCTGAGTGTAAGGGTGAAAGGCGCGTTTTCTGAGTTGTTTTAAGTCACCACTTTCAACTGTTTGCCCACAATATAAAACTGTCATATAACTGGCCATACTGGATATAGCTAATAAGTCGTGGCTAACAAACAAAACGCTCATGCTTTTCACTTGATTGACTCTACTGAGTAACTTCAATATTTGTGTCTTTGAGGTAACTTCCATACCTCTAGTGGGATCATCGGCAATAATTAATTTAGGTTCAGATGCCAGCGCCATTGCAATCATAAACTTTTGCACCACATCGTTGGCAATTTGATGAGGATAGCTAGTTAGACATAGATGGTGATTTTTAATGCCTACTTTATGCAGCAGTTTTATCGCCAATGCTTGTTTTTCGTGGTTGCGCTGCCAAAACCATGTTTTAGTTAATTGCTCTCTGGGAAGCATTTCTTTTAGCTGTTTGCCTAAGGTCAATGATGGATCGAGTGATTCAATAGGGTTTTGAAATATCACCGATATATCTTTACGAATAAGATTTCGCCTAGCTTTCGCAGACATGGTCAATAAATTTTGTCCTTTCCATGTCATACGGTCGGCCGTTATTCGCCAGCGCTTAGGCAGTGCCCCAACAATAGCTTTAACTATCAAGCTTTTCCCTGATCCTGACTCACCGACCAAGGCATGAATTTGACCTTCGTGGATCACCATGTTGATTTTATCAAGTGCCTTTACCCATTCTGCTGATATATCAATTTCTAGGGTTAGGTTTTTGATATCAAGCAAGACCATTAGTGTAATAACCTATTTCTAATTGCTGAACGCAGACCATCACCTACTAAGTTAATAGAAATGATCATCATAAATAACGCCCCACCTGGCAGAGCAATCGTCCAAGGTGCAATGTAAGCCACATCAATACCTTCCAAGAGCATTGCACCTAATTCTGAAGAAGGCGCTTGAGCACCTAATTTGAGAAATCCCAAAGCGCTAATGTCCAGAATAGAAATTGACAAGGCTAAGGTGGCTTGCACCACTAACATTTCACCCATATTCGGCAAAATGGAGTGGGTGAAAATATGGGTTTTACTAGCACCGTCGAGTCTAGCTGCCATAATATATTCTTTAGACAATTCATGTCTGACAAAGTCGCGAGTTTGGTGCACAAACTGTGGTATCAGAGCCAGAGCTATAGCCCACATACTATTGACTAATCCTGGACCTAAGATGGCGATAATAATGATGGCGATAAGCAGGGTTGGGATGGCTTGAATGGAGTCTAAAGTATGATTAAGAAAACTTGAGCGGAATCCTCTACTCATTCCTGCTAGTGCTCCTAAACCCACCCCCAGAAGCATTGCAATCATAACCAACAACAAACTGATACCAAATGTCATCCTGCAGCCATAGATAATGCGTGATAATAGATCACGGCCTAAGGCGTCAGTTCCAAATACATGGCTAATACCACCATTGGGATCCCAAGCGGGAGGTATTAACAAATCTCCTGTTTGTTGCATATTTGGATCAAAAGGCGCCAATAATGGGCAAAAGATAGTAATGATTAAAAACAAAGCAAAACAAAATAATCCTGCGACAGCGATATGATTATTTTTGAATTCGATCCAAGTGTACTGCAGTGGAGAGGGATGATGCTCTTCCTGATATAAACTAGATTGCGACACGCTCACCCCTTCTGCGTCTTGGATCGGTTACACGAATAATAAGATCAATAGACATAGTGAAAATAACAACCAAGACAGACACGGCCAACATGCCTGCTCTTATCGCGGGGTAATCTTGTTTATAAATGGCCTGAATAAGCCAATTGCCTATACCTGGCCAAGAAAATATACTTTCTACTATCATGGCGTTGGTCAACAAGGTAGGAAATTGCATGGCTAATAATGGCAAAATAGGTATTAGCGCATTTCTCACACCGTGACGCATTAATACTTGTGTTGGTGTTAAACCCCTAGCGTAAGCAGCTAAGATAAACTCGCTATTTAAGGTTTCAATTACCGAACGTCTTGTGATTCGAAATATCATAGTTGTGGTGACAACAGCAATAGATACAGTGGGTAAAATAAGGTGCCTCAAAGCATTAATGAATGCTGATTGTTTATCAATAAAATCAGATAATAGAATATCTATTAAGATGAAACCAGTGATGCTGGGGATTTCAAATAGTAAGCTAATTCGTCCAGATAATGGAAACCATCCTAGTTGCAAAGAAAATACTAGGATCATGATCAAGGCTAGCCAGAATACCGGTATGGAGTAGCCCAATAAGCTCACCGACAACAAGCTGTAATCGGTAAGTTTGTGATGTCGCAATGCAGCTAAAAAACCTAAAGGCAGGCCAATGAAAAAAGATAATAAGAGCGCATAGGAACTCAGCTCTATGCTAGCTGGAAGGTAACGGACAACATCTTCATATAGTGGCAAACCCGAATTGAAGCTGACACCCCAGTTGCCTGAAAATAGTTCGCCCACGTAATGCCAATATTGGACAAATATATTGTCGTCTACAGAGTATTTCAACTGACTATTTTGTAGTTCAGTCAACTCATTAAGCCTCAGACCGGTAAGGTTTTCTAAGGCTTGCCCAGGAAATAAATAGGCCAAAAGGAAAGATAATAAGCTTAAAATAAAAAGGGTGACAAGCACTAGGTTTGTATAACGTAGTAATACATTAGCCATTAGCGCTTTTTCACTCCAGCAAACCGCACACCGCCATAGGGATTAATGACTAACCCGTCCAAATTTTTTCTGTAGGCTTGATATCGAGATGCATGAGCTATGGGAATTAAAGGCAGTTGTTCAGCTAAAAGTTCATTGGCTTTACCATAAAAATAGGTCCGTTCGCTGATCTCGGTATATTCTAAAGCTTTATTAATCAATAAGTCATATTCCTGCGAACACCACATGGCTCTGTTAGTACCTGATTTTATCGCTGAACACGATAAAAGTGGGCGGTAAAAATTATCTGGATCGCCATTGTCTGCTGACCAACCAATTAAAACAGAGTCATGTAGCCCTTCGGTTAAACGCTCTCTAAATGTTGACCATTCGTAACTGATAATATTGACTTGTATGCCGACATCTTGCAGATAGGCTTGAATTAATTCAGCCATCTTCATGGCATTTGGATTATAAGCGCGCTGCACAGGCATAGCCCAGACAGTCATCGAGAAGCCCTTTGGGACGCCTTGCTCACGCAATAACTTCTTTGCTGCGATCGGATTGTAACTAAGAGACCTAACATCAGCTTGAAATGCCCAAGATGTGGGAGGAACTATATTTTTTGCTGTTACGGCACTATTAAAATAAATGGCTTCAATCAGTGCATTTTTATCAATTGCCATACCTAACGCTCTGCGCACCAGTGGATTATCAAATGGAGGTTTAGATGTGTTAAACGCCCAAAATCCTACATTAAAGCCTGGCTTTTCATCTAAGACTAAATTTTCTTGTTGACGTATCACTTCTAATTCACTGTGAGCTGGTAAAGCAATCGCATCACATTCGGCTGTTAGTAATTTAGCTAATCTAAGAGAGCTGGAAGGAGTGATATCAAATATAAGTTTGTCAGTTAACTCAATTTGACGCCAATACTTGGGATGTTTTGTATAGCGTATATAACGGTCTTGGCGAAAGCTAGCCAGTTGATAAGGTCCAGTTCCCACTGGGTTATAATCTATTTGTTCTTTTTGATTTCGTGATATTAACTTATCAGCATACTCAGCGGATAAGATGACAGAAAAATCCGTTGCAAGATTAGCTAAAAAGGAGCTTTCACGTTTATTAAGAGTAATTTCTACTCTGTAACCATTTAAACGTTTCACTTGTGTTATCAATCCGCCAAGGTTCAAGCTGTCGGTATAAGGATACCGACCACCTGATACGTCGTGATATGGATGATTAATCAGACGCCAACGATCGATACTAAATAATACGTCGTCGGCATTAAAATAGCGGGTTGGGTTAAAGGTTTCAGTGTTGTGAAAAGGGACCTCTTGTCTCAGTTGAAAGGTATAGGTTCTACCGTCATCACTGACCAGCCAGCTGGTCGCTAGCGCGGGTACTATATTTCCACTCACAGGGTCAAAATCAATTAATCGGTCATAAATTTGGTGGGATGAAGCATCAACAGTTGTGCCTGAGGTATCTAATTGTGGATTAAAGTTGGCTGGGCTTCCTTCTGAGCAGTAAACAATACCATTGGTATCTGTTTTCGATTGAAGAAGTGCATCACAAGAACCCAAAAAAGCACTCGCCAAGACAATTAAAGTTGTTTTGAGCCAAAGATTTTCAGGGTGTTTTTCGAAAATATTCACAAGTTTAGCTTAATCCATTTCTTCGTTGGTTTGCTCTAACAAATTATACTTTTTCAAATAACCACGTAATTGATGATAAGTTAATCCGAGTTTTTCTGCAGTCTTCTTTTGATTAAATTGGCTTTCGACTAATGCTTGGTTGATTAAATCAATTTCAAAGTCTTGGGAAAGTTCTTTTAAATCAACAGGAAAGTCGAAGACTGGAGTGGTTTTTTGTACAGCAGAGATGACTGGAGCTTGAGGCAACGATTCCGATGCTTCACAAGGAAAAGAAACAACTTCTGTCTGAGCCATTCTATCCTGTGTTTTGGTTCTTTTTTGCGGACGATAAATAGACTCGAAAGGATCCAAAACAATATTATGCACAGGCAAATTGGGATTGTTACTTCGATACACGGCTCGCTCAACCACATTTTTTAATTCACGAATATTACCTGGCCAATGATAATCCAATAATATGCGTTTGGCTTTTTCAGTAAAACCACTAAATAGTTCCATTTCAAGTTCTCTGGCCATATTAATCGCAAAGTTTTCAGCTAACATCATGATGTCATCTCTACGTTCGCGAAGAGGGGGCAGGGTGATGACATCAAATGCTAATCTATCTAGCAAATCTGCTCGGAATTCGCCTGAGTCAGCCAATGCAGGTAAATCTTCATTCGTTGCAGCTACTAATCGAACATCGACTTTCACACTGCGAGAACCACCCACACGCTCAAATTCACCATATTCGATTACTCGCAGTAGCTTTTCTTGCACCATGCCTGAAGTATTGGCCAGTTCATCTAAAAAGAGGGTGCCGTTATCTGCTGTTTCAAATCGCCCTTCTCGGCGTTTAGCTGCACCAGTAAAAGCGCCTGCTTCGTATCCAAATAATTCACTTTCTAACAAACTTTCGTTTAGAGCTGCACAATTTAATGTCAGATAGCTTTGTTCCCAACGTTTTGACAAAAAATGCATACGGGCGGCTACAAGCTCTTTACCCGTGCCTCTTTCACCAATAATTAAAACGGGTTTATTTAAAGGCGCAATTTGTGAGATTTGCTCTAATACTTCTAAAAAGTTATTAGATTGACCTAGCATTTTATCTTGTTGGCGAAAGCGGCTCATCAATATCCTCAAAAAATGGTCTAAAAGACTAACTAATAGTCTGCTTACTAATTATTGTAGATCTCAAGGTTCGGCGTGTAAATTAATATTTCTTTAAAATCAGTAATTTAGTTAAATTATGATGTTGGCCTGCAAATTGAATAGTAAATGGCAGTTGATAAGAAAAACCAATAAACCAGTAAAGTAACAGTTTTTAACTAACATTTGATAAAGAGGTAATAACTATGGGTATCTTCTCGCGTTTCACAGACATAGTGAACTCAAATATTAATTCCATTTTAGATAAGGCCGAAGATCCAGAAAAAATGGTACGTTTAATTATTCAGGAAATGGAAGACACGTTGGTTGAAGTACGGTCTGCTTCAGCAAAGACATTGGCTAGTAAGAAAGAAATTTCTTCACAAATTGATAAAATGCAAAACGAAGCTAAAGATTGGAAAGCGAAAGCAGAGTTAGCTATTAGTAAAGATAGAGAAGACTTAGCCCGCGCCGCACTGCAAGAAAAGAAAAAGTGCGACGAACACGCCAACGCCTTGTTGTCTGAACTTAAAGGTGTAGATGAGCAAATCACTAAATTACAAAGTGAAGTAGGGCAGTTACAAGACAAATTGGCTGATGCTAAAACACGTCAAAAAGCCATTTTATTGCGTCAGAAAACAGTCAGTTCTAGACTTGAAGTAAAGAAAACTTTAGACAGTGGCAAAGTCGATGCGGCAATGGGGCGATTCGAGCAATACGAGCGTAAAATTGATGATTTAGAGTCACAAGTCGATGCTTACGACTTAGGTAAAAAAACTTTAGCGGATGAATTTGCTGAACTTGAGACGGATGATGAGATCGATGATGAACTGGCGGCGTTGAAGAAAAATATGCAAAGTAAAGCAACGGCTGATAAAAAGTAAGAACGAAGGAGTCGGTAGACTCTTTCAAAAAGGAGATTAATTGTGGAAGACGTGATTAAAATCATAGTAGCACCTATCATTATATTTATGATCTTTGTCGCTCCGATATGGTTGATTATGCACTATCGGAGCAAAAACAAAATGAATCAAGGACTGACTGAAGCCGAATATGGGACATTACAGGAATTAGCTGACAGAGCAGAAAAAATGGCAGATCGCATTCATACATTAGAGTCAATTTTGGATGCAGAGGCACCAGAGTGGAGGAATAAAGTAT
>Ga0307488_10000184_pt1 | contig 47416 bp, 46 predicted proteins | sample SB02metaG_FD_202248 | JGI IMG/M metagenome (GOLD analysis project Ga0307488, IMG submission 202248) | Sea-ice brine microbial communities from Beaufort Sea near Barrow, Alaska, United States - SB 0.2 | ecosystem: Environmental > Aquatic > Marine > Coastal | place: USA: Alaska | collected... | reverse complement strand
TTAGCACCGTTATTAGAAATTGTACCATCTGCATCACAATATCCACTAAACCATTCTAGTTTACTTTTCAATGAATAATTACTAGGTACAAAAAATTTATCTTTTAAGTGCAATGTTAAACACACATTTAATTTACCATCTTTTTCAGTACCAACCGAACGATAATTTAGATGTTCTAGTAATTTAATTTTTTCCCCGTATAAAGAAACATGTGGTTTTTTAGAATATGAAAAACCATTACAATATTCACTATTTTCATCATCTTTCTGATAATCAACATGTCGTTTACAATATGCTTTATCCGGTAATGATTTGAATTGGCATTTTTTCTCATTTAAATTGGCGTTTGAATACGTTCCATCTCCTGAAAAAAACCCATTGGTATATCCTGATTCTAGATCATGATTATTATCTATGATTGGGTATTTGCATTTAATAATTTTCATATCTTTTTTGAGATCTTGTGCTTCGTAGACTTGACATAAATTCTCTCTGATGACATCTTGATTTTTAGATGTGTATTTATTTTGTATATAAAATTTATGATATTTAGTACATGTTAATTCACTTCCATCTGAAAAAGAAACGGTTATCAGTTCGGATTGTTCACTTGTCTGTTTAACAATTACTTCACTATATTCCGTTCCGTTCCATACCTTTATTTTTTTATTTTTTAACGTTTGTATTTCAACATGTCCCTGGTCAGTTAATATCATCGTTTCAGGTGCCACGCATAGATTACTTGATTTTATGGTTCCTAAATTTTTTTGATTGCTTTTTTGATTACATGCATCTTTGTACAGCATATATGGCAATCCACTTTCGATTTGAGTTGAAATAATCGAATTCCATACATCATCTCTAGCTTTTACTTTTTTAAGATATTTTCCTTCGCGAACATATTTATAATATAAATCATCAAAATCTTTTCCATATGCATTCGTTAGTCCGGGACATTGTTCCGGGCACATTAAATACCAATCATCCCCCTTTTCTACTGCTCTCATGAACGCATCTGGTATCCAAAGTGCATAAAATAAATCTCTAGCTTTTTCTTCTTCATTTCCATGATTTTTTTTTGCATCTAAAAATTGGAAAATATCAGAATGCCATGGTTCAAGATACATTGCAAAACTACCTGGCCGACGACCGCTTTGATTGATATATTTTGCTGTATAATTATAAACTTTTAACATGGGTAAAATACCACCTGCTTTACCACCAGTAGATGAAATATAACTATTTTGAGCACGAATATTGGAGATATGACATCCAATACCACCAGCCCATTTCGATATCTTCGCACAATCGGTGATTGTTTTGTAGATACCATGTACAGAATCTTCAGTTCCTAAGAGAAAACAAGATGCTAATTGTGGGCGTGGTGTACCAGCGTGAAATAACGTTGGAGTAGCATGTGTAAAAAGCAATCGAGACATATTTTCATAAGTTTCAATAGCTTTTGGAATATTGTCTGAATGTAAACCAATGGCGACTCTCATCCAGAGATGTTGGGGACGTTCGATTACATCATCATCTACTTTTAAGAGATAGGCTTTTAATAAAGTACAAAATCCAAAATAGTCGAATAGAAAATCACGAGAATAATCAATTGTTTGTTCCAAAACTTCTGAATTTTTTTGAACAATGTCATATAGTTCTTTGGAAACGACAGGGGAATGTTTTCCATTGATATTTACATTATTGTAAAGTTTTTCAACTACTTGTAACATTGTATATTTCGTATTTTTGTGATGATTATCAATCGCAATTCGAGCTGCCAGTATACCATATTCTGGATTCTTTTCAGATAAATTCATACAAATTTGAGAAGAAAGATCATCCAATTCACGAGTAGTCATATTATCTCGAAGACGAGATGTTACTTTTTGTGCGATCGGAATCGGATCGATTTTTAAATCAAGTTGTAAAAGGGTTTTGAGGCGATCCGTAATGAGATCAAAACGAACTTCCTCACTTTTTCCATTTCTTTTAATAACTTTCATAATTTGTTAAAATTATGAAATATATCTATAAATTCATTTTTAATAAAAAAAATAATAGATAATAAATAAATGACAAAGAAAAAAATAAGTTTAGTATTAATTATAATTATAATATCTGCTGTATTAATATTCGGTGGAACACTTACATGGGGATTTTTGACGGAATGGGGGCAAAAAAATAAATCAAGTGCCCCAACGGAAATTGAAGTAGATGTTGAAATAGAAGAAGAACCAGAGAAAGAGATAAAGAAAGAGATAAAGAAAGAGGTAGAGAAAGAGGTAGAGAAAGAGGTAGAGAAAGAGGTAGAGAAAGAGGTAGAGAAAGTGATAAAGAAAGAGATAAAGAAAGAGATAAAGAAAGAGATAAAGAAAGATGACGAAGCAGTAAGTAAACAAATAAAAAAATTTAAGTTAGAATTGTCTGTTCGAGATAAAGGAGAAGATAAACAAACATATTGGAACATTGGTATAAAATTAATTCCTACTGGCTCCAAAATTGACATAAATACAATGAAAACTACAGCATCTAAACATTTTTTTACTCTGCGTAAGTCAGGAGAAAGATCAAATAAATTTTATGGTATATACTATTCTAAAATAGTTGATTGGAATTTTAATTGTGGAGATCAAATAAATATGGTAATTAAGCCTAGAAATAAAACAGATAAAGATGTTTTCGCAATGGTAAAAAATGTCAAACTTACTGTAACTTTTGCTGATGATACTACACAAATCTTTACTGATTTAACAGTAAATCCTACCCATAAATATAAGGATATAAACGGAAACACAATACCCCTTTTAGCACAAAAACCAACATCTTCGTTATTTATCGAAGATAAATACAATCAATTGTTCGACACAACGGATGCAACAAAATATACAAACTCTTTGTTATTACCATATTCTAATTTTCCCACACCTGATTCAACCACATATGTTGCACCAAAAAAATGGATTTTATGCAATACTTGTAATGCACGGGATCATTGTATAAAACCATGTAAATACCAATCGAGTACGGAAAAAAATTGGTGTTATTTAAATGAAGATTCAAAAGGTATATGTACACCTGATGATAATGCTGAACAAGCATACACTGGTCAGGATAGAAGTCCTTGGTCGTATTCTCCGTGTTGTCAAAAGTCAGATTGTTATAATGACAAATGTAAGATACAAAAATGTACAGATACATATAATAAAAATTGGTGTTATTTAAAAGAAGATCCAAACGGGAAATGTAAAATTAATAATGCTGGAAACAATTATACTGGTACGGATGGAAGTCCTTACACATATTCTGCTCCATGTGGGCCATGTGATCCTGGTAAAACAGAATCCACCGTCATTAGGAGGGGACTCAAAGCCAGAAGATATACAGTATAAAAATTACTATTATAAACTTAGATTTAAATAATAAAAATATTATTTAAAATGATAACTGAAAAATATCCAGAAATTATAAACGATGATTCTATATCGTTTGTCAAAAACCTTTACCAAATGTTTGGGACCGAACTGAAAGAACTTTTATCTCAACGTGAAAATAAACCTAGAGATATTTCTGTTCGAGGTGGAGTTTGGAAATGTAATAATATTCCAGAAGAAGTGAAATGTCGTCAAGTTGAAATTACTGGCCCCGCAAATGATCCTAAGTTGTTTATCAATGCCTTGAATTCTGATGCAGATGTATTTATGGCAGACATCGAAGATTCTCAAGCTCCTACATGGGAAAACATTCTTCAAAGTCAACAAAACTTTCGACAAGCCCATTCTGGTAACATGACTTATTTTGATCCTAAAAAAAATAAAAAATATGTCTTACAACCCGACAAAACCATTTTAATGGCACGTCCCCGTGGTTTACATCTACCAGAAAGTCATTTCCAAGTGTACGGACATGCAATTCCAGCCTGTCTGTTTGATGTAGGAATGTATCTTTTCCATAATATTCCAAACATCAAATCACGACCAGGAAGACACGCTTATTTATATCTTCCAAAATTAGAACATTATACTGAAAGTCGTTGGTGGGATAAAGTCTTATTTTATATTGAAAAATATTTTGATTTACCTCGTGGATGGATCAAAGTAACTGTGTTGATTGAAACCTTAACGGCTGCTCAAGAGATGGAAGAAATAGTGTTTACCTTGAAAGATCGTTGTTTAGGTTTAAATTGTGGACGATGGGATTATTTATTTAGTATTATCAAGAAATATGAAGATACAATCTTTCCCGATCGCGCTTCATTAGGAATGTCTCGTAATTTTATGGATGCATATTCTAAAAAATTAGTACATGTATGTCATAAACGTGGAGTCTTTGGAATGGGAGGAATGGCTGCGCAAATCCCCGTACGTAACGATCCAGAAAAGAATCGCCAAGCTTTAGAAAAGGTACGACAAGATAAAGTAAATGATTTTAAGAATGGTCATGATGGTTCATGGGTAGCCCATCCGTTCTTGATTGAAATTGCTCGAGAAGTATTTTCTGAGATGGACGGACCAAACCAAATTTCTAGACAGACCGAAGAAGTATCCGATGAATCTCTAACAGATTTTGATACATCAGGTCCTAAAAGTTTGAAAGGATTTAGAGATAATTTAAATGCATTGTGGGCATATACTTTGAATTGGTTGAACGGAAATGGTTGCGTTGGAATCAATCATAAAATGGAAGATGCAGCTACAGCGGAAATCAGTCGATGTCAGTTGTGGCAGTGGTATAAACATAAAGTAGTATTGGACAATGGTGAAACGGTAGATGACAAACTATTATCAAGAGAATTGGATTCGTTTGGGGAAAACGAGAAAACGAGAAAATATGTAACTGATTTTGTATGTTCAAGTAAATTAGACCCATTCTTAACAAGTAAATTATATCCGGATATAGTTTAAAATTGATTTTTTTATGTTGGATAAAAAATTAGAAATGACACATATTCGAACGATTGTAAATAACGGATATCATTTTGTGAATGATTTACTACCAATATTGTTTTATGAAGTAGATAATACATTTTTACATAATAAGAGTCAGGTTGAAATACAAGGAGTCAAATCTAGAAATACGTTTGAGGGAACTTTGGCATGTGGAGCCAGTTGTTATCTGGTGAAATATTTTTTAGAAAGACATGGCATATCTACAAAAACAATGTATTCCAAACGGGGATATGGAAAATATCTCGAAGATCACTGTTTTTTAGTAAAAGATGATTATATCATCGATCCAACATATCGTCAGATGTTTTCAAGACAATCGTTGGAAACCGATACTTATTTATTTCAACAGTTACCATGGGCATTTGTAGGAAAATATCATGAGCTAAAAAGTACTTCAAATAAAATATACCGTACCTTTCCGGATGACAATATTTATTTTTGGAAACATTTCAATGAAATAGATGTTTCACCGTTGAGTGATTTGATGAGAAAAGATTGTGATTTTACTCATGATTGTTTCCAGACATTGTACGACGAAATAAAAGAAAAAGAAAAAATATATTTTAAATAAATGGTTAACAAAAAAAACAAACAATTAAATATAATTTTTATAGTAATTATTACAATAATTATAATTTTTATTGGATTTATTTTATATTTAATGATTAGAGATGGCTCAAAATCAAAATATATGTCCAAGACAAACGAAAAATTTAAATCTAATGTAATATCATCCCATAATGCAGGTTTTTTTTCTTGTTGTACGGTGAAACTATGTGATATTATAAAGTTTGTTAATTCAAATAGAAAATTACCAGATACAGTTGATAGTTCTCAACAATTTAATTTATATAAATCTAATATAAACAAAAATAAGGATATAACATATCATTATTTTAAACACGAAAACAACAATATTAAAAATATAAACATACAATATCCCATTTATCTGAGTAGTGCACATCAGTTTATAGATTATTCAAAACTAGACTATAAAAATATTTTACCATTAGTTGAAAAATATTTTTCACCTTCTCATAAAATAAATTGTAAAATTAATTATTTAACAAAAAAATATAATATTAACTACAACAATACATTAGCTGTTTATTATAGAGGTACGGATAAATCAAAAGAAACTAAAATAACTGGTTTCAACGATTTTTATAATAGGATAAATGAAATTATTAAAGTAGAACCAACTCTCAATGTTATTGTTCAAACCGATACATCGCAGTTTATTGATTATCTTAATAATAAAAATTTAAATAATATAATAATTTTTAACGAAAACGATACTAGTTATTCTAATAAAGGAATACATAATGAGAAAACTAATTTACACAATTATAATCAAATGTTTAATTTACTATCTACTTTTATAATCTTATCTAAATGTAAATATATTATATGTAGTTCTAGTAATTGTTCTCTATGGATAATGTTATACCGTAAAAATGCCAAAAATGTCATTCAATATATTAATAATAAATGGTATAAGAATATTTAATAAAATATATTTTTAATAAAGAAAAATATATTTTAAATAAATGGAAAAAAGATTAGAAAAATTAAGTACACCAGAAATTCAACTAATATGTAAAAAAATGGATATTGACTGTAAAAATCATAAACAAAATTTAATCCATAAATTATTGAAACCATTAACAGACGTTTATCATAATGTAATAGTCGAAATACAAGAAGACACTTGGAATCTATTTGTAAGAGATATCAACGCTAAAAAATATTTTGTACGGAACGATCTATCATCTCATCAAAAAAAAGTTTATGATAAATTATACAATTTTTTAAAACGATACAAAGTAACAAATGCAAATAGAATCAATCTTCAAGATGGTGCTAAAAAAACATTGATATTCACAGGAATTCCAGTTGTATTTAAGATATATAAATCGAATAGTGTTTATCAAACGGAGAAAAAAGCATATTCCGATATCAAAAAATTAAATTTGGAGAAATATTTTGTCAAACAATACGATTTTGATGATGATAGTTGGACTGCTTTAGCAGATAAATTAGAATCAAATCGACCTAAATATTTAAATAGCAGACAACAAATAATAAATGTATTACAATCAAAAGGAGTAAAGATGACAGATTTAAATAGAGGAGATAATATAGGACATTACAATGGAAAAGACGTAATATTTGATGTTAAAAGTTTAAAGATTTGAAATCGTTTTTAAAAATGTCAGAAAAATTATTACAATTTTATAAGAATATAGTAAAAGATTTAGAAGATGGGGAAATATCACCAAAACACGAACATAAATTAGGGGAAATAATGAGGGAATATATCTACTTTCAGAAATACAAGAACGATTTAGGAGATAAAGAAATGCAAAAATATTTATTTTTAGGATGGTATATATACAATTGTCTAAATAAAAATGAAAATTTATAAATATTTTTAACAATTTATAAATTATAACATGAATAACGAAAATAACGAAAATATAAGAAATACTGATTTTGATTTCGAAATCAAAATCGAAAATAAACGACAAGTCGTTTCTTTTTTGGAAGGATTTTTAGGATATCTCGAAATATTTGGAAGATATTCCAAATATTCTCGACAAGATTTAATAACTAAAATGAAGGACGTGAAACAACAAATAGAATGGGATAAAGAGATAGCGAAAAGTTTTGGAAATACTCTTAAAAAGACGAAAAGAATTTTCGACATAAGTGAAAAAATATATGAACAAAATAATATTACTGATGGATCATATAGTTTTTTTCAGATTGGGGATCTTTCGGATGGATTTGGAACAGATGAAGAAAATATACCTAGGCGAAATATTGAACAAGTTAATCATTATTACATGACATTTAATCACCAAGTCAAGAATGTTGTATGTGGTAGTTACCATGCGTTGTTATTATTAAACAACGGTGATGTTTATTCTTGGGGTAACGGTTCATTTGGTAGATTAGGTCTTGGAACCACTTGTAATTATGATTATCCAATGAAAGTAGAGGAGGTTAGCAATGTGACATATATTACTGCCGGTTTTGCATACTCCGGTTGTATTTCAGATCAATTATATATGTGGGGAGCGACTGAAAATGGACGGTTAGGAATTGGTAGTGAAATAAATGGTGAAGATATATTAGGTCAAGATATACTCCTTCCAACACCAGTAAATTGCAACAATGTTAAATTCGAAAAAGTAATTTGCGGTTCTACTCATACTTGTGCTATTTCAACTAACAAGCAATTATATACATGGGGTAATTGGAAATATTGTGGGATTAGTATCACTGATAACTGTGATATTTTTTCACCGGTGAAAATTGTGGGTCTATCTCATTTAATTTTTGAAGCTATTTCCATTGGACCTGGGGGATATCATACGATGGCTTTAACGACGTCTGGTGAGTTGTATACATGGGGGCACAATAGAGTTGGACAACTAGGAAAAGATGTATTCCGAGAATCTCATAATATTTATAACTATGTTTGTCATACACCAGAAAAAGTTCAAACAGTTGATAATATTATAGGAATATCAGCTGGTTGGGGGCATAGTTCTATACTAACGAGTGAAGGTAAAATTTTGTTGTGTGGAAGAAATAGTTGCGAACAACTAGGGATAAGCAAAGATAGATGTGAAACTAATCATAGAGGTCAACCTTACATTTCTAAATTTACTGAAATAGAATTACCGTATAGTTCAAAATTTGTAAAATGTGGTGGTGAACATACGATTGCGGTTAGTAATAACAGAGAAATATACGCGTGGGGTGATAATCAATTTAATCAATTAGGAAATTTGAACGAAGAAGGTATAATGACACCTCAGAAAATATTAGATATAGACGGTGATAAATGTCGTATATCTCTTGGAATGAGATGTTCTTTTGTAATTTGGAAGTAATTTGGACAAATAAATTAAAAATGTTTAAATCTATTTAAACATTTTTATTAATCATAAAAATAATGATAAAAACAATTATAATTATATTATTAATTATATCTATATCATTTTTTATATGGTATTTTATTAATAATCAAGAAAAATTTTCACCCTGTATTAATTGTCATTTAACGTCTGAAGAAAAAGAAAATATGGGAAAATATGAGGAAGAAAAAAGACATGAAACAGAAACACTAGAAGAACAAAAAACGTTATTAGATTTTGATGATTTTAGGCAAAAAGATACCTATACAGGTGATTTGGATTCTATTCTAAAAAGCCCTGAAGAAAGAAAAAGTTTTATTCCGTCTGAAAATTTCAAAGGTCAACGAGATGGATATATTTTTAAGAAAGGTAGACATGGTAATGGATATTATCTCGATCGACATGTTCAGTTTAATTTGTAGAATTAAATATTGTTTACAACAATTGTTTTACCTGTTTTTTTTTAATTTTTGTACAAAATGTAAAAACATATATCTATAAATTATTTAAACATTATTTTTTTGATTACAATATATAAAATGAATGACAGAAAAAAAGACACAAGTGTTTTGGTTCATATTGAAATACCAAAAAATAGTAGTGTAAAATACGAATTCAAGAACAATCGTTTAAATGTAGATCGTATTTTACATCCTCCAATGGTTTATCCATATAATTACGGGTATATTCCAAAAACATTAGCAGGAGATGGTGACCCGTTAGATGCAATGGTGATTACAGATAATAAATTACAACCAGGTAGTTATATTAAATGTCGTCCAATTGGAATGTTGATTACAGAAGATGAATCAGGAATGGATGAAAAAATTATATGTGTTCCTCTTAGTAAAATTGACCCAACGTATAAAGAAATCAAAGATATAAAACAACTTCCTGAACATATATTAAAACAAATCGAGTTTTTTTTTAAAAATTATAAGAATATGGAAAATGGAAAATGGGTTAAAATCAGGGGATTTGGATATTTAAATGATACGATTTCAATTATTGAAAATAGTAAACTACATATATAAATTAAAGATTTAATTTATATATTGAAAAAATGCAATCTGCGACATCAGTAGATTCGTTATTTAATAATGATTACAATGACTATTTTACAGGAAGTAGTGGCTTTAAAGAAACCACTATTATTTCAGAAGGTATGAGAGAATATTATCATGATTATTGGGATATATTACATTTAATTGGATATTTATATCCAGATTTTCCCAAACATTTTCAAAAAGTTCAAATTGGAATTATGTTTAATTATATGCAGAAAGGTGGAATACCATGTAGCACATGTACATTTGAATTTAAAAAATTTTTAAAAAAAAATAATATGTATCAAATTTGTAGAAATAAAAATAATCTAAAAACTTTTATGATAGATCTTCATAATTATGTAAATAAGAATTTACAAAAAGATATTTTAAATTATCATCAGGTTGATGAATTATATACTGATTTAGATTACAAATGTAATAGAATCCTATCTAAATATGGAATTAATATTCCTGAATTATTAGAAAAAGGTGAAATATATACTTTTATAGATGATTTGAAATAAAAATGAATTTAAAAAATATCTGTTTCAAATATTAACAATTTAAGAATGATGTCAAAAATAAATAAAAATCAAAACTTAGGAAATTTTTTTCCTCAAAAATACCAAAATTTGGTAAATGAATCCTCTAAAAAGAGGAAGATCGGAGCTATTAGGAACGTTAGACAAAACGGAAAAGATTATTCAAACGATAATTTAGGAGAAACTACATATTGGAAATTAACTGAATTGAGTGGTGGTGAAGCATATCAACAAGTAAAAGATTTTACCGGTATGAAAGTAAAAGATCCACAATTTTCAATGGAAGAAATGGGAAGTAATTTATTGCGAAACGATACAGTATACCGCGGGTTTATGTATGCACCGATAGATGAGAAAATTACACGACGTGTAATTGGTGAAAATGGATACTTTTTTAAGATCACTACCGAATATTCTGGTATTAACTTTATATGGCATGATCGTTCCAAAAATGTATTCTATTTTTGGGGGGATAAAATTAATGTGATCAACGCTATGAATAAAATATATGAAAGATGTGTCAATCAGACAAAAATCGTAAATGAAATGGATTAAATAAAAAACAAATAAAAACAAATAAAAACAAATAAAAACAAATAAAAACAAATAAAAACAAATAAAAACAAATAAAAAAACTAAATTTTTAATTTTAAATAAATTAAAAATGAACATTGTTAATATAGACTATATCTTTAAGATAACAGTCTTAGGAGACGTTTACACAGGTAAAACAACTTTAATAGATCAGTTAAAATATCCTTCTTCTAAATCAATAGAAGAAAAATATTTATCTACAGTAGGTGTAGAATATCAAACAGTAGTTATGGAAGATGGTACAGATGAAAATAAAATTATTAAATTAGGTATATGGGATACATCAGGAGATGAAATTTTTGCGGGTATTCTTGAAACTTATTATCATAATGTTTCAGGAATTGTTGCCGTATTTAGTCGAGATAAAATAGATTCGTTTAAAAATGTAATTCAAAAAATAAAATATTTCCGAGAAAGATATGGAAATACCCCTCAAATTTTACTTATTCAAAATAAGAATGATTTAGAACATAAAATATCAAAAGAAGAAATAGATGAAGTTATTAGAAAATATAATTGCTTATATTTTTCATGTAATTCATTAACAGGTGAAAACGTGTTTCAAGCTTTTGATTCCTTAAAAAATAGTATTTATCAATCCTTTTTATCGTCTGGTTTAGAAAATAAATTTCCTGGTATAACTATACTACATAAAGATTTTCCAAAAGATAGATCGTATTATTCTTGTTGGGATTTTTTATGGTAAAATTAAATAAATCATTTATTAATATTTTAATATTAATAAATGATTGATGTAGAAAATATTTTAATAGGAATGCCACAAATCATTAATCTGTCCTCTATTTTATCCGTTATTGTAACTGGAAATATTGAATTATCTTATTTTTTAATTTATAATTTAACACTGGGTAATGGACTAAACGCATTAATAAAATATATTTTACAAAAAACACAAATATTACCAAAAAAAATTGGACAACGACCATCTGGTTGTGGTGGTAAAAAAATTGGTGGATTATGTAGAGGATGTGGGATAGATGCAAAATATGAAAATAAAGTTGGAAGTATCACATACGGATTTCCTAGTGGCCACTCTCAGGGAACTGCTTTAGGAGCCGCATTTTGGACTTTATATATTATAAATAGTAATAAAAAACTACATGCTGGTCATTATGTATCCATTATACTTCTATGGGTGATAACTATTGCTGTGATGAAACAACGTATGGATTGCAAATGCCATAACATATATCAAGTTACTACCGGTATGATACTAGGATTAGTATTAGGAATAGGTGGGTATTATTTATGCCATAAATTAGCACCTAATACTTATCCATTAAAAAAATAATTTTATATTTGAAATATAAAATTATACAAATTTAGGAAGTTCTTCTTCAGGTTTTCTTCCAGTAGATCTGGTTCCTTGAACAATTTTCCAAACTCCATGTTCTTTCTTCAAAACGCTTGTAAATACTGCGACATCATCATTTGACATTCCTTTATATGTAAATTTACCGTGTTGAGTATAACACACATAAGCACAACACCCACATACACTTAATCTATTTAATGATACTAATTTACTTGATTCAACTTGGACATCTTCATTACTCATCATTTCTTCCCATCCTTTTCTATCCAAAGGATTTCCTGATGGGCGAATAAAGACACAATCATCATCCATGTGTCTAATTCCAACTTTATAATCAACATCACACATATCATTAACAATATCTTTGATTTGTTCTTCATCTGATTTAAAACTAAGATGACTCAGTGCACTAATATCTGGGGGAGCTGAAACTAATTCACCTAGAAAATCAAATGATCCGTCTTCATGACGAAATTTAACATAGGCTTCATGATCTTTTTGACTATTCCATTTTTGCCAAATAACAATTGATAGGTCGTTATCATGTTTTTGATAACATTCAAGTGATTGGCATCCTTTGTAATTTCGAGTAATATCTAAGCCTTTTGGTCCATTGCAAAAATCAATGAATTTTTGTTTACTTTCTTGGTCTTTGAAAGTAAAAACGGCACAAGCGGTATGAGGGGTGTTTGACATATTTATATATATATATATATAAATATTTAAATCACATTTACTTTAATTGGGGCCGCTGATGCTTTTATCATATAGTCTTTATTTGCAATGACATGTTCAATTTTACACTGATGTAGTTCTCTTTTAAGATGGAAAATACAACACATTTCTCCACATTCACATTTCATATTGGTCCAATCTTTTTTTCGACACACACAACACCTTTTACTATTCTTTTTCTTTTTTTTTTTCTTTACCGATTTTTTTGTTTCTTTTGGTATTTGTTCATTATTCGTACGAGTGTTTTCGTTCTTTTCAGGTGTTGACATTCTTATTTTATATAAATAAGAATAATAATTTTTCATTTTTAAAGAGTCGTCAACAACTATATGATGTTAATTTAAGATTTAAATATATTTTTAAAATGAACGACATTTTAAAAGAAATTTTAAATGAAATACAACAAGCATGTATTTCAATTTCACATGAAATACGTTATTCTGATTCATTGGACTTATCGGAGGTAGAAGGTAAATACAATAATTCTGGGGATAATGTAAAAAAATTAGATTTAATTTCTAATGATATTTTAAAACGTAGATTAGTGAAATGCAAACATGTACGAATGATTGGTTCGGAAGAAGAAAATTATTTGATTCCAGGTTCGGGATTTCTTAATGGTAAATATTTTGTATGTTTTGATCCATTAGATGGATCTAGTAATATATCTGTGAATATAACTACAGGAACTATTTTTGCTGTCTATGAATATATCAACGATAATATTCAAAGTGGTAGAAATTTGGTAATGGCTGGATATTGTTTGTACGGTGGTTCAACTCAATTAGTAGTTGCTCAAAATACAGTTGATATTTATTCTTTAGAAAAGAACGGATTTAAAAAAACCCATGAAGATTGGAAAATTCCTACTCAAGGACAATATTATTCAGTCAATGAATCAAATAAACACATTTTTCTAGATAAGAAATATAACCAAATTATTGAAACATTGATTAAAAAGAAATATTCTAGTCGATGGGTTGGTAGTATGGTTGCTGATGGTCATCGTACTTTAATTAAAGGAGGATTTTTTAGTTATCCCGGGAATAAAAATAACCCAGAAGGAAAAATCCGATTATTGTATGAGGCGTATCCATTTGCATATATTTTTGAAATAGCTGGAGGAGAATCATCAAATGGTAAAATAAATATTTTAGATATACCGTTTCCAGAAAAAATTCATCAAAAAACACCCATTATTTTATCTAGTAAAATGGAATTTGAATTATAAATTTATATCTTCTTAATTTGTAATTTATAGTTAGAAGATTTAGGACCTTTCATCGCTTCCATTAATTCATTTAATACTTCATCAGGATTATCTACACCATATTGTTCTAATATATTTTTTCCTTCTTCTTCTCTTTCTTTTTTTTTCATTCTGGTACGTTTGTCTACTTCTTTAAGGAGTATCGCGCGACCTTTGTATTTAATACCAGGCTTATTGGTTTCGCGAAGATATTCGGCAACATTTTCTTCAATTTCTTTTTTTCGAGTTTTTAATTTTTTGAGTCGTTTGGATAAATTACTAATTTCTTTTTCTAAACTTTGTAATTCGTTTACTTGTGATGTTATGTTCATTTTTATATTTTATATTTTTCTTTAAAATATTTTTATATTTTATTGTTTATAAATAAATGTCAAATATTATAACTGGACAAAATCATTTCGGTATCGGACAAGGTGCCGCTGGATCAAATCAAAAAGATTATGCGGTAGCTGTTGGAGCAAATGCAGGCCATTGCAATCAAGGATGCGCCGCCGTTGCGGTAGGACCAGAATCTGGTGAATCTAATCAAGGATGTCATGCGGTAGCTGTTGGAATAACGGCTGGGTATTGCAATCAAGGATGTGCCGCCGTTGCGGTTGGAAATAATGCTGGATCTAATAATCAAAAAGATTATGCTGTTGCTGTTGGAAATAATGCTGGACGAACCCATCAAGGATGTGCTGCTATTGCTCTTGGAGGCCAGGCTGGAGTTTTCAATCAAGGAAGTAGGGCTGTTGCTCTTGGAGTATTTACTGGATATTCTAATCAAAAAGAGCTTGCTATTGCTGTTGGAAATGCTGCTGGATATTCTAATCAAGGAATTAGGGCTATTGCTGTTGGAAATGCTGCTGGATATTCTAATCAAGGAATTAGGGCTACAGCGGTTGGACCATTTGCTGGATATTCTAATCAAGGAATTAGGGCTATCGCTGTTGGAAATGCTGCTGGATATAATAATCAAGGAATTAGGGCTATCGCTGTTGGAAATGCTGCTGGATATAATAATCAAGGATGTGCCGCCGTTGCGGTAGGACAAGAATCTGGAAGTAATAATCAAGGATGTCATGCGGTAGCTGTTGGTTATTATTCAGGCAATTGCAATCAAGGATGTGCCGCCGTTGCGGTAGGACAAGATTCTGGAAGTAATAATCAAGGATGTGCCGCCGTTGCGGTAGGGCTAAGTGCTGGAAAATTCAATCAAGGATGTGCCGCCGTTGCGGTAGGACAAGAATCTGGACGAGGTGATCAACAAGATTATGCGGTAGCTGTTGGAATAGCGGCTGGGTATTGCAATCAAGGATGTGCCGCCGTTGCGGTTGGACCAGTTGCTGGGTATTGCAATCAAGGATGTGCCGCCGTTGCGGTAGGAAATTCTGCTGGAGCGTTCGATCAAGGATCGTATGCCATTGCTGTTGGAGAAGGAGCTGGATATTGCAATCAAAAAAAGTTTGCTTTAGGTATTGGCTACGCGGCTGGATATTGCAATCAAAAAGAAAGGGCTGTCGCTGTTGGACCATTTGCTGGATTTTGTAATCAAAACAATGGTGCGGTAGCTGTTGGAAATGCTGCTGGATATTGCAATCAAAAAACTTACGCTGTCGGTATTGGCTACGCGGCTGGAAATGATAATCAAGGAATTAGGGCTACAGCGGTTGGACCATTTGCTGGATTTTGTAATCAAGGAAATAGGGCTACCGCGGTAGGAAATTCTGCTGGAGTTTCCGATCAAGGATCTTATGCTACCGCTATTGGATCAGTTGCTGGAAATAATAATCAAGGATCGTATGCCATTGCTGTTGGAGACGGAGCTGGATATGATAATCAAAAAACTTACGCTGTCGCTGTTGGAAATAATGCTGGAGTTTCCAATCAAGGATCTGCCGCCGTTGCTCTTGGATGGTTTGCTGGAGGTTTCCAGCAAGAAGATTACGCCATTGCTGTTGGATTATATACTGGAATTTTAAATCAAAAAGAAAGGGCTGTCGCTGTTGGATTATATGCTGGATATTCTAATCAAGGAACTAGAGCTGTCGCTATTGGAAATTATGCTGGAGTTTCCGATCAAGAATCTGATGCTACCGCTATTGGAAATGTTGCTGGAAATAATAATCAAGGAAATAGGGCTACCGCTGTTGGAAATGCTGCTGGATATGATAATCAAAAAACTTACGCCGTTGCGGTTGGAAATAATGCTGGATATTCTAATCAAGGAACTAGTGCTACCGCTATTGGAAATTATGCTGGAGGTTTCCAGCAAGAAGATTACGCTACCGCTGTCGGACCATTTGCTGGATATGATAATCAAAAAACTTACGCCGTTGCGGTTGGACCAGTTGCTGGGTATTGCAATCAAAAAGAAAGGGCTGTCGCTGTTGGATTATATGCTGGAAGTAATAATCAAGGAACTAGAACTGTCGCTATTGGAAATTTTGCTGGAGTTTCCGATCAAGGATCTTATGCTACCGCTATTGGAAATGTTGCTGGAAATAATAATCAAGGAGCTAGTGCTACCGCTGTTGGAAATGCTGCTGGATATTCTAATCAAAAAACTTACGCTGTCGCTGTTGGAAATAATGCTGGATATTCTAATCAAGGAGCTAGTGCTACCGCTGTCGGACCATTTGCTGGATATGATAATCAAGGAACTAGAACTGTCGCTATTGGAAATTTTGCTGGATATTCTAATCAAGGAGCTAGAGCTGTCGCTATTGGATCAGTTGCTGGAAGTAATAATCAAGGAAGTCATGCTATAGGTATTGGAGCAAATGCTGGAGCTTCCAATCAAAGATGTGCCGCCGTTGCGGTAGGTAGAAATGCTGGATATGATAATCAAGGAAGTCATGCGATAGGTATTGGCAACGGAGCTGGATATGATAATCAAGGAAGTCATGCTATAGGTATTGGCCACGGAGCTGGAAATGATAATCAAGGATCTTATGCTACCGCTGTCGGACCATTTGCTGGAGAAACAAAACAAGGAAGGGGAGCTGTAGGTATTGGCTACTCGGCTGGATATTCTAATCAAGGAAGGGGAGCTGTAGCTATTGGAGAACTTGCTGGAGATACAAATCAACATTCAAATTCAATTATCTTAAATGCTACTGGGGTTGAGTTAAATTCTACTCATAATAATGCTACTTTTATTAAACCAATACGTAAAAATTGTACACCATATCTATTATTTTATAATCCAGAAACAGGTGAAATTAGTTATTATGATGATTTAAATTGTATGTACAATTGTACATGTTAATTTTAATTTTAATTATTTAATATTTATTAAATAATCTATTACATCTTCTTCAACCTCAAATTTTCTAACAACATTTCATGAAAGGTATTTTCAAGCATTTTTTTCTTTTCATCGATTGTTAGTGGTTCTTGTTGTGATTCTTCTTGAACTTCTTCTTCTTGAACTTCAACGACCTCTTGTTTTACTGATTTACTTTCGGCTTTTCTTTTTTCCCTTTCGACTTTTCTTTTTTCCCTTTCGACTTTTCCTTTTCCCCTTTCAGCTTTCATTTCAGCTTTCATTTCAGCTTTCATTTCAGCTTTTGATTTCCCTTTCATTTCAGCTTTCATTTCAGCTTTCATTTCAGCTTTCATTTCAGCGTTCATTTCAGCGTCGTTCATTTCAGCGTCGTTCATTTCAGCTTTTCTTTTTTCCCTTTCAGCTTTCATTTCAGCTTTCGATTTCCCTTTCATTTCATCTTTCATTTCAGCTTTAAATTCCCCTTTCATTTCAGCTCCCATTTCTAGACTAAGATCTTTAGACATCTTTCTGAGTACGTGTTTTTCCATTTATTATAAATAATTTTATTTATTTTATTTTTTTTGCTTTGGATATAAAATCCAATTGAAAATATAATAAGAGCGGATAATAGTATTCCGGAAATGATTAAAGATAATGATAAATTATTAAATCCGTTTTGTACCATTTATTAAATATAATTTATTTTAAACTTAATTTTGCACAACTTTTTGAAATTTTAGCCGTAAAATTATCGGATGAAAAGGTTACTTCCCCTGCATAAAAGTCATCTTTATAAAAATAAAAGTCAATTCTTACTAATGGTATAGAAATGTTAAATCGTTGTGAAAAATCTATCATATCTTTAATTTTATTTTTTTTACGTAACATGGTAATTACATCCGATTCTGTTTGATAGCTAGGATATCCCCACATACATTCTTTCAATAACTCTAACTTATCATTTTTAATTTGATACATTGTTCGTCTGTTATCATTCCTATTATCAACTACTTTTAAGATAGTAGGTTTCTTATCATATAAAAATACTTTCAATTCACTTGGAAGTGGGTATATATATTCTTCAATATATATTTTAGGAGTGTATAATTCATATTGTGGTTCTTCATCCGTGTATTTATCATTAAAATTTTTCATCTTTTTTATTAAATTATCAAGAGTATGGTCTTTTTTGTCTTTGACAAAAATATTTCTACCAGAACCTTTATTTGATTTAATAACAAAGCTGTTTGGTAAATTTTTATAGATTTTCTTTAGATCGGGTGGATTATTAAATATTGCCAATGTTTTAAAGGTTTTTATACCTAGATTTTTACATAGTTCTTTGAATTGTAATTTATCAATGTATTTAGTCCATTTTTTATCTCCTAATAAATATCTAATATTTTGATTTCCATAATTATTAAAAGAATTATTTTTAGAAATATTATTAGGATATATAATTCTGTCTTGATATAATTGAAAATGACCCCCTTTAAAATAACCCTGAAATGGGACATTTCTTAAAATGAGTAAATATTCACGTGGAGAGAACGAAAAATTAGGTTGACACCCATTCTCAACCCGATCTACAATTGCCAACACAGGTGTGTGAGTAGTATATTTCCCACAACCTGAAATGGTAATCCATAATTTATTGTTATTGAATCTAGCGATATTAATAAATTCTTGAGTAGGATAGAAATAAAATACTGGTTCTATCATATCATTACATGGATTTTTCATAGCATCCATACCGGTAATTTTATATTCATTGGTATTTATATGTTGAATACTTTTTTTTACAATTTCTTCCATTTGTTTTTTATTTAAAATAAATTTATTTTAAATTAAAATAAATGAATATTCTTTATAGACTACAACGATTCGATAAAGGAAATATCCAAAAAATATGTTCACAAATGGAAATTAAACATACTGGAGATAATACTAAATCAGAATTAATAAATAAACTATTATTACCATTACAAACGTATAAAATGGAACATACCAAAAATACTAAAGTTAAAACACATACTGATGTAAAATCACAAGAACATTACAATAAGGAAGAAATGAAAAGACTTGTTAATAAATTAGATAATCTAAAAATTAAGCCTTATGTACAAGAGCCGTATGTGCCAAACAAAGAACAACAAGAAAGAATCTTAAAATTAATGTCGAAAAATTGACCAAATGTATAAAATATTTTTTGTAAATTATTTTTTAATATTTAAAAATAATTTAATTAATTAAAATAAATGCGTACTGAAATACAAACTCAGGATTATAATTTAATATTAACAGAACTAAAGGAAATACGCAAAAAGAAAAGTATATACAATTTAAAATCTATTTCTAAAAAATATTCTAAATATATTGCAAAAAACTATTTTTATGGAAATCCGATGATGTCTCTAGTAGAAATTATTAACTATCTAACAACTATCAAAAAGAACCGAAAAATACTTTTTAATAGTATCGTAAAATGGTTTAGTGTTCCAGAAAAATTACATGTAGATTCGACTCAGAGTATTATTTACTTAATGGAACTGAAACAATCTAGAGATAAAATAATAGACATTATTTTAAAAATAGATAGGAAATCAACCGAAAAAAATTCATATCGCGAATATTTCATCACTTTAACACAATTGAATAAATTACGATATTACTTACCTAACTTTATGATGACATATGGTCAGTTTAAATGTATCAAGCCATCTGTTTCAACTGAAAAAATATATTTTAAGAAAATGTGTAAACCTAAAGGAAACTATGTGAATTATACTTTATATGAAAGAATTGTTGGAATATCATTAGAAACATATCTAACTTCCTATAAATTGAAATATGAAAATTTTATAAACTGTTTTGTTCAACTATTATTTGCGTTAGAAAAAGCACAAGAGGAATGTGGATTTACTCACTTTGATTTACATTATGATAACATTATCTTAAAAGAGAGTGATATATCTGAATACGATGTTTATTGTAATGGTGTGAAATATACTGTAGAAATAGATGATTATATTCCAGTCATTATTGATTATGGGCATGCATGTATTAAGAAATATAATGAAAATACATATCGATATATTGGATACGGTGAATTTCCAGAACATGGAATGATGAATTTTATCGTTCCAGGTTACGATATGTACAAAATTATGTACTTTTGTATTTACAAATTAGATCGAGAAATACAAAATAATTCTGAAACATCGTCTGAATCAAAAAAAATATTTAGTATGTTTAAAAAAATATTTTCCTATTTCTATGGAAAAAGTGACCCATATTCCTTATTTGAAAATGGCAAATTAAACAATGATAATTTAGAACGATGCATGAATGAATATGGTAAAATGGCTACTTTTTCAACTATTGGTAACAAGACTCCAATGGAATTAATACAATTTTTAGTAGATTCTAAAGTCGTCAATATACACAATAATTTCCAGCGAAATCCAGTTCCATTTCAAAATGATCAGTCCTCTTTTAATATTTTGACAGAATATACTAATTCAGAAGTAGTTCAACCAAAATGTATAATAGGAGAACATATTAATTTATTATCTTTAAAGAAATATGTTGAAACCGTAACACATATTGTAGAAAAAAACAATGATATTCATGAACATGTGGTATTGTATCTAATTGATTTATTAAGTCATATAACAACAAATGATTATGATACTGATAAAACATTATTAAAAAGTATTCCATATAGTTTAGAATTGTTGAAGAAATTATGTGAGTTTCAAAAAGATATTTTAAACATCAATTTATCACAAGGTTTATCAATGAAATTAAATGTTAGAAAATGGAAGAAATTAAAGAAAATTTACAATGAGACCAGAAATTTATTTCAACTTTATTACATGATTAAATATAATCATGAACATGGTTCTAATTTCAATGCGAATTTACATTTTTCATTAGAAAAAAAATGGAATGAATTGTCTCAACTGTCTCAAAAAATATTAAGATGGTATGACAGTCTAGTATATTATCAATTTACGGAATATAATAACGACAACAAAGGTATTTTCAGTAACCATTATTTTGAACAGTTCGAAATATTCATTGTTCAGAAAAACATTAAAACTCCATGGAAATGGGGGAATTTATTTTAAATGATAATTCATTTAAAAAAAGATCTGTCTATTTTGAAAAGTAATCCATTGCATTATCGATATTAAACAAAATAATTGATTTTATAAAATCTTTAAAAAAAAATGTGTGCGCTACTTCTATATTTACGGGGGTTGATACAAATTCCTGGGTGTTCAGCGTGGCATTTGAATAATCATAATGCATTTGTCCAGCATTAAGTGCTAACTCAATTTCGCCATCATTATTCATATTTAATTTCTTGTAATAATAGGTACTCTCTTTTTGTTTTTTTCCATTACTCAGCTCATATTCGAAACCAATTGTGTAATTTTTAAGACCAAAACCAAATGGATTTTTTTTGGCAAATGACAAATAAAAATTAATAAAATCTGACCCATATCTTTCAAAATTATCTATTGTTACGGATTTTCCACCAATACATTCTCTACACTCTAATAAAACGTGTATTTGACCCTTCTTACGGTAAACTTCATATGCGCCCATACTATGCATTTCATCTCTCTGGTTTTTCCAGTTAATATACGGTATTGGAGGTGACATAAAATCAGCATGGGGTTCTATATCTCTAAATGAAAATTTATCTCGTCGGCGTTCTCCCATTTTAGCATCTATCTTATAATTACATTTTTTATTTCTTTCTTGTATATATCTATCTATAACATTACTTCTTTTACCACCTAATTCAGGATCGATTATAGAATTTAACCAATCTGCTATTGGTAGATAAAACATTTCAATATCTTTATAACCACACGGTTTTTCTGGATCTAAATATAAAGTTAATACATTATCTGACAGATTAAATTCAGCTTCTTTTACAAATTCTTTAAAATATTTTTTGTTAGATTCGTCTAATTCTTTATATAATTCGGAAAATGGCATTCTACACATAAATAACAACGTTCCTTTCATTCCTGTATTATTATCATAAGCTATAGGAGAAGATTTAGGTTTGTATATAAACATATTAATATAGCTAGCTACAAGTATAGCTAGTCCATATGCATCAGTACCTTCATAAGCTGAAATAATAGAATCCGATAACTGATACATATTTAAATAAAGTTTTTTGAATTGAGATTTATGACTATCTTCCAGTCCTGGTCCTATTTTAACTGCCATATTCATATAATGTCTTTCAAATAATCTTGGAATATCTTTTAAAGGAATTCCAATGGTAAGTTGAGGAATACCTTTTAAAAATTTAATATGTTCTGGTAAATATTTATATTGTGGATGTGATTGTATCAGAGATTCTGATGTTGGTGAAAAAGTGTTTCTATCAATTTTCAAAACACTGAAATCTATAATATCTGATGCTTTACGTTTCATTCTATATTTGTGTAAGAATGGTAGTAATAATTTAGAGATCATTTTTTTTTTATTGTCATTTGTCTGACATTTAACTTTCATTTTTTGACATATTTTATAGATTTTATTTCTAGATAATTTATCTAATTTTTTCTTAATAGTATTCATTTATTATTAAGAAAAATAATTTGTAAAATTTTCTTTATCAAATCCAACCGGAAATTTTGTATTTCCATCTATTTGTATTAAATCATCTTCTGTTATTAAATCCTCTTCTGGATTCTCAATTTCAAAAAACTGAAATACAGTTTCAAAATTTTGAGTGTTCCTTAAATCAGCCCCTCTTAAATCAGCCCCTCTTAAATCAGCCCCTCTTAAATCAGCTCCACTAAAATTAGTATTCCTTAAATTTCTATGTGAAAAGTCAACATGTCTGAGATTGGTATGTATACCTTCAATTTTGCTGAAATCTACACCTGAAAAATCCCTATTTAAAAAATTATTTTTTTCTTCCTGAATCTGTCTGATAATTAAACGAGATTTTTCACGAGCCCAAACTCTTTTATTTCCAATTTCATTAATACGTTCTTCAATTTCATCAGCTTGCTCTGGATTATCCTCGTAAATATTTATCAAAACTTCTAATATCATATTTTCAATTTCTACTTGACTTTTATCATCAATGGAATACAATGGATTATAGTTAAGACCTTCATTGTCATATACATAATCTTCTATCATAACTTCAAAATCATTTTCGTAAGGTAAAGAAGAACCTTTGTTTATTAAATATTGTATGTATTCTCTTTCAGGTAGTTTCCCAACTGATATTTTCATATCCTTGTTTAATTGAGAAAATTTCGAACCCTCGTTATATTCTTCAGCAATTTTTCTTATAACATCTGATGGTATTCCATCCATCCTATATTTAAATAAAGGGGATAATAATCGCATACACAATTTCTTTTTGGTATCTTTAGAATCACATTTAATTTTCATTTTTTGACATATTTTATATACTTTATTTTTGGGTAATTTATCTAATCTTTTCTTAATAATATTCATTTATTATTAAGAAAAATAATTTCTAAAATTTTAAAAATTCGATCCTAAATAAGATGCTAAAAAGAACACAGTCCCTCCCCATAATACATCTAAAATAGCAGTTGTCATGTTCCATTTGGAAATTACCGCCGCCGCCGTAAAGTCATAAATACCATATACAACAACACCAAATAAAAATCCATATTTCAAACTATCTAATAATCGATGTTCACTTCTAATATTAGGTAATACAAATATTACTAATCCAATTGTCATTAAAACATATGATACGACAGCATAGGCTATATTAACACTCATTGGAGTGCCCTGGATTTGCTTAATTTCATTTTGATATCTATTTTTCATGAACAATCCAATCCATAAAAAATCTAAAATCAATAGAATAAGTATTGATATAATTTCTTTCTTCATTTATTAAATATATAATATTTTTTTACGATAATGTTGGAAATTGATCATGACTAAATATATTTAAACTCTTTGTGGTATTTACGTTCATCTTCACAATCCCTTTTATTTCAGATGGAAGTGTCGGAAAGATTTCTCTCCGACAATACGGGCATTCATCTTTGGTTAACTTGATTAAACATGATATACAAATAACATGATTGCATTTCGTACGAGTTATCCAATCTTCCCCAAAACAGATTGGACATTCCGGTTTATTCGACATTTTATTTTTAATTTAATTGTATAAATTAGAAATAAACTATTTTTTACTCATTTGTCTCTCTTTCCGAATTAAAAGTAGTATATACCATACTACTGTAATTAATACAATTAGTCCTCCTATGATTGAAATTGCTACTGTGATTGGAGGTGGTGGTTGTGGTGTCCATTGGTCACTATTATTTGATAATGCAATCATTTTCATCATAATATCATTGGTATTTCCACAAAAAGCAAACGATTCAACTTTAACATTTCCTTTGTCGTTTTTCCATTGGCATGCAGGACTATTTGGATTACTTTTACAATCTTTACTATCACAAGTTCCATCTTGACAAGTTCCACCATTATTGATCGATTTACATGCAACTTTCGATATCAAACAGGGTGTTTTTAAATTTGAAAAGGTACTCGTTTGACAAAACGCTGCACCTTTAATTTGATCTGCAATTGAAGTTCCACTTTTTGCATTGTATGCACATGTTCCTGATAATTTATTTTCCAAATCAAACCCACACTTACATGGACCGACATAATAAACAACACCTTTGTCATCTGTTATTTTTTGGTAACACCCAGCAGCTCCTTGTACAATTTCATCTAATGTTTTGTCATTACTTTTCATAACATCAAAAATTATTCCTGTAACCAATGCAATTGGTGATAAATAAGCATAACCTTTAAATATTTTTCCAGCAACTTCATTGACAGAATGACCAAATGATTTAAGACGGTCCGTAAACGTTTTTTTATCCGCTGGAAGATTATCTTTTAAATTTTTTGTTGCTTTGTCAAATGTTTCGTTGGCAGCATCTTGTTTTGGATCTCCGGTCCGTTCTCCTGGTTTATAATTTTTGACAGCGTTTTCCATATCATTTTTGGGTATTTTGGTACCAGTTTGTTTCTCAATTGTTTTGGATAATGTTTCGTGAAATCTATCTTCACTATCTTGATAATTTTTAGCTTTTTCATTTAATTTTGCTGTATTTTCTGCTATTTGTCTATCAACATCTTTTTTTATTTCCTTTATTTCTGGATTTTTTTCTGGGTCTATATTTTCTAAATTTTCTTTTGCTTCATTCATATTATCGTTAAGTTCACTTGTATCCCCAAATTCATCCGATGCACTCGCTCCATTTTCAGCAGCTTCTCCTAATTCTGCCATTTCTAATTCTGCCATTTCTTTTTATTTATTTTAATTTATTTATTTATTTTTTAAAATAAATGTCATGTACTAAAAATGAATTAAATTGTTTGAATACTGTATTGGATTGTGGAAAAAATCAAGTATCCATTGGAAACGCATGTTATTCTGTAAATCAAGTCAAAGACACGAATACAAATATAGTTCGTTTCAATAGTCTAAATACACCATCTCAAACCTATCTAAAAGAAGATGGTGTTCATAATTTAGCGAATTTTGAAAATACTCCTATTTTAAAATGTTTTCAAAAATGTAGTCAAGATGAAAATTGTGATGCAATTCAATTTAATTTTGGAAATATAAACGATCCAAACCTAGATGAATTAAATGAAAACGGATATTGTCAATTGTTTAGTTTTAAAGCTGGTGAAAACGGCACTACGATTACCAAAGATGATTCTACAATTCCAGTAAATCCGAAATATACAAATTTATCTGTATATCAAAAAGATGTTGGATCACCCTTCAAGGATTCTGTATATCCAGTAGTAGATCCAAATGGTAACTTTACTGTTAGTAATAAAGATCAGGTATTAAGTGATCCGAAATCGTTACAATTTACCAAAACAAACGATAATCCAAATAAGATTACGAAACTATTTTCTAAATACCAAGGAGGAATTTGTAGAAACGATTTAAATGAAACTTCTTGTAATTTAATGTCTCCGTATATTTCGAGATGGTGTCAGCAAAACCCAGACAGTGAAACATGTAAAAAATTTTGTGAATATTCCGATTGTCCATCCAGAACTATCACTCCGTTAATTGTATATGGAGCGTTAACGTTGGTTTCAATTGTTTTAATAGTATTAGCATTTGGAAAAACCAATAACATTTACTTGAAGTCAATATCGATAGGTATTTTTATCGCCATGGGCGTTTTATTAACAATTCAAATTATACGATTTACACAACCAATTTATAATGGTTCGGAACCAAACGTAGTACCGGATTGGTATTCAACATCTGCATGTGAATCTGGGAAATACAAAAATGTTTTAGGAAATTGTATTTAATTTATAAAATCTTGTTTAAAAATTTATAAAATAATTAAAAATATATTTTATAAAAGGATGAGTGAAGGAACAAGTGATGAACAAAAAATATACAATGAATATTGTGATTCAAAAGGAAATGTCAGTAAAAATAACGCAGGTGAAATTGCCAGAGGTGTAGGAAACGCAATATTGGGTATGGTATATCCAGATGCACTTGGTGATCCATTAGAACAATCCAAAAAAGATTTAAAACAAATGACAAATGACGTAAATGATACAAAAAATGTTTGGAAAGGAAGAATTGCTGAATGGCAGGAAAAAATCAAAGATGAACAAAATGAATATTATCAAGATCAACTTGATTTTATTCAGACAACGGCTAAATTAAACAAAGAAATTGAAGATGATAAAATTTCAGAAAATACATTATTGATTCAAATTATAATTGGAATTTTAATAATAATTATTATTTATCTTATTGTTTTATAAAAAGAATGGAAGCGTTTATGTTAGCAGGAATAATTGGTGCCAGTGTACATGGAGGAATGTCAACAAATAATAGTTTACAGAATTTACAAACACAAATGTGTAAATTAAATGGAACATTAAGTAATTATGTTAAATCATCTTCGGATGATATAGGCATATATACAAGAGAATATTTTCAACAACAACAAAAAATTAATCAATTGAAAGATAAAATAGGTACTATACAACAAGATATTAAATTAGAACATGAAAATTATAAAAAAACCACTACCTTTTTAACAGTAGCTGGTATCGGATTTGGATTGATTCTAATTTTCATCTTTTTCACTAAAAAGGTCATTTTAAAAGAAACCGCTATGAAGAAATGAAAAATGATAAACAAAAAATAAAAGTTCAAACTTTTATTTTTCTATATTTTATATTTTTTATTTCTACCAGCTAGATACAAATTTCCATTTAGTTACTAAACCCCATATAACGATTGCTATTACGATAGCGGCTGATAATCCAATTGCAACTGGACTTGTTTTCCCTTTTCCATTCCCCCCTCCTGAAAATTTACTAATCATATTAATAATCACAATTGCGGCAATCGCTACTCCAATAATAACAACATATTTCCATATTGTATTGAAAAAATCTTTACTAGAATTATATAAGTCGTTTAACATTGTTTTTATTGTATTTACAAGTTGTTGAAATCCATTCTTGCATTCATAATTATATTTCCAATCTTTACGTTCATCGGATCCAGCTTGTTTATCTAAACTGTGATCACAACATTTCGTTTTAATGTCAATTTCATTATCTTTTCCGACTAAATTAAAAAGAGTACAACTTCCACAACAAGATACGCAACTACCTTTATTAGGTGGAGGTGGACAATCGTATTCGCAATTATTTGATGAGTTAATTATTTCTTTTTTTGATGGATCTACTGGACTTCTTGCAACACAATTTGAATTTAATTGTGCTTGTTGACACATACATAAACTAACAAAAAATATACCAAAACTTCCTAATACAGCAGCAATCATCAAATATTTCAAAAATTGTTTGATAGTTTCGCCAACGCTTTTTCCTTTTTTTTCAGATACTTTATCTGCAATATCATTGTTTCTCTTCTCAACTTCTTCAGGTGTCATATTTTTTTCTTCTTCTACTAACTCGTCTATTGTTTTTCCAGAGGCTCCTTCAATATTTCGTTGTATTTGTTCACCAACTGTTTTATATTGCTGTTTCATTTTTTTATGGGCATTTTCCATTTCTGGAATCTTAGCTTGACGAATTTGTTCTTCTACTAATTCTCCAAATGGACTGGTTGTTTTCATGGTTTCAATTCCTACTGTATCTTTCAAGTAATCAGCCCATTTTTTAAGATTTGATGTGTTTGGGTCTAGTACACTTGCACCGTCTGCAAAAATAGATGAAAATTGGGATAATGGAGTATTTTTGGCATTTTCTGGTATTTTGTTAGCGTCTCCTCCAAAATAACCTTGCATTTTTCCTTGTAATTTTCTTACTAATTCTTTTAATTTTGGATTATTTGCAACGTCTATTTTTCTTAAATCTTCATAAGTTTGACTGTAAATCTCTTTCAATTTTATCTGAGAAGCTTCAGATATTTTTCCGGTACTTCGAATAGATTCTTCTATAAACTGTTCAAATGTTTGTGTTTGTTCTTCTTGTAACTCTTTTTCCTGATTCTTAATATCTTCTGAACTCATACGATCTATTTGTTGTTGTAATTCGTCTATTTTTGTTTTAACTTCATCTAGACTTTCACTTAATTTTTGAGCCTCATCAGGATTTATTTCTGGAACTCTTTCTTCTGGCATTTCTTTTTATTTATATTTTATTTTTTTTTTTATTTTTGCATACAAATATTAGTACCTACTACGCGAATACCATTACTACAAGTGTTGTCTAAACGGACACTTTTAATACCTTTTAAAGTTTTGTCGAACGATTGCTGAGATGTACATAATATTGGAGTTTCAGTTTTCAAATCTGTTACCCCACCACAATTAATATTAATTAATCCGTTGTTATCGTAATAATCAACTGGTGTATCATAACATTTCGTACAACGAGATGATAATGTATTTAATTTTATTTCTGTACCTTCTGTGCTACATGTAATTTTATCATCACTATTTTTACATTTACTATCTTCACCAAAAGGATTAATAGTTATACCTGTTACGATTGAATCGGCACTACACACTTGTTCCGGTATTTGATAACACAATTTATATCCAGTCGTTTTAGTAACATTACCATTATTGTCTTGATATTGTATATTCATTGGACTTGTTCCAGTTGTATTTGCATCATAATATCCATCTGGACAAGAATCTCCTTTTGCTATCGCAACATTACTTATGTATCTTTCTGTGTTATCTACACATTTATTTGCAACTGTATTTTGTTTTGTCGTAGGAGTAGACAACATAAAAATAATGATTAAAATAACCATCACTACTGTCAAAAGTATAGATGATGCGACATACCAATTATCTCGTAAAAACGTCCATATATTTCCTTTTTTTCCTTTTTTTCCTTTTTTACCTTTTCTAGATTTATTCATTTAATAGTTACAAATATTTATTTTATTTTTAAAAATGCATTTAAAATACAAAAAATAAAATAAAATAACATGGAAAATACAAATATACAAAATATACAAAATTCAACAAACACGCCAAACTTTTTATGGCTACGAGACATCTCTTATGACGAAATATCACAAGTTGGTGGAAAAGCCAGTTCTCTTGGTGAAATGTATAACAACCTCTCAAATTTAGGAATTAAAGTCCCCAATGCATTTACCCTAACCACTCATCTTTTTCGTCAATTTATGCAAAACATTCAATCCCAAATCGATGAAATCATCTCTGGGATAGACATCGATGATCCAAAATCCCTTAAAATCCATGCATCTAAAGTTAGAAATATTATTTCCAATCAAGATTTTCCAGACAACATAAAATACGATATCATTCACGAATATTTCAGTCTATCCGCGGAATACAATCAAGAAAATACCGATGTAGCGATCAGATCCTCATCCGTCGCCGAAGATCTCACTGATTGTTCTTTCGCTGGTATGTACGACACCTTTTTAAATATTTCCAATACTAAAGATTTATTACACGCTGTCAAAAAATGTTATGCTTCGTTATACAATGACCGTGCCATTTTATATCGTTTAAAAGCAAATACGACCTTTGATGATATTTCCTTGGCAGTAGTAATTCAAAAAATGGTACGTAGCCAATCCTCCGGAGTGGCTTTTACAGCTGATGTAGAAAGCTCATTCAGTGATGTGATTGTTGTCAATAGTTCTTACGGTCTATGTGAATTAGTCGTTCAAGGTGAACAAATTGTACCAGATGAATTTGTAATATACAAACCAACCTTGAAAAAAGGATATAACGCCATTGTCTCTAAAAAATTGGGTGACAAAAAGGTAGAAATGGTATATTCCGAGTCAGGGGTAGATATTCAACCAACTACTTCCCGACAACAACAATCTTTTTCATTAACCGATGACGATGTGATACAATTAGGTATTTCGTGTGTAAATATTGAACAACATTATCAAGAGAAATACAATCATCGTCATATAGACGTTGAATTCGCTAAAGATACTTATACAGGGGAAATATATATCGTACAAGCTAGACCCCTGACCACTTTTAAAACGGTTGAAACAGTATATACTCAATATGAAATATCTCCTGGTCATAATCAAATATTATCAGGAATTGCTGTGGGTGATAAAGTATATGCTGGAACTGTTAAAGTTATCGATAATTTAGATGATGAAATTGAATTTAATGAGGGTGATATTCTATGTACAAAATATACCAGTCCTGATTGGGAACCTTTAATGAAAAAAGCAGGAGCTATCTTAACTGATTTTGGAGGACGTACCAGTCATGCATCTATTATATGTCGTGAATGGGGAAAATGTTGTATCGTGGGACTCAAAAATGCGACTAAAATTATTGATCAAAATGAAGAAATAACAGCTTCATGTGCCGAAGGGGAAACCGGACACGTTTATTTAGGGTTCGTCGATTACAAGATAAACAAGATTCCATTAAACAATATACCAAATCATAATTATATGTTGAATTTAGCCTCTCCTGATTATGCGTTTAAGTATCATCATTTGCCAAATAAGGGAATTGGATTGTTACGAGTAGAATTTATCATCAACAATTACATTGGAGTCCATCCATTGGCAGTGTTAAATTCCCGAAACGATTCACAATTAGAGATAGAAATTCAAAAATTATCAAAGGGATATTTTAGCCCAGTCGATTTTTTTATCAATAAATTTGCCCATGGAATTGCGAAGATAGCATGTAGTGTGTACCCAGATGACTGTATTACTCGTACAAGTGATTTCAAAACAAACGAATATTCTAAATTATTAGGAGGGAAATATTACGAACCAGACGAAGAAAATCCCATGATTGGATTTAGAGGAGCCAGTCGATATTATTCAGAAGAGTATGAACCAGCTTTTCGTATGGAATGCAAAGCTATTTATAAAGCACGAACCGAATACGGATTGGATAATATTCATGTGATGATACCATTTTGTCGTACCGTAGAAGAATTCCAAAAAGTCAGTAAAATTATGAATGAATGTGGTTTGGTATCTGGAGAAAACGGGCTTAAAATTGGAATTATGTGTGAATTGCCTAGTAATGTGGTGATGGCAGAAGAATTTTGTGAAGTAGCTGATTTCTTTTCGATAGGAAGTAACGATTTGACGCAATTAACGTTAGGGTTAGATCGTGACAGTGAAAAAATTAGTCATCTATTTGATGAACGACATCCAGCCGTGTTGCGACAAATTTCTAAAGTGATTGAGGTGTGCAATTCGAAGGGAGTTAAAATAGGGATTTGTGGAGATGCTCCATCGACGTATCCAGATTTTACAGAGTTTTTGTTGGAATGTGGGATTTCTACTATTTCCTTGACACCAGATGCAATTTTGAAAGTATTAAAAAAATGAAACAAAAATAATAAAATATTTATATTTCTAAAATATAAATATGATAAAGAAAAACAATAAAGTATTATATATTTCTATCGTTTCGATTTCTATAATTGTCATTGGAATAGTTATTTGGGGATTTTTAACAAATTGGAAATATTGGAATCACAAAAATATACCAGATCAACCCGTATTACCCACTTATAAATCAAACGTAAAGATTGCGAAAGGGGTGAAAATAGACATAAATGAACCTGTGAAAAAAGGATTTAAAATTGGTCAGGAAATACAAATTGGATCGGGAAAAAAATCAGAAATACGAACAATTGTTGGTTTTGGATCATTAATATTAGATTCTCCATTGAAATATGATCATCCCAAAGGAACCGTCATTAAAGTAATAAAGCAAACACCAACTGATAAATTTTCTACAAAATATTGTGAGACATATAATAAAAATGGGGATTGTCAAAAATGTTTTTTCAATTTACCCTCTAAAAATGGAATATGCGTTCCAAGTGATACATGCAAAACAGAAAACAATTGTAAAACATGTAATAAAATTGGTACAAAATGTGAAACATGTAAATCAGGATATATCCCAGTCAATGATGGAAAATGTTGTATTCAACGTAAAGTATATGTCAGTCAAGAAGATGGGCATAATATTTTAAAATGTTGCGACAAAGAACTATGCGGTGATGGTGATAACAAAGTGTGTTGTGGTGAAAAAAAATGCGCTACACAACCAAATGGTAATCATCTTTGTTGTGAGGGAAATTTTGCTTCAAACAAGAATTGTTGTGGTAACGATCAAATTTTAGATAAACATGGAGTATGTTGTGATAAAGAAAAAATAGACAACAACAAAATATGTTGTAAAAGTAATCTATTATCTGGTGAATGTAAAGTTAAGTGTGGTAGTAGTATTTATTGTGACTTAGATAAACAGTGTAATGATAGTCGTAATGCGTGTGTTAGTAAGGATTGTAGATTTGAAAATGAAATATATGTAACACAATATCCTGGGGATAACGCAGCCAACATCGGAAATTGTAAACTAAAAGTAGAAGGGAAGACAATTAATAATCGAGTATGTAGTTACCCATTATATGAATATAACGATAAATATCGTAAAAATAAAAAATTTTTATATACCATAGAAGATAATAGTAGTATAAATTCAAACTTGAAAACAGGGGTTCAACAAACAGCTAATCATTCATGTAATATAAGTGATATAAATACGGAAAATTGTGATTCTGTCAAGGGACAAATTTGTTCAAAAAAAAAAGATGCTCAAATATTATCAGGCGAAAAAAACATATGTCCGTATGAAGATAACGCTAGATGTTGTAAGGTTCGAACATTTAATAAGGACACAAATACTTGGTCATACGGGAAATATACTGGTCAAGTATGTGGAATAAATGAATATTGTATTCAAGATATTAATTTAAGTAATGGTGCTAGATTAGGAACTTGTTATAAGAAATATTGTAAACAGGAAAATGAGTCATCGTCAACAAATCATTTGGATTGTAGTAATTACAATTGTGGTGATGAAAGATGTTATGGAACACCTGTTTGTAAAAAAACGTCAGACAATGGAATATCGTATTCATATTGTGGTTGCGAACCCCCAGATTATCCAATATGTAGAGAATAAAATTAAATAATTTTTTATATTTATTAAATATAAAAATGTCGAATATGTCAAAAAAAATAAAAAATGTATTCAAGAATAAAATTGTGTTATATTCTGTAATCGCGGTAACTGTCATTGCTGTTGGAATAGTTGTATGGGGTGTAGTTACGGATTGGAAATTTTGGAACGTACACAAAAAATCTTCATCACCAATTCCAGATTATCCAATTAAACACAGTTGTCATCCACGATTTTGTAAAAAATGTGATATTTCCGGGGAGAGATGTGAAAAAGGAGAATGTATGGGAGGAACGGAAAACATTAATGGATATTGTTTTAAACCACCAACTCATCCATGTAGCGATAAGAAATGTGCAAAATGTTCAACAGACGGTAAAAAATGCGAAACATGTGCTTCCGGATATATATTGGATGACAATGGGAAATGTTGTAGTGATCATGAAAAAATAAACGGGATATGTTGCGATGAACCATGTGGCGGGGAATGTTGCCCAAAGGGTAAAATATGCAAACAATCAAAAAGAAAAAATGCTATAGGATGTTGCCTTCCAGGACAATTTCTAGACAATGACGGAAAATGTTGTGGAAAATTAGACGATGCTGGAAACTGTTGTGACAATGGAACATTATGCGGTCGTGAGGGTAATAAATATTGTTGTGGTAATAATGGTGAAAATAAATGTGTAAATAATGGTGAAAATAATCTATGTGAATTAGAATGTGGTGCTGAAACGTGTAAGGCAGATCAAAATTGCGAATATGTAAATGGAACCAAGAAATGTATAGACAAATCATGCGAATGGAATGGTGATCAATTAACATATTATCCACAACTAACCTATTCAAATCAGAATTCGAAATGCACTGACAATAGTGAGTGTAATTATGGAATATGTGATAACAAAACTGGATTTTGTCAATATTATCCATTAGGTGTTGTAAATGAAACTGATACTGTTAAAGATGTTTTAAAAAAAAACGTTCATTTCCAAGAAGACGGAATGGGTAACCCGTATCTATTTTTATTTCCATCTGATGAATTAAAGTCAAAATATCGTTTTTCTAAAGTTAAATCAAGAAGTAGTAAAAATACAGATATTAAATGTAATTCAAATGATTGTAGAAAAGAACTTGGAGTAGATAATGTTGATGAAACAGTTTATTTTAATGATCAAACAAGTGAATGTTTAGTAGACGAACAAACTGGACAGAAAACTATTACCCCAAGTTCAGATAAAATATGTCCGTTTAAGGATGAAACTGGTGTCAATAGTAAACGATGTTGTGTAAATGACAAGGGAAATTGGTCTGGACAAGTTTGTGATAAAGGAAACGAATGTGTATATGATAAAACTAAAGGAATAGGAACATGTTTACCATATAATACATATACTGATCAAAATGGAAAAATATGTGGAGAAGATGATGTTGAAAAGGGGTTAAATAAAATAAAGTATAAAAAGGAAAACGGCAAAAAAATAGGATATTGTGATTGTGGTTCTGGAAACGAGCATTTAAATGAATTAAATTGTACTATTCCGTCGGAATGTAATCAAAACGGGAAAGTATGTTCTGGAAACGGAAAATGTTTACCAGGTAATGTTATTAATGGTAAACCAACTTATAATTGTGCATGTGAAGCTTATTATAAGGGTGATAAATGTGATTCGGTTGATACAGAATTATGTCGATCAACTCAAAAAAGAGGTGGATATTTCGGTCCTGGGCCGCTTGGGTTTACCATTTGGCATGATCCGGTTGATTATGGTGACATAAAAGATGTAAAAGACGGTCAGACATGTAGTAATGTTACATCTGCTTGTCAACAAGATTGTTGTGATGAGATGAAAAGTTGGGGATGTGTAAAAGATTTGAAGGGTAAACCATTCTCGATATTCGGGAACATATTAGAGACAATGGCATGCAAAAAATATAGAGATAGTTGTCCATAATTTTATTTTATAATCAAATCAATTATAAAATACAAATCAATAACCCAACCCAAACCGATAAAATCGTTTCTTACGATCTCTATAACTCATTGTAATAGGATCTTTAAAATACCCTTTTTTCGTTCCCAATTGATTGATTCCATCCCAATCCATTTTATACAACATTTTATATCCAATATTTTGATCAGATATACGAATTTTTCCATGTTTACACCTTTTTTGTACACTAACATTTATATTAGTGGCTTTTACAAATTTCATTTTATTTTCCATTTTATAACCGAAAGGTTATAAAATAATTTACCTTAGAGGAAAGTGGACTGTGTAAGGTTATTTAAGTTTGGGGAAAACCCCACGGGTATAAAAAGTAACACAACGCCCCTAACCAATTAGAGTTCAAAACTAAATTTGATAATTGGATCTATGGTGACTGGTCCTGAGCCTCTCTTTAGGCATACCTACTCCGAACATTTTCATATATTTAGTATTTGCTCATCGCCTTTTCTCCCTTATGTAAATGCCCCAACCATCGCATATTACTGTGATTAACATCTTGACTCCCATAATCCCCATTTTCAACATATGCTCATCGCCTTTTCTCCGTTGTAATATGCCCCTTCCAATTTCCGCTATATTACAGTGATTATCTTCATAATCTTACCTCTCGTCGTCACTACGCTCGATATTGTTGGCTCAGTTGTAATATGCCCCAACCATCGCATATTACTGTGATTTACATCTCCGTCTAAAATCCCCATTTTCACTATATTGCTCATCGCCTATTCTCCCTATCGTACCCAATTCAAATATTTCAACCGCGACTTGTTCGGACTCCATATCGGTCGCCACTCCTTCGGTTGGTGCTTGGGGCGGGAGCTACCCACCTGTATATACGATACAATTTATTTTCCCTCCTATACCAATAGTCGATACCGACACACAAACTAGAATTTCCATTCATCATTGCTCGTGATTACGATTCTAATATTTCAAGTTCTTACTTGTTCGGACAATGAATTGCCACTCCTTTTCCAACTACTCGACATGGGAACCACCCATCACATTTTGGTATGGTATCTACAACTATCCTTTATAATTTGGTTTAAACTATTCAGGATACCAGGGGAATGAAGAGGAATCTAACCTCTTGCCTACACCAGCCATATTATCCAGCTGTCAACAGACCATTCCTTGCATTTAAATTACTTAATTCCGAAATTCGATTCATTAAAAATTCTCCGTGTGTACAATGCCCCAACCATCGCATTATACTGTGATATCATCTTGACTCCTATATCCCCATTATCCACATCCTATTATCTCCAATCACATAGTAGAAATCAGTTAGACTTTTCGGACAAACGGTTCATTCTGTATTTGCCATACGCTGTTTAACGCTAACGTTAAACCTCTTTCTCTCTGATAACTATTTATGATAAGGAAGAATAGGGGAATGAAGAGGAATCTAACCTCAATTGTAACGTACATCGCTACTTGTCAACAGACCATTCCTTGCATTTAATTACTCTGCTTCATTTAAATTCTCCAAAGGATTCATTACTAATTCTTCAATTCTATTCATTAATTATCCTCCATTGTAATATGCCCCAACCATCACATATTACTGTGATTAACATCTCCGTCCAAAATCCCCATTTTCACATATTACCTTACTCCGAACTAATTCAAAATACCTTAATTAATTTTTATGTTTTTCATTTTTATTTTGCTTATATTTATTTACTTGTGTTTTACGTATTTTTTTCTTTTATTCTGCGCCTTCTTTTTTCGATCTCTAAATTCCTGATTGGAATATGGATGATTTCTCTTTTTGTGTTGAAATCGTCTTTTTCGAGGTGCTTTTCCAACTTTCATTTTACGAGCCATTTCTGGAACTTTATGGATTAATTTTTCCCGCTTAATAACACTTTGTCGTCCATCTTTTGGTTTAGAATGGACAATGTATTCATCGTTGGTGTATTCATGTGTTAACAAGGTACCATTTCGTTGACGTTCGAACAAGAGGATTGGTTCATATTCGTTTTCTGGTAATTTTCCGTAATATCTAATACTGTTGTAAATATAACCACGATTGTTAGGCATTTTTTTCAACTTTTTGCGAAGATAATCCGGGAAACGACAATCTGTACGTTTAAAATGGTAAAACGCTTTTCTCATTTGATATCGTTGGTCTCTTTTATCCTTATTGATAGCACGTTGACCATCAAAAAATCCTTTTAAAATAACTTTTTCCCCTTTCTTCTTATCCACTTTTTCTGTACGTTTGCGATGAAAATCTAAATCGTTACGACGTTCTTTAACAATTCTTTGTTCTAATAATTCGTTGATTTTAGAAAAGTTTTCACCTCGCTTAGTGCGTTCAATTTCCATTTCAAGACTTACAATTGTACCTTGTAATTTGATAATATTTTCCGCTGCTTTGGTGATAAACCATTGATTTTTTTTCTCCGCAATTAACATTTTCTCATTTTTTTGTGCATTACGCAAGAGACGAGATAACTCTTCTACTTGTCGGGATAAACCTGATAAGTATTCTTTTTGTACCAATTGTAAATTAATTTGGTTCATATTCTTTTGTTGTTTGTTGTAAACTTAATTTATCTCAAAAAATTTTACACAATTTCATTTTTATTTCGATTCGTTTATAAAAAAAATAAAAAAAAATAAATAGAAATAAATAGAAATAAAATGGAACAAATGTTAATTGTACACATTTCATCGTTATCCGCTATTATTATTTTATCAATCGTATTGCTTGTAAATAGTATCAAAACCAAAAACAAATTAGTTATGTATCTCTCTATTGGTACTCTTGTAGTCAGTATAGGTTGTCTAACCTACTGTTTAATTCATCATTTCAATGAACAACATCAAGATGATAATCATGTAACTGTGTCAAGTCCAGTCTATAACAAAAGTAAACAAAATATAAAAGAACTGTTAGAGTATGTAATAAAGACATCTACTCCAGAAAGGGGTATGTTTGATAAGAAACAGTATAATATACTAAAAGAATGTCTATCAAAACCAAAACTTATAGCCGATTTAACAAATCAATTATTAAAAAATAAAAGTGATAAATTTATAGAAGAATTACTAGAAATAAACAAAATGAATGTAGGAGGAGATGGTAATAGAAATCCTGTAACAAATGATAAGGAAAAAATGCTTTATTTTACTCGAAATATATTGACTGTAATGACAACGGATTGTAAAGATGCTACAAGTATAGTAGAAAAATTGACAGATATGTTGAAAGCGAGTCAAACACAAAGTAAATAAAAAGAATTTTACTAAAAATGAAGTTTAAAAATATTATATTTTTAAATCTAAATCCAAATGAATAAAAACCAACATAAAAAAAATAAAAAAGACAACCAGACGTTTCAAAATGTTTATATATCGTTAGAGTCTTTTGGGATGTCTCGAAATACAGCAGAATCTATTGCGAAATATTCCAATATTTCTAGATTTTATTATAAAAATGTTCATATAGCATATACACGAATTGGTAATCGAGAAATTTGGTGTATGAATCAAAAAAAGACCGATTTAGAATCAAGTCGAAAATCGTCTGAACACGCCGAAGAAGCGTTGGTTAAAAAAATTAATCGATCCTTTTTTCGAAAACAAATTAAATATCCAATTACCATGTATTCCATTCGAATCAATCGATTTGGAGTTATTAAATGTGCTAAACCATGCCGAGATTGTATGAGGTATATTATCAATTCAAAAATTAAAATTAAGAATATTATTTGGATTGAATATGATTTTTCCGGGGAAATGACAGTCATTTCCCAAAATATATCTAAATCTGATTTGAAAGATTATGGTATCTCTTCGGGAAGGAGATGGAATAAAAAAATAGAAAATAATAAATACAATCATTGAAAAATGTGAAAGGCACAAATACTACAAAATAATAATATATAATTACATTATATATTATTTTACATATAATCTTTACGAGCAGAACGTCTTAAATCACCTTCGTTTCCTCCATATTTGTGCATTTTATATTCACGACTCTTCTTTTTTTTATGTTCGGGTATTGCAGTATCATATTTACGTGGATCATATGTAAAAGCCGCTCTATATTTACGACTCTTCTTTTTGCTCTTCTTACGACTCTTCTTACGACTCTTCTTCTTACGACTCTTCTTTTTACGACTCTTCTTTTTGCTCATTTTACGACTCTTCTTTTTACGACTCTTCTTTTTGCTCATTTTACGACTCTTTTTACGACTCTTCTTCTTGCTCATTTTACGACTCTTCTTTTTGCTCATTTTACGACTCTTCTTACGACTCTTCTTACGACTCTTCTTTTTGCTCATTTTACGACTTGCTTTTGGTTTTTGAGCACGGTACATTCTCCCAAGTTCTTTACCAGTGGCAGAAATAAGATCACGCCCAGATTTACCTTGATCTTTAAATTTTTTCATGACATTTTTACGATGTTTAGCGGCAAATATCATATAAACATTTAATTTACGACTTTTCTTCTTTGATTTACGAGATCTCTTCTTTGGTTTACGACTTTTCTTCTTTGATTTACGACTTTTCTTCTTTGATTTACGAGATCTCTTCTTTGATTTCTTTGGGCTTTTTACCATTATACCTTTACTCATTAACTTTTCAGCTAATTCTGATTTTTTCAACATTTTACCGTTTAAATGTTTTAAATTAATTCCGTTTTCGACAGCACATTTTTTTAATTGAGATAATTTCATTTATTATTTATAAATATTTATTTTTTTTTATTTTTCTTTTGGAATAAGTGTTGACATAATATTTGAGAATTTAGTTTGAAGACTTGAAATATCTCCATCTGCTAATTTTTTAATATCACCACTGTGTTTCTTATACACATTTGTAATATCAACAATCTTATGCTGATAAAATTCTTTTTCATATTCTTTCTCAGATAATTCTATCTGTCTATTATATACCTCTTGTATATCTAAAATAGCTTCTCTGGTTATTTCTTCATTTCTGTCTAATAAACTATTACATAATTTTCGTGTTAAATGATGTAGTTGTTTATCGCATAAAACTTGTCCATCTCCATCTCCATCTTTCCATTTAAATTGTAATCTACTTTGATCAGTACAAACAAGTGAATCTTTAAGAGGATATTCCATTGCATATCGCCCTAAACCTAGTAGTCCATCACGAAAATGTTCTAAAGTAAAATTACAAGATTGTTCATTAAGAGATTCATCTGTTACGGGTTGTAATTGGTTAATCTGTTGTTGAATTTTTTGATTGATTGTTATATTAGTATTTTTTGTCGATTGGATCGCAATATTTTCAATCATTCGCTGTAAATTGATAATTTGATTATTTTGTTGTTGAATCTCAAGGTCTTTGCAAGTTATTATTTTTTTTAGTTCTGAAATATTATCCATCAATATTTTATATTTATCATTTTCAGTATCTGTATCACTATTCCGGTCTTCATCGTCTTCACCTTCTTTTCCATATTCTGATATATAATTTTTACGAGCGTTACACGTCTCTAAATGTTTTTTAAGACTATATTTACAACTTAAATGTTTTTCGCAAAAATCACATTTGTGTTTATCAGATTTCTTTCCTTGTATTTTCAAACAATACTTCGCATTCTTTTGATGGTTGTTGAGAATACTATTGTTTTTAAATTTATGCTTACAAAATTGACATTCTAATTCTGTCATTTATATTTTGATTTATACTTTTAATACACTTTTTGAAATGTTGAAATCGGTTGAAATATTTCAAAATTTCAAAATTTCAACAAAATGTCACAAATGTCACAAATGTCACAAATGTCAACAAAATGTCAACAAAATGTCAACAAAATGTCACAAATGTCACAAATGTCACAAATGTCACAAATGTCACAAATGTCAACAAAATGTCACAAATGTCAACAAAATGTCAACAAAATGTCACAAATGTCAACAAAATGTCACAAATGTCAACAAAATGTCACAAATGTCAACAAAATTTTGCAAAATTTTGCAATTTTTTTTTTGCAAAATCGGGAAATATTTCAAAATTTTTTGAAATATTGCAATTTTTTTTGAAAACGGTTGAAATGCAAACCCTTGTTTTTGACCCCATTCGACTATTTTAGAAACTGTATTCACTTTAAAATAAAAAAATAGGTCTAATTTCACATTTCAAAAAATATTGGGGTTTTTTGTGATGTGTGTTGAAAAATTTTTCAAAATAATCTGAGACCCAAAAAATCATTTTTTTGTTTTCAGGAAATTATGTATTTTTCTTGTATTTTGAAAACTATTTTTATAATGAAAAAAATATAAAAATAGTTTTATATTTTTGTATTTTTTCTCTTTCCATTTTTTATAATTAAATTTAAGAATACAATGTTGCGTTATCTCTATCACATATCTCTCATATTTGTCACGTTACCAATGTTGATATTTCTTCATCATCTTTTTCTTCATCATCTTTTTCTTCATCATGCATAACAACTTCTATTTGACTGTTGATACGACAACAACATCTTCCTGGATAAACGATAACACCTCTCGTTGTTGTATAATCACGAGTTCGTGTAATTTTTGCTTGAAACTGTGGTGTTACTGAAATACGTTCTTTACGCGAAACCCATCTTTTACGAAGAAAAAATGGTAATCCAGGTGAATTGGTGATGTTTGTTTGATACATATTTGTCAAATGTTTATATTCTGAAATTTCAGTACAATTACCAAAACTTAGTTTTAATTGATCAAAATATTTAGCTGTTTGGCGATGAGCTTCTGCTTTAGCCGCTGGTGACATATACGCTTTAAATGCATTAACTATTGTTAGAATAGCACCCGCCCATGGTAAAAAAGATTTTCCTACAATTTGATTGTTATTAGATATTAATTCACTTGTAGTGACAGCTGATAATACGATACATGCTACATTAGTAAAATGTTCAATGAAAATCCAATATCCGGCGGAACATTCTTGTAAATTAGAGAAATAGTGCGAACTTTCTACATAGAAACGAAAATCAACATCTGTGACAGAATCTATTGGTGCGTCACTCATTTATATATTATGAAATAATACAATTTTCTTTTTGAAAATGTTTACGAGCGTATGCAATACGTATTCGATGATTATCTCTTTCTAATTGTTCCATACGTTGTGCTAGAATCATTTTTTCTGAAATAGCTCGTTTCATATTTTCTTTGTATTTTTCTAAGTCAGAAATTTCTTGTAATCTTTCATTTTCTCTATTTAATAATTCTTTAATTTTCATATCATATTTATCTAATTCTTGAATGTGCGTTCTTTTTAAATTTTCAGTTATTTTGTCTACTTCTTCAATATCTTTTATATCATTATCTTCTAATGGTATTTCTACCAAAGGAGAGTTTGTTTTAGTGTTTTCATTGTATTTTTTTTCAATATCTCTTAAACGTTCAATTTCACCTTGTTGTCGTTGCAATTCAGTTTGTAATCGATCTACATTTTTTAGATAAGGTTTTAAATATTTTAGATAAAACTTTGATATAATCTTGACTGATTTTTTTAGACGGGTGTATTTCGTTCGACACAACAAACGACGAGTGTATTGTTGTATTTTAATGGCGTTTCGAGATCGTTTAATAAACATAATATGTCTCCACCATTTCTGTATATCTATTATTTTAGTGTATGTACGTAAATACATACATTTACGAAAATATTTTCGGAAAGAAGTCTGAATTTTTGTAGCTGATTTATTTCGTCTAATTTTGTTAGCTGTTTTCCATCCTTGTTTCATGTGGAAGATGGATTGTAATATAATAATTTTTTTTCGGAAAATACAATACTTTTTTCTTTGTATCCTCCGTCGTATATTCTTTTGTATTTCTGATACTTGGGAATAAACGTGTACATTACGCAAATCTTCTAATCTTTCGTATACAAAGTTTTTTAAGAATATTTTAGATTTTCCGGCCTGATAATCCAATGGCTTAAATTTGTCGCTTAAATTTTCTAGAAACGAATATCTCCAATTAAAAGTATCATGATCGAGACGAACTGGGTATCCATTACGAGCTACTCGTACAGCTTCTAACACACCACTGTATTTCAGTTGTTGATTGACACGAATGTCGTTAAATACATTTTTTACATTTTGGTCGTTTGGTTTAATACAACGGATAAAATATGGATTAGTTTCAGAAATGACATTCATTAAATCTCTAAGTTGGGAACGAAAAACAACACCGACTGTCTTTTTTTGATCTCGAGGGGTTTGGTTGAGTGTTATAAAAATATCATCCGAAATCTTATCCATATTTTTTTCCATAAAGAGGTCGGTGGTATATTCTGTCCATCCAGCATAATGGGAAATACTAAATTTAGTGTCTCTATATTTTTTGTTCGGTTTGACATATTCATTATCAGAATGTTGTTTTAAAAATCGATGAGTAAAATTTTTACTATTTCCGTTTGGAACAAAACATTCTTCGTTCAACATGTTTAATAATCCGTATTTTCCAGCAATCGTATTTAATATACCCTGGTTGTCTGGGAACGAAATGTGTTCATATTCTATTCCTTCTCTTGAATATTCTTCAAATTCTTTTTGAAACACATATTTATTAAATAATCCTTGTAAGGCTTCATTCGTAAAGTTGATACATAATTGTTCAAAATGATTTGTTTCGAATGATTCAAATCCAAAAATATCAAGGATACCAATGAAAGGTCCATTTGGACAATTTAAAACTTCATTTATTTTAGTATTTATGTTTTTGAACAAATCTGAATATAATTTCATACATAAACTGTTACGAACATTTTCTCTCTCTTTTGGTTCGAGAGAAATATCGTATTCTTCTTGTTTAACTTTGAGTTTACGATAAAATAGTAATCGAGACACATCAATCCCAATTAATTGTCGAATTTTGTCGAAGTCGTTCGAGGATTCTAAATCTAAATTTCCTAATAGTAAAATACCTGAAATGGTTCTAAAAGTGTAGTCGATTTCAAAATCGGTGAACCCTAACATTTTGAAAGATTTTAATGTTTGTATGAAATCATACTGGTCATTTTCTAAAAAATCACTGTTTAAGAATTTATATTTTGCCTCTCTATCTAAATATTTTTCAGACATTTCATGACTTAAAAATTGATAGAAAATGTGAAAATTACGTTCGTCGTCATTTTGATGAATGACCCTGACTTTTTCTAGTAAATATGTTTCAATTTGAGCACCCATTAATGTTTTTTGACCGTCTTTCATGTCAAACATCATTTTGATAAATTTCCCAAATCGACTACTGTTGTCGTTTCGAATAGTTTTAGCATTACCGAATGCTTCTAAGATAGGATTGGTATATGATACTAGATGATTTTCTTGACCTTTCTCAATATATTTCATAATTTCACGAGTAGCGTGTGTTTTACCAGCACCACTTTCACCACTAATTAGGATAGTTTGATTTTTAGGAAGGTTGGAATATGCTTTGTCTGTTATTTTATAAATATGTGGTCCTGATATATTGTTATCTAATGAATATAGACCTAAATCTTGAAATGGATTAACTGAAATTAAGATGTCGCCGGTCCAAGTGTAAATTTTATTTTCTAAAAAACGTAGTTTGACACCGTTTAAGATGGACGGCTCATTAAGGTGAGGGATGTGTATTAAATTATCTGTGTTGTCAATATGATTTCCATTAAATGTCCATGTGTCGTTGTGATTGACTTCTATAATACTGTTTTCTATTTCTATTTTATACGTATCGTAATTTTTTTCTAGAATGATTCCTTGTTTAAACATATTTTGATCTTTGATCCATACAGTTTTTTCCATTATTTATTATTTATTATTAATAAAAAAATAATAATTTTAATAAATGAGTGTAATAGAACGATTAGGCAAAATGAGTGACTCCCAAATTTCAGATGTATGTAAAAAGATGAAAATAAAAGAGAAAATAAAAGGAAAAAACGACAGAAAGAGAAAGATTAAAACATTATTACTACCATTAATTTCTTCTTATTCATTTGGAGATAATATAATGGTGACATTTACAGAAAAGAAATTTCCAGAATACGAAGTTCGAGTGATTGTTAAAGATATTATTATAAATAATACTATTATATTTAAATATAATGTGTGTAAAGATACATTTGTTAAAATATTAACAGAAATAAAAAATGTAAGTGATACAGAAAATGTATTTAGTAAAATAATAAAAAACAGAAAAAAATTTTGTAAAAAATTTTCAGAACATGTAAATAATATAAAAAAAGTTTGTGAAAAAGTACAGACACCGAACAGAATATTTAAAATATTACCCAATCCAATTACTTGTGAAAGATTAAGATAAAATTTTTTATTTTGTATATAATAAAAAATGGAAAGAGAAATAAATAAAAAATTACGGAATATGAAGAAATCACAATTGGAGAAAGTGTGTGGTAAGATGAGATGTCCGAAGGGAACCAAGAATGAGATGGTTGGACATTTGTTAGGACCGTTAAGGAAATATAAGATGGATAAAATACCATCCGATTTGATAAGGGATTATATAGGTAAATCAGGGGGTAGACAAGATGTTGGACGATTGGCAACGACATCCAAAGGTATCCGAAGAGATTTATTACCAGAATTGGAACGAAGACGTTTTCATGCTACAAATGAAACATTAAAAGGAGCTGTAGAGGAGTATTTAAGAGATGAAAGAAGCGCAATACAGAAATATGGAGATATTTCCGGATGGGACGTGAGTAACGTGACAAATATGAGAAGGATGTTTTATGAAGCACAATCATTTAATGGGGACCTAAGTAAATGGAACGTGAGTAACGTGACAGATATGGGAAGTATGTTTAATCGAGCATCTTCCTTTAATGGGGACCTAAGTAAATGGAACGTGAGTAACGTGACAGATATGGGAGGTATGTTTGATAGTGCAGAAAAATTTAATGGGGACCTAAGTAAATGGGACGTGAGTAACGTGACAGATATGGGATTTATGTTTAGAAGTGCAGAAAAATTTAATGGGGACCTAAGTAAATGGGACGTGAGTAACGTGACAGATATGGATCATATGTTTAGGGGTGCAGAATCCTTTAATGGGGACCTAAGTAAATGGAACGTGAGTAACGTGACAGATATGAGAAGTATGTTTATGGCTGCATCTTCCTTTAATGGGGACCTAAGTAAATGGAACGTGAGTAACGTGAGATATATGGGAAATATGTTTCGGGGTGCAGAATCCTT